>WNGD01002705.1_pt1 | contig 28218 bp, 28 predicted proteins | sample 5400671 | NCBI WGS metagenome assembly WNGD01 (sample SAMN13153369, study PRJNA577476) | soil metagenome | isolation source: 40 cm soil or saprolite under grassland replicate 2 | place: USA:California | collected 2016-06-15
GCTGCGGCCAGGCTTCCTTGCTATTGACGATCGCGGCGCGGATCCGGTCCCGCGCCTCGCGTAACGCGGTGTCGGGCAGGCCCACCAGGAGCAGCCCGACCAGACCGTTCTCGATGTCCGCCTCGATCTCGACGGGATGCCCCTGAACGCCCACCAGCGCGATCGAGTGGGTGCGGGCCACTGGCACGCTAGCCCACCCCCCGGACATGCTCGATGGTGAACTCGCCCGACTGATCCCGCAGCACGCCGACGACGTCGATGCGTATCTCGTCAAACAGGATCCCGTGCGCGATGAGCCAGCGGACGGCAAGCCGCCGCAGCCGGCTGCGCTTCTTCCGGTTGATGGCCTCTATCGGCGTGCCGTACCTGACGCCAGAACGGGTCTTTACCTCGCAGACAACCAGGGCCCTGCGCTCGGCGGCCACGATGTCGATCTCACCCTCGGCGCATCGCCAGTTCCGGTCGAGTATCCGCAGCCCTGCCCGTTGCAGGTACTCGACGGCTAGCTGCTCGCCCTGCTTGCCGAGGACATCCTTGGCATTCACGCGCACCACCTCCAGATCCGACGGTGTCGGATCCGCAGGCGCCAGGCTGACGCCGACGAGCTGCTGTGGAAGACGCAATTGGGCGGTCCACATCCGTGGATGACGACCCCGGACTGTCAGTCCCGCCGGCTTGGATGTCCGCTCCCGGCGGCATGCAGCGGCCAGGTCCAAGCGTCCGCACATTTCGGGCTGTGGCCGAGGCTTGCCTCAGCGGACGTCAGAAGAAGCCATGCTCCTTACATCAGGAGAAGCCCTGCTCCTTACGTCAGGAGAAGCCCTGCTCCTTACGTCAGGAGAAGCCCTGCTCCTTCTCGTCGGGGAGCTGCAGGTCGCTCTTGGCCAGTTCTTCGATGTTGACGTCCTTGAAGGTGACTACCCGCACATTCTTAACGAACCTCGCGGGCCGATACATGTCCCACACCCAGGCATCTTGCATGGCAACCTCGAAGAACACCTCGCCGTTGTCGGCCGTCCGGACGTTGAGCTCTACGTTGTTGGTCAGGTAAAACCGTCGCTCGGTCTCGACCACGTGGCTGAACAGCCCGACGACATCGCGGTACTCGCGGTAGAGCTGAAGCTCCATCTCGGTCTCGTACTTCTCGAGATCTTCCGCGCTCATGCTCTCCCCTCCTGACCGGCCAGTCCCCTGAGAGCACGGCCGGCGATGAGGTCCACCATAGGGCCATTCTCCTCCAGCATCCGCCGGGTCCCCAGCCGCCCTTCCGGACCGCATGCCGCTATCCGCCTGGCTGGCCCGCGACCGCCCATTCCTGGTTGTCAGCCACGCCTTCCGGGCCGGTCGCCATGCCCGCCAGGCTGTCGGCCATGTCTTCCTGGCGCAGCGGCCCATCCTGGAGTCCGTCAGCCCGGTTGGGCCGGTAGTCGGCTCTCTCCGCCATGCCGTCGGGCCCGTCCGGCGCGGCGGCCTGGCCGCCGACCGCCGCGTTCACGTTGGCAAAGGAGTACCGGTGCTCCGGGCAGGGCCCGTGCGCAGCGAGCGCGCTCATGTGCGCGCGGGTGGAGTAACCCTTGTGCGCGGCGAAGCCGTACGCCGGGTACACCTCGGCCATGGCGGTCATGATCCGGTCCCTGGTCACCTTCGCCACCACGGACGCGGCGGCCACGCAGGCCGCGACCTCATCCCCCTGCCACATGGCCAGCGCGGGGACGGCCAGTCCCCGCACCGGGAAGCCGTCGGTGAGCACGTAGCCGGGGCGGCGGGCCAGCCCGGCAAGCGCGCGCCGCATGCCGGCCAGGTTGCAGACGTGCAGGCCCAGCCGGTCGATGTCGGTGGACGGGATCACGACCGCGTGCCAGGCGGCGGCCGATCGCAGCACCTGCTGGTAGGCGACCTCGCGGGTGGCCGGCGACAGTGCCTTGGAGTCCGCGAGCTCGGTGAGGCCGCCAAGCCTGCCCGGGTCGAGGATGACGGCGGCGACGACCAGCGGTCCGGCGCACGCGCCGCGGCCTGCCTCGTCTATGCCGGCCACCGGGGAAAGCCCGGCCCGCGCCAGGACGCGCTCGTACCCGATCAGCCCCGCGGTGCGCCGGGGGGTGAGGCCGGGATGCCGCCATTGTGACGCGAGCATGGCCTCACCGTGACGCCCGGCGCGACTGGCGCTCGCGCACCCGACGCCGGACCCGCCGCTGCACCAGGGTCAGCGGGACTGCCCCGGCGAAGCCGATCTCAAGCGGCATAAACGGGGCCGTCGGGGCGACTGCCACCGACTGCCCAGGCGCCCCGGGGCCAGCTGCGGCCGCCTTTCGGCCGTCAATGCCCTGCTGCCCGAACGTGGCCGGAATCGGCAGCACGCGCCACCTGCTCGGCGGCCAGACGATCATGAAAGCGCGGCCGACCACCTGGCTCTCCGGAACCGTCCCGCCGCCGGGAAAGGGGATATGACCGCGCGAGTCGTAGGACACGAACCGGTGATCCCCCATCACCCACAGCCGCCCGGGCGGCACGGTGACGCTGAAATGCGACGCCGAAGGCAAATTGCCCGGGTAGAGGTAGGACTTCTCGCGCAGCGGCACGCCGTTGACGGTTATCCGGCCGGCGGTGCAGCAGGCGACATGGTCGCCCGGTACCCCGATGACGCGCTTGATGTAGTCCTGCTGCCCCGGTGCGGTACCGAACAGCCCGACGATCGAGCGGAACAGCGGGACAATCGCCGCGTCATACAGCCGCACCAGCGGGTCGGAGCTGGCGTGGCTGGCCGGCGGCAGCGCGTTCCATGAGCCCGCGCCGTTGAAGACGACGACGTCGCCCGGCTGGATCGAGCGGAAATGATAAACGAGCTTGTTAACGAGCACCTTGTCGCCGACATCAAGCGTGTTCTCCATCGACGGCGAAGGTATGTAGAAGGCCTGGACCACAAAGCTCTTGATGAGCAGGGCGATGACCAGGGCAACGACGATCAGTACCGGCAGTTCGCGCCAGAACGATCTACCCTTCGGCTTTCCCGGCGGCGCGGACTCGGTGTCCGGGCCAGGCTCAGCGCCGGTCTCGGGCGCGTCCTCGCGGCCGACCGGACCCGGATCGGGCTCGCCAGCACGGGGCTGGCCCGGGCCGGGCGGGCCGGCCACCGCCGGATCCTGGGCAGCGGGCGGAGCACTGGCACTGACCTGCTTGCCGTCATGGCCCGTCTCGGGCAAGGCCCAATTATGCGTGCTCTGATCGTCCATCATCGGATTCGAGCCTAGCCCGGCCGGCCGACGGCAACGATGTCAGTACCGCGGGCCGCGGAACGTCCGCCCGCCGCGGTCCCGTGGAAATTGCCACTTACCGACCAGACCATTCCGTATCACCCTCGCGTTCTCCGCGTGGCCAGTGATCCAGCCACGGCCGCGCTGAACCTTAATCCGAGGGCGCCCGCCCGGTGCAGCCGCACTCCTAGCGTGCCGACGCTTCGCGGCGTTCCCTGATCCTGGCCGCCTTGCCGCGGAGCGAGCGGAGGTAGTACAGCTTGGCGCGCCGAACCCGGCCGCGGGTGACTACCTCGATCTTGTCCAGGGACGGGCTGTGCACGGGGAACGTCCGCTCGACCCCAACGCCGTAGCTGATCTTGCGGACGGTGAAGGTCTCGCGTGCCCCGCCACCCTGACGGCGGATGGCGACGCCCTGGAAGACCTGGATCCTGGACCGGCTGCCTTCCACGACCCGGACATGCACCCGGAGGGTGTCGCCGGGCCGGAACTCCGGGATGTCCGAACGGATCTGCGCCTGCTCCAGCTCGGCTATGGCGGTGTGCATCGCTGTGGTTCCTCAGTCGTTCATCACGCGCACGCCTGCAAGAGCGCGGCTTCGGTCTCTTCGGCAAGGGCGGCAAGCCCCCAGGCACGCCCCTGCTGAGTCAGCCTATGCGGAGCGGCGGCTTTCAGTGTGCCACATCTTCGCAAGCCAGCCTCGAAGAGCAGCTCCCGGTCGCGGGCGTCAAGGGCGCCCTCGCCCTCAGCGGCGCCCGCACCCCGGGCAGCGCCCGCACCCCGGGCAGCGCCCGCACCCCGGGCGGCGCCCTCGCCCCGGGCGGCGGTGTCGGTCACCGCCTGCCCGGCCGCGAGCCGGGCGGCAAGGTCGGGACGGTTGGCGGCCGTCGTCCGCAGGGCGCAGTCCCGGCGCCACCTGGCGATGGCGGCGTGATCACCGGACAGCAGCACCGGTGGCACCTCGCGCCCGCGCCAGACTCGCGGCCTGGTGTAGACCGGGCCCTCGATCAGCCCGGCCATCGGCCCGCCGCCGCCGCCGAACGAGTCATCGGCCGCCGACCGCGCGTTGCCGATGACCCCGGGCAGCAGCCGGCCGATCGCCTCCGTCATCACCAGCACCGCGGGCTCCCCGCCGGCCAGCACATAGTCGCCGATGCTCACCTCGTCGACGGGCATCCTGACCCGGGCGTCCTCGACCACCCGGGCGTCGATTCCCTCGTACCGGCCGCAGGCGAAGATCAGTCGTGGCTCGCGGGCATATTCGGCAGCCATCCGCTGCGTGAAGGGCAGGCCGGACGGGCTGGGCACCACCAGCCTGGCCGGCCCTGCCGCGGTCAGCACGGCGTCCAGCGCCTCCCCCCACGGCTCCGGCTTCATGACCATGCCGGGTCCGCCACCATACGGCGCGTCGTCCACCGAGTGATGCGCGTCGCGGGCCCAGGTCCGCAGGTCGTGCACGCGGAAGGTGATGTCCCCGCGCTGCGCTGCCTTGCCGATCAGCGAGACCTCAAGCGGACCGAAGTAGTCAGGAAAGATCGTGATGATGTCGATGCGCATGTCGGGGCATCCTCCCTGCCCGGCCCGCCGGACCCATGGATGTGCACATTGATGGGCCGATAGCACTAGCGATGTGCACATCCATGGGCATAGCGCGCCGCCCATTTGTCAGCCGGAGCACCGGCCAGCCCGGCCGTGCCTGTCCGGCCCCGCCTGCCCGGCCGGGCTGGCCAAGTCCTGGTCGAGCAGTCCGGGCGGTGGATCGATCAGCAGGTGACCGGCCTCGATGTCGACCTCGGGCACGATGGCCGTCACGAACGGGATGAGGGCGTCCTCGCCTGACTCCGGCACGGAACTGATGACCAGCAGATCCTGACCATGATGCAGCACATCGCTGACGGTGCCGACCAGCTCCCCGGCGGTGGTCAGGACCTTAAGGCCGATCAGGTCATGATCATTGAACTCGTCAGGATCATCCGGCGGCCCCACCTCCGCCGAGTCCACTACGAGCAGCGTGCCGGTGAGGCTCTCAGCATGGGTCCGGTCGGCTGAGCCCGCGAAGGTGACGAGGAGCCGCCCTGAGTGCCATCGGGTAGCCAGCACGGTCAGCGGGCCGACAGCGGCGGGCTCGGTCGCCAGGACTGAGCCCGCCGCGAATCTCCGGCCGGGATCGTCGGTGCGGACCTGGACGGTCACCTCACCGCGTATCCCGTGCGGCCGGCCCACTCGGCCGACGACTAGCTGCATGCCCGGCTAGCGGATCTCGTCGACATCCAGCAGGTCGACCCGGACATAGAGGTTGCCGGCCAGGGACCCGATTACCGTCCGCAGCGCCCGCGCGGTCCGCCCGCCCCGGCCGATGACCTTGCCGAGGTCCTCGGGGTGAACGCGGACCTCAAGGGCCCGGCCCCGGCGCAGCCCGCGGCTTTCGACCCGGACATCGTCGGGGTACTCGACGATGCCCTTGACCAGGTGCTCCAGGGCCTCCTCGAGCACGTCAGTCTCCGCTCCCCGGCTGGCCGACTGGCTCTGGGCTTTCGGCCCCAGGACTTTCGGCCGCAGGCTCGGCCTTGGCGTCGGCCTTGCCCGCTGGCTCGGCCTTGGCGTCGGCCTTGCCCGCTGGCTCCGCCTTGCCCGCAGGCTCCGCCTTGGCGTCGGCCTTGGCCGCTGACCCCGTCTTGGCGGCCGGCTTGTCCTCGGCCTTCGCGGCCTTGGGGCCGGCCTCAGGCCCCGGCTTGGCGGCCTTGTCGGCCGCCTTCGCGGTCCCTGCGCCTGCGTCGGCCCTGGGCTTGTCCGCCGCCTTGACGGTCCTGTCATCCGCCTTCGCAGTACCAGCGCCCGCATCGGCCTTGGCCTTGGTTGCCTTCGCCGCGGTCCCGGTATCGCCCTTGGGCTCAGCCTTGGCCGCATCGGCCGCCTTGGCCGCATCCGCTGCCTTGGCCGCATCCGCTGCCTTGGCCGCATCCGCCGTCTTGGCCGCATCCGCTGCCTTGGCCGCATCCGCCGTCTTGGCCGTATCGGCCGTCTTGGCCGTATCGGCTGCCTTGGCCGAATCCGCCGTCTTGGCCGCATCGGGTGCCTTGGCCGTATCGGCTGCCTTGGCCGCATCGGCCGTATCGGCTGCCTTGGCCGCATCGGCCGTATCGGGTGCCTTGGCCGTATCGGCTGCCTTGGCCGTATCGGGTGCCTTGGCCGTATCGGCCGTATCGACTGCCTTGGCCGCATCCGTCGCCTTGGCCGTATCGGCCGCCTTGGCCCTCGCCGGCTGGTCGGCGGCCTTCGCCTGCTTCGCGGGCTTCTCGGCCTTGGCGGTCGCGGACTGCTTCGCCGCGGGCTCCGCCTTGGCGGCGTCAGCAGACTTCCCCTTGGCCCGGCCCTTAGGACTGGCGGCCGCGTCGCCGAGAGTCTCCTGCACCGCGGCGGCGAAGATTTCCTTCCTGTCCTCCTTCGGGGCCGCCGTCCGCAGCGTCCCCTCGGTGCCCGGCAGGCCCTTGAATTTCTGCCAGTCGCCGGTGATCTCGAAGATCTTCCGGACCGGGTCGGTGGGCTGCGCTCCGACGGACAGCCAGTGCTGCGCCCGTGCCGAGTCAACCTCGATAAACGAGGGCTCGGCCTTCGGGTGGTACTTGCCGATCTCCTCGATCGCGCGGCCATCCCGCTTGGTGCGGGCGTCGGCGACGACGATCCTGTAATAGGGCGCCCGGATCTTGCCCAGGCGCTTCAACTTGATCTTGACAGCCACGGCTGTGGTCTTCTCCCAGCGGATTCGGGTACGGACGGCAAGGATGCCGGGTGGGGACCGGCCGTGCCGCCCGGATGGGCGCGGCCCGGCGAGTCAGAGAGGGTCTCGCCGTGCCGACAGTTGCGGTCACATTGTGCCAGACGCTTTCCGCTAGAGCGTAATTACCGGCTGGGACCGGGCACTGCCAGCTACCTGCCCTTTTTGCCCGGCCGGCCACGACGGCTCGGCAGCGGCCCGCGGAGCCCGGGCGGAAGGTTCTGCGGCGGACCCCCCGGTCCGCCCGGCGGCAGCGCATTCGGCAGCCGGAACGTCCGGCCGCCGCCAGGCAGTCCGCCGGGCAGTCCGCCGGGCAGTCCGCCAGGGCTGCCCGGCAGGGCACCAGGTGCCCCGCCGCCGGTCACCGGCGGCTTACCGGCGGCGGGCCGGCTGCCCGACTTGCCGCCGGGCGCACCGCCGGGGCGGCCGCCCTTCTGCTTCTTCTTCGCCTTCTTGGCGCCCTTCTGTCCACCGCGCCGCATGCCAGGCATACCGGGCATACCAGGCATACCGCCGCTCATCATCTGGCGCATCATCTTCTGGCCCTCTTGGAACCGGACGATGAGGTTGTTGACCTCACCCACCGTGACACCGGCCCCGGCCGCGACACGGGCCCGGCGCGACCCGTTAATAATCTTCGGGTTGCGTCGCTCGGCGGGCGTCATCGAGTTCACGATCGCTGCGGCGCGGTCCAGGTCCTTGTCGCTGACCTGGCTGAGAGCCTCGCGGTTCTGCGCCGCGCCGGGAAGCATGCCCAGCAGATTCCCGATCGGCCCGAGCTTGCGCACCATCGCAAGCTGCTCGACGAAATCCTCCAGCGTGAAGCCCTCGCCGGAGGCCAGCTTCCCGGCCATGGCGGTCGCCTGGTCCTCGTCGAAGGTCCGCTCCGCCTGCTCGATCAGCGTGAGGACATCGCCGAGGTCAAGGATCCGCGACGCCATCCGGTCGGGGTGGAAGAGGTCGAAATCCTCGAGCTTCTCGCCGGATGAGGCGAACATCACCGGGCGGCCGGTGAGCTGGGCGATGGACAGCGCCGCGCCGCCGCGCGCATCGCCATCCAGCTTGGTGAGCACCACGCCGTCGTAGCCGACGCCGTCCAGGAACGCCTGCGCCGTGATCACCGCGTCCTGGCCGATCATGGCATCGACAACGAACAGGATCTCGTCCGGATCGACCGCATCCCTGATGCCGACAGCCTGCCGCATCATCTCCTCGTCGATGCCGAGGCGGCCCGCGGTGTCGATGACCACGATGTTGTGCAGCCGGTGCCTGGCCTCATCCAGCGAGCGGCGCGCAACGTCGATCGGATCTCCTACCCCGTTGCCCGGGGAGGGGGCGAACACCGGCACGGCCGCGCGCTCGCCGAGAACCTGCAACTGCTGCACGGCGTTGGGCCGCTGCAGGTCGGCGGCCACGAGCAGCGGGGTATTGCCCTGCTCGCGCAGCCACAGTGCGAGCTTCGCCGCGAGCGTGGTCTTGCCGGAGCCCTGCAGGCCGGCCAGCATGATCACGGTCGGCGGCACCTTGGCGAAGCGCAGCCGCCGGGTCTCGCCACCGAGAATGGCGATGAGTTCCTCGTTAACGATCTTGATGACCTGCTGGGCCGGGTTCAGCGCCGCGGCGACCTCTTCGCCGGACGCGCGCTCCTTGACCTGGGCGATGAAGGCCCTGACCACGGGCAGGGCCACATCCGCCTCAAGCAGCGCGATCCTTATCTCGCGGCAGGTGGCATCTATGTCGGCGGCCGACAGCCGGCCATGCCCGCGCAGCGAGGAAAAGACCTGGGTGAGCCGGTCGGAAAGAGTCTCGAACACTTAATGGCTGCCGTTCTCGCGCAGGTGCCAGGGTCAGGGGCGCCAGGCACCGCGAATCGTCGCGGCTAGCTTGCGCACATGCCTCGCGCCTGGCCGGCACGGCACACCTGAGAGCCGCGCTCGCCGATTCCAGGCTATCGCCTCCAGCGACGAGGCCGGGCTGAGCTGGCCGGCCGGCTACCGATCCGGCTTCGCGGTTTCGCTCACGCCCACGCGGCCTAGGACCCGAGGATGGCGTCGACGAACGCCGCGGGCTCGAACGGCGCCAGGTCATCCGCGCCCTCACCGAGTCCGACGAGCTTCACCGGCACGCCGAGCTCACGCTGCACCGCGATCACGATCCCGCCCTTGGCTGTGCCGTCGAGCTTGGTCAGCACGATCCCGGTGATGTTCACCGCCTCGCCGAAGACCCTGGCCTGTCGCAGGCCGTTCTGCCCGGTGGTCGCGTCGAGGACGAGCAGGACTTCGCCGACCGTCGCCTGCCGGGTGATCACCCGCTTGATCTTGCCGAGCTCGTCCATCAGCCCGGTCTTGGTGTGCAGCCTGCCTGCCGTGTCCACGATGACGGCGTCAACGCCCAGGTCGATGCCCTCCTTGACCGCTTCGAAGGCCACGCTGGCCGGATCGGCGCCCTCCCGGTCGGAGCGGACGGTCCGGGCGCCGACCCGCGTTCCCCAGGTCTCCAGCTGGTCGGCGGCGGCGGCCCGGAACGTGTCAGCGGCGCCGAGCAGCACCGTGCGCCCGTCGCCGACGAGCACCCGCGCGAGCTTGCCGCAGGTGGTGGTCTTTCCCGTGCCGTTGACGCCCACGACGAGCAGCACGGCAGGACGGTCGCCGTGCCGTGCGGCATGCAGCGACCGATCCAGGTCCGGGCCGATCGCCGTGATCAGCTGGGCCCGGAGCAGCGCGCGGACGTCGTCGGCACCGCGGCTACCCGTCACCTTGACCTCGGTGCGGAGCCGCTCGACCAGCTCGCGGGCAGGGGTCACGCCCATGTCGGCCGTGATCAGCGTGTCCTCGATCTCCTCCCAGGTCTGGTCGTCGAGGCCGTCGCGGGCAAGCAGGCTGAGCAGGACCGAGCCGAACGCGGACTGCGATCTGGCCAGCCGACCGCGCAGCCGCACCAGCCGGCCCGCGGATGGCGGGGGGGCAGGCTCCGCCGGCGGCCTGGCCGCCTCGGACACGGTCTCGACGCCGGGCGCCGTGGTGGCCGTGTCTGTTCCCGTCGCGTCATGAGTGGCCAGGCCGGCCGGGCCAGCAGGGCCGGGACGCTCCTGCTGCGGTTCCGCCGGCCGTCCCGGTGGCAGCCCGCTGCGGCGGGTCCGGACCAGCAAGAGGCCGCCGGTGACGGCGGCGACGACGACGACGGCGATGACGAGAATCAGGATGTTCATGACGGCCCCAGTCTGGCAGACCTGCCGCGCCGCCTGCGCTGCCGCGCCGCGGCGGCCCGTCAGGCGGTCTCGCGCTCCCGCAGGCGCTGGCTGACCACCGTAGAGACGCCGTCGCCGCGCATGCTGATGCCGTACAGCGAGTCCGCGACCTCCATGGTCCGCTTCTGGTGCGTGACGATGATCAGCTGCGAGCTTTCCCGCAGCTCCTCGAAGATCTGCAGCAGCCGCTGCAGGTTCGAGTCGTCGAGCGCTGCCTCGACCTCGTCGAGCACATAGAACGGCGAGGGGCGGGCCTTGAAGATCGCGACGAGGAAGGCGATCGCGGTCAGCGCCCGCTCGCCGCCGGACAGCAGCGACAGCCGCTTCACCTTCTTGCCCGGCGGCCTGGCCTCGAAGTCGATTCCGGTGCTGAGCATGTCGTCAGGCTCGGTGAGCACGAGCCTGCCATCCCCGCCGGGGAACAGCACGGCGAAGATGCGCTCGAACTCCCGCGCGGTGTCCTCGTAAGCGGCGGCGAACACCTGCTGCACCCGGTCATCGACCTCCTTGATCACGGTCAGCAGGTCACGGCGGGTCTTCTTGAGGTCCTCGAGCTGGGTGACGAGGAAGGCGTGCCGCTCTTCGAGCGCCGCGAACTCCTCAAGCGCGAGCGGGTTCACCCTGCCGAGCTGATCGAGCAGGCGCTGGGCGGCCTGCGCCCGGCGTTCCTGGGCCGCCCGGTCGTACGGCAGCGGCGGCTGGCTCTCGTCGGCCTGCGGTATGCCGATGCCGGGGCCGTACTCGGCGGTCAGCGTCCCGGCGTCTACCGCGAACTCCTCGGCCGCGCGGGCGGCGATCTGCTCAAGCCGCATCCGGCGGGAGGCCCTGGCGATCTCCGCGCCATGCGCGCTGTCCACCACCTTGTCGAGTTCACCGGACAGCGCGCGGATCTCCCCCCGGACCGTCTTCAGCTGGTCATCGCGCCCTCGGCTGGCCTGCTCGGCGGCCTGCCGGTCGGCGTCAGCCACCGACCGCGACTGCTCGATCCTCGCCACCGCGAAGGCGGCACCGGCCGCCACCGCGCCGGCCAGCGTGGCCTCCCGCTCGCGCCGGACGCGCCTCGCCGCCGCCCGCTGCCTGGCCTGGCGCTCGGCGTCGGCCGCAGCGGCGAGCGCATCCGCGCGCCCGGTGATGGCGCGCAGGCGTTCTTCGCTGGTCCGGACGTCAAGCCGGGCGTCCATCTCGGCATTCCGGGCAGCTACCGCCAGCTCAGCGAGCCGGTCCCGGTCCGCGCGGGTCTCGCCCACGGTGGCGGCGGGCGCGGACTCGGCTGCCCGGGCCGCGTCGGCCTCTGCCTCAGCCGCGGCCAGCACGCGCGCTAGCTCCGCGAGCCTGGCCCGGTCGCTTTCCCTGGCCCGCTCGGCAGTAGCGATCCCGGCGGCCAGCCTGCCAGCCTCATCGCTGGCGGCCCGGGCGGCGCCGGCCAGCGTGCCGAGCCGGCCAGAAATCTCCGCCGCGGCGGCGTCCGCCTCCTGCAGCCCGGCGAGCGCCGCGGCGGAGACTTGCCGGGCACGATCCTCCTCGTCAGCCGCGTCCGCCAGCTCTCGCTCGGCGCGCTGGCAGGCGCTCTCCGCCTCCCTCAGCGCAGCGGCTGCCTCCTGGGCGGCCGCCCGCATGCCGATCAGGCTCGGCGCGCCCGCTGATCCCCCGCGCGCCCAGTGCGCGCCGATCAGGTCGCCATCGAGGGTGACCACCCGCAGCTGCGGGTGGGCCCGCAGCAGGTCAAGGGCGGACTTCAGGTCGGCCGTGACGGCGACCCCGGCCAGCAGTTGCTCGACGGCGAGCGCGAATTCGCCAGGTGCCTTCACGAGGTCCAGGGCGCGCCGGGCGCCCGGCGGCATCGGCTCGGCCGGCCGGCCGGCCGTCGCCGGATCCCGGCCGCTGGCCGGCCGGCCAGCGGCGATCACCAGGTCGGCCCGGCCGACATCCTCGGTTTTCAGCGCGGCGAGAATCGCCGCCGCATCATCAAGGCCGGATACCGCGATCGCGGTGGCCGAGCCGCCGAGTGCCGCGGCGATCGCGTCAGCGGCGCCGTCTTCTACGGTCAGCAGGGCGGCGAAGGCGCCGAGCACGCCCCGGAACCGGTCCTGGCCGGCCAGCAGCACGCCGGACGCGTCCGCGCCGCGCACCACCGCCTCCTCCAGCGCCTCGGTGCGTGCGCCGAGCGCCGCGCGGCGGTCGCTGGCCGCATGCTCGGCCGCGCGCCGCGCGGTGACCTTGGCGGCAGCCTCGCCGAGCGCCGCCTTTGCCTGCTCATGCGCGGCGGCAAGGCCGGCCCGGCCTTCGTCCCGGCCGGCCACCAGATCCTGGACCTGCCCGTACTGCTGCTGGGCATGCTCGGCGCGGGACCTGGCCTGCGCGAAGGCCTCGGCGAGACGGCCGGCTTCTTCCTCCGCGGCGGCCGCCTTGGCGCGCGCGGCCTCCACCTGGCCGCGCAGCCGGGCGAGGCGCTCGGCCCGGGCAACGGCGGACCTGGCGTCCTCTGCCAGCCTCCGGTCAGTCTCGACCAGGCCCGTCTCGGCGTCGGTGCGCTCCCTGACCGCGACGGCAAGCCGCTCGCGGGCCGCGCCAAGCCGCTCGCCGAGCGCCGCCTCCTGCTCGCGCAGCCCCGCCGCCTCCCGGTCGAGTTCCTCCGGATCCCTTCCCGGCCGCTGCGGGTCTGGCGGCGCGGTCAGGTGCCGGTGCCGCTCGGTCGCCAGGCCGTGCACCCCCCGCAGCCGCTCGGCAAGTCCGGAGAGCGCGAACCACGCCTGCTGCGCGGCCGCGAGGCGCGGCGCGTGCTGCTGCTCGGCTAGGTCAAGCTCCGCCTCAAGCTCGCGCGCCTGCGCGAGCTTCTGCTCAAGTACCGCCCGCCGGGCTGCGGCAGCTGCCTCGTCCGACTCGTCATGCTCAAGTTCGGCCGCCACGGTCACGTAGTCGTCGGCGAGCAGCCGCAGCCGGGCATCGCGCAGGTCCGCCTGGATGACCGCCGCCCGGCGCGCGATCTCGGCCTGGCGGCCAAGCGGCTTGAGGCGGCGGCCGAGCTCGCCGGTCAGATCCACCAGCCTGGTCAGGTTGGCCTGCATGGCATCGAGCTTGCGGAGCGCCTTCTCCTTGCGCTTACGGTGCTTGAGCACCCCGGCGGCTTCTTCGATCAGCGCGCGGCGGGCATCGGGGCCGGCGTTCAGTACCTCGTCCAGCTGGCCCTGGCCCACGATGACGTGCATCTCGCGGCCGAGACCGGTGTCGGAGAGCAGTTCCTGGACGTCGAGCAGCCGGCAATGGTCGCCGTTGATCGCGTACTCACTCTGCCCAGACCTGAACAGCAGGCGGCTGATCGTTACCTCGGCGTAGTCGATGGGCAGCGCGCCGTCGCTGTTGTCGATCGTGAGGGTGACCTCGGCACGGCCGAGGGCCGGCCGCCCCGAAGTGCCGGCGAACACGACATCCTCCATCTTGCCGCCGCGCAGTGGCTTGGCCCCCTGCTCGCCCATCACCCAGGAGAACGCGTCGACGACGTTCGACTTGCCCGATCCGTTCGGTCCTACGACGCAGGTGATCCCAGGCTCGAAGCGCAGCGACGTGGCCGAGGCGAACGACTTGAACCCACGCAAGGTGAGGGTTTTCAGGTACACCCCGGGGTTTTCCCCTCCTTAGCCGCCGCCTGCCGGCGCGGTAACAACGGGCAGCGGCATCCCCGCCAGGTCTGCCCGGCACCGCCGCGGTTCGTGGTGGCACCGCGCCGGGCCGGATGTCCCCGCCAGGGCTGTCCGGGACCGGCCAGCCTTTCCGCACCATACCGCGAATGGCGTTCGTTCCCGGGGATTCGCGGCGGGCGGGCCCGGTGTCGGGCGAGCCCGGATGTCATGGTCTGCGGGTGAGCGCGGCGGCTCTGGCCGACTGCCGCAGACGGCCAGGAACCGCTGGCTGACTGCCGCCCCGCCCGGAACCGCTGGCCGGCAAGAGTACAGCGGGGACGCCTGTTCGCGGCGTCCCCGCTGTCCTTCGTGGCCAGCGGGCGCTCGTTAGGTGAGCGCGGGCTCGCGAACCGGAATCAGCAGGTCATGGCCGACTTCTGCAGAGAGTGCGTCGTTCTCTTCCTGGAGCCTGACAAGTGCAGCCTCCAGGTCACGCACACGCTGCTGAAGGCGGCGCATTTCAGAGACCATGCGCGGATCCGGGCCGCCGACGTGGCCGAGTATAGCCTTCGCCATTGTAAAAGGTCCTCCACACTGAGTGACCAGAGTGGGCGCGCACGCGATAACACGTCAAGACGCGCGGCATTACGCGCAGGTAATGCTTCCATGGTCCCACCACGCGGGGTATCCGGTCAAGTTGACAGAACACGCAGGTCGTGGCCGGTCTAGCCGCCCCGCCAGACCGGGACAGGCTACCGCTCCGTGAAGCCGGTGATGCCGCCGCGCGGATCATCCCAGCGCTGGGTCACCCGGCTGATCCGGCCCGGCGTTCCCGGGCCCGCCAGCAGCGCCAGCAGCTCGCGGCAGCCCGCCGCCGCGCCCTCGGCGACAACCTTTACCCTGCCGTCCTCAAGGTTCTCCGCCGAGCCCACCAGGCCGAGTTCCAGCGCCCTGGCACGGATCCACCACCGGAGTCCGACGCCCTGGACCTGCCCGGCGACCCATGCGGTAAGCCGGGCCGGCGCATCGCCGGCACCAGCGGCATCGCCGGTCATCTGCCTGCCGGCCAGGTCGCCGCCGCTCAGGCCGGCGCCTGGTCCCTCACCGCCGGTAACGTCATCGATGCTCATGTAACCACCGGGCCCGTCGCGGCCGCGGCTGGCATTTCGGGCAGCTGTAGGACGACCGGTTCATGAACGGGTCGCGCCGCACCGGCGTGCCGCACCGGGGGCAGGGCTGGCCGGCCCGGCCGTACACGGCAAGCGACCGCTCGAAGTTGCCGCCCTGCCCGTTCACGTTCACGTACAGGCTGTCAAACGAGGTCCCGCCGGCGTCCAGCGCGTCGGTGAAGACCTGCTGGACCGCCGCGAACAGGCGGGCGATCTCGCCGCGGGTCAGGGTTTCCGACGGCCGCGCCCAGTGCAGCCTGGCGCGCCAGAGCGCCTCGTCGGCGTAAATATTCCCGATTCCGCTGACCAGCGACTGGTCAAGCAGCGCCCGCTTGATCCCGGTCCGGCGGGCCCGGATCCGTTTCGTCAGCGCAGCCAGGTCGAAGCCTGGTTCCAGCGGATCCGGCGCGATATGCCCGATGGCCGCGGGCAGCACCGCGCCGCCCGGCGCGATGGCCAGGTGGCCAAACGTCCGCTGGTCGGTGAACCGCAGGTCAGGACCGCCGTCACGGAACATGAACCGGACCCGGACGTGCGGAGACAGCGGCCTGGCCGGATCGCCGACGACCAGCTGGCCGCTCATCCCGAGATGGGCGAGCACTGCGTCGTCATCCACCGGCAGCCAGAGGTACTTACCGCGCCTGCGCGCCCCGGCGAAGGCGTGCCCGGTGATGGCCGCGGCGAAGTCATCCGGTCCCGGCAGGTGGCGCCGGACGGCGCGCGGGTGCAGCAGCCGCACCGAGCCGATGGTGCGGCCGACGACATGCCGCTGCAGACCACGCCGGACGATCTCGACCTCGGGGAGCTCGGGCACCAGCTAGTCCTGCTGCCGGGCGCCGCTGCCACCGGCCCTGCCGCCGCCATCGGCCCGCGCGCCGTTCCCGTCGGTCTTGCCGCCGCCACCATCGCCGCCATCGGCCTGCGCGCCGCCACCATCGGCCTGCGCGCCGCCACCATCGGCCTGCGCGCCGCCACCATCGGCCTGCGCGCCGTTGCCGGCGGCTTCGCCATGCCGACGGGCCGGGGTGAAAGACTCCTCGCTGATCACGTTCCAGGCCGTCTCGGCAGCCTGCTGCTCGGCTTCCTTCTTCGAACGGCCTTCGCCCGAGCCGTAGGTCCGTCCGCCGATCCGGACCGAAGCCCGGAAAGACTTCTGATGATCCGGGCCGCTCTCCTCCACCAGGTACTCGGGAACGCCGAGTACCTCGGCCGCGGTGAGCTCCTGGAGCGATGTCTTCCAGTCGAGCCCGGCACCGAGCCGCGCCGAGCGGGCGATCACCGGGTCGAAGAGCCGGTGCACCAGCGCGTCGGCCTCCGGCAGGCCACGATCGAGATATACGGCACCGATCACTGCCTCAAGCGTGTCGGCGAGGATTGAGGACTTGTCCCGGCCGCCGGTGCCTTCCTCGCCCTTACCGAGGTAGATGTAGTCACCCAGCCGCAGGCTGCGGGCCACGCCCGCGAGCGCGCGCATATTGACAACGGCCGCGCGCAACTTCGCGAGCTGCCCCTCGGGAAGATCGGGAAACTCGCGGAACAGCGTGTCCGTGACGATCAGGCCAAGCACCGAATCGCCGAGGAACTCCAGCCGCTCGTTGGTGGGCAGGCCGCCGTTCTCGTAGGCGAAGGACCGGTGTGTCAGGGCACGCTCCAGCATCTCCGCCCGAAGCTGTACCTGGAGGGCGCTCAGCAGGTCCGCGCCGTCTGACTCTGCGGCCTGGCCGTCGCGTGGTGCGCCACTCACGCTCTTCTCCTTCCCGCAGCGGGCACCCCCAAAGCCCAGCGAGTTTCCTGCCCCCTCAGGAAGGAGTGATCACCTGGCGGCGGTTATACGTGCCGCAGGTGGGGCACGCGGTGTGCGGCAGCTTGGGCTCACGGCACTGCGGGCAGCTCACGAGCGCGGGCGCGGTGGCCTTCCACTGAGCCCGGCGCGACCTGGTGTTGCTGCGTGACATTCTCCGCTTCGGGACAGCCACCTCAGCGCTCCTTCCTTAGCTCCGGAACGGGAATCCCGTCCGGCGTTTGCCTGTCGTGCGGCTCAGCGCCCTGCTGGGCGTGGCCATGCCCGGCGCCCGCGTCAGCCAGCCTGACGCCGCACTCTATGCACAGCCCTGGGCAGTCGCCCGAGCATAGCGGCGCGAGCGGCAGCTCAAGAACCAGCGCATCCCGCAGGGCAGGCTCGAGATCGAGCAAGTCGCCGTCCTGCAGGTAGCCATCGGCGTCAGGCGCCTCCGCGGGCGCCTCGTAGGCGAACAGCTCCTGCAGCCTGACCTGCGTCGCGGACGTCACCGGCTCCAGGCACCTGGCGCACTCACCGGTCAGCGGCGCGTGCGCCGTTGCCGTCACCAGCGTGCCCTCCGCCACGCCCTCAAGCTGGACGTGCAGCTGCAGGTCAGCCCCCTCCGGGATGCTGACAAGCTCAACCCCCAGGCCGGGCGGAGCCGGGACGGTACGGTCCTCGGTGCGCACGGATCCCGGGCTTAGCGCACGCGTGTCAAAGACAAGCGGTGCCCGGGGATTGAGGCGCTTCACGTGCTTCCTGCTGGCGTATGGCATGGCAAATAAAGGCATGGTGTACGTCGGTGTCGAGCGCCCAGCCTACCGGGCGGCCTGCCGAAACCCAACTTGGCCTGCGGCAGGCCCCGCCATCGCTGCGCAGGCGGCGGCACCTTTTTGCGGCAAGTCGCGGCACCGGCCGGGCGGCGTCAGACCCGCGGCGCGCGTGCGATCAGGCGGCTGAGCACCGGCGGCGGCACCAGGCCGCTGACGTCGCCGCCGTACTTGGCGATTTCCCGGACCAGACTGGAGCGCAGGAACGAGTACAGCGGGTTGGTCGTCATGAAGAGCGTCTCGATGCCTGCCAGGCTGTAATTCATCTGTGCCATCGTCATCTCGTACTCGAAGTCGCTGACCGCGCGAAGCCCCTTGATGATCGCCGAGATGTCATGCGCCCGGCAGAAGTCCACCAGCAGGCCGTCGAACTTGCCCAGCCGGACATTGTGGTAGCCCGACAGCACCTCGCCAAGCATCGCGATCCGCTCGTCGACCGAGAAGAGCCCCTCCTTGGAGAGGTTGGCGCCAACCGCCACCACGACCTCGTCATGCATCGAGGCGGCCCGGCTGATGATGTCGAGATGACCATTGGTCACCGGGTCGAATGAGCCCGGGCAGACGACGCGACGTACCACAGCTTCCCGCCCTTCGTCACCGCACCGGCGGCACCTCGGCAAGCACCGCGCCTGCGGCGCGACCGTACCAGAGAGTCGCCTCGCCATATCTTCTGGCCCGGTCCGCCGCGTACCCGGCTGGCCAGGCCAGCGGGCCCGACCTGGTGGCCCGTTCGACCGCAATTATGGCCGCCGGCGCAAGCCATCCGCCGGCCAGCAGCGCGGCCAGCGCGGCTGACACGTCCGCGTCGGCGGTCGCGTAGGGCGGGTCGGCGAAGACAATGTCGCGCGGCGGCTCGCTGCCTGGCCCGCGGGCCAGCACGCGTTCCACCCGGCCCGCCAGGATCCGCGCGCCGGCCAGGCCGACCGCGGCGATGTTGTCCCGGATCACCCGGATCGCCCGTCGGTCCGCCTCGATCATCAGCACGTCCGCCGCGCCGCGGGACAGTGCCTCAAGCCCGACCGCGCCGCTGCCCGCGTACAGGTCGAGGACCGTCACGCCGCGCAGCGTGCCGCGGATGGCCGTCACGGTGGCGAACAGGCCCTCCCTGGCGCGGTCGCTGGTGGGTCTCGTGCTGTGCCCGGTCGGGACGGCCAGCCGGCGGCCGCCGGCCGAGCCGGCGATGATGCGCGTCATGTGGGCGCTCGCCTCAGGCCTTCTCCAGGTAATCCGCCCGCTGCTCAGCAAGCAGCGCGTCGATCGCGGCCGCGAGCCCGCGCTGATCGGCCAGCGCGGGGTCGGCATCCACCAGTTCGGTGGCCGCCCGGCGCGCATCGCCGATCAGGTCCTCATCGGCTAGTAGGGTCAGCAGCTTCAGGCTCGACTTGCGCCCCGCCTGGGCCGCGCCGAGCACATCACCTTCCCTGCGCTGCTCAAGATCGAGCCTGGACAGCTTGAACCCGTCCAGGGTCGCGGCCACCGCGTCCAGCCGGGGCCGCGCCGGGCTGCCAGCCTCCGCCTCGGTCACCAGCAGGCACAGGCCCTCGTGGCTGCCCCGGCCGACCCGGCCGCGCAGCTGGTGCAGCTGGGAGACGCCGAACCGGTCGGCATCCATGATCACCATGGTGGTCGCGTTCGGCACGTCCACGCCCACCTCCACAACGGTGGTCGTGACCAGGACGTCGACCGTGCCGCCCGCGAAGGCCAGCATCACGCGGTCTTTCTCGTCCGGCGGCAGCCTGCCGTGCAGCACGGCTAGGCGCACCCCGGCGAGCGGGCCGCGCTCAAGCAAGGCGGCCAGATCGAGGACCGCGAGCGGCGGCCGCCTGGCAGCGCCCTGGTCGGCCAAGTCCTCGTCCGGCCGGCCCAGGCCGGCCGGGGCCGCAGCGGCAGGCCCGTCCGCGGTAGCGCCGTCCCCGGCCGCCCCGTCCCCGGCCGCCCCGTCCCCGGCCGGCTCATCCCCGCCGATTCGCGGGCAGACCACGTACGCCTGCCTGCCCTTCGCGACTTCCTCGGTGATTCGTTCCCAGGTCCGCTCCAGGTAACGCGGCCGCTCCGCGGCAGGTACCACGTGCGTGCTGATGGCCTGGCGGCCGGCCGGCAGCTCGGTAAGGGTGGAGACCTCCAGGTCGCCGAATACGGTCATGGCCACCGTGCGGGGAATCGGCGTAGCCGTCATGACCAGCACGTGCGGCCGGCCATCGCCGGCCTTCTCGCGCAGCGCATCACGCTGCTCGACGCCGAACCGGTGCTGCTCGTCGATCACCACCAGGCCGAGATCGGCGAACTGCACGTTCTCCTCAAGCAGCGCGTGGGTGCCGATCACGATTCCGGCGCTCCCCGAGGCGGCGTCGAGCAGCGCCTTGCGGCGCGCGGCCGCTCCGAGCGAGCCGGTCAGCAACGCGAGCCTGGTCGCCTTCTCCGCCCCGCCGAGCTGCCCGGCCTGGGCGAACGGGCCGAGCAGCGCGCTGATCGAGCGATAGTGCTGCTGCGCGAGCACCTCGGTGGGGGCGAGCAGCGCCGCCTGGCCGCCATCGTCGACGACCTGCAGCATGGCCCGGACCGCGATCACCGTCTTGCCCGAGCCGACCTCGCCCTGCAGCAGCCGGTGCATCGGGTGGTCGACGGCAAGCTCGTCCGCGATGGTGGCGCCCGCCAGCTGCTGGCCCACCGTAAGCTCGAACGGCAGCCGGGCGTCGAACTCGGCCGCCAGCCCGTCCGGCCGCCGCCTGCGCGGAGTCGCCGAGAACGCGATGGCTGCTCGCCTGCGCTGGGCCAGGATCACCTGCAGCGTGAACGCCTCATCCCACTTCAGCCGCCGCCTCGCCCGCTCCGCGTCGCGGCGATCCGCCGGGCGGTGGATGCCGCGCAGCGCGTCGGCGAGGCCACTGAGCCCATGCCGGTCACGGATAGCGCGCGGCAGCGGGTCGTCGTCGATGTCAACCAGGTCAAGCGCCATCCGCACCGAATCGGCGATCTGCCATGAGGTGATGTCCTTGGTGGCCGGGTAGACCGGGATCAGCTCGGCCGCGTACTCGGCCGCCCTGACCACGGCCTCGCCGCTGCCAAGCAGCTCGTACTCCGGATGCGAGAGCTGGCGCTTGCCCTGGAATGTGGAGACCTGGCCGGCGAACAAGCCGCGCACACCGGGCCGGAGCACTTTCTCGCGCCAGTCCTGCCGGCCCCGGCCGAAGAACGTGAGGGCCAGCCGGCCACGGCCGTCGGTGACAACTGCCTCAAGCACGGTGCCTGGCCGGTTGCGCATCCGCCGGACGGAGACGGACGCGATCTCCGCCTGCACGGTCACGTTCTCACCGTCCCGCAGCGAGGCGAGATCGGTCAGCTCACCGCGGTTCTCGTACCGGCGCGGATAATGCCGGAGCAGCTCGCCGACGGTCGCCGCGTCGAGCGCGGCCGCCAGCCGCTTGGCCGCCTTCGCGCCGACCACCGGGCCGAGCGGATCCTGGAGGCTCGCCATCGCCGGTCACTCCACTCCAATCAGGAGCGGCAGCCGCGCCGGGCCGCCGCCGTAGCAGACGGTCTCGATTTCCGGCCTAGCTTCCCGCAAGTGGCCGGCGACCAGCTCGGCCAGGCCGGGCAGCGCGCCGCCGGACTGACCAGCCGCCTCGCCGTCGACCAGGGTCACGAGCTCGCCTCCGGCGGCCAGCAGAAGATCGGCCAGCGCGATCGCCACATCGCCCGGCTGGTCTCCGGTCGTGACAAGCTCGTCCCCGGCGAACCCGAGCACCTGGCCGGGGCCGCCCGTCTCTACCCGGCCAGGCCGCATCGCCGCTGCCGCTGCCGTCATCGCGGCCGCGTCCGCGCCGAAGGCGCGCAGCGGGTCGTGCACGGCCAGCGCGGCCAGCCCCTGCACGGCGGAGCTAACCGGGATCACCGCCACCTCGATCCCCTCGTCCCCGAGCCGGGCAGCGGCGGCCGCGGCGACGGCGGCCACCTGCGGCCCGTTCGGCACGACGATGGCCTGCGCCCCGGCCTGCCTGATCGCGGCGATAAGCGCCGGCGGGGTCGGCCGGTCGCCGCTGTCGTACCGCACGGTCAGCGCGCCCGCATCGCGCAGCAGCGCCGCGAGCCCGTCGCCTTCCGCGACCGCGACCACCCGGCGGCCGCCCGGCGGCGCGGCGCCGAGGAAGGTAACGGTGATCCGGCGGGGGCGCCCGGCCCGCAGTCCCGCCTCGATCGCCGCGCCGGCGTCGGCGACATGGACGTGCACGTGCCAGAGGTCGTCGCCGCCCACGATCACCAGTGAGTCGCCCAGCGCGTCGAGGCGGTCGCGCAGCCCGGCAACCGCAGGAGGCGCCGCTGCGAGCAGGTAAGTGACTTCATAGCCGGCCGCCGACCCGGATGCGGCGGCTGGCCCGGATGCGGCGGCTGGCCCGGATGCGGCGGCTGGCCCGGATGCGGCGGCTGGCCGGCAGCTCCGGCATCGACGACACCGCTGGCGGCAAGCACATCCAGCTGCGCCTGGGTCTTGGTCAGTGCCTCCCTGGCGCCCGCAGCGGCGGCGGCAACGGCGGTCGTCAGGGATCCGCAGGACCCGCTAGCGGCCAGCGCGGCCGCGTCAGCCACGGTCAGCACCGTTCCCTCGACCGGCCTGCGCACCGCGGCGCGGGCCGCCGCGGCGGCATGTGCCAGCGCGCGGGCCACCACCTCGCCGTCGCACCGGGCAGCTGGCCCGCAGATCTCGGCAAGGCCGCGAAGCAGCTGGCTGACGATGACGCCAGAGTTCCCGCACGCGCCGAGCAGCGCACCATGCGCCGCGGCCTGCCAGACGTCACCGTGCCGGGACCCGGCCGGGACCGCCTCGGCGGCGTCTGCCGCTGACAGCAACGTGAGCTGCAGATTCGTCCCGGTGTCGGCATCGGGGACGGGGAACACATTCAGCGCGTCGATCGCCGCCCTGGTCTGCGTCAGCGCATCGGCGGCCAGCCGGCACCACCGCCGGACGGCATCACCGTCCATCGCCTCCAGCGCTGCCATGCACCCACGATAGGACCCGGCGCCGTCAGCCGCGGGCAGCTGAGATTCCGGTGACCGTCCCGTTGGCAGCCCGGCCGCGTTCCGGCCCAGCTCGCGCGAACCCGCGTCCGTCGGATATCCTTCGACGACCGTTCCGGCAGCGCCGGCACGACGACCTATCTCACCAGCACCCAATGGAGCGATCCCGTGGCTTCCGTCTGCGACGTCTGCGGCAAGAGGCCGGGCTTCGGCAATAACGTCTCGCACTCGCACCGCCGCACCCCGCGCCGCTGGAACCCGAACATTCAGCGCGTGCGCGCCATGGTCGGCCGGACCCCCCGGCGGCTGAACGTGTGCACGTCGTGCATCAAGGCCGGCAAGATCACCCGCTGACTGGCTGGCGTATCCGCCAGGCGTGATCCACCGGGCCGATTCCGGCCCCGAGCGGGAATCCTGCCTCGATCGCGCCGGTCACGTAGTCCTTGGCCGCGGCCACGGCCGCCGGTACCTGCATGCCCATGGCAAGAAACGACGCGATCGCGGACGCCAGCGTGCAGCCGGTGCCGTGGGTGTGCCGGCTGGCAATGCGCTGGCCGGGAAACCGGATCGCGTCCGAGCCGTCGAACAGCAGGTCCACCGGATTCCCCGGCAGGTGCCCGCCCTTGACCAGGACCCAGCGGGGCCCCATCGCGCTGAGTGCCGCCGCGGCCCGCCGCATGCCGGCCTCGTCGGTGATCTGGCTGCCGGTCAGCAGCCCGGCCTCCCGCAGGTTTGGGGTCAGCACCGTGGCCAGCGGCAGCAGGTGCGCCCGCACGGCTTCCAGGGTGCCCGCCGACAGCAGGCTGTCGCCGTGCTTCGATACGGCGACCGGATCCACCACGACCGGCGCTGGCTGGGCGGCCAGCATGCTGGCCACGGTCTGCACGATGGCAGGCGACGCGAGCATCCCGGTCTTGACCGCGTGCACGCTGATATCGCCCAGCACCGAGGCAAGCTGGGCACGGACCGCGTCCGGCGGAACTTCCCAGTAGCCCTGCACGCCGACCGAGTTCTGCGCGGTGACGGCGCACACCACGCTCATCCCGTGCACGCCGAGCGCGAGCATCGTCTTGAGGTCGGCCTGTATCCCGGCGCCGCCGGCCGAGTCGGAGCCGGCCACGGCGAGCACGCAGGGCGGAGTCAACGCCACCATCCATTCAGCCTAGGCGCATATGCCCGGGGCGGCCCTGGCCGCCGGCCGCAACGCCGCGCAGCCCACCATGATCGCGGGGATCTTTTGCCATAGCGACTGAGAAATCCCCTCCGATCATGAACATCTGCCGACCGGTACCAGAGTGGTGGCTCTCCGGTGCTGTCCTGTTCCATTGCGCCCTGCGCCGCCCGGCCACGGCGCCGGTCCCGCTCAGCCGGACCTGGCGTGCGCCCAGCCAGGTCTGGCATGCGCCCAGCCAGGCCTGGCATGCGCCCAGCCAGGCCTGGCATGCAGCCGGGCCTGGCATGCGCCCAGCCAGGCCTCGCGTGCGCCCAGCCGGACCTGCCGGGCGCCCGGCCGGAGTTGCCGGTGGCCGCGCCGAAGGCGCAACGGGCCCCGTCGAACCTGCAGGCGGCCGGCCGTCCCGGCGTCCCGTTGGCGATGATCAGAATCCTGATCTGTTTCCCGGCCGGGCGGCCCCACGGCCACGGAACGGCCGATGCCACGCCGCCGTCACCGTCGCCGCGTGCCACCCATTTCGCCCCGGTAACCGAGTCGATATGCACCCCCGGGTACCGGAACGCCAGCCGCCAGCCATCGAGGTGCGCCCTGCTGATGATGGTGATCAGCGCGGTGAAGCCAGCCGGCCAGCGCTGCATTGTCTGGTACCACACGTCGACCGGGGCACCGTGCCGGTGCGCCGGGGCTCCCGGCGCCTTCGTCGGCGTCACCGCGGGCGTCGTCGCCGGGCGGACCCCGGTCCCGGCGCTCTGCCGCGCGCCGCGGTGCCTGGCGTGCTGCAGCTTGATGCCCGGGCTGGTCGCGGCCAGCCCGCCGTGCCGCTGCCGCGGCCCGGCGCTGCCGCAGCCCGGCAGCCGGCAATGCGTCCCCGGATAGGTCGGGCTGTAGGTAAGCACCGCATGCGGCACGTTGAGCGCGAGCCCTGCGGCGACCACGATGCCCGCGGCGGCCGAGAGCCATGGGGTCAGCAGCATGCCGCGGACCGAGCGGGCCGGCGGCAGCGCGCGGCCGGGACGAACGAGCCGGGCGAAGCTGGCGATCCGGGCGAACCTGAACGCCCCGGCCATGCGGCCCGCGCCGTGGGCGCCTGCCGCCCGCGCGCCCCGGGTCCGGGTGCCTGCAACCCAGGCACCCGCGGGCCGGAACCGGCCGGCCGCGCGCCGCGACCTGGCCGCCGAGCCGGCCGGACGGCGCGCCCGCATGGCAAGCACCAGCCCTGGCGCATGCCAAGGCCTTGCCTCGCCTTTACGGTGTCGTGGCATCGGGGGGTTTATACCAAGCAACTTTCCTGCGAGCTAGTGCTGAGAATGTAGTCGATCAGATGCCAGAAGTAATTGTTGGCTGTTCAACGGAAATGATCCCATCCGCTGTCCGCGGCTGAACCGTGCCCGTCCACGCGCACCCCGCGGCCGGCCGCGACCGAGCCGATGACCGTCCAGCGGGCGGGCAGCCGGGTGCCTGCCGGGAAGGTAGCGGCCAGCACGTGATCTTCGCCGCCGGTCAGCGCCCAGCCGAGCATGTCCGCGTCGCCGAGTGCCGCCGCCGCCGCCGCTAGCTGCGGATCGCGGGCCAGCCGCGCGGTGTCGACGTCGATGCGCACCGCGCTGGCCGCGGCCACGTGACCGAGATCCTGCACGAGCCCGTCGCTGATGTCGATCATCGACGTAGCGCCGAGGGCGGCTGCCTGCGGCCCGGCGTCGTACGGCGGCTGCGGCCGCCGGTGGGCGGCGACGACGGCGGCGGGCTCGGCGAGGCCGGCCGTCAGCAGCGCCAGGCCCGCCGCCGACCGGCCGGGCATGCCCGCCACTGCGACCCGGTCCCCGGGACGTGCCCCGCTCCTGGTGACCGGATCCCGGCCGGCCAGGTCGCCAAGCGCCGTGACCGCGATCATGATGGCATCGGCGCTGCTCACGTCCCCGCCGGCCACCGACGCCCCGGCCCGCCCGGATTCCTGCGCCAGGCCGCGAACCAGGTCCCTGGCCCATTCGGCTGGCACGTGGCCAGGCGTCGCGAAGCCCACCAGCAAGGCAGTCGGGACGGCGCCCATCGCCGCGATGTCCGCCAGGTTCTGCGCGGCCGCCTTGCAGCCGATGTCGAAGGCGGCCGACCAGTCACGGCGGAAATGACGCCCCTCGACCAGCAGGTCCATGGTCGCCACCACCCTGGCATCGGGCGCCCGGATGACCGCGGCGTCGTCGCCGATGCCGACGAGCTGCGCCCGGCCGGGCGGCAGCAGGGCCTTCATCTCCGCGATGAGGCCGAATTCACCCAGATCCGCGACGGTGATGTGAGGCCCCCCGCATGTCGGCTGCCGCGACCCGCCACGCCACCTGCCGGGTGGCCGGGTCCTTGCCCGCAAGATCCCGTTGCGGAAGCGGCGGGCCAGTACCTAAGGTAGCGTGGCGATCACACTGGCACCCCGGGAGGACCGCATGGTGCACGCGTACATCCTCGTTCAGACAGAGGTCGGCAAGGCCGCCGATGTTGCCGTGCACATCGGTGAGATCGCCGGCGTAACTCAGGCGGATGACGTCACCGGCCCGTACGACGTCATCGTCCGCGCCGAGGCGGCCAATGTGGATGATCTCGGCAAGCTCGTGGTCGCCCAGATCCAGTCGGTAAACGGGATCACCCGCACACTGACCTGCCCGATCGTGCACATCTAGCGGCAACCGGCCGGCCGGCTTGCTGGCTGGCCGGGCCGGCCGGACCTAGGCCAGCTCTGCTGCCAGCACGGCGGTTCGCGGCCCGAGCCCGAGCTTGGCCGCGCTGCGCAGGTCGGCCGGGGTATCCACATCGCGGCGCAGCCCAGCCATGCCGGGCAGGTCAAGCTCAACAGCGCCGCCGGCCAGATGCCGGTCACGCGACCCTGGACCGAACCGCGGGCTGAACGCCGCCGCCGGCCCCGCCGCGTAAAGCGTCGTCCCCGAGCCCGCCGCGTCCGGCACGAACGCCTCTGCCCACCCGCTGGCCGCGGCAAGCGCGCGGCCGATCTCCGCCGGGTCGAGCGCGGGCAGGTCGGCGGCGAGTCCCGCCCGGCCCCGGCCTGGCCACCGGGCGTCGGCATACGCCGCCCCGAAGACGAGCGCCGGATTGAGCCCGGCGCGGGGCTCGTCGGCAACCACGTGCGCGCCCAGGCCGCCAAGCTCGGCGCCGGCCGCGGCGTCATCGGTCACCACGATCACCGCGCCGATCGCCGGGCAGGCAACGGCCGCGGCGACCGTGTCCGCCGCCATGGCCAGGGCTAGCTCACCCCGGCGCGACCCGGCCAGGCTGGCGAGCCGGGACTTCGCGCGGGCAAGTACCTTGACGGGGATCACCAGCGACCAGCGGAGCGGCGGCTGCGGGGTCATAGGTCTGATCCTGCCTGCCCGCCGATCCGGCCGCGGACACGGATCCCGCCCCGGTGCCGATCCCGCCTCGACACGGCGCCGGCCTAACCTGGAGACTGATCAGATGAGCAAGCGCGCCGCCGGCAGCTACTCCCGCGCCTGGCGAGGAATCTCGAAGATCATCCTGCGGCCGCTGATCCCGATGCTGATGAAGCTCGACTGGCATGGCCACGAGCACTTCCCGGCCGACGGCGGCATGATCCTTGCCGCGAATCACCTGTCCTACGCGGACGTGCTTGCGCTGTCCCTGTTCACCGACCGAGTCGGGCGGTATCCGGTGTTCCTGGCCAAGTCGGCGCTCTTCGACGCCAAGGTGCTCGGGCACATCATGCGCGAACTCGGCCAGCTGCCGGTCTACCGCGGCCAGGCGGATGCCGCGCTCGTGCTCAGGGATGCCGAGGAGGGCTTGCGGAAGGGCGCTTGCGTCATCTTCTACCCGGAGTCGACGGTCACCCGGGATCCGGACCTATGGCCGATGGTGGCCAAGACCGGGGCAGCCAGGCTGGCCCTGTCGACCGGCGCGCCAGTTGTCCCGGTCGCGCACTGGGGCGCGCAGCAGATCCTGCCGTACGGGAGCTTCCGGCCGCATCTGGTGCCGCGCCGCACGGTGCACATGCTGGCCGGACCGCCGGTTGACCTGTCCGCCTTTGCGGGTCAGCCGCTGACCAGCCAGACCCTGCACGCGGCGACCGCGGTCATCATGGCCGACATCACCCGCCTGCTCGGCGAGCTGCGCGGCGCGGAACCACCGGCCGAGCCGTACCATCCGGCGATCGCCCGCCGCCGGGCCAGGCAGGAACTGCAGGCGCTGGCGAAGGCAAAGGCAAGCCAGGAACAGGCCGCGGGGGACGGCGGGCAGGTCGCAGGAGACGACGGACAGGCCGCAGGAGACGGCGGACAGGCCGCAGGAGACGACGGACAGGCCGCAGGAGACGACGGACAACCAGCAGGAATTACGGATGGTCCGGAC
>WNGD01004152.1_pt1 | contig 28213 bp, 27 predicted proteins | sample 5400671 | NCBI WGS metagenome assembly WNGD01 (sample SAMN13153369, study PRJNA577476) | soil metagenome | isolation source: 40 cm soil or saprolite under grassland replicate 2 | place: USA:California | collected 2016-06-15
GGGACGGCCCGCGGGCCCGGCGTCCGGGCGATCTCGATCGCCGCGTCGACGTCCGGCTGGGGGCTCCGATGGGTCGTCCCGGCCTCGTCGACGATCTCCACGCGCAGGCGGTCCCGCGAGAGCGCGTTCAGGATCCGATTCCGATTCGTGGGGTCGCCGTGGCCGACGCGCACCTTCACCTCCTCCGCAGGGAACGTCCGCACGGCTTGATGCACGTGGAACGCGACCGCCTCGGGACTCGCGGCGATGCGCGTGTCGATCACCTCTCCGTCCCCGATGATCGCGACTCCGGGCTCTCGGCCCGGGTCCACCCCGATCCAGAGCTCCCGCCACGCGGCCTTGCCCTTCAGCAGCTGCAGGGCCTTCGCGATCGACGCGTCGATGTCGTCGACCCGGACGACGTGCGGGAAGCGGATCTTCGCCGCTTCGGCGGGGGACGTCAGGATCGCCCCGACCGACTCCGGGACGCGGCGGGCGAAGGAGAGGCTGGCGAACGGCAGGTCCCGCGCCTTGAGCGCGGCGACGAGGTCGTGGTAGAGGCGGAAGTCTTCGGTCAGGATCGCGAGGACCTTGCGCATCGCGAGGGACGAACCGAACCGGGGCGGATAATCCTTCTGCGAATCGGCCGTTTTCACAAATGATTCACATCAGTGATTATTGAGTCGGAACCGATTCATATCCATCTCCCGCATCGTGTCGGGAGGAGATTCATATTCTGCAGGAACAGGTCGCTCCGGAACTCGATGCGAAGGGCTTGCTTCTCCGTGACGCGCTAGCAATCGTGACCGTCGTGGGCGCCCTCGTCGCGTTCTACGGAATGATCAAACTCGTCTCGTACCTGGCGGGAATCCCCTCGCCCTAAGGCCTCCGGAACCGATCGAAGGCGCCCCGCGCGCCCCCATCCTCCCCTCGACTCCGGCCCAATTGCTCGAGCGCCCGCCGCTCGTCGGCGGTCAGGCGGGTCGGCGTGACGACGACCACGCGCACGAGTTCGTCGCCCCGGCCGCGCCCCTGGAACCTCGGGAGTCCCTTCCCGCGGAGCCGGAGCACCGTGTGGCTCTGGATGCCCGTGGGCACCTGCAGCCGACTCCTCCCGTCGAGCGTCGGGACCTCGACCTCCGTGCCGAGGGCGGCCTGGGAGAACGAGATCGGCAGATCGATGAGCACATCGTCGCCGTCCCGGACGAACCGGTCGTGCGGGGCGACTCGAATGACGACGTACAGGTCCCCCGGAGGCGCGCCCGCGTCCCCCGCGAGGCCCCGCCCCGGCACCCGGAGCCGGACCCCTCCCGGGACTCCGGGCGGGATGTCGACCGCGATCGTCCGGTCCTCCTCGAGGCGGCCGTCGCCGTGGCACCGGGGGCACGGAGCCTCCGGCCACTGCCCGCGGCCGTTGCACTTCGGGCACGTGGTGATCGTGATGAACTGGCTGTGGCCCCGCCGCTGGGCGCTGCTCACCTGGCCCCGGCCTCCGCAGGTCGGGCACGTCACGAGCCGCTCCCCTTCCGCCCCCGTCCCCCGGCATGCCGGGCACGTCATCGGGTATCGGACCGTGATCTCCTTGCGGCCGCCGCGGGCGACGTCCTCGAGGGTGAGCTCGACCTCGACGTGGGTGTCCTGGCCCGCCGCGGGCCCGCGGCGGCGGCCGACGACGCCCCCGCCGAAGAACTGCTCGAAGAGGGAGCCACCGAACCCCCCCGAGCGTCCGAAGACCGACTCGAAGAAGTCCCGGCCGAAGATGTCCTCGACGTCCGACGCGTGCGTGAAGCGGGACCAGTCGAAGCCCTGGCCACCCCACACCTGCTGCTTCAGGCCCTCGGCGCCGAACTGATCGTAGATCCGGCGCTTGTCTTCGTCGATCAGCGCCTCGTACGCCTCGGAGACCTGCTTGAACTTCTCCTCCGCCGCCTTCGGGTCGTCCTTGTTCAGGTCCGGATGGTATTTCTTCGCGAGCCGGCGGTACGCCTTCTTGATGTCGTCCTTCGAGGCCTCGCGGGGAACGCCGAGGACCCCGTAGTAGTCAAGGTCGGTCATTCCGGCGCCCGTCCCGCCCCGAGACCCCCGCTCACTTCTTGTCGACGTCTTCGAAGTCCGCGTCCACGACCCCCGAGTCGGAGGGCCCGCCGGCATCGCTGGCATCGCCGGCGCCCGGCGGCGGTGCGGTGGCGGGGCCGCCTTTGCCGTACATCTCGACGCCGATCTTCTGGGCTTCGGCGTTCAGCGCGTCAACCGCGGCGCGGAGCTTCGAGATGTCGTCCGTCTGGAGGACCTTTCTGAGGGCCTCGAGCTTGCCCTCGACGGACGTGCGGGTGGCCTCGGAGATCGCGGATCCGTGTTCCTTGAGGAGCTTCTCCGTGGCGTAGACGAGCTGGTCCGCGTGGTTGCGCAGCTCGACCAGTTCCCGCCGCCGGCGGTCTTCCTCCGCGTGGCTCTCCGCGTCGCGCATCGCCTGGTCGATCTTCGCCGGGTCCATCCGCTGCGGCGCCATGATCGTGAGTTTCTCGGTCTTCCCCGTGGCCAGGTCTTTCGCGCTGACGTTCAGGATCCCGTTCGCGTCGATGTCGAACGTCACCTCGATCTTCGGCACGCCGCGCGGGGCCGGTGGCATGCCCGTCAGATAGAAGCGGCCGAGGCTGACGTTGTCGGCGGACATCGCCCGCTCGCCCTGCAGGACGTGGACCTCCACGCTCGACTGGCCGTCTGCCGCCGTCGTGAAGATCTCGCTCTTCCGCGTCGGGATCGTGGAGTTCCGCTCGATCAGTTTCGTGAAGACGCCGCCGAGGGTCTCGACCCCGAGACTGAGCGGCGTGACGTCGAGCAGGAGGATGTCCTTGACCTCGCCGCTCAGGACGGCGCCCTGGATCGCCGCTCCGAGCGCGACGCACTGCATCGGGTCGACACCCCGTTCCGCGGGGCGGCCGAGGATCTTCTCGAACCGTTCCCGGACGACGGGCATGCGGGTCGGACCTCCCACGAGGATGACATGGCCCACGTCGGAGGATTGCCAACCGCCGTCTTTGAAAGCCTGGCGGATCGGCCTCTCCAGGCGCTCGAGAACCGGCTCGACGAGCTGTTCCAGCTTGGCCCGCGTGAGCTTCTTCTCGAGGTGCAACGGCTGGCCGTCCTTCTGGGCGATGAACGGGAGGTTGATCGTCGTCTCGACGGTCGAGGACAGCTCGATCTTCGCCTTCTCCGCGGCGTCCCGGAGCCGCTGCATCGCCTGGCGGTCGCCCGACAGGTCGATGCCGTGGTCCCGGCGGAACTCCGTGACGAGCCACTGGATCAGGGCGTTGTCCATGTCCATGCCGCCGAGCTGCGTGTCGCCCGACGTGGACACGACCTCGAAGACGCCCTCGCCCATCTCCATCAGGGTGACGTCGAACGTGCCGCCGCCGAGGTCCAAGACGCAGATCTTCCCTTCGCCCTTCTTGTCCAAGCCGTACGCGAGCGCGGCGGCGGTCGGCTCGTTCACGAGCCGCAGGACCTCGAGGCCGGCGATCTTGCCCGCGTCCTTCGTCGCCTGGCGCTGGTTGTCGTTGAAATACGCCGGCACCGTGATCACGGCCTGTGAAATCTTCTCGCCGAGATGCGCCTCGGCGTCGGCTTTGATCTTGCGGAGGATCATCGCGGAGATCTCCGGCGGCGTGTAATCCCTGCCGTCGATCTTCACTTTGTAGTCCGTCCCCATCTTCCGCTTGATCTGGATGATCGTCTTCTCGGGGTTCAGGACCGCCTGGCGTTTCGCCGGCTCGCCGACCAGGATGCCGTCCTTCGTGAAGGCGACGACGGACGGGAACATCTTCCCGCCGTACGCGCTGCCTTCCGCGCTCGGGATGATCTTCGGCGTTCCCCCTTCCATGTACGCGGCTTCCGAGTTCGTGGTGCCGAGGTCGATTCCGATGATCTTAGCCATCTGCCTCACCTTCGCCGTTGACGACGACTTGCGCGGGTCGCACCACGCGGTCGTGGTAGCGGTACCCTTTGCGCACGACTTCCTTCACAACGCCTTCTTTTGAATCTTTGTCCCGGACCCGCTGGACGCAGTCCATGAGGTACGGATCGAACGGGAGGCCCCGGGCGGGGATCTCCTGGAGTCCCGCCTCCCGGAGCGCCTTCAGGAGGTTGTCCCGGACCATCCGGACGCCGTCCCCCGCGGTGCCTTCGAGCCGCGCGACGGCGGCGTCGAGCTCGTCGACGACCGGCAGGAGGCGCGCCAGGAGCGTCTCGTGGGCGAACTTCAGGATCGTCTCCGTGTCTCGCTCGGCCCGCTTGCGGTAGTTCTCGAACTCCGCTTGGAGGTACTTGAGCCGCGTGAGCAGCTCTTCCTTCTCGCGGCGCAGCTCCGCGGCCTCGTCCTGACTTGCCGGCGGGGCCGATGGCTCGGCGGGGGGTGGGCCTTCGCGCTGCACGGTCGGCGTCTCCTCGGCCATACTACGCGCCCCTCCGCACGCGCACCTTGTGCCCCCGCCGGCGCGGGAGGGTCACATCGAGAACGCCGTTCCGGTACGTGGCCGTGATGGCCTCCGGTTCGACCGGGTGCTCGAGTTCGATTTCGCGGTGGAACACGCGGCCACCGGCCGTAAGCGCGTGGACCGTCAGCCGGGTGTTCGTCGTGGCGACCTCGAGGGTCTCCTTCGACGCACCAGGGAGTTCGAGCGTCACGTAGATGCGGTCCGGCGTTTCGACAACGTCGAAAGTCCCCGGCTCGACGTGCCGCTCGTCCGCGACCGGGGAGGGTGGACCGAGGACCGGGACGCGAGTCGCCGACACCGCCGGGAGGCTCCGATGCGCGTCGAGGCGCCTCAGGAGGCGGTCGACGTCAGCGGGGGAACCTTCCCCCTCGCCGGGCGGATCGGAGACCATGGGGACCACCCGAGGGCCCCCGGAAGGGGCCCTCAGAACTCCTCGCCGTCGCCTCCGCCTTCGCCGCCTTCGCCGCCCTTGCCGGGGCCTTTGCCGCCGCCCTCGCCCGCCCTGGCTGCGATGACGTCGTCGATGCGGAGGATCATGACCGCCGCGTCGGCGGCCGAGGAAATTGCCTGGCTGCCGACCCGAATCGGTTCGATCACGTTCTCCTTCTTCATGTCGGAGACCTTGCCCGTGAAGACGTTGATCCCCGCGTACTTGTTGCCCTTCTTGTGCTCCTTCCGGAGCTCGATCAGGATGTCGATCGGGTCTAGGCCGGCGTTCTCCGCCAAGGTCCGCGGGATCGCTTCGACGGCGTCGGCGAAGGCCTCGATCGCGATCTGCTCCCTCCCGCCGACGCTCGACGCGTAGTCGCGCAGGGTCAAGGCGATCTCCGTCGCGCTCGAACCGCCGCCTGTGATCACCTTGCCGTCCTCGATCGCGACCGAAACGACGCTCGTCGCGTCTTCGAGGGACCGCTCGACCTCGTCGACGACGTGCTCCGTGCCTCCTCGAATCAGAATCGACATCGCCTTCGGGTTCTTGCAGCCCGTGACGAAGGTCATCTCGTCCTCGCCGATCTTCTTCTCGTACACAAGCTTGGCATAGCCGAGATCGTCCTTCGAGAGCTCGTCGAGCTTCGTGACGACCTTGCCGCCCGTGGCCTTCGCGAGCTTCTCCATGTCCGACTTCTTGACCCGCCGCACGGCGTAGATATCGGCCTTCGCGAGGTAGTGCTGCGCGAGGTCGTCGATGCCTTTCTGGCAGAAGATTACGGTCGCGCCGCTCTTCTTGACGATGTCGACCATCCGCTTCAGCATCGACTCCTCCTCGTTCAGGAAGGCTTGGAGCTGAGCCGGGTCGGTAATCTCGATCTTCGCGTCGATCTCGGTCTTCTTGACCTCGAGCGCCGCGTCGACGAGGGCGATCTTCGCCTCCTTGACTTCGGACGGCATGCCGGGATGCACGCGCTCCTTGTCGACGATGACGCCGTCGACGAGCGATGTGTCCGCGATCGAGCCGCCCTGCTTCTTCACGACTTGGATGTTGTCATCGTCCACGAAGTAGGAGTTGTCCGCACGCTGCTCCGCAACGGTGGAGACGGCCTTCACGGCGATGTCGGCCAAGAGTTCCTTGTGGCCGCTGGACGACTTCGAGGACATCGCGGTCATCGCGACCTTCCTCAGGACGTCCGCGTCCTTGATCGAGATCTTCGTCGCGACCTTCTCCAGGACCTCGCGGGCCTTCTCCGCGGCCTGCCGGTACCCGGACGCGATGACGGTCGGGTGGATGTTCTGCTCGATGAGGTCTTCGGCCTTCTTGAGCAGCTCCCCCGCCAGGATGACGGCCGTCGTCGTGCCGTCGCCCGCTTCCTCGTCCTGGGTCTTCGCGACCTCGACGAGCATCTTCGCGGCCGGGTGCTCGATGTCGATCTCCTTGAGGATCGTCACGCCATCGTTCGTGATGACGACGTCCCCGAGGCTGTCGACGAGCATCTTGTCCATGCCCCGCGGCCCGAGCGTCGACCGCACGGCATCCGCGACCGCTTTCGCGGCGGCGATGTTGTTGAACTGCGCTCCCTTGCCGCGATCGCGGCGCGTCCCTTCCTTCAGGACCAGTATCTGCGTTCCTGCTGGCATCATGTAAATCTCTCCGAATACGGAATTCGGGATTCTGCCTATGTTGGTACTTCTATATAATCATAGCGATGACCGGCAGCTCGATAACACTCCGGCTTGGCTCCTCGGATCGCGGCCCCGGCTCGCCGGAAATCCGTCGGAACATTGATGGTGCCTCCTCGACCTTTCTCCTAGAGATTGAGCACAACGCGGTTGATGACGGCCGTCCAAATCGTCTCGGTCAACCTGTTCCTCGCAGGACTTCTTGCTGTCGCGGTTTATGTCCGGAATTGGATAATGCTCGCCATCTGGTTAGGGCTCCTTCTTGGCGGGTTCCTTGCACTGCTCTTGGGGTCGAAGTGGCGAAAGTTCGCTCCATTCTTGTTCATGGGTTGGGCCACCTTGTTCTTTGCTTCCGTCATCGTCGGCGGAAAAACGCTTTATACCGGATATCTCGGGATGGTGATCGCGTTTGCGAACTTCTGGACCTATGATCGCCATCGACCCCCGCCTGCCCCCGTTCGACCCGAAGACCCCGCTTTCAAGGATCCGGTTTTCACGGCCGCAGCGATCGGACTTGTCGTGTCCGGAATCACCGTCCTCCTGATCCTCGCGAACGTCATTCCGGCCGCGTGGCTGGGTCCGGTCTGTGGCGCCTGCGGGTTTGCCTTCGCCATTCTCGTCCTCGCCATGGCCCGTTGGGAAATTGCGCGCTGAGTCTTCGCGTCCCTGGGGGACTCGCAATCGCGCCTTCGCTCTCGGCCTGGCCATAATTCTATATGAGGAGAGGCGGTAGGTCGGCCGATGAAAGGGCTTCTCCTCGAGGCAGCAGAGGCGGTCCAGCACGCCGTCGAGGCGATGACGGGAAACCCAGCGGAGGTCCTCGGACGGGGTGCGGACGGCGGCCCGAGCGCCCGCATCGACCGGGTCGCAGAAGAAGCGGTCCTCCGCGTGCTCGACTACGAGGAGGCCTCCCTGAACGTCCTGAGCGAGGAGGCCGGTTTCATCGATCGCGGGGGCCAAGCGACCCTCGTCCTCGATCCGATCGACGGGACCCACAACGCGCTCCGCGGCGTCCCTGCCTATTCCGTGTCCCTCGCCATCGGCCACGAGCGCTTGTCCGACGTGCAGGAGGCGCTCGTCCGGGATCTCGTATCCGGGGCGACGTACTACGCGGCGAAGGGAGGCGGCGCCCTCCTGAACGGGAGCCCGATCCGTGTGCGCCCCTACGATCCGGCGGATGTCCTCGTCAGCGTGTACCTCGGAACGAACGCCGCCCCGGATGCGTCGCGGATCGCCGCGCGGGCACGTCGGGTGCGCGCCCTCGGAGCCGCGTCGCTCGACCTGTGCCTCGTCGCGCGGGGAGCCGCGGACTTGTACTACATGCATAGCGCGACCGTCGAGACGAAGCTCCGGGCGGTGGACATCGCCGGGGGCACGCTCATCGTGCGGGAGGCGGGCGGTCTCGTCCTCGATCTGCATGGCCGCGACCTCGATCTGGCCCTCAGCCCGACGGCCCGGACCGACCTCGTGGCGGTGGGCGACCGCCGCGCATGGGAGGCCACCCGATGAAGTTCGGCATCACCGCAAACCCGCACATCCCGAGCGCGCTCGAAGCCTCAAAGCAGGTCCTGGCGCGACTCGAGCCGACGCACGACGTCCTCTTGGAATCGGACCTCGCCCAAGCCCTGAACCGCAAGGGGATGCCGCTCGCACACATGCGCGTCGACGTGGTCCTGGCGATCGGCGGGGACGGCACGATCCTGCGGGCCCTCCAGCTTTCCGACACCAAGGTCCTAGGCATCAACTCGGGATCGCTCGGGTTCCTTGCCGAGGTGAATTCGAACGAGGCGGACGCCTACCTCGAGCGGGTCGCGCGAGGCGACTACAAGGTCGAGGAACGGATGCGCCTCAAGGTCACCGTCGATGGCGAACGGATGTTCGACTGCACGAACGAAGCGGTCGTCCACACGGCGCAGATCGCGAAGATCCGCCACTTCGAGGTCCGCCTCGACGACGAAATCGTGGAGCGGGTCCGAGCGGACGGGATGATCGTCGCGACGCCCACAGGCTCGACCTCCTATTCGATGTCGGCCGGCGGCCCGATCGTCGACCCTCGAGTCGACGCGATCATCGCGACGGCCATCGCGCCGTTCAAGCCCGCGTCCCGCCCGCACGTCTTCCCCGCGACGGCGGCGGTCCATGTGCGCCTCGTGAAGCCGAAGGAGTGCCTGCTCGTGATGGACGGCCAGCACGAGTCCAGCCTCAAGGGCACGGAAGACGTCGCCCTCACCGGCTCCGAGCGGCGGGCGAAACTCGTGCGCTTCCGGGACGACTTCTACCGCCGGATCGAGGAGAAGCTGTCCCGTCAGTGATGGCGTGCCATGAAGCGGGTCGAAGCGATTACACGAAAGACGCTGCGGATGATCCTCGAAGCCTCCCGGGACATCTACCCGCGTGAATTCGGCGCGATCCTGCGTGCGGAACAGGGCGTCATCACGGAACTGCTCCTGATCCCCGGGACCGTGAGCGGAAACCGCCACGCGATCTTCCAGCTCCACATGATCCCGACGGACTTCGCGGTCGTCGGCACGGTCCATTCGCACCCGAGCGGGGTGTACGAGCCGTCGGACGAGGACCTCGCGCTCTTCAACAAGTTCGGCGGCATTCACATCATCACCGGATATCCGTACTCCGAAGGTACGTGGGCGGCGTGGACGAACAAGGGCCAGCGGATCGGCCTGAAGGTCGTCCCGTGACATCCTACGAGGTTTTCACGATCGACCGGTAGAGCGCCTCGATCTGGTCCGTCACGCGTTCAACGGTGAAGGATGCGACCACCTTCTCCCGGCCGCGTTGCCCCATCGCACGGCGGGCCTCGGGATTCGCGAGGAGCGAGCGGATCTTCTTCGCGAGATCTTGGGGGTTCACCGGGTCCGCGAGGAGGCCCTCCTTCCCGTCCTCGATCACCTCTCGGACGCCGGGAATGTCCGCCACGACGACCGGCTTACCCGTGGCCATCGCCTCGAGCGCCACGATGCCGAACGCCTCCAGCCGGGAGACGCTCGGGAGCACGAAGACGTCGCACGCGGCGTAGAGTTGCGGCAGGCCCGCCTCCGAGACGCGCCCGAGGAATCGGATCCGATCGGCGACGCCGAGGGTCGAGGCGAGGCGTCTCATCGTCGGGACCAGCGAGCCATCGCCCGCGACGAGGAACCGGGCCTCCGGGACGTACCGGGCGGCCTCGACGAAGTGTTCGATGCCCTTGTGCGGCTCGATCCGACCGACGAGGAGCACCACGGGTTCGGTGGCACCGATCCGCAACTTCGCTCGGACCGCCGACGAATCGACCTCTGGATGGAAACGCCGATGGTCTACGGCGTTCGGAATCACGGTGGGATTGTGGCGCCACACGGCGCGGCTCGTGGCGGCGTACGTCCGCGTCGTGACGACGACCTTGGTCGCTTGGTCCAACGTGGAGGCCCCGAAGCTACGACGGTACAAGGACTCCAGGAGGACGCCGAAGGCGGAAGCGATCTCAACGTCGCAATGATACGTGACGACGGACGGGGTACCGCGTTCGACCCCCACGGACGTAGCGTAATGGGCTGCCAGTGGCGGGGGGAAGTGCCCGTGGAACACGTCCGTCTCGAGCGCGCGCAGGCTCGCCCGCATCTTGGGTGCGATGGGGGTCCTCATGACGATCGCGCGGGGCTTGACCCGGACCACCCGGAATCCGTCCATCGACTCTTCCTCGGCGAGGGACGGGTCGTGCCGCGTCGTCACGACGGTCACGTCATGGCCGCGGGCCGCGAGCGACGCCGAGAGGGCGCGCACGTGGCTTTCGACGCCGCCGAGATGCGGATAGAACCACGGGGAAACCTGGGCGATCCGCACGCCCCCACCTCAGAAAATCCGGCTCCGGGGAGCGATGTTGCCTCGCGCATGGGCGCCGGGCCCGATGAACGATTCCTCGCCGACGATGGTACCTGCGTCGATCGAGGCGTTGATGCCGACCTTCACGTCGTCCCCCATGATCACGCCGAGCTTCCGCAATCCCGTGTCGATCTCGACCCCCCGCCACACCACCTTGATCGGCGCCTCGTCGAGGCGGAGGTTCGCCACCTTCGTGCCCGCGCCGAGGTTGCAGCGCTCGCCGAGGATGCTGTCCCCGACGTAGTTCTGGTGGGGCACGTGGGCGGATGCCATCAGGATCGAATTCTTGACTTCGCAGGCGCTGCCGACCTTCGCGTTCGGCCCGATCGACGTCGCCGGACGGACGTAGCAGTTCGGCCCGATCTCGGACCCCGCGCCGACGATCGCCGGGCCCTCGATGTAGGCGCCTTTGCGTACGCGCGCATCCTCCTCGACCGAGACCTCCCCCACCAGCGTCGCGCCCGGGTCGACGTCGCCGTGGTTCGTGCCTTTGAGCGGCGCGAGGAGGGCCGCATTCGCCCGGAGAAGGTCCCACGGCCTCCCGACGTCGATCCAATCTCCGGGAATCCGGAATCCGTAGACGTCCTGAGCCGCCATCAGCGCGCGGATCGTGTCCGTGATCTCGTATTCGCCCCGCGGGGACTTCGCCGTCTTGTCGATCAGCGGGAAGATGTCCTTGTCGAAGATGTAGATGCCCGCGTTGATCAGGTTCGACTTCGGCCGACGCGGTTTCTCCTCCAAGCCCACGACCTTGCCGTCGTCCATCTCGACGACGCCGAAGGCTCGAGGATCCGGGACCTCCGCGAGCGCCATCACGGGCCCTCGGACGGCGCGATGGTGGGCGATCATCGCCGCGAGCGCGTCGCCCGACACGACGACGTCCCCGTTCACGCTTAGGAAGGGACCGTCGACGTGGGCCCGCATGCAGCCCAGCGCGTGCGCCGTGCCGAGCCGCTCCGACTGCTCCTCGTATGCGATCGAGAGGCCCAGCCCCACGCCGTCTCCGAAGCTCTCCCGGATCCGGTGGCCCTGCCATCCGATCAGGATCGCCGCCTCCGAGATCCCGGCGGCCCGCAGCGCCTCGAGCGTGTGGCGCAAGAACGGCTTGCCCGCCACCGGCAGAAGCGGCTTGGGAAGATTGGCCGTGAGGGGACGCATCCGAGTTCCCTCGCCGGCCGCGAGGACGACTGCCTTCATGCGGCGGCGCCTTTTGCGCTCGATAGGACCGTAGAATATATCTCCTTTGCTCTGGCGTCATCGCGCGACTCAGCGAGGACACGAATTTTCGGTTCCGTCCCGGAGAAACGGACGAGCGCCCATCCGTCGTCGAACTGGAGACGCCAACCGTCGACCGTCGTCACGTCCGAAGCGAGCGACCGCATCGCGGAGTCGAGACGGGCCTCGATTGCACGCCGCTTCGAGGCGTCGTACCCGATCGCACCGCGGATCACCGGATACCGCGGGATCCCGCGCACGAGCGAGGCGAGCGGGTTCTCCGCGACCAGCGAGACGAGGCGCGCGGCGGCGTACATCCCGTCCGGGCAGTACGAGGCCTTAGGGAAGATCCACGTCCCGGACGGCTCGCCGCCGAAGTCCGCTCCGCGGCGCTTGAGCTCGGCCGCGACGTACACGTCGCCGACGCGCGTCCGCCAAATCGTTGCCTTCGGGAGCAGGTCCTCGAGCACCATCGACGCATCGACGGGGACGACGAGACCCCGCCGCACCTCGCGCTTCGCGAAGAGGACCAGCAACGCGTCGCCGCCGACGAAACGGCCCTCGTGGTCCACCGCCACCATCCGGTCCCCGTCGCCGTCGTGGGCGATGCCCAGGTCCGCCTTCGCGGCCGGCACGGTCGACATGAGCAATCGAAGATTCTCTTCCGTGGGCTCCGGATCGCGCCCCGGGAAATGGCCGTCCGCCTGCGCGTTCAACGCGACGACGTCACAGCCCATCCGGCGGAGGAGGTGGGGCGTGATTGTCGACGTCGCCCCACATCCGCAATCGACGACGACGCGAAGCTTCGCGCGACCAACCTCCCGAAGGACCGCCTCGACGTGGCGCTCAATCAGATCGTGACGCGACACGACCGTTCCGACGTGATCCCACGCGGCCGCTTGGAACCGATTCGCGTCGAGGTGGTCTTCGATCTCGTTCTGCTGGCCCTCGTCGAAGGCCATGCCGTCGGGATTCCAGAGCTTGATCCCGTTGTCGGGAGCGGGGTTGTGCGAAGCCGTGATCATCGCGCCGCACGCGTACTCGGCCGCACCGCGGGCGAGCGTGGGGGTTGAGACCAGCCCCGCGTCGACGACATCCGATCCGGTCGACAGGACGCCGGCGATGAGCGCGTGGGCAAGCATCGGGCCGGTGAGCCGCGGATCGCGGCCGACGATCGTGCGACCGTGCAGTTCCCCCAACGCCATCCCGACGCGCAGGGCGAGGTCCGGTGTCACATCGACGTTGCCGCGGCCCCGAATGCCGGACGACCCGAACCGAGTCAACGGCGGCGATACCGCATGCACGATTGATAGCCCTTCGGACGACCCCCTCCGCATTCGGAAAGAAGTCATTAAATAGCGAAGCTCGAATTCGCGACAGCGCGCCGGTTCGGGTCGCGCCTCGGGAGGGATTCGGATGGTCATGGAGCCCGTGGGCGTCGAGGACGCCATCGAGAAGGCGAAGAAGAAGGGGCTCCGACCGGGCCGCGTCAAGGGCACGGAAGGGATCCAGTTCACGAAAGGCCGGAACAACCGGATCGAAGTGATCAGCTGGGACGAGTTCCGCACCACGCTCGCCGAGCGACAGCTCGAAGTCTACGAATCGAGCGGTTTCATGAAGATCATGAAGAAGCGAAGTTGAGATCGAGCGGTCGACCCGAGATTTTCGACGATTCGATTGAGGTCACCGCAACGTTATTACGCGGACACGAATTCGCGAGCCGGCATCGGATGCGTGGGTTGCCAAGCTTGGTCAAAGGCGCAGGACTCAGGATCCTGTCCCGTAGGGGTTCGCAGGTTCAAATCCTGCCCCACGCACTCCTCTCGCGTCCACGCACGACCGGACGGCGTGACCGCCCACGTCCAGAAATCGACATTTAGGCGGGCGAGACCGGCTCTTGCCGAGCGCACCAGAATCGACGTCGACGGACCACTTTGTACGCGCCTTTTATGAACGCCCGGGCCGGCATATAAGGCGACTGCCCGACATTCGTCGGACATCAGGTATAGGTCCAGACTATAACTATGCACGCTTTCACGTTTGATATACAAAGCGCAAACTAAGCGCGAAACTTTTTCATAGTTCTGGGGGCATCCTATGTCCGACCAAGTGAAAGGGATTCCGGGACGCCCGGGTCCCGGTCGCCGATCACCGGATCGGCCTCGTTTTCACTTGGAGGTGATCGATTGCCCTCCCAAAAGTTCAGCCGGAAGTATCTGACGCGGCACAAGCGGAGCGCCCAGCTGTGGCGCCGAGCGAGCCGGCTGACTCCGGGGGGCGTCGAGAGCAACGTCCGGTTCTTCAAGCCGCATCCCTTCCTCGCCGACTACGGCGACGGCGGCTACATCTACGACGTCGACGGCAACAAGATCCTCGACTTCATGATGGGCTTCGGCGGCCTTCGACTATCTCGAGGCGGTCCAGAAGGCCGTGCCGTCGATGAAGAAACTGCGGCTGGCGAACAGCGGCACCGAGGCGACGATGCACGCCCTGCGCACGGCGCGGGCCTACACGGGCCGCGAGAAGATCGCCAAGGCCGAAGGGGCGTACCACGGCGCCCACGACTACGTCCTACAGAGCCTCGACATGGACAGCCGGACGGCACGCCGGATGAACGGGTACAAGCCCGTCCCCTACGGCCGCGGCATCCCGAAAGCAGTCTCGGACACGGTCGTCATCTACCCGTACAACGACATCGAAGGGACCGCCGAGGTCCTCGAGGAGAACGAGGACGAGGTCGGGGCCCTGATCGTCGAACCGGTCCTGTGCGGGCCCGGCGTCATCGTGCCGAAAGGGAACTACCTCAAGCGTCTGCGGCAGCTCACCCGCAAGAAGCGCATCGTGCTGATCTTCGACGAGGTCCTGACGGGCTTCCGCCTCGCATACGGCGGGGCGCAGGAGTACTACGACGTCCGCCCAGACATGACGACGTTCGGCAAGATCGCCGGGGGCGGCTTCCAGCTGGCGGGGTTCGGCGGCGAAGCGCAGATCATGGACGTCCTCGAGCCGGGTCGCGGCTGGAAGTACGCGACGTTCCACGCGGGCACCTACAACGGGCATCCGATCAGCGTGGCGGCCGGGCTGAAGTGCCTGCAGATCCTCGGGGAGCATCCGGAGTACTACGACCACGTCAACGGTCTCGGCCGGCAGCTCTTCACGGGCCTCCAGGACCTCGCGGACGACCGACGCCTCCCGGCGTGGGTCGAGTACGTCGGGTCGATCGGGAACGTCTACTTCACGACGAAGGACGAAATCCGAAACTTCCGCGACACGCTGAGCGCGAACACCCGGCGGTGGTGGAACTGGTTCATCCACTGCCTCGGGAACAACGTCCTGTTCGGCATCCCGAACACGGGCGAACGGGCGTTCCTCTGCACGGAGCACACGGAGGAAGACATCGAATGGGCGCTCGAGGTCGCGGACAACGCCTTCGCTGCGATCGCAAAGGAGGCAGGGCGCCATCGGGAGAAAGCCCCGACGGTCCAACTCCAAGCCGTCGGCGAACAGACGGCGCTCTACGGGGAGGCGCAGCCGCCTCCGAGCGTCTGACCGAGATCCCGCCTAAGTTCAGTTCAGCGCGCGCGTCTCCTCGGAATACTCGATCACGCGGATCCCACGACCCCGGCTCGCGAGTTCCCGGAAGTATGGCAGCGGGTCGAAGGCGACTTCTGGCGGGATGACCCCTCGTTGCTTGATCAACCCCTTTGCGGCCCACTGCGCGGCGATGGAAGGGGGCACGCCGGTGTCGACGACCCCGCCGCCGACGTTCCACGATTTGTGAGGCCACGTGATCGCCTCGTATCGCAAAGTCACCTCGCGACCGTCCCGCTCGCCGACGAGGACGCACCGCTGAATGTCGACATCGAGTTCGGGTGCCCGCGGTTTCGGCAGGTTGTCAATCACGGTCGACGTCACGTCGTACGGCCGGACCTTCGACCGCTCCACCACGAGGTCCTCGCGGCTCGCAAGGCCCAGCCGGACGAGAGTGGCGATAATCTCGCGGAACGCCGGCGGGAACGCGACGATGAAGTCCATTTCCTGCACGCCCTTCCCGATCGTGGTCGGCATGGTCGCGAGTTCCGAATGGATCGTGTAGTAGCCCTCGACGACGCCAACGGGAGCCATGAACTCCGACCGTTCCAAACCGGAGAGCGCCGGGACGAACTGGATCTTCCCCTTGCGCAGGATCGGCGCGTCCATCGAGAACTCGTCGAGGATCGTGCGGATCGCGTACGGAGGCACGAACGTCCCGGGATCGCCGCCAGATACGACCGCGCCGCTGCTCCGAAGCTGGATCTTGTGGATCCGATCGAGCTTGCTCGCGCCGTACATCCCGAGGACGTTCATCGTGCCGGGCGTGGATCCGATCCCGAGGACGCACGTCACGCCCGCGTCCTTCGCTTGCTTGTCGAGCTTCAGTTGGCGGAGGGTCTGGTGGTACAATCCGCCGAGATCGCAGTAGTGGATGCCAGCCCGGATCGCTGCCTCGGTGATCGGTACATTCAGGTCGTACCAGCTGCTGTTGATGACGCAGTCCCATTTGCGGAGTTCCTGTGCGAGCGCCGCCGAGTCCCTCGCGTCGATCGCGACGGCGGTGGCGCGGTCATCCGACTGCGCCTTCGCGACGGCCTTCGCCTTGTCCGCGTTGCGCCCGGCGATCCCGACGCGTTCGACCCCGGGGCTCGCCAGGAGATCCGGGACGGTCGACTGCGCCATCGCCCCGTATCCGCCGAGGACAATCACCTTCAACGACGCGATCCCGAGAGCGCGAAGCCGAGGACCTCATTTACCCTTTTCGTCGGCCCCGGCGGGTTCCTCGGCCGGGAGCGTCACAAGGATCGCGCATCCCACGAGGATCAGGCCGACGCTCACGGCGAACGCCGGGCCGTAGCCGAGCCACTGCGCGGAAAAGCCCCCGAGCAGCGGACCCAAAATCGAACCGAACCCCTGGACGGCGTTGTACGCCCCGAAAGCCTGGGCCCGCCCCTTCGGCGGCGCGAGGTGGGAGACCCACGTCGAACCCGCGACGTTGAGCACCGCCCAGCAAAGCCCGACGCCGGCGTGGAGGACGAAGGCGAGGGCGAAGACGCCTGCGGCGGGAATCGAGATGAAACTCACCAGGAAGAACGAGCCGAACAAGAGCGAGCGGCCGAGGGCCGCATAGACCTGCGGGGACGCGCTTTTCCGCGAGGCGATCCAGCGACCCACGTACGGATACGCGGCGATGGACATGGCCTGGCTCCCGATGTACACGGCGAAGATGCCGGGGCTGGAGATGCCGTATACTTGAGTCAAGAAGATCGGGAAGAAACTGTAGAATGCGGTGAACCCGCCGAACAAGAGGAATACACAGAGGAGATATGTGCGGAGCGAGCGGGGAAGGCGGCCGGCGGGGGGGCGCGGGGTCCGCACGTCGAAGTAGTGCAAGACGTGGGTCGGAAGGTAGCGGCCTCGTTCCACGCGCGGCCGGACGTACGTGCCCTGCACATCCTGCCGGCTCACGCGCTGTGTCGGCTCGCGCGTCCAAAGGAACGCGAGCAACACAGACACGCCGCCGAATCCGGCGCCAATCGCGAAGAGCGCCCGCATGAGTCCCAGTCCGCCGCCGACGAGCGCGGGACCGAGGGCGAGCCAGGCGACGCCGAGGCCGAGTCCCCCGACCCAGCCCGCCGCCCCGATCCGACTGACGAACGCGAGACGCGCCGGCCATTCCGTCCGGGGCGTGGTCTCCATGATGAGGACCGTCCCCACCGGACCGCTCGCGGCGCCTAAGCAGCCGATCAGGAGGTTCGTTAGGTAGAAGTCCGGCAGCGTCCGGCTCGCGGCCATGAGGAGGAAGCAGAGCGCGTTCCCCGCGAATCCGATCAGCAGGAAGACCTTCCGGCGACCGACGCGATCGGACAGGGATCCCCAAAGCATGAACGACGGGACCGACGCGATGCTCGTCGCCGCGGCGATGATCCCGACATCCGACAGGCTCCCGCCGAGGCCGTAGGCGAAGAGCGGGATGAGCGCGGACGTCGCGCCCCCTGCGATCCCCTGCGGCAAGTACGAGTAGAACCAGTGCGAACCGTTCGCCCGCTCCAAACCCATCCCTTCGGTCGAGCGAGGCCGTCGCACCCCTGCGCGACTATATGGGGTTTGTGGCCGCCGTTCGAGCGCCATGGCCGATTGATGCGCGTCGGTCCTAGCGGGGTCTCCGATAGTCTTTATCGGGAGGCGCCTTCCCTCGAAGCGTGTCGCGCCTCCGGACGAATCTCGCATTCGCTTCGGTCGCCGTAGCCGCCGTTCTCCTTTCCGTTGCTATCTTTGCGGGGTACCTCGAGTCGGCGCCGTCCTGGTCGGTCGTCCGGCTCGGTTATTTACCGAACGTGACACACGCCCAGGCGCTTTACGGCGTACCGGCCGGAGCCTACGAAGCCGTCCTAGGAAGTCCCTACACTATCAAAGCGCGAGCGTTCAACGCGGGTCCCGACGCAATCTTGGCCCTCTTGACCAACCGGGTCGATCTCACATTCGTGGGTCCGTCTCCAACCCTACGAGGCCTAGCGCTCGCCGGCCCTGACGTGCTCCGCGTGATTGCCGGTGGCGCGAGCGGCGGCGCGATGTTCGTGATTCAGCCCACGCTCAACCTGACCACGAGCGCCGACTACTCGGGCAAAAAGTTCGCGACACCGCAACTAGGGAACACGCAGGACATCGCCTTGAAACACTTTCTGATGACACAGGGGCACAGGACGTCCGACAATGGTGGGGACGTGGAGGTTATCAATGTCCCGAACGCGGACATCATGTCCCTGTTCCAGTTCCGCCGGATCGACGGCGCCTGGGTACCGGAGCCCTGGGCCAGCCGGCTCGTCCTCGAGGCAGGCGGGAAAGTATTCTTAGACGAGAGGTCCCTCTGGCCCAACGGACGCTTCGTGACCACGCTGCTCGTCACGACGAAACGATATCTCGACGCGCACCGAGACATCGTCAAGAGGTTCCTGGAGGCCGAGGTGAACCTGACTCTCCGCCTCCAGAACGCCAGCGCGTCCGACCTGGCCATCATCAACGATGCGATCACGAACGTGACGATGAATCGCCTCGCCAACGCGACGATCGCCGCCGCATTCGGGAATCTGAACCTCACGTACGACCCGATCAAATCGTCCCTCGTCACTTACCTAGCGTGGGCACAGGATTTGGGACTCCTGCCCGCCGGCATCGATACGAGCGGGCTCTACGACGTTAGTCTTCTCAACGAGATACTTGCGAGTCGGGGCTTGTCTCCGGTGAACTGAGGATGAAAGGCGCGGCGTTGAGGATCGTCTCCTTAGGGATGACGTTCGAAGGGAAGACGGGGGGCATGGAGGCGTTGCGCGACATCAACCTCGAGGTGGGAGGAGCCGAGTTCGTCACGATCGTCGGCCCATCGGGATGCGGGAAGTCGACCCTCCTCAGCCTCGTCGCGGGGCTCGAGCACCCCACGACAGGATGGGTCGAGATGGACGGAGTGCGGGTCGAGGGGCCCGGGGCGGATCGCGTCGTGGTCTTCCAAGAGTCCGCCCTGTTCCCATGGCTCGACGTCCAGGGGAACGTCCAGTTCGGGTTGAGGGTGGCCGGGGTCCCTCGAAGCGAGAGGGAGGCGCGCGTCGCGGAGTTCATCAAGATGGTGCAGCTAGAGAACTTCGCGCACGCGCGGATTCACGAGTTGTCCGGAGGGATGAAGCAGCGGGTCGGGCTCGCGCGGGCGCTCGTCTTGCGCCCGAAGGTCCTGCTCATGGACGAGCCGTTCGCGGCCTTGGACGTGCAGATCCGGGAGGAGATGCAAGTGGTCGTCCAAGACCTCTGGCTGCGGAACGCGACGACCACCCTCTTCGTCACGCATGACGTCCGGGAGGCCGCGGTCTTGGGCGATCGAATCGTCGTCCTCTCGCACCGGCCTGGTACCGTCAGCACAATCCTAACGAACGACGCCCCGAGACCGAGGACGCAAAACGATCCGACGGTCGTGGAACAAATCCGGAGGGCGAACGAAATCCTCAAGGCGGAGGTCACATGGGCGGACCAACACCCCCTGTAGCCCCGCCCGCCGCCGACAAGCGACGGCCGTCGGGGGACTTCGTCCACCTAATCCCCATGATGCTCGTCGCGGTCGGATTCCTGGCAGCATGGGAGGCCATAGTCCGCTTGGGGGTGTGGCCCCGAATCTTTTTCCCCGGCCCCACTGAGGTGGGCACCGCTTTCGTCGAACTCTGGAATCGTGCGACGCTCGCCCGGTCGATTGCGGCGACGCTATCTCGTCTCGCCGTCGGATTCCTACTCTCCTTGGTCCTCGGCTCGATCCTCGCCCTGCTGATGCTCCATTTTACCACCTTCGGGAAGGGGATTCAGCCGTACGTCCTCGGGCTGCAGACCTTCCCATCGATAGCGTGGGTCCCGTTGAGCATCGTCTGGCTCGGCTATTCGGAGGCAGCCCTCCTCTTCGTCACAATCATCGGATCCCTTTTCGCCGTCACGGTTTCGGTCGCAGACGCTTTGCGCACGGTGCCGACGATTTACCTGAAGGCTGCGCGCAACATGGGATGTGACGGGATGGAACTCATCTTGCGGGTGACCGTCCCAGCAGCGCTGCCCCACCTGATCTCCTCCGCGAAGGTCGGATGGTCGTTCGCGTGGCGGTCACTCGTCGGGGCGGAGGTCATCTTCGCCACGGTCGGCCTCGGGTTCTTGGTCGAACAGGGAAGCGAGAATCTGAACATCGCGCAGGTGATGGCGGTCATGTTGGTCATCCTGCTCCTTGGGGTCGTAGTGGACCGCGTGGTTTTCTCCCGCTCACAAGAGTGGGTTAACCGGCGTTGGGGCCTGTCCACCGCTCGATGATACGCGAATTGGTCATCCCGCCGACGGTCTGCGTCCGCTTCTCGAATCAGAACAAATCGAGGAGGAGCTTCCCCGCCGCGAGGAAGAGTACGAGGATGAAAATCAGGGCGACCGGTCGAGTCCGGAGAGCCCGCAGACCCCAGCGCGACCCGATGTACGCCCCGACGAACACGACCGGGAAGAAGAAGGGGATGAGGACGAAGTCCGAGGGCCATGCGAATCCCCCCGGGCGGAGCGCGAGATTCGCCACGTACGTCGTGAAGCCCACCGCCGCGGTCGGGATGATGAGGAGGGATGACGTGCCGATCGCCTTCCGCGTCCGTCGGCCGAGGCCGTACACCATGAGCGGGACATTCAACAGGCCTCCGCCGATCCCCATGCTCCCGGAGAGAAAGCCCGAGCCCACGGTGGCGGCCGCCACGCTCGTCTTGCGCGGAGGCGTCATCTTCGAGTCGTCGTCCTCGTCCACGTCCCGCGCGTTCTTGACCCAGTCCCAGAGCATGTACGCGCCGAAGATCAGGAGGACGGTCGTGAAAAAGGACTTGAACGCCCGGTCGTCCACGAGGAACAGCAGCGTGAAGAGCGTCCCGAGGACCGCGCCGAGCAGGGCGCCCACCACGAGCGTGCCGCCGAGGCGGAAGTCCACGAGAGCCTTCCGGTGGTGGTTGATGACGGACGATGCGGCGGTGGCAATCGTGAACGTCAGGGAGATCGGGACCGCCACATCGCTCCGGGTGACCCCGGTCGAGAGGAGGATCGGGACGAACAGGAGGCCCCCGCCGAGCCCGAGGTTCGCGTAGATGAAGGCGACCGCAAAGAGGAGGACGGCTTGTACCATCAGGAGAAGCGCGTCCACGGCGCGCGAAAGCCAGGGCCGTATTAATTACTAACGCGGTATTAGGAGCGGCGGTCGGAGCGACGTGGTCCTGCTCGTTCGGTTCGGGGAGCTTGCGCTGAAGAGTCGATTCGTCCGACGCCAGCTTCGCGACCGACTCGTGGCGAACATCCAGGACCTCTTCGCCGCGGAGAGGGTCGAGTGCATCACGGAGGCCGACGAGGCGCGAGTCTACGTCCACGTGGACGACATCGCCCAGGCCCGAGGGATCCTCGCTCGGGTCTTCGGCGTCGTGTCCGTGAGCCCCGCGCTCGAGACGAAGGCGACCCTCGAGTCGCTCCGAGAAGGCGTCCTCGGGGAAGCGGCCCTCTCTCTTGGATCAGGCAAGACGTTCGCGCTGCGCACGCGCCGGGTCGGCACGCATCCGTTCACGAGCCAGGACCTCGCGAGGATACTCGGGGACGACGTCCGTCGCTCCGTTCCCGGAAGCCGCGTGAACCTGAACCGCCCCGACGTCGAGATTCATGTCGAAGTGCGTCGGAACCGCGGCTTCGTGTTTCGACAGACGTGGCCGGGCCCGGGCGGCCTACCGCTCGGGAGCCAAGGGCGGGCCATCGCCCTCGTGACGGATGAGGCCGGCATGGTCGCCGCCTGGATGGGTATGAAACGCGGTTGCCGCGTCACGATTGCCGCTCCCGAGGACGGAGCGCTCGTCGGCCCGCTGCGGAGGTGGGACGTCCGATTGAAGGTGCTCGACATGCCCAGGACGGACGGTCTTGCGGACCTTGTCAAGATCGCCCGCGCGGACGCCTTGTTCCTGGGGACCCGTTGGTCGTCGTTCGATCCGTCCGGCCGGCCGCCGCTCCCAGTCCCGGTATTCGAACCGGTGATCGGGCTTTCTCAGGACGAAATCGACGGACTCGCGACGCGGATCCGAACCGCGTGATCACTTGCCCTTTCGGTCGTGCCGGCCGATACTCGGCCGGACCTTCTCGACGCCTTTCCCCTTGTACGAGAGACCGCGGCCCTTCTTCCCGGCGGACGTCAGACCGCGGAACACACGGCCGCGATTCGCGGGCTCGCAAATCCAGTTGATCTTCGGATCCGCGCGGATCGCAGGGTGCTGCGGGTCCACGAGGATCACCTCGTAGTACTTGTGGCGGCCGTCCTCTCCCACCCAGTACGAGTTGAGGACTTCGAGGTTCGGGTAGTGCCTCGCCGTCCGCTCCTCGGCGATCCGCTGGATCGATTTGGCCATGGTGATCTTCCGGAGGCCGCGTCGCTTCGGATGGCGCCCGCCCATCGGCTTCGGACGCCGCCGACCGCCGCGGCGGACCCGCGCGCGGACGACGATGTAGCCTTGCTTCGCGCGGTATCCGAGTTCCCGCGCGCGATCGATGCGCGTGGGCCGTTCGATGCGGGCGAATGCGGCGCCGCGCCGCCACTCGACCATGCGTGCAAAATGCGTCTCCTCGACGACCCCGCTCTGCGGATTCTTCCACGCCTGCTTGACGAAGGCGTAGAGATTCCTCGGACGCGGAGGGGCCTTCTGTCCTTCCTCGCCGGCGATCGCAAGCTCCGGTCCCGGAGCGCTGGGTTCTTCGGCCATGGCCACACCCCCTGGATTTTCGGATTCGCCCGGAGGTACATCTCCCGGACCAGGGACGTCGAAAGCGCCGCGCCAAGGAGCGGACGGTATTAAAGCCCTTGCCTCCGACGGACCGTTCGCCGACCGTTCCCTCTCGAGGTGCGGACGCCGTGCAAGTACGACTGCAGGATGAGCCGCGCCGCGGACTCGACCTCGCCCATCGACCGGACGTCGAACCGGGTGCGGAACCAGCCCCATCCCTGGGTCCTCGGCGCACGGCGAGCGAGGCCCGCCCCGCCACGGAGCTCGCGGGGACCCGGCAGGATGAACACCTCCACGCGCTTCCGGAGGGGGCGGATCTCCGCGAAGACGCGGTCCCGGTTGCGGCTCCGCCAGGCAATCCAGTAGCGGCTCACGTGCTCGTCGACCCGATCCTCATGCCGGGCTGCGGCGACCCGCAGGCGCTGTCGAAGCGCCTCGACGATCTCCCTCGACGCGTCACTCGTCCGATCGATGGCCGTCTCCATACGTCACTCTCGCCGATCCCCAACTGGTTTCCGCACGATCAGGAGGAACTTGAAACCCCGCAGGAAGAAGTTGAATCGCCGGGCGCGGTGCTCCCACATCGGCGACGCCGAGCGGTCGTGGTGGCGGACCAGGGCGATCGTATCGAGGATCTCGAACTCCCGCTCGAGCGCGGAGAGCAGGCGGAATCCGACCGGCGTATAGACGCGGCCGCGGTACTCGTCCGCGATGATCCAGGCGAGGACGCCGCCGCGGCGCAGCACCCGGCCGGCCTCGCGGGCGACGCGGGACATCTCGGCGATGAATCGCGGATCCCGACACGAGATCCGCCCCAGACACCGTGGATCGCGGCTGTAGACGATGTTGTCGGAATACGGCGAGTCGACCACGACCAGCGCCGCCGACTCGTCGCGAAGGGGCCAGGCCCGCGCGTCGGCCCGGAGGATCCCCAGCCGGCGCGGGGAGAGGTCAAGCGAGACCGCACGCCGTCCGAGGGCGCGGGCGACGTCGCCGATGGTCCCCGACCCTGCCATTGGGTCCACGACCAGTTCCCCGGGCCGACTGTAGCGGCGAACGATGTTTTCGGCGCACCGCGCCGGGGTGACGCCGTTGAACGAGGCGTCCCCCGCTCCGGGATGGCCGTCTGACTGGCTCGGGAAGTCCCAGCACGTATACGCCTCCAGATCGGTCCGCCCGAGCATGGCCCACGCCTCGGGGAGCAGGGATGGATGCGCGGGGGATGAGGCGAGGGCCACGACGTCCACCTACGTCCCCGTCCATATGAACCGCGCTTCCGGAGGGAGATGCGCGAAAGTGAAAATCTGCCTAGGGGCGAGTGGATGTGCGCGCGAGCCTGCGGACCGCAGCGTCCGTCGGATACGGGCGACGCCGGTCTCGGAGGTGGAGGGCCGCGGCGGCGTTGCCGAACCGAAGGGCGTCTCGAAGGTCGGCGCCGCCGAGTCGCGCGTATACGTACGCGGCGTTGAAGACATCGCCGCAGCCCGTCGGGTTGTCGATGGGCACGGAGAACGCGGCCGACGTACTCCGGCCGGACCGGTGCACGACGGTCGCGCCGCGGTCCGCCTGGTGGACGACGACCTCGTCGGGCCCGAGGGAACGCAGATGGTCGGCGGCCTCGCTCGGGGACGACCGGCCGGCGACCGCGCACACCTCGACCTCGTTTCCGAAGAACGTCGTCACGTTCGGGAGGCAGGCGCGGACCGCCGCGATGCGGTCTTCCGGCCAACCGTGCGGGTCCGTCGAGACGTCGAGGGACGTCGTCAATCCCCGCCGCCGGGCGCGCGCGAGGAGGAGGGAGGTCGGTCGCCCGATCAGGCGTTGCGTCCACCAGAATCCCGAGCGATGCAGGTGGTCCGAACCTTCGAGCAACCGGGAAGGCACGTCGCGCAGGACGAGGCTCGCGTTCGCGCCGAGCGCCGTGATGAGCGCCCGTCCGCCCGCGGACCAGGTGAGGGCCATCGTCGCCCCGGTCGGACGACGCGGGTCCACCCGCAGGATTGCCCGAACGCCGTGGCGACGGTACGCGTCCCGCAGGACCGCACCGTTCGGATCGGCCCCGATCGCCCCCACGAAACGTGTGCGCGCGCCGAGGCTCGCGATCGCGAGGGCGAAGTTCGTCGCGTTCCCTCCCGGCAGCGCGTCTACGGCGGGCACGTGTCCTTGGAAGTCGCCGGGCGGGATCGGAGGGAGCGGCGGCGTGATGAGGTCCACGATCGCGTCGCCGACCGCGACGACGCGCGGCTGCCTCCGCGCCATGCCTCACGCCTTCCATAGGCCTTGTCGCTTCAGCTCGTCGACCACGACCTTGTAGTCCGCCGGCCGGCCGCACTCCGGACAGAAAAGGCTCCCGTGTGCGTCGCGCACCGGGTTCGCGCCCTCCCAGCCGCAGAATCGGCACACGGCGTCGGTCACCGGCATCGGGCACCTCAGAAGAAATCTTCGAGCGTGAGCTTCTTCTCCGCCTTCCGGCCGCCGTGCTCGGCCGGCGTCGGCTCCCCGAAGTCATCGCTGAACAGGGACTTCTGCTGGGCCGGTTGCGTCCCGGTCAACAGCGCCTTCTCGTCCCAGCCGTATACCTCGGTGATGTACGCGAGGGTCTGCGCGACGCGCCGGGCGTAGTATTCCCAGTCGGGCCGTTGCTCGAACGGCCGCCCGGATACGTAGGGCTCGACCTCCATGGGGCTCTTCTTGGAGTCCGTCACGATCCACGAGACCTTCATGCCGGGCATGAACTCCTCCCCCATCTCCTCGAGCTTGCGGGCGGCGATCACGTTGCTCATCGAATCCGGGTTCACGTACTGGTTCTCCTCCTTTACCGTGCGGGAGATGACCAGGGCCTCGATCGGGTCTCGCTCCGCGTCCTCCAGGGTCGGCGTCCCCGCGCGGACTTCGGCGACGATTTGCTTCGCGAGGCCGATGGATCCATCCTGGTCGCGGTCGAGAATCTTCTCGAACACGCGTTGCTGCGCCTCGCTCTGCAGGTCGAACGCGTCCGTGCGGCGGATCTCGTATCCGCGTACCATGAGTTGATCGTGCATTTCGGTCGGCCATGCGACCTTGCCCGCATACCGCTTCTTCCGGCCGTGGCTGAACAAGGTCTCGAAGATCTTGTCGACTTCCATCGCAATCCGACCGCGAGAGAACCGCTCGGCCGTCTTCCGTGCGAACTCGAGGGACGCGTCGAGTCCCGCGGTAGGGGATTGGAAGAAGACGGAATCGGTGTCGGCGTAGACGACTTTTACGGCATCGGCCTCGAGCTCCCCGATGATGCCCTTGATCCGCTCCCGCGCGAACGCGGTAATCGACGCCCCGACCTTCGGATCGTTGAACCGGTAGAACGACGAGGCGAGGACCCCGTAGAAGGCGTTCATCAGGATCTTGATCGCCGCCTGCAGTCCTTCGTAGAACTCTCGCATCCCCGGGTCGGACGTCTCTTTCATCTTCGTCCGCACGTCCTGGCGGTCGTTCATGAGCCTCGACAGGATCGCGGGGAGGAGCCCTTTCTTGACGTCGGCGCTGAGGAACTTCGCACCGGTCGGGCTCGCGATCGTGCCGGCGGGCGAGACCGTCGTGAAGCAGATGTTGTTCTCCATGATGAGGGACGGATACATCGCGCGGAAGTCGAGGGAGATCACCCACTCGTAGAGCCCGGGTTGCAGGCTGTGGACGTACCCGCCTTCGATCTGCTCAACCCGGCCTCCCCGCATCTTCATCATCGGCACTGCGACGCCCGCTCGGTCCGCGGCCCGGATCAGGATCGAGTCAATCAGGTTCGACGTGCGGCCGTGCAGCACGTCCTCGAGCGGGAGCTTGCTCACCGCCGCCAGGTCCAAGGTCTTCTCGATCCGGCCGATCTTCTCGAGGATCCGGAGCGAGAGGCCGGCGTCGTTCAGGCAATACCGGATCACCTTGTCGCGGTCCCGCGCCCACTCCTCGTCGATCTTTCGTCGCGAGAGCTCGTGCTTCCCCTCGCCCAGCAGCTGGCGCGCCACGTAGTCGAGGGTCTCCTGCTTCATGTGCAGGCTCAACCGCTCCGCTTTCACGGCCCACCACACATCCGTAAGGATGCGGCCGTCGACCCGCCAGAACCTCTCGCCGAGGTGGAAGAAGTCCGAGAAGTCGCGGGCGAGCTGGAGCCGCGGAATCCCGTTCTTCGCGGCGCGTTCGATGAGGACCGGCAGGTCGTACCCGTCGATGTTGTACCCGGAGATGATGTCGGGATCGAGCTCGTGCACGAGCTTGACGAACCCCTCGACGATCTCCCGCTCGCTCCCCGTCAAGATGAGCGTCTTGATCGCGCCAGCGTCCCGGTACGCGATGCCGATGCAGAAGATGTGGCCGTCCTGGATGCTGTTCTCGATGTCGAAGCTCAGGACGCGGAGGGCCGGGCGGAACGGTTCGCACGGCTCGAAGCGGTCCGCGCGGAGGAACAGATCCGTCGTGTATCGTCCGGCGGGGTCGATCTCGGTCCCGTGGATGCGGACGGCCGCCCCGAGGTCCATGTCGTAGATGAACCGATGTTGGAACGGGATGTCGGCCTCCAGGGGGGTGGAGCCGTATCGCCGGGCCTTCTCGCGGTACTCGGGCGTCTTCCACGGTTGTCGGAGGACGACGCGCGCGCACGGAGTCGGCTTCCCTTCGAGCTGCAGGGTCACGTCCTCGAGCTTGACGACCTGCGGGTCCCTGCCGAACGCTCCCCGGAGAGCGTGCGACGGCTCGACCACGAAGAAATACGGCTGGAATCCGGAATACTCGATGGCGATGCTCTTCCCTTCCCTCGTCCGCCCAAACACCTGGATGACCGGGAGCTGCGCCGACTCGCGGCCGTCGCGGGGCTCCCGCCGATAGGAGGCCGTGATGATCCGAACATCGTAGCTGGCCATCTCACACCTTCGCCACGATCTTGACGACGTCTCCATCCTGGACCGGGTGGTCCCGGCCCACCACCATCTTCGTGCGGGCGTTGATCGCGCGGATGAAGTGGTTCCCCAAATCCGTGTGAACCTTAAAGGCTACGTCGACCGCGGTGGCGCCGCGGGGCACGAGGAACGCGTCCGGGAGGACGTTCCCGCCCTTGTCCGTCCAGTGGTGTTCGTCTTCCACCGGATACACGACGATGAGATCGAGGAGCTTGAAGATTGCCTCCTCGACGCACGCCTGGACGCCGGTCGACCCGCGTTCTCGAAGGAAGAGCTCGATCCGCTC
>WNGD01002463.1_pt1 | contig 28192 bp, 27 predicted proteins | sample 5400671 | NCBI WGS metagenome assembly WNGD01 (sample SAMN13153369, study PRJNA577476) | soil metagenome | isolation source: 40 cm soil or saprolite under grassland replicate 2 | place: USA:California | collected 2016-06-15
TAATTGCATCTAATGGGCGATCTGCCCAACCAATCAGTGTAGCTGGTGTGCCATCGAGCAACAATGGGTCCCTGCCATTGGGCAAGTTCATATTCGATGGTGTCCCAGGGGGAGTCAGAATGATTGTTCCTTTGTTCACGATTGCCTGTCTGATACATGGGCCTCCACATGGGCTAAAGGTGAAATCAGTGCCTGTGCCGCTGAGCGCCGATAATATTGCGAGGTGGCGTTGAAAATCGCTGCGAGGTTGCTGATTCTGCATGAGTCGTTGAACACATTGCCTCCTGAGCAGCGAACAGCATTGGTGAGTGCAATACAAGCAGAGCTTGGGAAGCTCTTTACAAGCGAAACGGTACAACCTGGGGAGCAGTATGTCGGAGTGAGTGGTCCGGTTACAGCGCAGCAACACCTACGAGCCACACTCCACTTCCAGTTGGATACAAACAGCAACTGGGTATGCTTTACAAATATGCAGACCTACAGCGGCCCGCTCTGTGGAATCGACAGTCAAGATTGCCGACAACTGTGTTCCGCCCCCTGGAAGTTCAGGCAGCAAGAAACCGCAAACTCCGTTACATCAGGGTGGTTTACTCTTGCCATGACACGTTCCTCCTGGGACTACGCCACAGAAAATGGCCACATCGTTGCACACCATCAACAAATAGGCCTTATAGGACCAGGGCTAGGTCAACAACTGCTTCTGCTTCGCATAGTATGGGATAGCTATAGAGTCCATCTTTTCTAGTACGTTGAGTCACCTCTCTACAAGGATACGCACATAGTGAGGTGGTCGCCCTGCTACTGAATATTTGGCGTGACGCTCTCAGAGAAATGACATGCAGCGTAATGCTCACGACCCTCTTTCGCCTCAAGGGCGGGTTCGACTTGGCGACAGATATCCTGTGCCATGGGGCATCGCGTATGAAAGCGACAACCAGCCGGAATATTGATGGGACTGGGCAGGTCGCCAGAAAGAATGATGCGCCGGCGGCGCTTCTCAATTTGCGGGTCAGGGATAGGTATTGCTGAAAGTAAGGCCTTTGTATAGGGATGCTTGGGAGCGGCATACAGTTCATCCCGATCCGACAGTTCGACGATTTTGCCCAGGTACATCACCGCAATACGATCTGCAACATGGCGTACGACACTTAGATCATGTGAAACGAAGAGGTATGTTAAGTTGAATTGCTGCTGTAGCCTTTGCAGCAAGTTGAGCACCTGCGCTCGAATCGAGACATCCAGCGCGGAAACAGGCTCGTCAGCAATCACAAATTCCGGATTAATCGAAAGAGTGCGAGCAACTGCGATACGCTGTCGTTGCCCACCGCTAAATTCATGTGGATAGCGATCAATGTACTCAGGACGCAGGCCAACGACACGTAAAAGCTCAACTGTTCTCTCGCGTATCTCTCCACCGGAAGCGACTTTATAGATATGCATTGGCTCAGCAATGAGCGACCCAATGGTATAGCGAGGATTCAGCGAGGCAAAAGGATCCTGAAAGATCATCTGCACCCGGCGGCGCATTTGCCGCAATTCCTCACCATCCAGGGTTGCCAGGTCCTTGTTGTCGAATAGAATTTGCCCGGCAGTTGGTTTGTATAGTCGCACGATGGTACGCCCAATGGTCGTTTTGCCGGAACCACTTTCACCTACAAGCCCCAACGTCTGCCCACGTTCGATGCTAAAACTGATTCCATCAACCGCGCGCACATAACCAACCACACGTTGTAATATGATCCCTTGTGTCAAGGGGAAATGCATTTTGAGCTCTCGAACATCGATCAGCGTTTTACTCGCTACTAGGGTATCTACCATCTACTTCTCCCCCGATGTTTGTAGGGCAGCTTCCGCTGATTTAGCGATGTCAGCTTGCATAGCCTCTAACCTTGCCTGGCGCCGCTTTTCAGCATAGGCTTGCTCTTTCGGGTCGGTTACATCCACCCAGCATGCCTTGAGATGAGCGGAGTTTCCTGCGACAGGATCAAGTGGAGGCATGGTACGACAAATAGCACGCGCAAAAGCACAACGTGGCATAAAGGGGCAGCCCGGTGGAGGTTGCAAAAGGTCAGGAGGAGCGCCTTCAATAGTCTTGAGTTGGGAGTGACGTTCTTCATCAACACGTGGAACGGAGCCTAACAAACCCAGGGTATAGGGATGCCGGGGATTGGCATAAATCTCATCCGTAGATGCCACCTCGACCACTTTCCCGGCATACATCACCGCTACCCGGTCGGTCATACCGGCAACTACGCCGAGGTCGTGTGTGATAATTATAACCGCAGTTCCAAAATCAGTACATACGCCATTAATGAGTTCGAGAATTTGCGCCTGTACGGTTACATCCAGCGCAGTTGTGGGTTCGTCAGCTATGAGTAGTCTGGGATTGCACGCAAGGGCGATGGCAATCATCACGCGTTGGCGCATTCCACCGCTGAACTGGTGTGGATAAGAATTAATACGTTCAGCAGCTGCAGGGATGCCGACCTGCTCCAACAAGGAAACCGCCCGCTTTTGTGCTTCGTCCTTACTCAATTTCAAATGGATACGCAGCGCTTCGCCAATTTGTTTGCCCACGGTCATGGTCGGGTTGAGGCATGTCATGGGGTCCTGGAAGATCATACCGATCTTTCCGCCGCGTATCTTCCGCATCGCGCTTTCAGGTAGATCGATTAGATCCTGGTCCTCAAATAGCACGCTGCCACCAACAATCTCCCCTGGTGGTTGAGGCAGCAGGCGCATGATCGAGAGGGCTGTGACGCTTTTGCCACATCCGCTCTCACCTACCACGCCTAACTTCTCACCGGGCTTGATCGCAAAACTCACTCCATCCACAGCCCGCACGCGGCCGGCTTTCACCTTGAAGTAAGTCTTGAGATCCTGCACTTCGAGTAGATACTCTCCCAAGTTAGTCGCTCCTTATGCAAAATATTAACGTTCCGTCATGTAGGGATCAAGCGCATCGCGCAGGCCGTCACCCACCAGGTTCAAACTCAGCACGGTGAAGAATACGAGCATGCCTGGAATGAAGACCAGCAAGGGATCAACATCGAAGAGACCTTGACCGACTTCGATCATACTTCCCCAGCTTGCGTCGGGAGGCTTGATACCAAAGCCAAAGTAACTCAAGACCGATTCGAGGATGATGTTTGTACCTATTAGCAATGTAGCATTCACGATGATAGGCCCGGCTGCATTGGGCAACATGTGGCGGAACATCAGGCGGAAGTTCCGCGCTCCAATCGTGCGTGACGCCAGCACGTACTCTCTTTCCTTGAGCGCCAGGAACTCCCCACGCACAAGACGTGCGGCATACGTCCATCCAAATATAGCGATTAAGATGACCACGCTTTTGGGTGTGCCATCCGTGAAAGACGCGGAAAGCACAAAGAGCAAGAGGTAGAGCGGCACTGCCAGGATTACATCGGTAAAACGCATCAGGATATTGTCGGTAACTTTCCCGTAAAAGCCAGCAAAAGCTCCGATACCAATGCCGAGGAGAATGGCCATCAGCATCGAAGTAAGGCCAACCGATAGCGAGACCCTACCACCAGCCATAGCGCGGGCCAAAGTATCTCGCCCCACATCGTCCGTGCCAAGTGGGTGAGCCAGGGAGGGCGAGGCTAAAGTAGCAGACACATTCAGTATATTTTGCTGAGTGGGGTCGGCTCGCCAAAACAGAGGTCCCAGGAAACAGAAGAGAAAGAGCAGAATCAGGAATACCGCACCGCCAATAGCCGCGCGGTTACGCAGAAAACGGTCAAAGATGATGCGCCCCTGGCTTCGCCTCTTCTGTACCAGTGCGGGGGTCAATTCTAGAAATGGCTCGACCTCATCCACAGTTACATTCGTTGAGTTGAGCTGATCGGGTATCTCCACAGGTACCTCCTTTTCTCAGCAGCAGTTGTTCTCCACATATTACGAGTAGCGGATACGCGGATCCATCACCGCATACAGGATATCAGCTATCAGGTTGAACGCGATCACAAACACCGCGCCGATCATCAGCATAGCTAACAGCACCGGGTAGTCACGCCTGTCCAAACTGTCGATAAACAACAAACCCATGCCGGGCCAGGCAAAAACCCCCTCGGTAATGGTAGCGCCACCAGCAATGGCTCCAAAATCGAGAGCAACGATCGTAATCAGGGGGATAACCGCGTTACGGAGAGCATGACGAATGAGCGCGGTTGCTGGAGCCACGCCCTTGGCACGGGCAGTGCGCATATAGTCTTGCTTGACGACCTCGATCATACTCGAGCGCATATAGCGGCTCCACCCCGCGATAAAGGCAACCGCCAGGACGAGCATCGGTAAGATGAGGTGCTGAAGGTGATCGATAAAGGCATCGAAAGGCGAGAGGGTATAACCTAGGGTTGCAGTCCCCGAGGTTGGAAGCCAGCGTAACCCGACGCCAAAAATGTCCTGCGCGAAAAGGCCTAAGAGGAAGACAGGCATCGCAATTCCGAAATAAGAGATGACGGTCAGAGTGTAATCTGTCAGGGTTCCCTGGCGTACTGCAGAGATCACGCCCAGCAGAATAGCAAGGATCAATGCCAGTGTAAGCGCGCAGGCGAACAACTCGATTGTCGGTGGAAAGCGCCTGGCAATGATCACTGAGACGGGTTCCTTGGTGTTAAATGAGGAACCAAAGTTGCCTGTCAAGGCGCTAGTTAACCACTTGATATACTGAACAGGTATCGGGTCATCCAGGCCCAAGCTAGCACGCAAGTTGGCTCGGCCTGCCGCAGTCAGATGCGGGTTGAACAAGACCGCTTCTGGCCCGCCTGGTAACAGGTGGATTAAGCCGAACATGCCAATGGTCAAGAGGAACAATAAAGGGATCGCTTGTAGTATTCGCCTGATGATATATCTTCCCATAAGCGCCTCCAACGAGCATTGACTGGGAACGGCAAACGTTGGTCATAGTGTACCACATTTTTTATAACCATGAAACTACTTTGCCTACCAGAATATAAGAAATCCTCTGGATGGTCCTCTCAATGATGACCATCCAGAGGTCTCGTCTGCCCGCAGCTAGGAGCCGCAAGCAAAAGCACTCTTCAGTTTAGGCCGGGCATTTTCCGTTGTCACACCACCACTGCCAGAGGTTGATGGTCTCACCGAGACCCACCGCCGAAGGTGCGTAGTTGTGCGTGCCTTTCTTCACTATCGCCACATCTGGTGCAGCAAACTCGAGGATGGCTGGCCAGTCCGTCAGCTCTAGCTGGTGGATGCTATTAAAGGCCTGCTGGCGCACGTTCGGATCACCACTTGACTGCTCCTGCTTCAAAAGGTCATCCATCTTCGGGTTGCAGTAGTAGGAAAGGTTACTTGGGTTATGACATTGCCAAAGTGGCGCATCGTCAGGGTCATAGCCATTGGCAGTCGCAAACTCAGCAATGTCGTACACCCCTGGTTTCGCGTCGATCAGGATCGATCCGAAGAACGTGCTGGCCGGGTAGTTCATGATGTTGAGTTTGATACCAATCTTCTTAAAGTTCGCCTGGTTGATCAACTGGTCGTCACCACGCCACAGGTTGCCGGCAGTTGTCGAATACTGGAACTCCAACCTCTGCCCGTTCTTGGCGTACACACCATCAGAACCCATGACCCAACCATGCTGTTTCAGCAACGTATTCGCACCGTTAATATCAGGAGGATGCATTTGCGGACAATCCAGGCCTGCTTGGTATCCAGGGTTCTGCGTTTTCGTATGCTCGGTGCAGAGTTTCGCCGCCAGACCTCGCCGGGCTACATCGATCAAGGTTTGCTGGTCTACCGCCATTGCCATGGCCTGCCGCACTTCAGTGTTGTTGGCAAGCACCTTGTTGTGGAAGTTGAAGTACAGCGCCTCGAAGCTATACGTGTTTGGATCTGCCACCACCGTGTAGTCGCTTAGTCTCTCATACGCCAGCGCCTTGCTCACATCCAGGAACCAGGACGAATCGGTGCTACCTGCCTGCAGGTCCTTCAGGATGGTGTTCTGATCAGGCACGATGCGGAAAACGAACTTATCCAGGTAGGGCAGGCCCTGGGATGCGAGATAGTACTTCGGGTTGCGCACAAGTGTGTAGTGGTCGCCAGGCTTGACCTCACTTATCATGTACGGGCCGCTGACTACCGATGGATTCAGGTTATCCGGGGACTTCGTGATTGCGCCAGGGTCCATGCTCGAGAAGTGGTGCGCCGGCAGCGGTGCATAGCCCCCATCCGTCCAAAACTCGACGAATGACACCAGGGGGTTCTTCAGGTGGAAGGTAATGGACATGTTGTCACTGGAAACATCCGCTGACGCGATATCAGCGACGGCAGTGTTAGTATACACTGGAAACTTGGGATTGTTCCAGAGCTTCCAGGTGTAATCCACATCCCTGGCATCCAGTGGCTGGCCATCAGACCACACCAGGCCCGGGCGCAGGTGGAAGGTAAAGGTTTTGAGGTCAGCGCTCACGCCACCGTTCGCGACGGTGGGGACTTGTGTTGCTATGCCAGGCATGTACTTACCATCAGGGGTGCCATAGACGAGCGGTGCGTACAAGCCATACATGACCATATACGCATAGGTCTCGACTGAGGCATTGGGAATGAGCGAGTCTGGCTCTTCATATAGATCGTCAATCCAGGTGCCGCCCTTTACAGCACTCCCTCCCCCACCAGTGGATGGCGTTGCGCCGGATGCACCACACGCATTGAGAACGAGCATCAGCACCGCCAAGAGGGAAAAGGACATCATCAGAAAACGTGATTTTGTGGGTTTCTTGAGCATCGTTTCCTCCTAAAAACAAATACTTTTGGGAAACTCGGTTACCCGCCCATACGGGAACCCTTATTAATCAGCGTTGGCAGCCTTCTTTCCAGGCCACCAGAAAAGCACATGCCAAGTACATACATTCATTCCTCCAGGAAATTGTATTGGCGTTACATATCTATACGTCAAATCAAAGCAACTTCTCACACAATACCTAATTTTGTAATTAAGGTGTACATGATCCATGTCGATGAATGCCATGTTGGGGAAATGAGCCTTCGCCTTACACCTATAGGGAAGCAGGGGAAAAACCAGTTTAGTGCAGGGGTACGTTGGGCAAAAGACTACGAGATTTAACGCTGACGGCGGGACTCGAACCCACGACCTCATGCTCCGGAGGCACGCGCTCTATCCACTGAGCTACGTCAGCACTGGGACAGTATAGCATACTCTACTCAAAAAAGAAAATACAGTTCGGAAGTCCTGAAAGAGGCAGAAAGCTATAAACGTCGGCCTCTCTCGAGACGCATCACAAGGAGATTCTACTATTTCGAGGCTTTTTGTGTCTTGCCAAAGGAATCCACCCTGCTCTGCTTCAAACTGGCATCATCACAAAGTCGAAGGATACGTCTCAGGTAACTCTCCTCTTTCCCACTCACTAGTTCTATCTAGCGGCTCGACCGCACGTGTCTGATCAAAATGAATCACCGCATCAAACTGTTCGGGCAACCGTGCATGGAAGTAGTGGCTGATGCGTTCCGTCCGTGGCAGGTAGATCACACCAATCGCCCGCTCCAAACGCGGCCCACGCAAACCCTCTATCACCTTGCCATCATTACGCAAGTTCAGCATGAAGGATGCTATCGCCGTTTCATGAAACAAGGCCTCGTAACTTCCCGGCAGCGCTGGACGTACCCTCTTCCGCTCAGTCGGAGCATCCCAGTCCGAGGCTTCACCCTCTTTGCCCATCTGGGTTGCACGCGCATCCCCAATGTGCGAGTTGTGTTCCCAGACAACCACTTTCGTTCGCCCTCCCTGCCTATCCAGGTGATTCACGAGAGCAGTGAGTGTCTCCGCCATGTGACGGTCGCGTAAGTTCCACGACGAAACCCGACTACCAAACATCGAGCGATAGTACTCCTCCGCATTCTTCGCCAGCCGCGCATTCTGCTCAGCATAGAAGAATTCATCCTCCGCTATGCGGCCATCGCGCTTAGCGTACTCTACAGTATGGTGTTGCAGTTCGATAAGCTGGTTGACCACCTCGTCCTCGCATGACTGTGAGAAATCAAAGCTTGCAGCATACCCATAGGCTTGTGGGTCCTCACCGAAGTGTTCAAAGCAAGAATAGCGATAACGCGCCCGCCTGGCAGCTTCCGTACCGGAGAGTTGCTGCGCAGCTTCATGGACTGCACTAATAAGCACAGTTGTACTTGTGTCAGGCATTGCTGCCCTCCTCACACTTAGACTACTACCTATTTATCCTCCCCTTTAGTACGTAACGCCTACTCAGTATAGAGTTTTGATGGAGGAAATGGCTGATCGACATCAACGCCCATATCTGATACCAACGGTGGCTGTGTTCCCTGGGTCGGTATATTCTTCACCTCCGGCAAGTCACCTTCATTCTCCACCATGAACAGTTGGCGTAAATCTTCAGGAAGTTGAGCACGCACATTTTCTATCTCACCCATCGAGACAGCTTCACAGAGCACAGCAATCACTGCTCGCGCATGCAAAGAAGCCTCTGAAAGCGGCACACCTTCGCGTTCGCTCACAAGTCTAAAGAACTCGGCCAGTGTAAAGGGAGCACCAACTCCCGCAAACGGCGGTTGGAGATATATCGCAATTTCTGGGGGAAGCTGCGCAGCGAGATCTTTAGGCTCGCCTCCAGCCAAACGCTCAGCGAGAGTCTCAAGTGTAGCACCAACAGCACGCTCTGCTTCCACACGAGAATTGAGATTTGCTCGACGCTCAACTTTTTTCACAAGCACTTCCTTCCTCTCCTCCCCTTCCCAAAAATACCACGATTATTAGTAGCCAAAAGTTTCCACGCCTCAGTTTATACAGTCAGATACCAACGTCCCCTTCAGGGGACGGGACTCCTGTCGCCTTTTGTTGACAACTACCTCTCCCTCTGTTATTCTACTGATGAGAATACGTAGGAGGGACCCGGGCGATGACACCAGAACCACATATCCAAGGTTTTACCTCACAATCTGCATCAACACAGCAGCAATCCTCACAACAACAAACTTGTATCAATTCTCAACACGGTACCTGAACCAGATACTTCTGCTCTTCCCTCAAAACTTCCTCTCAAAAGAAAATTCACGCGCATTATCGCCATTATCATCACCCTCGCCCTCCTTGTCACGCTCTATCTCATCTGGCACACACCTGCATCAGGATCCGTTCCTCCAGTAATCAGCCAGCAGAATTTCAGTGGAACCTCAACAAATAGCGGTGGTAGTACTGGTAGTCCCACAACTACCAGTGGAGACATTCATGTGTACGTTGTTGGCGCCGTCAAACATCCAGGTGTGTACACCTTACCCGCTGGGGCACGAGTCTACCAGCTATTGCAGGCAGCAGGAGGCGCCCAACCAAATGCGAATCTCGTCGCACTTAACCTTGCGGCACAGCTAAGCGACGGCCAGGAAGTCTACGTCCTGGTCAAAGGTGAAACCCCTCCAACCTACATTGGAGGAGTATCCGGACCCGCCGCAGGCAGCACTGCTACACCGGGCCAGCAAGTCAATATCAATACCGCGAGTGTCGATGAAATGCGTCAGAGTCTCCATATCAGCAGCACAACGGCACAAAATATCATCAATTATCGCCTGCAACACGGTTCTTACACTTCTATCGATCAATTGCAACAGGTCGTCAGCAAGTCAATCTACGACAAAATTAAAGACCTGGTTACCATTTAACACGGCAAGGCCCACGACGTTAGCAACTGAAAACGAGCATTACTGTCAATCTATTATTTTTATTTAGGAATATCAGGTGATGAAGCTTATCAATGCACTGCCAGACTTACGCAGCTTACGTGGACTTATCCTGGTCGTGGTGGCAGTGGCATGGATGGCTGGTATTCTGCTTGACTCCTGGTTGCTATTACCTCAAGAGGCCTTACTTATCGGTGCCGCTGCTGCCCTGATATGCGTAATCTTGCTCTGGCGCAACAGCACATGGATGCTCATTTCACTCGCCATACTCTGGTTGTTACTTGGAGCCTGGCGCTATTCAAACGTCTCACCCGCCGGTGATCCCCAGGCCATCAGCACATTCATAGGTACTGGCAAAGTCGAGCTACGTGGAGAAGTAACAGGCGAACCCAAACTACTGGATCGCAGCACTTTGCTAAAGGTTGCAGTCAGCAGTATCAGCACCAATGCTGGATCATCCTGGCAAGATGCTCATGGACAACTAGAAGCGCAACTACCAGCTTCATCCCTCGACAATCCATACGGACCCAACTACGGTGACAACGTAGAGCTACAGGGCAAAGTTCAGTCTCCTTTTACACATTACTCCCCCGAAATTTTAGCCAGTATGACCCTCCCACGCCTGACCGTAATCGGCTTTGGCGGTAATCCCATCATCGCAGCACTCCTTCACCTTCGTTTATCGCTGGCAACCATTATTACACAATCCCTCCCTCAACCAATGGCCGCACTGCTCATTGCCATTGTGCTAAGCCTGCATACTCCAGCCCTCAATCCATTGCTCAAACCGTTCCAGGTAACAGGCACGGCCCACTTGATCGCTCCTTCTGGCTTCAAAGTCACTATCCTCGCAGGACTCGTGGCTGGTAGCACACGCTGGCTCTATAAAAGGCGCGATAAGCAGGCAAAACCGCTGCTACCCGCTGAAAAGCGTGAAGGAAACTGGCGGCGCTGGATAGCGACAGCGCTAGTAATCCTGAGCATCATTGCCTACACCTTCCTCAGTGGCGGAGAGCCTGCAGCTGTACGTGCTGGAATAATGGGCATACTCTTGGTAATAGCGCCACGTTTTGGACGCATTTACAACATCTATACGGCACTGGCATTGTCGGCGCTCGTAATGAGTATGCTCAACGTCTTCGTCCTATGGGATACTGGCTTCCAGTTATCGACGCTGGGTACACTGGGTATTGTGGTCCTCACACCCCTGTTCCTGCGCTTATTGCGTCCCATTGAACGGCTACCCTTTGGTCATCCTGTCACTGAGACATTTGCGGTTACACTGGCAGCCCAGGTGTCGACCCTCCCCATCTTCGCATTCAGTTTTAGCCAGATCTCGCTTATCGCGCCTGTTGCAAATCTACTTACAGTTCCACTGCTAGGTGCCATACTTTTGTTGGGAATACTACTTTGCGGAGCAGGTGTCATTTATATACAACTTGGTATACTTTGTGGCTTGATCATTTGGCCACTGCTCTGGTATATTATCCAGGCTGTTTCATGGTGCGCATCAATTCCATTAGCCTTTCTAACCGTGAGCAATCTAGATACTCGCTTGGCTTGGTGCTACTATGGTGCTCTCCTCTTAATGATCAGCATAGTTCTACGTAGTTGGTCAAAGCCGGAGCAACTTCTCACGGTAAACACTACTCACCCGCTCCTTTCACAGGAGGTCCAGGCGAACCAGGAAATGATACAGGGACAACCGGCCAGGATAAACACTTCAGGCTTCTTTTCACCACGAATTCTGCCGGTATTACGATACGCTGCGGCTCTCATTGTGGTCCTGGCAACAGGGGCGACTGTCGCAGCAGCTCCGGCCAATCAGCAATTGACAATCACCTTGCTGAATGTTGCTCCAGCGGGAAAGCCAGCGCAAGGCGAAGCTATACTTATCAATACAGTTGATGGAAAGGTCGCGCTTATCGATGGAGGACCCGATGCTGTATCCCTGGCGCAAGAGTTGGACAGCCGCCTCCCTTTCTGGGAGCGCTCAATCGATACAGTTATACTCACGACACCACGGCAAGACCACCTTGTTGGGTCGCAGGATATAATTAGTCGTTTCCAGGTCGGTGAGGTACTCGACGCCGGAATGCTGCACCCAAGCGCTGGATATGCGCTCTGGAGGCGCACGATAAGCGACCGCAATGTACCATACACGCAGGTGCGAGCCGGGACATCGATTCCGCTGGGAACCCAGGTCACTCTGCAAGTGCTCTGGCCTCCTTCGCCTCTCCACAAGGGGAGCGATGAAGAATTGGATAATGCGCTGATAGCGCGGCTCGTCGCTCCTCATTTCAGCATGCTGCTCCTGGGCGTTGCTGCACTTAGCAACTATGCACTCGACGGTTTACTAACCACACTGGATCACAGCTACCTCCAGGCCGATGTCGTGCAGGTGGTCGGCGAAGTCGGCAAAGTCTTTCCAAAAGTGTTGAACAGCATCTTACAGATAGCTCATCCTTCATCGATTTTGATAACTCCTGCCGCATTAAGTCCAAAGCTACGCAAGGCAAACATAACATCAACAACTTTGCCTCCACAATTCGTTGATGGCCCATGGCAGGTGATACAGACAGCCCAGGAGGGCAGCATCCAAATCAGCAGCAGTATAAACGGGTGGAACATAAAAGCAGAATGAAATAACTATCTGTCTACGCTGTTTCGCCTGGCTCTGACAAATCTGCAACCATAACCATCGCACAAACGTAGCCACATTAGAAGGATTGACTGAATATGCTATGATTCTGAGCGATGCTTTAGCATACCAGACGAAAAGGACATATTGTTATGATGACCTGCGAACGTTGCGGGAAAGAGATACCTGATAACATTGCCATCTGCCCAAATTGTGGCACAGTCACTTCGACAGTATTTAACAAGCCACAGCCTCCCACTAAATACGGACCATATTCAGGAGGCTACGTTGATACACCGCCTGCATACCCATATACCCCCCAGCATGATTATCCAACGCCTCATTTGCGAGAACACAGATCACAGTCACAGCAGCAAAACTATGGCTATAGACAACCATATAATGCCCCTCCAATGTACCAACAGACCAACCTCAATGTCACAATGCTCAATACAAACAACAGCACCCCGATCATCGTTGAGCTACTGCTCTCGATATTCCTTGGTATCTATGGTGTAGGCTGGTTGCTGGCAGGAGAGACAGCCGTCGGCGTGATACTACTCGTCTGTAGTTTTGTTTTTTACCTACCCCTATTCATACTATCGGTTTTCATCGCCTTCTTCACATTTGGCCTTAGCCTCTTCTGTACAGGCCCTATGGTTATCGGAGCCATTGTTCTCAATGCCATTCTCCTGAACAACAGACTCAAGCGAAAGGCAATTCAGTTCGTGATGGCACCACCGAGGTAGGTAGCCTGGTAGCCGCGCCATCTTTCATTTCGGGAAAGCCAGTCTGCGATACTTCTCCCGCGATTCTAGCCACGCCTCGTCAGAAAGACCAAGTTTTTCGCGCAATGTCTCTGGCTGCACTCCCGACTTGAGTTGTTGTACGGCAAAGCTATCGCGTAGCAATTGCAGGGTAACCCGCTTCTTGATACCTGCGGCTTTCACAGCTCTCGCTAAAATGTAGTTCAGATTGCGGTCAGTGCAGACAAACAAGTTTTCTGTTGGGCGATACTTTGCCATGTATAGTTTCAGGATAGTGGTAAACTTGGCGGGCAGTGCAAGGCGTCTTTCCCGGTGTTGCTTGCCTGTTGATGCAGGGAAGTGGATAGTAATCATTGGAACCTGCGGATCGGAAAGATCGATATGTTCCAATTTCAGCCCCATCACCTCTTCCTTCTTCAATCCCGCGTGCAATACCAGGTAGACAAGACAGTGACAGCGCGGATCCTCTGCTGAAGCCTCAAGCAGGCGTTCTACCTCAACATCAAACAATAATTGCGGCAGAGGCGGAAGTGGTCGTTCTAAAACCAGGCTGGTTGAAGGGTCTTCACGAATGATGCCCTCGCGGGCTAACCAGGAAAAGAAATTCTTCAGGAAAGTGACCCGGCGGGCCATGGTTTTGGGAGCAGGAATCTGGCCCTTCGTACCAAACTTCAACTTCATGAGCCAATCGGTAAGCTGCTCTTTTGTAATACGTCCAATGGGAGTATCGCGACCCACATAGTCACTAAACATCTTAAGATCCGAGAGGAAACAGGTCACCGTATAATCGGATTTGCCCCGTAGCTTCAAATCCTGTTGATAGGGGATAAAACATGCCGAAAGGCTGGATTGTTCAGTAAGCGGGTTTGTACGTACCAAAGGCGGGAAAGCCGTCTCGGAAGCGTCCGCTGGCTCCGTGATAACTGTAGGAGCCCCCGTAAAGAGGGTAGGCTGCAAAACGGTACTTTCATCAGTGAGCATAGGCTCTGGTTGCGGTTGCTGCTGATCGTCCTTCTGCATTGATCTCTCCTTGGTCTGGGCTAATATTTTTCATTATAGTAATTTCATTATAGCAGGCAATAGCAAGAATGTTCAAGTCGAAAATGCATTGTTACCTGAAGAGAAATGATTCGTCTCTGATGTGTAGACTTGCTACAGACACTATTTTCAAACAGGAAATTTTATGAAACACGTGAAATCGATGCTACCGGCCATCGGCATCTTCTGTTTTGCCCTGCTCATTCGCGTGATTTATAACAACACCGTCGCCCATAACTATTACCCACTGCATGATTCAGCTTTTTATCATACGATCGGACTTCATTTACTAAATGAACACTGTTTCTGCTTGGAACCATACATCTCAACTGTCTATCGCGCTCCCCTCTGGCCGTTCATCATAGCGGGTATGTCTACTGTTTTCGGTCCGAATGATTACTTTGCACGTGTCTTTTTGAGTCTGATTGGCTCAGGAACCTGTGTCTTGATCTACCTCTTTGCAAGGGACTTATTTGGCTGGCGTATCGGCGTTCTGGCGGGAGTAGTGGCAGCGATCTATCCCGAATTGTATATTTATGATGGTTGGCTCTATACAGAATCCCTCTTCACATTTCTACTTCTCGCTGTGTGTTATGTCCTGTATCGCCTACAACGCGCTCCCCAAGGAAATTGGCGACTATGGATAACATGCGGCGTATTGCTTGGCCTGCTCTCGCTTACACGTCCAAATGGCATAATAGTGATTGGCCTGTTTATTGTTTGGGCTATCATCATGGTTTGGCAAAAGCTTTTGTCGTGGCGTCCGGCAGCCAAAGGCGTGCTGGCGACAACGCTGATCGCACTGGTTTTTATTGTACCTTGGACAGCGCGCAATTATCTTGTCTCGCATACATTCATTCCTGTTGCGACGGGCGATGGAACGGTATTGCTTGGTGCCTATAATGATGAGGTACTGAAAACTCCTGCGTTCGCGGGATCGTGGATTAATCCCCTTAAATCCAGACCGGACGTGACCAAACCATTCCCCTTATACACCTGTACTCCCCCCTGTGAGGTCGTTCGCGAATCGGTTTATAAAGATGCCGCCTTGCAATGGATGCGGGACCACATCAGTATCATGCCCCACCTGCTGTTGTCACACTTCGTCAATATGTGGCAACCTGATACGCATGAGGCGGACCTGCCTACGGATCGTTTTCCTAACCAGAGATCCACGCAGCTCGTCTTAGAGATGATGAAGACATTTCCAATTGTTATCTTTATCCTGGCTGCCCTTGGTTTTACAGTAACACTTTGGCGATGGCGCGAGCTATTGTTTATCTACCTCATGATTGTCCTGACAATTGCGCAAGGCATTATATTCTACGGCAGCGCACGTTTCCGCGCCCCCATCGAGCCTATGCTTATTCTCCTGGCTGCTGGTGCCATCTGGTGGTTAACGCACAAAGAAGAAGGAACCCTGCGGTGGATAATAGATAGGATACGCCAGAAAGATCAAACTGCAACATCTACACTGGATCAGCCAGAAGCTTCACCGGTTTCGAGTGAGTCCACAATTCATACATCTCAAAGGCGTTTGGAGTGACTGTCTAAACCGAACAAGAAGAACCTCTTGAAAGCTTGAAAACTCAGAAAGTATAATGTATTCAAGAATCTTTCCGTCCAGCAGACTGTAAAGTTACATTGAGTGTTTTGAGAGGAGTTCGCTATGCCAGCGGAACTAGTAAAACTCGCGGACGAGGAAATCCAGGCGCACCTGCGAAGGCTCCCCCACTGGGAGATTGACAACGGAATGCTGCAGCGTCGCTTCACTCTCCCAAGCTTCCCTTCCACCATGTTCTTTGCCTGTGCGGTTGCCCACGTGGCGGAAGTTGGACAGCATCATCCCGACTTGAATATTTCCTACAACAACATTGCGGTACGTTTTGTCACGCATTCGGCAGGAGGGATTACGGCCAAAGATTTCGAGATGGCTCAGCAGGTCGATCAACTCTGGAACATGTTTGATTGGAAGCCCAATTGATCGCTGAGAGGCACAGAGACGAGTGATGTAGCTCGCTGTAAAGAGTCGCGAGTGTGTTGCGGGGCATCAGTGAAGAACATCAATCATCGGTAAGCGCACTACATACTGCCAGACAATTGTCGCGAATTATTAACGCTGACATTATAATTGTTTAGTGTTTTACGGTCATGCTCACCTTCTAAGCCAGCAACTTCTCATAAAATGGATTAAAATACCTCTCATTGCGTTTAATCACGCCATCTAACCCACGCCCTCCCTCTGGAGAACGTTTGATATTGGCGAAGAGACCCGCCTCAAGTCCCTTGAAAAGTCCAAGCTTATCCACTTCTCGCAGCAATTCCACAGCATCACACAGGATTTGGTTTGCCCAATGTGCTACCAGGCTCTCCGCGCGCCAATCGAATTGTTCACCAAGGTCACGGGCAGCATTGAACACATACAGGGCACTTTTAATGGATAGAAAACGATCTTGTAAAAGCGGTGTATGAATAGCCTCGGTCGGCATCCCTAGCAGTTGGATGCCCTGGCCTGTTAACACACCAACAAGATTAAAGAGGCTGTCGAGTTCATATCCACGGAAGATATTACCATCCATATGCCGCGTAGGTGGCATATATTTAATCGGCTTATTAGGGAAGAGATCACGAATTAACTGTGCTGAGGCTATCTCATGCAAGAGGTGATTGGGTGTTGAGGGGTCGATCTCGAAGGCATGACCAAGACCCATTTGTTCTGGTGGGATACCAGCGATCTGCGCGAAACGCTCATTAATAAATTGCGAAGCAACTACTGTATGTTCAGCTTCGAGTGCGTCAGTAGTCGTGAGGTAGTTATCCTCGCCAGTGTTGATGATAATGCCAGCAGCGGCGTTAATGCGGCGCGAGAAAAGCTGATCGATCAATGTGCGCTTCATGTTGATGTCGCGGAAGATGATGCCATAGAGCGCGTCGTTGAGCATCATGTCCAGTCGCTCTAGCGCGCCCATCGCGGCAATTTCGGGCATACACAGGCCGGAACAGTAGTTGGTCAGGCGAATATAGCGTCCTACTTCGCGGCTCGTTTCGTCGAGTGCGGCACGCATCAGTTTGAAATTAGCTTGTGTCGCATAGGTACCACCGAAGCCTTCAGTTGTGGGGCCGTAGGGCACGTAGTCGAGCAAGCTTTGCGCCGTGGAGCGAATGACGGCAATCACGTCTGCTCCTTGCCGAGCAGCGGCCTGCGCCTGCACGATGTCCTCATAGATATTGCCCGTTGCCACGATGACGTACAGCCAGGGTGTCGGCGGGTTGCCCAGCTCTTCCACCATCGCCGCACGTTCGGCGCGTTGCGCGCCAATACGCGCCACTCCTTCCTGTACCAGACGCAGCGCCTCGGCATCAATCGCAGGCTGTGTCGCATCGTCCACATGTACCTCGTGCAAGACAATCTCCCCGCATCCAATAGCTTCGGCGGTGACTTGCGCGTCTAGCTGGTGTGTAAGCATTGCTGCGATAAATGGTCGAAGAATACCACCCGGCAGCAGGGACATTGCGCCATCCACCACGCGATTAGGTAGGGGAACGTCCTCCTCATCGACTCCATCTACTCCGATCAGGCGCAGCGTCGTGCGCTCGATGGTGACTGTGGTGTGGGCATTAATGTAATCGATGATGGGAGCTACGATATGCTGAGCCAGTGCACGTGCTTCGTCTATGAGGGACTGGTCAAGTTTGAGGTGAGGCATCGCGAACTATCTCCTCTACTCATTGTCCTTGCAGTGTATCTAAATATAGCCTACCACAAGTCCGTTCCGTGTGTGTCGATAGACCTAGGCTGGAAGAGTGCTACAAAACTCTTAATGATTTTATGGTAGCCTGTCCTAAGCTAGCACAGATGACAGATAATACTCTTGAGTATCGCTTTGAGAGCAGTATATCATTAATCCGTCTCCTAAAAGTTCTTATGCTTATCGTTTTGATAGTGACTAATTGGATACAAGCTTCCTCGATGCCAAATTAGCCTAAATATCAATTATGTAAAACTGAATGCTGAAAAACCACGAAAGAAAGAAGGAACAAATCATGATTATGTTCATCATCTTCGTCGCACTCCTGGTCCCACTCGGTCTCGCAGCAATGCGCTGGGGCTCCGATAGCAGCTATGGCATGGACAGTCCAGAGTGGCAACGGCGGGCAATTCTCGAGTTTCCATTGCATCGGGCGTAATCGACCTGGTGCGCACATGGAGGAACTACTAGGCATCTGGGAGAGAAGTTAGACGATTAGGAATGTTCAAAGACGTTTGGGGCATGAGCTACCCCAGGCGTTTTTGTTTCTGCTACATTTTCAAGTCACTGGCAACATTCACCAAATCCGTTGAAACGGAACAGCGCAGACTACAACAAGAGCATGTAACCTCGAAAAACACAGGAAAACATACTCACACATGCGTGTAAATGTTCCCACCACACGTTCATTTCTCATGAAGTACCGCTCTATTTTAATTTTTCTGCAATATCCAGGAGACTTGTTCTAACAATGCGATATGTTACAACTTCTCGTCAACATGTGAGCAAAAGTATTCTCTTTACAACCTTGATGCTTCTCATGATGATGCTACTCAGCGCTTGTAATGGAGACTCACAATCACGCCAGAAAGCGAGCGTACAGAAATCTCACCTTGATAATTTACTTGCAAATGCCAGAAATATTGGCGTTCCATACTCCATGCTCCAGCCCATCATACAGCAAGAGCAGCAGATTAGCAGCTCGAGCGCTCCATTCACCGTATTTCAAGATCAACCACTCATTGATTACTACAACAATGTAGCACTACGATATCAGATGCTCTCCAACGAGGTATTGGGCCTGCAGGCTCAGGTGACCCAACAATTCGATTATCAGGCATACCTTGATATAAAGGACTTAGAGCATGCTCTTGTTCAGCGAGAAGAACAGAACCTTGTCGAAGCCAGGATTTTTGCAGATCAGCTTGCCCAGGATCAATCATTATTAGCCAGGGCTCGTTATCCAAAGGATTATCTACAAATCAGTCACAATGCCAGGCGCTCCACACAAGCATTACACCTGATGGGAACTGCCTATAGCGATCTGGAGTCATTGCGTCAGTTGGCTCAGCAGCTTCAAGTATCACATATAGACACTGCTGGACTGGCCCAGGAGGAACAAGATGACCTCGAACTCTTCCGCCATGCCACCCAGCCCGAAGACTTCACCTACCTCATCGATCAAATGAGCACCCAAGTACAGGAGGCTACCGTTTTGTCTATCCAGGCTATTCCCTATGTCGGAGCATATGAGGGTGCCATAAAACTCCAGCAGTTCAGCGCGAATATTACTGAGGGCAAAAAATACGAACTGAAGGTGACTTCCTTCCAGCAGCGTCTCGAGGCCGACCGCGCAGCACTTGCTGCGGCGAAAGCTGATGAGTATACCGGGATCTTATCCCAAATCGACCAGGATATTGCCGGTATTCAAATTCCGCTAATTCGTGCTAAAACGAATTTCTTCCTCAAGTGCTTCAAGCAAGAAGTACATGACTGGGGGATTCACCACAAATATATGGATAGGTACAATGGTCAGCAGTACTCCCTGGATTACGAGTATGATACACAAGGAATAGGCTCAGATCTGGATACTGCTGTGAAGACGGCCCAGACGATGGATAGTTACCAGGCAGCCATCACGCTCATCAACAACAATTTCCTCCACTTGAAAGCAATGGAGGCAGATTTTGGTGATCGTACACCCTGGAATCGAGCACACTTGGCTGACCTCCGCTTGATGAAGTACTACAATCTCAACGGTTCCAAAGCGGGGTCAGTAATTGTTTTATCACTCGTTGAACAAACATTGCGCCTTTATCAAAACGGTAATTTCGTTAAAGCTTTCCAGATCACCTCCGGGCAATACGACCGACCATCGCCTCCAGGGTTCTGGAACATTTTTCTGCGTCAACATCCCACCGAATTCAAATCGAGTGAACCAAAGGGATCGGCATTCTGGTATCCTCCTACCCCGATTCAATATGCGATGGAATACCACGATGGGGGATACTTCTTTCACGATAGCTGGTGGCGTGCGAATTATGGGAGTGGCACCAATTTCCCCCACTGGGATAGTGGAGGCGATGAAACGTTTGCCGGGAACGGTAGTCATGGTTGTATTAACATGGCACCCAACGATGCGAATTGGTTGTATCATAATACGGGATATGGGACGAGCGTGATTATCTACTGAAAACATGTTATCAGCGTCATGATGGCTGCTCCTTCTTGTCAGACGTCAATAAAAAATGTTCACATTACATCATCTTTCCTTGTTCAGGTAAAAGTTACATATGAGTCCAAAACACACAAGGGGTGTCACTACCATGATCGAACGTCATTACGGATCATTCCATCCACGGTAGTGACACCCCTTGTGGGCATCTGCTTAGCTTAACCTGTCTATTAAAAAGACCTTCGCGAGTTACTCATATTGTTGAAGGTCGTCACCAGGCTCGATTTCGTCCTCTCCAAAATCCTCATCATCGTCATACTCATCCAGGTAACTTAAATCAGGAAAGCTGGTTGAATATGACTCTCTCCGTATCTGGATAGTTGGGTGTATGAGCGGGAAAGGTTTCATCCCTCCCCCCAGCTCAGCCGGACCATCCATCTGCGGTTCGTAGGCTGGCATGCCTTCACGCACCAGCACCTCCTCCCCCCATGCCATCGACTCAAAGCCCAGGCGGCGCAAGTCCATAACCATACCGGGCCAGGTGTCTTCGGCATCAACCGCCCACCAATCTTGTCCCATGACGTTTACAGGCCGAACTCGCAAAGGTCGGTTAAGATCGCCCAGAGTAGCCAATAACGTTGTACGTTTCTTATCGGCTTTTTTCATCATTGGCAAGAACCGTCCCTTCTTTACTAGAACAACACCTGCACTGTTTTTCCCTCACAGGCTACTTATGAAATAAACCCTCTCATTCTTCTAATGAACTATTCCGTTTTCAGTCTCCAAAGAAGGAATACAATGCTTACTCATAAACATACCACAAGAATCACACAATATGCCAGTGGCTAAATATAAGTAAAGCACGAGAAAGGACAGCGTGTTTCCTCCGCGAAAAATGGCCGCTTAGCCCGCAGCATTGAGCAGAAAGGCTTCGGGTGGTTTGACTTCCCCCTCACCAGAAGGCACCTCTTGCGCCAAAACGGGCCAGGCGGCCTGGAACGCTTCCTGCGATTCCCAGAAGGTGAAGCCCATGAGCGTTCCTTTTTCAGGATCTTTAAAAATGTCGGAGACGAAAATGATCCCTGGCTGCTTTTTCATCAGCTCGTCAAATTGACGCATCTTCTGAACCCATAGTTCTTCCTGTTCGGGCTGCGGATAATGAATGGAGTAGAAGACAAACATGGCTCAGGCTTCCTTCCTTCCTCGTTTCGCGCTGTGAGTCAATTGACCAACGCTGAACCCTCCACTGGAGCCGTCTGTAGCACTTTGGGCCGCGTTACGAGCATCCAGATGAAGTAGATCAAACCGATAGCGAACATCACGACAGAGTAAACCCACGGTGCAGCAAACTGGGAATCACGGAAGATGGAGAGTTCAAAGAGTAGCCAGACGACCGCTAGAATGATAATTGGCCATTCAAACACTCCCAGGCTAAATCCATGCGTCTCCGGTAACTTGCGCCGCGCATAAATGTACAGGACTACCGTAGCCAGGTAAATGATCGCAGGTAGCAAAGTCGCGGCGCTGAACAGGTAACTCAGCGTACTGCTTTGGCTTGGGACCAGGATACCCAGTAAGGCAAAGCCAGCTAGCACTACCTCGATCAAAATGCCGCAGAGCAATGTCGCGGCTATAGGAGTGCCAGTCTGCTTACCTACTTGCCTGAACAGTCGATAACCGGGGAAACGCTCGTCACGTGACATTGCCCAGGTCAGGCGCGAAACGGTAATAAAGATTACCAGGCCGCACGCAAAGATGGAGAACGTAACTAATATTAGAAAGATATCACCTACGATAGTGCCAAGCATCTGAGTGACAATGTCTGCGACTGGCGTTGAAGAGGCAGTCAGTGCCGTTATGTCTTGCGACGCCAAATTTAACGCAATGAGAAACAAAAAGCCCACCACACCACTCAAGAATACAGAAAACCACATGGCGGTAGGAACGGTTCTATGGGCGTCTTGCGTTTCCTCAGCAAGATTAGCTGCCGCTTCGAAGCCTACGATTGTGAAAGCACCAAGTAGGAAAGCAAGCATAAAAGGTCCAGAAGATGTAAGTGTACCTAGCGTGAACCATGGGGAGGGAGCACTACCCGTGCTGAAGAGGTGGTCTGGTTGCAGCAGTCCGCGAACTGCACCTACTATCACTAACAAGAGAGTCAGGCCCACTATACCGACCACCTCGGTTCCTACCGCAGCATTATTGACGCGGGTTGACCAGAGGGTGGAGTAAATGATCAGCAGCATCTGCACCGCTATTACTATTGCTGTAGCCAGCCAGGCATTTTGAGCAGCCTCAGTATAACCGAAGAGCTTGGGCAGTACAGCCGCGGCCACAGCATAATCAACTGCAACCACATCCACGATTAGGAAAATGAAAGAAATCCAACCTATCAACCAGCCAACTTTCGGATTTGCCAGGCGTGACGTCCACTGGTAGGAATAGCCCGCAAGTGGTATTCGTGTTGCCAGTGCAGCAAAGACTAGTGATACAAACAACTGGCCAATGATGACCAGTGGCCACGTCCAGATGCCCAGTGGCCCACTATTAGCCAGTACATAACCATACGTGGTGAAGATTCCAGTGGTAATGGAGATGAATGAGAAACCGATGGCAAAGGAAGCAAAGCGTTTGAGTTCACGTCGAAATTCCTGCCGGTATCCATATTTCTGCAGGGCCTCTTCGGCGTAGCCACTTTGCGGATTTTCAGCGAGGGACATTGACCTGCTCCTTTCGATACAATAGGACGAAATCAGCTCAAACAAGATTTCTGGTTGATGGTTACTCTAGATCGGAAAGCCCCGGCCATCGCCTGTTGTTCGCCTACTAACTCATCAACAAGATGAAGAGTTGCCTTGCCACCTCCTTTCCTATTACTATCGAGTCAGCATGGTCAAGCGAGTGTACGATGACCGTGCCAACTGTGTAAATTTCTGGCACATTCGTTTGCTAAGATGAGCCTACCTGAATAGTACCATATACACCAGTATTTATCCTGTTGCTCTTGAGTCAATGCGTATTCGACTTAAAAGCACAATAACGCATAATGAAATATTGACTACTTGCCTACATAAACTGTATAGTACTTGAGTTATCTCTTCCAAAAATTTTTAGAAAGATTTCTCGAGGTGTACAGCTTTATGCACGATCATATGGATACTCTTGATGTCTTACTCAAAACTCCAGCACACTGGATAAGTGAAGGCTATTCTCACTATAAAGACGGGCGCTTCGAAAAAGCTCTTGCTGCTTATGAATATGCTATTCAACTCGACTCCAATCATAGCCCTGCCTATAGTGCTAAAGGAAGTGCTCTCTATTGCCTCGGTCGCTACGAGGAAGCTCTTGTAGCCTACGTGCGTGCCATTCAGCATGATCCCAGTTCTGCATACGCTGTCCGCTGCATCGGGAAAACATGCTTTGCTCTCAATCGCTACACAGAAGCCATACGTGCACTTCACCATGCTATTGAGCTAGAGCCCAACAACTCTGCTAACTACTGTAGTCTGGGCGACGTGTTCAGTGAACTCAATCGCAATGAAGAAGCCCTAAATGCCTACGCCCAGGCTCTCCGTTTCGATCCCTCCTCTGCTATTACCTACAACAACATGGGCCTCCTGTTGGAACGCATGCAGCACTACCCCGAAGCTCTGCGGTCCTATGATCGGGCTATAGTGCTAGAACCCAACGAAGGCCTCTATTACTACAACAAGAGTGTTGTGCTTGCCAGGCTTGGAAGATTAGAAGAAACCAAGCTGTCATATGAAAAAGCGCAACAACTCGGTTATAAGGAACTTTAGCTTTTCAGAAGCCTTGACACCTTCCAACAAACCAACGTATGCTATCTTCATATAACTTCACAAAATGAAGTTACTTAGAGACTATCTACCAACTCAATCACACAAGGAGAGACTACAACTCAATGACCACGAACGAAACTACCACACGCACCCCTACCAGCATTAACTTCCACTTTGATCCGCTATGCCCCTTGGCATGGCGCACAGCCCTCTGGATTCGCGAGGTGCGCAAAGTACGCCCGGTGCATATCACCTGGCGATTCTTTAGCCTGGAAGTAGTAAACCGCAAGGAAGGTGTCACACCTGATTTTCAGAAGGATGGTAGTTGGGCTGCGCTCCGCTCATTGGCCCTTGCTCGTCGCCTAGGTGGTAATGATGTAGTAGAACGGTTCTATATCAACTTGGGAGCTGCACAGCATGGTCGTAGAGAGAGCATTAAAGATATTGAGGTGATCCAGGCTGCTGCGAAGCAGGCAAATCTCGATCCAGGTATTGTCGAGTCGGCACTGGCTGATGAGAATACCATCCAGGATGTGCTAGTCGACCACGAGGAAGCGGTACGTCGCTATCGCGCATTCGGCGTACCAACTATCGCCATAGAAGGCTCCGAAGTTGGCTTCTACGGCCCTATTATTCAGTTCGTACCTCGTGGAGAAGATGCTGGAGAGATGTGGGATCACTTTGAGTGGGCGCTACAGCAGCCGAACCTCTTTGAGCTGAAACGCGACAGGAGCAATGTCAGATGGGAGCCAATCGCGGAGTAGTACAGTTACCACTTTTTTGTTGATGGAGGCCAATTCGCGGAGTTCAACAAGTCATTCTTGTTCCAGCATTCCTCTGAGCAAAAATCCCATGGATCAAAGCAAGCACACCAGCCATGCCAGGTAGTCTTGAAAGGAACCCCCTGAATCTCTTTACCGCATTCTGAACAGAAGAAGCGGAAGCGATCGTCAGGGATTTCTTCCGAACGAGTGAATAGACCAGAGGAAGTAGTATTCTCCGACATTGCAGGTGCTCCTTCACATTGGCACACAAGCGGGCTTCATCTAACGTCGTGTGGGAGAGGCTGTAAGCAGCGGTTCCGTGCACAGCCTCTCCTACACGACGTTATTTTTAGGTCGCAGCTCAAGGATCACGAGTCCTTGATCCAAATCGTGCTAGGGAGAAAACAACAATCATTCATGCTTCTTCAGGAAACGCTCCATGCGCATCAGGGCCTCTTCGAGCTTATTGTAGGCCGTACAATACGCACAACGTACATACCCCGCACCGGCAGCACCGAAAGAACTACCTGGGACCACAGCTACCTGCTCCTCGAAGAGCAATTTTTCGGCAAACTCTTCGTCCGACATTCCTCTATCGCCAATATAAGGAAAGGCGTAAAAGGCTCCTCGGGGCTCGCAACAAGCTAATCCGATGCGATTGAGACCGGCGACAAACATACGGCGGCGGCGGTCATAATCGTCATGCATCATCTGCACATCTGCCTCGCCATGACGTAAAGCCTCCAACGCAGCTTCCTGCGGCGCAGTACCGGCACACATAATAGCATACTGGTGAACTTTCAGCATGGCTTCCAGAATATACGCAGGCGCTGCGACATAGCCAATGCGCCAACCCGTCATGGCATAAGCCTTCGAGAATCCATCTAATAAGACGGTACGTTCGCGCATGCCAGGCAAGGCGGCAATACTCACATGCTCGATGTCGTAGACAAGGCGGCTGTATACCTCGTCAATTGCTACGATCAAATCATGTTCTATGGCAAGTTTGGCGATACCCTCCAGTTCGGCCCTCGGCACTACAGCCCCGGTGGGATTATTCGGGTTGCCAATCAGGATCATCTTTGTGCGTGGTGTAATAGCAGCGGCAATCTCGTCTGCTCGCACGCCAAAATCGTACCTGGCATGAGTAGGTACTGGTACCGGCTCACCACCCGCGAAGATGATATCTGCTTCATAGGCTACATAACCAGGATCCGGTGAAATGACTTCATGACCAGGATCGACCAGTGTGCGCATCGCCAGGTCTACCCCCTCACTGACACCAACGGTGACGAGAATTTCTGTTTTTGGGTCGTAGGCCAGTCCATAGCGACGATGCAGCATGGCAGCGATCTCTTCGCGCAGTTCAAGCATGCCATAATTTGATGTGTAGCGGGTATGACCTAACTCTATTGAGCGGATTCCGGCCCGGCGGATATGCTCTGGCGTGACAAAATCTGGTTCCCCCACACCTAGCGAGATAACATCTGGCATGGTATTAATAATGTCGAAAAACTTGCGAATACCCGACGGCCTGACCTTGCGCACACGCTGAGCCAGCACTTCACGTTTGAGCGTATCCATAGTTGAGTATGTCCCTTCCTGTACTTAATTTAGGAGGCACAAGACGGCAACATCCTTGTTGCTTGTTTCTGAACTACTGTGGTAGTCTAAGGAAAACACAATTGGTGTCGGTCTCGCCTCTGACCTTTACGTAACCTCTCACTCCTTCACTGTAACATAAAGAAGGATAGATTGACAATGAGCCAACCACCAGGTAGGTCACAGCTAGAAGCAAGCCAATCGAATTTACACAAGCATATCGTCTTAATTGACACAGATATTGGCGATGATATAGATGATGCTTTGGCCCTTGCGCTCGCCTTACGCTCACCAGAAATTGAGCTCCTGGGAGTGACAACTGTCTTCGGTGATACTCAAAAACGCGCACATCTTGCAGCACATTTACTACAGACCTTTGGCCGTGAGGATATTCCGGTTGCCGCCGGACAACATATACCGCTCCTACCCCGTCATCGACCCTCTGGCGTACCACAGGCTGCCATACTCAATACATGCGCTGCATCACCACCATTAAGCCCGTACTCTGCCCCGGAACTTATTGCACAGACAGCCATGACCCACCAAGGTCATCTAACTCTACTCTGCCTTGGCCCCCTTACGAACGTTGCTTTAGCCTTGACAATTGAACCACATCTTTTTATGACTATAAGAAGCATCGTATTGATGGGTGGGACAAGTGGTTTCCCCTGGCCCGAATGGAATATGCGTAGTGATGCAAAGGCTGCGCAGATTGTTCTTGCGGCTGGTGTCCCGGTGACTCTGTTGGGCTGGAATGCGACCAAGCGCTGCCAGCTTCGTGAGAGCGATATTGAGAAGCTAGTTTATGCGAGTTCGCCACAAACCCGCCTTTTGAGCCAGTTACTTGCTGTCTGGCAAAGGCATCGCCCTCTCTGGCACCCCCGACTGCCCTACTTACATGATCCATTAACAGTTGTAGCCCTGTGTGCACCCCAACTATTGCAGTTTGAGGAAATGACAGCACGTGTGCTCGTACATGGACCTTTCAAAGGGCTTATGGTACCGCGCATAATCAATGGGCCACTAGTACAGGCGGCAACCGGTGTACAGGCAGAGCAAGCCCGGGCTTGGATAATTCAACGGTTACTGAGCGACGCATACGGTAAATCGTAATCATTGTAGAGGTAGGGCTAGGATTTGTATTGCGGAAACTGATGGGGTCACAAGGATCGAAAGTCATACACCTGGTGACAGCCAGCGCAGCGGAACCCCATCCTGAACGCCAGGTCTACTGGCGAGAGCCAACTGTCGCAGGTATCCCAATGACTCTCCCCCATACCCAGTCGAACAGACGGTCACTCAGCGCCCAACGCAATCCAAGAATGACATTGGCAGAGAACGGCGCGGCGTAGCGCGCCTTCGGGTGCCGGGTCGAGGCCGCACGCCAGATCACATCGGCGATCACCTGCGGGGGAGCGCTCGCTCCTTCCGCCATGAACAGATGGGCAGTCGCCTCAGCCAGTTCGCAGTAAGGACCGTTGCCCGACATTTTCTTCACATTCTCTGCCGCAATCGTTGGCCATTCAGTTTTGATGGCGCCAGGTTCGATGATGACCACATCGATACCAAAAGGACGGACTTCATTACGCAGGCTATCGGAGAAGCCCTCTACGGCAAACTTGGAAGCATGATACCAGGCCCCCAGCAACGTCCACACTTTCCCGCCAATGG
>WNGD01001216.1_pt1 | contig 28177 bp, 24 predicted proteins | sample 5400671 | NCBI WGS metagenome assembly WNGD01 (sample SAMN13153369, study PRJNA577476) | soil metagenome | isolation source: 40 cm soil or saprolite under grassland replicate 2 | place: USA:California | collected 2016-06-15
ATGGAAATTTGCTCAAATTTGAAAGGGGAGGCTTTCCCGGATTCCAGCCAAGCCCCGAGCGGCTTTGCCAGTCATGAGGTGGGCACAATCCGCATGGGCAGGAATCCCCAGACCTCCGTCCTGAACAGCTTTTGCCAGGCGCGCGAGGTGAAGAATCTCTTCGTGACCGATGGAAGCTGTTTTACCACTTCGAGCGAGAAGAACCCCACGCTCACCATCATGGCGCTCTCGCTTCGGGCGGCGGATTACATCAAGGAGCAAAGGAGGCGCGGGCAGCTTTAGACCTTGTTGCGCGAACCAGCGACGCTCGAGGAACCTCGAAGGCGCGGCATCGGAAGGAAAGTTGGAGCTTGTATGAAACGAAGAACCGCGATCAAAATCACGGCTATCGGCGCTCTCGCACCGAAACTCGACGCCCTCTCACCCGCTCTGGGCCATTTACCTACGGGCGCGGGCGGGCTGGCGAGAGACGACAAACTCCGGTTCTTTACCGCAGAAGAGCGGGAGCTGCTCGACCAGCTTATGGAAATGATTATTCCCACCGACGATCACGCGCCCGGCGCAAAAGCAGCCGAGGTGAGCCTTTTCGCCGACCTAATGGTTTCGACCAGCGGTAGGGAGGTCCAAAAGCAGTGGCGCGAAGGCCTGATGCAAATGCAAGAGGAGGCCCGAAAATCCTCGCTCACTGAGGCGCTTGCCAAATCAGCTGCACACGAGGACCACCCGACTACTGATCTCGAGCGCTTCTTTCGAACTCTCAAGCAGATGACGGTGAATGGATATTATACGTCGGCCATCGGCATCCACCAGGATTTGCAGTATCAGGGGAACACGTATCTCAGTGCTTTTCCACCTTGTGCTATCAATCCGATCGGTCCTAACCAGGCCCTAGAGCAAGGGGAAAAGACGCGGCAGGCGCCACGGTCACGGGCGCCGCGAGGCCTTTCCGATGAACACCGGAAGCAAATCGACTAAGCCCAGCAGAACACTCGCCGCCATGAAATACGGCGTCAATACCATGGTGTGGACCACGCGGATAACCGAGCAACATTCGGCGCTTTTTTCTCGGATCCGCGAGTGGGGGTTCGACGGTGTCGAACTGTTTTTGTCGCCGAGTGAACCTGCCAGCATTCCGGCCGTGAGGCGAATCCTGGATGGAGCAGGTCTTGAGCGCACCGCCTGCAGCGTCTTACCACGTGAGGCCAACCTGATCGATGCGGACGCGCAGGTACGTGCCCGCGGAGGGGAGTTTTTGCAGCAATGCATTGCGCGTACGGCGGAACTCGGGTGCAAGCTCATTTGTGGCCCGCTCTATGCAGCCTTGGGCATGATGAGTGGACGGCCGAGGACCGACGACGAATGGAAACGAGCCGTAGAAGGCCTCCACGCGGCCGCCGAGCGAGCCCGCACGTTTGGCATCACGCTTTGCATCGAACCACTCAATCGTTTTGAGACCTATTTCCTCAACACTCTGGCCGACGCGTCTCAATTGGCCCACGATGTGGGCGAGCCGAATGTGCTGATTCATTTCGACACCTTCCATGCAAACATTGAAGAAAAAGACCCTGCCGATTCTCTTCGCGCCGTCGCTAAGGACCTTGGACACGTGCATATCTCCGAAAATGACCGAGGCGTTCCCGGTACAGGACACAACGACTGGCGGGGTATTCTCGGGGCTTTAAAAGAGATGGGATACCAGGGCTGGATGACCATTGAATCTTTCGCCCAGCCGGAGCCGGAGCTCGCTGCCGCAGCCGCCATCTGGCGCGATCTTGCTCCTTCAGGCGACGAGCTTGCGCGGGAAGGGCTTCGGTTCATCACCGCGTTGAGCCAGGAGATCGATGTCAGTACCAAACGGACGGCACGCGCGCGCGGGGTACGCTAACGTTGGACGATTCGAGAAAGCGCGGACGAAGGCAGTTCCTGAAATCAGTGGCCGCAATTGTTCCGGCCGCTGCGTTTGCTCATACACGAAGGCAGAAGCATATACGACAAAGCGGCTCGCTGGTCTCGCCGCGAAGTGAGCCAGACCGTTACATCCATATCGCCACGGTACCCGCGGGGGACGACGCCATCCCTTTCCGCAAACATACGCTTGATCTGGGGATCAGCGAAACGGTTGCCGTCGCCGACATGAATGGAGACGGCAGACTGGACATCATCTCGGGAGAGCATTGGTTCGAGCAAGGGCCCCCGGAAGCCGGCCTCGGTCCGCGCTTCCTCAAACACAAGTTCCGGGACTTGTCCTATACGTTCGACTACCTGGAGGACCTGAGCGATCTGGCTATCGACGTGAACCACGACGCCCATCCGGACATCGTCAGTTGTTCCTATTGGTCGAAGCCTCTAACCTGGTGGGAGAATCCTGGCAAATCCGGCGGCGCCTGGCGTGAGCACCTGATCGAGTCCGGCTCTCCCGTAGAGTTTGTCTTCTTGGTTGACATCCTGAATACGGGCCAACCCCTTCAGCTCTTGCCTCAGTTCGGCAAGCTTGACTTCCCGTTGACATGGTATGAACTGGCGGAACGCGGCGGTCGAGACCCATGGGTGCGACATGAAATCAGTCCCCGCAGTTACGGGCACGGAATCGGAGCGGGCGATGTCAACGGGGATGGGCATACGGACATTATCACGCCTGAGGGCTGGTTTGAGGCCCCGCGCGACCCGAGGAACGGTGACTGGACCTTTCATCCCGAGTTTGAGTTGGGCGCCACCGGATTCATCTACACCGAAGACGTGAATGGCGATGGGTTGCCCGATCTGATCACCAGCCTGGCCCACGACTACGGCATCTTCTGGTATGAGCAGAAGAAGGATGCCCGGGGGAATCGCGTGTGGACGAAGCATTTGATTGATAATAGCTGGTCGCAGGCACATGCGATGACCTTGGCGGATTTGAATGGCGATGGACGGCGTGAACTGATCACCGGCAAACGCTACTATGCGCATGACCATGATCCCGGTGCCAACGAGCCGCTCGGAGTCTACTGGTACGAGCGAATCATGGTGGATGGCGCGGTGCAGTGGAAGAGGCATGTTCTGGACTACAGCACGCGTACCGGCGGAGGGATGCAAATCGCGGTAGTGGATATCGATGGGGACGGTGATCAGGACATAGTCGTCGCCGGAAAATCCGGTCTATTTCTCTTCGAGAGCCTGGCATCGCAACTTTGAGAGATCATCTGGCTGGTCCTTTGATGCATGGCCTTGCTCTCTGTCCTACTCCTAACGTCCGCACACTTCCACTCACGACCCACCACGGCTGTTCGTTCAACGCTTGGTCCCATGTGAGGGAGCAATGCGAAGACTCCTGCGTTCCAGGGTTTACCGTTGGCCACACCGCAGCCAGCCAAGCGGTTTTGTCGAGCAGCATGAGTGCTCGAAGCGCAACCGGCTGGCGCAACTGATGATCGCCGCAAAAGGCCGGCAAGACCGCGAAAGCGAGGTCTTTCGTCACTCGGACCTTAACAGCGTCACCGGCTCAATCCGAGCCGCTCGCAGTGCGGGCAAATACCCTGCCAGCGCGGCCATGGCTGCAAGGATCGCAATCGTCCCCCCGAACGTCAAAGGGTCTGTCGCGGTCACGCCATACAAAAGCGAAGTCGCCAGCCGCGTTGTCAGCAGCGCTCCAATCAGTCCAATCGCCGCGCCCATTCCCGCCAAACGCATAGTCTCGGCCAAGATAAGTTGCCTCACCGCCGTCGGCAACGCGCCCAATGCCATCCGAATCCCAATCTCTGTGTGGCGCTGATTCACCGAATACGAGATCACTGCATAAATTCCCAGCCGACGCTAGAATCAGCGCAAACCCCGCGAATCCACCGAGCAATAAAGCCACAAAACGCCGGGGCGAAGTCGCTCGGTCTACGAGCGTTTGGAGCGTGCGCAAATCCGAAGTCGGTAGATTCGATTCAACCGGCCGCAGCCCTTCGCGCAGCCGGGATGCCAATTGAGCCGTGGGCAGGGACGTACGCACAACAAGATCCACCGTGCCGTAGTCATCGGTTTGCCGCATGGGAATGTAAAACTCGTTTCCCGACGCTTCTTCGAGCGCCAGGTGGCGAACGTCACCTACCACACCCAGGACCGTGCGTTCCGGATTGTCCGTCCGCACAATTCTCCCAATGGGATCCTGTCCGGGCCACAAATTTCGCGCCAGCGTTTCGTTCAAAATGATTACGGGCAATGATCCCTTGGTGTCACGCTCTGTAAAATCCCGTCCGGTCCGCAACGGGATGCCCATCGCTCGAAAGTATCCTTCGCTGATGATGCGAGGAAATCCATAGGGAGTAGGTCTGAGGCGTGTAAATCATGCCTTTCGCAGCGATGCCCCAGTTCCGGTTGCGTCCGAGCGGCAGCGCATCCGACAATCCCGCCGCTTCGATGCCAGGCACGTCCAGTACGCCGTGCAATGCCTCCGTGAAGTAGGCGTTTTTCTGTTCTTGCGTCTTATACGTAGCATTGGGGTCAATCCGCAGAGCCGCGGCCCGCTCCGGCTGAAAACCCAAGTCGACATCCAGCACGCGCAAGAAGCTGCGGATCAGTAGCCCCGCTCCTGCGGCAGCACCCCCACAACCGTTGCCGGACCGCCGTCAAACGCCAGCGTTCGCCCCACAATTCTCGGATCCCCGGCAAACCTCCTTCTCCACAGCGCATCGCTCAGCATCACCACTTTCGGCCCATTCCACTTGCATTCTTCCGCGCTGAACTGACGTCCGATCTGCGGGGAAACTCCTAGCAAGGGGAAAAAATTCTGCGTCACCGGAATGCTCGTCAACCTCTCCGGCTGTCCATCGCCAATCAATTTCGCGTCTCTGACGCCGTAGAACGCGAAATACGCTGCTAAGTCCTCAAACGACCGGTTCTTTCCCCGGTAATCCAGCAAGTAGTCGACCTGCACCGTCTTCCCGGACATGTCATTCGTATCGTCAGTATGATTCGCCACCCACACCAGTCGGTCGGGGTCCCGAAACGGCAGCGGTCGAATCAAAATCGTGTTCAGCACGCTAAAAATAGTGCAGCTCGCCCCAATCCCTAGCCCCACGACCAAAATCGCAAAGATCGCGAAGCCGTAGTCCTTCCTCATCGTACGAAACGCAAACCTCAAGTCCCGACGAAAATTCTCCAGGAACACAACCTGGCCTCGAGCAACTTGTGGAGACACGGCTCCTCCCGGCGACTTTCCAGGGATGTAGACGATGGAAAATCGAAAAGGTTCCGTCAACAGGGGAAATCCAAGAGAAACAAGGGAGTCTCACGATGCCATGTGCGGAGTTCATCGAACGGAAGTCCTTTGAACGGTGTGTCATGCGCCTAGGGCGTATCGCTAGCGTAAGTACAAGTTCCGTAGGGCATGTTTCCGCACACAAGAGAAGGCCGTCCGTGGTGAGGGTGTAGGCCGGAAGCGCGATATCGAGTTTCCGGATAGTTTGTAGTTCATAGCTTCCTCCTCGGCTCCTTGGACTTCTTTTCCTACCGTTCCGAGCCGGCGGGAAGACGTGTCCACGCCGTGCAAGGCGACACAGCCAAGGCGCGCGCTGCCTACCGGGACTTTTGTAGTGAAACATTTGTCACCCAGCCTTGACTGGCTTCTCGCTAGGCTTTTTCACCTATTCGGTTCCAGGTGGTCGACAGCAGCTATGATAAGTTCGCACTTGCCGCTAGCGTCTTCTAGCGGCGGATGCAGATCGAAACCAGGCAATAGAGGGTGAATCAATGACTATTCACGACGAGCTGGGCTACGGGTTCCGTGATCACTCCCGCCTCGCCAAGCACGACCACGGAAGAAAGTACGTTGACACCACAAGACCCGGATGCAAATCATGTCCGCAATGTCCTCAAGCGTTCGCTTCAAAAGCCTACGTAACGATAAGCAGCGACAGCAGCTTACCGACACTGCACAGCCCAACTCGAAAAGGCATCTCGCGAAAAGTCGACACAGCTGGAAGGAACGCGATTTCGTAAACTTGCGCGAACCGCCGCTTCTCCTGGGACGGATTGTCTTGGTGCAACTCCATAGCGTGTTGGGCGGAGGGCCGCGACCTTTCGTTTCTTTTCGGCTGCTGTTTCATAGAAATGTGACTATTCTTTTCGGAGCCGGCGATGCCCGCGAAACCCAAGCAACTAATCGAAGTACACGGTCAAGGGGTGCTCCCTCCGATCCGAGTACTCTGGTAATCGAGGAGCTGGGATTACGATAGCAGGGCCGGCCACGATTGTGTATCAAGATCACGGCACTCCCAAATGGATTGCAGATGCTGCAAAGAGTCCAGCGTCAGCTTTTGCTAGCCTTCGTGGTTGTGATAATGCTTTTGGGTTCACAGATTCCGGCGCAAACCCGAAGCGGAGGAAATTCCATAAGTGACCTCCGGAAGTCTTTTGAGAACCCTCCCGACGATTGCCGAATCATGATGCGTTGGTGGTGGTTCGGCCCCTCCGTCACGAAAGAGGAGTTGGAGAGAGAACTCGAGCTCATGAGGGCTGCCGGAATCGGAGGCGTCGAAGTTCAAACGACCTATCCGCTGAAACTGGACGATGCCGCAACGGGTACTCACAATTACCCATTCCTTTCGGACGAGTATCTGGATAGTCTGCGCTTTGCCGCCGGGCGAGCGCGCGAACTCGGGTTGCGTTTCGATCTCACGCTGGGCAGCGGCTGGCCGTACGGTGGTCCAAGTGTGGCGGTGGCCGAGTCTGCAGGAATGTTGCGCGTGACCGCATCCCCGATTGCCGACGGCGAAGGCTCGGTTGCGCTTCCTGGAATGGAAGCTGGGGAGGAATTGATAGCTGCGTTTCTGGTTCGCAACACGCGGGATGGAATCGCAACCGAAGATGCACAGCGACTCTCGGACATTCGAGACGGCCGACTGTGGTTGCCGCGCGCCGAAGGATCGCAAGCCGTGTTGTTTTTCATCGCCAGCCACACAGGACAACAAGTCAAACGGTCGGCGATTCGCGCTGAAGGATTCGTGGTGGATCACTACGACAGCCGGGCCACTGAAAATTACCTGCATGCAGTGGGCGATCGCCTGATGCAGGCATTCGGATCGCATCCACCTTACGCCGTCTTTAGCGACAGCCTTGAAGTGTACCGGTCTGATTGGACCCGCAATTTTCTCGAGGAGTTTCGACAGCGGCGCGGTTACGACCTGACCCGGTATCTGCCCGAGTTGGTTGGCAAGGATAGCCCGCTCGCAAGCGACATCCGCCACGATTGGGGCGAAACGCTTGCGGAACTCGCCGATGAGAACTATCTCAAGCCAGTCCGCGAGTGGGCCGGCATGCACAACACGAGGTTTCGGTCACAAAATTACGGCACGCCGCCGGTGACGCTTTCGAGCAATGCGCTGGTCGATTTGCCTGAAGGCGAAGGATGGAAATGGAAGGAGTTTTCAGCCGTCCGCTGGGCTTCTTCTGCGAACCACGTGTATGACCGTCAGGTTACGTCCTCCGAGACATGGACATGGTTGCATTCGCCCGCCTTTCGCGCAACTCCGCTGGACATGAAGGCTGCTGCGGATACCTACTTTTTGGAAGGCAGCAACCAATTGATCGGCCATGGCTGGCCCTATTCACCCAAATCCGCGGGGGAACCCGGTTGGCACTTCTACGCCGCCGCGGCTTTCAACGAACACAATCCATGGTGGCTGGTGATGCCGGACGTCACACGCTATCTCCAACGCATGAGCCTTCTGCTGCGGCAGGGGAACCCGGCGAATGACGTGGCGTTGCTATTGCCGACAGATGATGCTTGGGCGCAATTCACAGCTACGCTCTCCGGCTTGCCAGGCGAGAGCCGGACGGATCTACCGCCGCCGGGAGCAAGCATTTCCGTAAATCAAACCATTGCGGCAATGTTAGGTGGCGAGGCCATTTCGCAAGTTCTCGACGCCGGGTTCAATTTTGATTTCATCGACGCCGAGGCAATCGAGAGGGTCGGGATTCCTTATCCTATATTGGTTCTTCCCGGTATTGAGCGCTTGCCGCTCTCTACCTATCGCAAGATCGAATCGTACGCACGGTCTGGGGGGATGATCATCGCCACGCGGAAAGTGCCTTCTCTTGCTCCAGGGCTCGAGCAATCCAAAACCGATACGCCGGGGGTCCAGGAGATTTCCGCACAACTTTTTCGTGAGCCGAATGCGCGGGGCCACTTTCTCGCGACGGATTCGGAGCTCGGCCGCACGCTCGATCAATTGATGAAGCCAGACGTAACCTTCTCTCCTCCTGCTCCCGGCGTGGGGTTTATCCACCGCAAACTGGAATCGGCCGATCTGTATTTTCTCGCAAACACCACCAATCAGACCGTCCATACCCAAGCCGCGTTTCGCGTGGCCACGGAGGCTGAGCTTTGGAACACTGTCTCCGGCGAGATGCAAAGTTTGGGGGCCGTTTCTCCCATCGATCTGACATTGCTTCCTTACCAGTCTTGTGTCCTCGTGTTTTCTCAGCAAAAGCCGGGTGTTAAGCGCCGCGAACTGCGTCACAACAAGCCTCAGACCATGCCGCCGCCGCTCGATTTGACAACCGATTGGTCCGTGACGTTTTCTAGCCCGACCGGGAACCGGTCAGTGAAAATGGACAAGCTCCATTCTTGGACGGACGATGAAAATACAAAATATTATTCGGGACTCTCGCAATACGATAAGACGGTAAACGTGCCCGCCGATATGCTCAAGCCCGGAATGGAGGTGTATCTTGATTTTGGCCCGGGCACGCCAGTTGCGATGCCGACAGGGCCTTCCGAGTTCCGGAACGAAGGCACGGGTTCCGGCACGCCGCGTGCGCAGGCTTGGTTAGACAGTCCTGTGCGCGAGGCCGCGCGAGTATTTGTGAACGGGAAAACGGCGGGATCGGTATGGCTTCCGCCTTACGAACTGGACGTAACGAAATTCCTGCATGTTGGCGAAAACCAGTTCAAAATCCTCGTAGGAAACCTTGCCGTCAATGGAATGGCCGGCCGCTCTCTGCCGGATCATCGTCTGCTAAACGATCGCTACGGGGTACGATTCAGCGACCAGGACCTTGAGCATCTTGAGCCTCTCCCTGCCGGGATTGTCGGGAAACCACAGTTAGTAGCTCGCACCTCCGAGAGGAACAAAGAATAAGTCGAACACACGATCCGGGACCACAGCAAAATTGAGAATTCTCTGCGCAAGTTGTGGTCAGTCCTTCTGTCGTCGACCTTTCCGCTTGGCAGGAGTGTGCTGCTCACATAGGCGACCAAATAGGACAACCCATTCCCGGTCTGGGTGTTGTCGGACTCCATGGCGCCAAGTTGTGATTGCCAAAGACTCCCCGATGGACACTCCTGAACGTTCTTTTTAGGGCTGCCGTGCTGTGGGGATCACGACTCTCTATAGCCTTGCTCGTCGCGAAGGAACCTTCACCGTTGCCATCCCCGCAGCCTCAGCCGCTACAATTCCGAACTCCCCGTCTTCGAACACCAAACACGACTCAGGTTTGACATTCAGGCGAGCAGCGGCGATCAAAAAAGCTTCTGGGTCTGGCTTGCCTTCCTTGTAGTCTCCAGCGCAAACGAGCGTCTCAAACTTATCGAGCAGGTGCAATGAACAGAGCGAAGCGCTCACCGATTCCCGAGTGCTTCCTGAGACGACTGCCAAAGGAATCCGGCCATATTGCAAATTTATGTGTTCTAGCACTTCAGGGACGGCCCTTAGATTTGGAAGCGCTTCAAGATAAAGTTCCTCTTTCCTTCGAGCCGCCTCTCCAACATTCATGTTCAATCCATGCTTTTCGTTCAAAAGAGAGATTATCTTTGCTACGGCGAAAGCAGCCCACGCATAAAACAGATCCTCCGAAAAACTGCAATCGCATTCTGCGAGAACGGTTCTCCATGCAAGGTAGTGCAGCGGCATCGAATCTGCGATTGTCCCATCGCAGTCGAACAAGTAGGCGTCGAACGTCCCAGAAGGCAATTTCAACTTCATCGTTCACGATCTCCTCGATGAATTGTAGGTGAAAAGGCTTCCCAGCCGAGCGTCAAAGTTCGGGTGAAGGTAAATGATGCGGAACCCGGGATCGCTTGAAACCGTATCAACACCCGCAGCATACCGGTACAGCCACTCTCCAACCGCACCATATGCGTAGTGGTTATAAGAATTCATACTCGGGTCACCGCGCATTTGATCCCCGTTCCAGCGCTCCCACGTTGTTGTCCCGCTGTGGTCGGGCCAGCATCGTCATTTTTTAGTGGCCTATGGGGAATAGGGTTAAAGGAGTGGAAAGGCGCGGGAGTCCGAGCGGGGTGGTCCCTTTTTTTGGCGCTTTCCCTGCCAACAGTCATCGTAGGCGACGGCAACTATCTTGCGTTGCCGCTGTTTGCTGAGCATGGCAAAACCAGCAGGACGGGGCCGTTAACCAATGTTTATCTCTCTGTCGGTCTGCCACGCGGTGTCCAAGAGGGCTACGATCTGTTTTCTCTCGTTGGGTCCATGATTCGGGGAATGCTGAGGAACGCCAGATTAGGCACATTTCACGGACTGCGGTACACGGAAACGAACCCGAGTCAGCCTCAGTCTGGTATTGTTTACATACAGTGATCAAGCAGATCCATGTGTGTGGCTATAGGTCTGTTCGGGACCTCTGCCTTGAATTGAAGCCAATTAATGTCCTCACGGGCCCGAACGGTTGTGGAAAGTCAAATCTTTACAACTCCCTTGTCTTGATGGCGCGCGCGGCGCAAGGGCAATTGTCGCGAGCCATAGCCGAGGAGCGCGGCACGCCAAGCGTATTCTGGGCTGGAGGCGAGCGCGTTCGCTATCAGCGTAAGCAACCTCCAAAACGAGTCGTGCTTGGCTTTGAAGCGGCGAAGTTCGCGTACGAGCTACAAATCGGCCTCCCGTCCCAAAACGAGCATGCACTGGGAACCATGTTCATACTCGACCCTCGCGTAAAGGAAGAATATATCTGGTATATCTGGCCCTCTGAAGCGAAACGTCGCGTGGCTATGTTAAAACGCGACGAACCTTCGGCGTGGTTGCGCAACGCTGAAGGCAATATGGTCACCTATCCCTTCCAGATTTCGAAACACGAGTCCGTCCTGTCGCAGATCATTGATCCGCACCTCTATCCAGAAATATCCGCAATACGCCAGCAGATCTTGAGCTGGCGTTTTTATCACCATTTCCGTACAGACCTGGAGTCCCCCGTGCGGCAGCCGCAAATTGGCGTCTATACACCAGTTCTGAGTCATGACGGCTCGGACCTTGCGGCTGCTCTCCAAACAATTCTTGAAATCGGCGATGGTACTGCCCTTCGCCAGACCGTAGCCGAGGCCTTTGGAGGCGCGACTCTTGCTATCGAAGCCATGGAAACCCTCTTCAGCATAAAGATGAAAATTCCCGGGCTGCTCCGTCCCTTGCAGACGCAAGAATTCTCGGACGGACAAGTGCGGTTCTTATGTCTTTGTGCGGTACTGCTTAGCCCTCGTCCACCGTCGCTATTGGCACTCAACGAACCAGAGACTAGCCTGCATCCAGACATTCTGGATGCCCTGGCGCACTTAATCGTTCGCGCATCGAGAAACACCCAGCTCTGGATCACCACGCATTCGCAGCCCTTGGCTGACCGGATCGAGCAACATTCCGGCGTACCGCGCGTGCGCCTCTGTATGTCAAACGGTGAGACTCAAGTCGAAGGGTCTAGGAAAGACGTCTGAATACGGACTTCCATGGCATTTGTTAGCACGTGACGTACAAGATGAAAGAAATCCATAGCTCGCCTGGAATCATGGACCAACACATTGCTGAACTGAATCCCAGCGATTCCAATCTCCTTGCCCAGACGGCCTGTGGCTCGCGCTTAGATTCAAATCGCAGGAATTACTGGAGCGGCGATTCGGTTGCACTGCGTGTGGCGGAACGCATGAGAGTATTCGCCGTCATTAGACTTCGGTTCGCCCGTGGGACAGCTCGGAATCGGACATAGTGGGAAGTAGATGTTAGCACGCATTGGGAAATGTAGTTTTCTGAACAGAGGCCGGTTTGGGAGTCGATAGCATCATCGGGTATGGCGAAAAACTCGTCCTGGTCGCTGCCATGAGCAAGAACTCATTCCTCTGCGCATTTCATGCTCGTCGATGCCAGCGAATTCCGCCATGCTTTCGGAGCTTTGGCCTCCTGGCCGGGATGGACAGGTACGTTTCCAAACCGATTCGCGTAAGCGAGCTGTTCGCAACTCTCGAAAGGCTGGTGCCTGGAGAAAGAAAGCGGCAGACAGACGAGGAAGTGCTTGAAGCTTCCGACGGCAGCGTGCATAAGATTCTCTGAGAGATTGCTGAACACCAATTACTTACGCGATTTGAGGAAGGCGCCGAGATCTTCGTATTGATCCGACGCAATGAAATCAACGCTGGCTTCGGCGGCCGCCTTCCAGCGCAGACGGACCGCATTCTTCGAACCGAAGTTGTAGGAGCTGAACCACCCTTTGCAGCTTAGTTCCGCTTTGGTGGCGCCGTCGAGAGTGTAAAAGCGAATCCATAAATTGCGGGAATGGGCGTAACGAACAAGCTGTTTCAGGCGCGCTTCTTTTTGCGGAGTCCAATCGCCCGCCTTTGGTTGGCCTTGCGGTTCGACGACGTGCCAACTGTTGTTCCACCAGCGATGATAATTGTCGGCAGGATCAGGCGCCAGCACTTCGGGCGGCGCGGAGGGGTCTTTCGTATCGGTGCGCACGGCTCCGAATACCAAGAGCTTTCCGCCTTCGGGGACCTGATCGTAGAAGACGGCTTTTTGCGCGTTGGACTCGCCTGTCAGGACAAGAACTGGACGAACCTCGAGAGTTTCCATCTTGTCGATGGTGCCGGTGCGGGGAGCAGTGGTGAGCCAGTCCTGATATTGCGACAGCAATTGCCAAATTGCGGCGAGATGCTCGGGTTCCTCTGATTTGAGATCAAGATTCAAGGTGATCAGCGGCCAATCGCCTTGATTGCCATCGCGCAAGGCATTTTCCACGATGGGGCGTACGCGTTCCAAGAAATATTCGCGCATTCCCGGCTCGGCTCCCGTGGGCGGGCCGCCGTGACTCACGACCGAACTTATCGCGCCGGTTCGCGGATTTTTGGCCCAAAGTAAATCCTGCTCGATGGCGAGGGGAGTGCCCGCGGAAAGGGCGCGGTCGATGCGATCGAACCACCATTCGTAGTAGGGATAACAGTTGTGAGCATCGAGGAGAACGCGAGTACCTGGGCGGAGAGCAACCTGCGAGGAATCCAAAAGCGTTGGAAGGCAAAATAGAATCAACGAACAGGCAAGCGTTCGCAAAAACCGAATGCACATCTAGAGTCTCCTGCGGCGAGCGGAAAGTAAGAAAATTCAATATAAACGATTTTGCGGGTTCAACTTGGAAAATGATGGAAAATGAGCGTCCACTCCATCGTCGCGGACTAGACCTCTGCCCTGGGGTGAACGCAACCGTTCACATCCTACTCTTGCTAACAATCGAGATCACCTGTACTTGGAGCCGACTATTCGGCCAGGCAGCCGCTTGCGGTAGCTTCCAGACCGACGACGATTCGTGAATTGAGTCTTCACTGCATCTCTAGCATGCGCTGCTGCGAGTCACTCTTAGCTAAAGTGCAGAGCACCTGTGCGGCAATCGACCGCTGCCGGTTGTATCGCCATTCACAAGCGTGCGTAGCAGGTCATCCCACGCGTTGCGCCAGCTGAATCAGATTCACGCACGTACCGTCTGAGAGGACGGTCGCTAAGGGCCGTATCGGTCCGGTTTCACGATGTTCGCGCGAGCGCCTCCGGCCGCGGATCTTCGCGATTCTCAGCAGCCTCCACAATCGCGCGACGTTGCTCGCCTACCCTGGCGCACCGCTGCTGCACCTGCGAAGGCTCCTGGCCGCCCGAACTGTCGCGCGCACTTTAGTGGCAAAATTCGGATGCTGTCAATAGAGAAGTGAATTTATTTACCTATTGAAGTACCATTTGCTCGGCAGTCCAAGTTTAGGCGTAGATGAATCGGCATCCCGTCAGAGTGACGGGGGTAATAGTGGGAATTGCAAGGCCCTTAGACTTGTGGCTAGCTGAGGCACAGACTCGTACTTGATCGCGTAGATTCCCAGCGCGGTGGCGGTCTTGACATTCGCGTCGCGATCGTCAATGAAAAGAGTTTGCTCTGGCTTCACGCTCAGAACCTGCAGGCCATTAAGAAAAAGTGCGGGATCGGGCTTGATGAGACGTACTTCCGAGGAAAAGATCAGGTGATCAAACAACTGCAACCATTCTGAACTCGAACGGATATGAGCGGAAAACCTGAGATGCAGGTTGGAGAGTAGAGCCGTTTGAAACCGGCCACTCGCAGCGACCGTGTCCAGGAGAGCAGACGTTCTTCAAGGTGGCTCCATATTTCAATGTCCCACCGCAGCAGCTTCTCGAGGGTATCGTGATCGAGATGAGTATTCGTGTCACTTGCAAAACGGCGCCAGTATTCCTTGCCACCAATATCGTTCTTGTCGTAAGCGCCGCGGTTCTTTTCGTAGAGTTGCCAAAAAGTGGGGTGATCAACACCGAAGATTTGGGCTATTCGGTCAATCCCTTCTAGCGAAGGCTGGCGGCAGAGAACCAAGCCGTAGTCGAGAATGATGGCACGAACATCTGGGGTGTTGGATGCATCGGTCCGCGTTGGCCTGGATAGGCATTGCAGTGGCTCGCACTCACCAATGTTTAGGAATGTTTAAGTAGGAGGAATTCAGCGCGGAGACGGACGGACAGCCAAGGAGGCGCAGCGTGCGTTCCACATCATCACGTAAAATCTCAAGCGCGCGGGTAACCCCGGCCTTTCCAGCGGCGGCAAGACCAAAGGCGTAAGCACGTCCCAACAGAACGGCGCGAGCGCCAAGACAGACCGCTTTTATGATATCGCTGCCGCGGCGAACACCGCCATCCATGAGGACTTCGGCTTTGCCGCTGACGGCGGCTACCACTTCTGGGAGCACTCTCAAGGTGGCTGGAGCGCCGTCGAGTTGACGTCCACCGTGGTTGGAAACCACAATCGCGGCTGCGCCTTCGTCCACGGCACGTTTGGCATCTTCAGCCGTGAGCACTCCTTTGACGACAATCGGCCCGGTCCAGATGCGCTTGAGCCAGCGAATGTCTTCCCAGGTGACGACAGCCCGGGCAAGGGCAGCCGTGACGTCGATGAGGGACATCGGTCCCTTACCCGGGATAACGATGTTCTCTAGTTTTGGCACGCCCCCATCGATAAGAAACCGCACGAGCCATCGAGGGTGTGTAAACATCTGTGGCAGGAAAGGCAGTTTGGAAAATATTGAGCCGCCCAAGAGTTCCTTCATTCCGTTGCGCGGGTCGCGTTCGCGCATTCCCGCCACGGGAGTGTCGATAGTAACGACCAGCGCCGAGAATCCAGCGCGACGGGCGCGGTCAATGGCCCCTTCAGCGACCTCGCGTCCCCCCACAAGGTAGAGTTGATACCAGACGGGTCCTTTTGAAGCGGCCCGGACATTTTCCAGTTTGTGCCCAGAAATCGTGGATAGAGTGTAGGCAAGGCCAGCCTCCTCCGCTGCGGCTGCCGCAGCGATTTCTCCGCCGGGATGCATCAATCTACTGTAGCCAATGGGGGCTAGAATCGCGGGGAAGGCCAAATCGGCGGAGAGAACCCGAGTGCGGAGGTCACATTCGGGAATCGCAACTGCTTGCCGAGGGCGAAAGGTGACGTCATCGAACACCCGGCAGTTTTCCCGTAGAGTGACTTCACTCTCGGCGCCGCCATCAAGATAGTCGAAGACCACCCTAGGGAGGCGGCCCTGCGCCAGATGACGGAGGTCGTGGATATTAATGACCCGCGGAGAGGCCAATGAGCGTGGTGTGCTATGCACGGTGCTCCGGATTTCTTGTCGTGACACGGAGTCTCATGGAGGACCTAGTTCAGTGTGAAGATGCGGATTGCGTTGCCGTACCGGCCTTACCTATGTAATTGCCATAGCCCACGATCATGGTGGAGCCCACCAGCACCAAGAGACTCAGGGCGACGAGTAATTTTGTGCGAGTGCCAGCACCTTTCCATTCTTTGAGGGCAATTCCCCACAAAGTGCTAAAGATAATGATGCTGGCCATATGCAGAGTCCAGCTAGAAAACTTGAAGCGACCCATCTGGGTTTCGCCCATGGTGTAGAAGAAAAACTGAAAATACCAGGTTGTTCCCGCCAAAGCTGAAAAGAAATAGTTCGGGAGCATCGGTGCTCTTGTTAGCTTGGTCTTGTCAGCAGAAATCGCGGCGGCTACTGCCATTTCCTCACCGGGAGCATCCGTGACAGATTCGAGGATCGGCTCATCCGTTCGATCGGGCCCGCCCTCGTGGATTCTAGAGGAGAAATACTGATAACCCGTGCGGTTTCTTACGTTGAGGATTAGACACCAAATAAAGTTTGTAGTGAATCCGCCGAGCAGTACCACGATTAGTGCCGGAAGCCCCTGCCAAATTTGCGACGTGCCGTACTTCACAGAAAGGGCTTTGATGGGATCGCCTGCCGCGAGGCCATAAGCGAAGCAGGCACTCATGATTCCGGAGAAGGTTGCGACCAAAAGGCCGCGTTTCAAATCAAACTCTTTGATGGAGGCGCGCTTCTGCTCTGCGGACATCTCCTTTTCTTTCGACATCCCTGCCGCTCCGGCAAAAATGATGCCGAGGAGACAGACGACGACACCAACCAGGATGATCCGCCCTGAGGAGGTGCCCAATACCTCGGACCTAAATTCGCCGCGGAAAATAGGTGGCATCAAGGTCCCGAAAACGGCGGTGTAGCCGAGCGCGACCGCCATACCGAGGGACATGCCGAGATAACGCATGGTGAGACCGAACGTGAGGCCACCCAAGCCCCAAAGAGCCCCGAACCCGTAGGTCCAGAAGAGGCTGCTCGTCGGAGTCTCATGAAGGACTTGAGCCACACTGCGCGTCATCACGAAGGCCAAGAACCAGGGCGCAATGATCCAGCTGAAGAAACCACCGACTAACCAATAGGTTTCCCAAGACCACGCTTTTACCCGACGGTAAGGAACGTAAAAGCTTGCGGACGCCAAGCCACCAAGCCAGTGTAGGAACACGCCCAATGGGGGATTTGGTGCGAGCAAACGGTCCTCTCTGTTCTTGAGACAAGCGGATTAGAATCGTGACTCCCGAGAAATCCAAGCAACCAAAGACGAAGGCACGGCGACTCGCGACTGTAGTGCCTGAAGGAAGACCTGTCAATACAAAACGAATGTCCGTATTGAAATTTAGCGTTAGGGGTATACTTCCAGAGAACAACTCGCGTTGAGGCGAAACAATATGGTCCGAGCGTTCCGCAGCCGATTGTACGTGATTCCCGTCTTGTCCAAGGCGCTCGATGTTCTGGAACTGATGCAGAAGGAGAATACTCCGAGGACGCTCGAGGAAATCTATCAACGAACAAACATTTCCAAAACGACCGTCTATCGCATTCTCAAGACGCTTGTTCATCGCGGCTACCTGGCGCATTCCGAGAATGGACTGTATCGTCTGGTGGCTAGGCCGAGGAAAGTCCGGTTTGGCTTCGGAGGTGAATCATCCGAGATGCCTTTCTCGGAGGGGGTGAGAGAAAGCTTGCAAGCAGCGGCGAACTCGGCGGGAGTAGATTTGTTAGTTCTGGACAACCATTATGATGCGCAGACAGCGGTGCGAAATGCCGAGGAATTTGTCCAACAGCAGGTTGACCTGGTTATAGAATTTCAGATCGATCAACGAATCGCGCCGGCCATCGCCGACAAAATCAGTGCAGCAGGGATTCCATTGATCGCGGTAGACATCCCACATCCGCACGCCACTTTCTTTGGAGTGGATAATTACCGGGTCGGATTTGAGGCCGGGCAGTATTTGGCTCATTTTGCCAAGAGTCACTGGGGCGGGGAAGTGAGCCAAGTGCTTGGACTGGGGATTGAGGAGGCGGGGCCGCTGGTGCAAAGCCGCATCACCGGCGCTTTCGCCGGTGTGCGCTCGCGGCTTCCTGGCCTGAAGCAGGACGTTTACGTCTTAATGGACGGAGAAGGCTTGCGCGAGAAAAGCTGCCGGCTGGTGCAAGACTTCCTTCGACGGCATTCCAAAAAACGAGGGTTGTTGATCGCAGCAGCTACGGATACCAGCGGGCTGGGGGCTCTGCAGGCGGTGAGAGAATTGAAGAGAGAAAAAGACGTTGCGATCGTCGGCCAGGATTGCATCAATGAGGCACTCGAAGAGATGAAGACTCCTGGGACACCCTACATTGCTTCCGTATCGCATGAAGCGGGAAACTATGGCCCTCGATTAATTCAATTGGGACTGGGAATCCTAAATGGGCAAACCGTGCCGCCTTACAATTATATTGCGCACAAGCTAGTCACGGCCGCATCGTTGGCAAAAAGAGCACGGGCGGCAAGTTGAGAGTGGCTGGCGAAATGGCACAAGGCGCAGGAATGCGGGTCGCCCGATATCCGAGCCGCTGCGAAAGCGGACGTCGTCGAGGAGGTTATTCCTCTATTGAAAGAATTAACCTATTGCAGTCTTTCTTCCTGGAGCGTATCGTCTAGAACGCTCCTGTTGGTCGAAACCAGAATTTATCGGGCAACTTGCTCGCGTGGAAGCCGACGATGGTTTTTCCCATGAAATCCAAAGAGAAACTTCGATACCTCGAAGATCGCTGGGACGACCACGTCGCCAAGACCCTGGACGGCGCTGAATTGCTTAGGTACCGGTCCAACTTATTGGGATCGGATCTGCGCATCACAAATTTCGGCGGTGGGAACACCAGCTCCAAAATCGAGGGGACGGACCCGCTCGATGGGAGTAAAGCAACAGTCTTATGGATTAAGGGGAGTGGCGGAGACATCGGAAGCATTCAAAGGAAAGGTTTCGCCACCTTATATCTCGATAAGCTGCATGCCGCAGCGCAGCGATATCGCGGCGTGGAGTTTGAAGACGAGATGGTAGATATGTATCCGCTGTGCGCGTTCGGGAACAACACGGTAGCGGCTTCGATTGATACACCCCTGCACGGCTTTCTTCCATTTGCCCATGTCGATCATCTTCATCCCGACTGGGGAATTGCGATTGCTGCTGCGGCGAATGGTCTGGAAAAAATGGAGGAGTTCAATCGCCAGTTTGAACACCGGCTGATCTGGCTGCCTTGGCAACGGCCGGGATTCGAGCTGGCCATGATGTTGCGCCAGGCGGTTAATGCTAATAAGCATTGCGACGGAATTGTTTTGGGTGGTCATGGTCTCTTTACCTGGGGTGAAACCCAGCGTGAGTGCTATTCCAACACGCTAACTGTCATCGATCAATTGGGCCAATTCATCTTGAAACACGTGGCAGAAAAGGGAAATGCTCTCTTCGGTGGAACTCTTTCGGCGACCCTTGAAAACCAGCACGAACTGGCGCTAGACATTTTTCCCTTTATCCGGGGCCGTGTTTCTGCCCGGCAGCGCATGATCGGTAGTTTCAGCAGCAGCGCGGACGTTCTGCGGTTCGTCAACTCGCGAGATGCGCAGAAACTAGCACACCTGGGGACAAGCTGCCCTGATCACTTCATTCGCACAAAAATTCGGCCGCTTTTCGTGGCATGGGAACCATCGAGCGCGTTGCGTGGTCTGCGCGAGAAGATCGATGAGGCGCTGAAGGTCTACCAGGAAGAGTACAAGCAGTATTACGACTCGTTTGCAGTCCCCGATTCACCCAAGATGCGGGACGCCAATCCTACCGTTGTGTTGCTTCCCGGGATCGGGATGTTCAGTTTTGGCAAAAACAAGACGGAAGCGAGAATCACTGGAGAGTTTTATACGAATGCGATTCACGTTATGGAGGGAGCGACTGCGTTAGGGACTGGGAAGACCCACGAAGTGCTGCCGCAAGCGGGGCCTGCGGCAAAAACAGAGGCTTTTAGTGTCCACGCGAACTATGTGGCTCTGCCTCCTTCGGAGGCATTCCGGATCGAATATTGGCAGCTGGAGGAAGCAAAAATCAGGCGCCAACCACCTGAGAAGGAATTAAGCCGGCGCGTGGTCGTGGTAGTGGGAGGCGGCAATGGAGTGGGCCAGGCCACAGCTCTGCAGGCGACACAACGCGGAGCGCACGTAGTGGTTGCGGACCGCGATACGGACGCGGCGACGAAAACGACAGTGGAGGCGCAAAAAAGTGCCGGCAAGGAAGCAACTGCGGTTATTTCCATCGACATTCGTGACCGAGAAGGGATTCGTAGAGCTTTTCGAGAAGTGATCGCCACCTATGGCGGTATCGACATCCTCATCAATACCGCCGCCGTATTCCCATCATCGCCAAACGGCGTTATTCATGATGGGCAGTGGGGCACGACGCTGGACATCAATGTGACTGCAAATCATCGTTTGGCGGACGAAGTCGCGACAATTCTTCGCGAGCAGAATCTGGATGCGAGCATCGTACTGACAAGCTCTGCGAATGCGGTGGTGCCGAAGCGCGGTAGCGAAGCCTATGACGTGAGCAAAGCGGCGCTCAGCCATCTTGTACGCGAACTGGCGATATCGCTTGCGCCAAAGGTGCGGGTGAACGGAATCAGCCCAGCGACGGTGGTAAAGGGTTCGACGATGTTTCCGCGTGACCGCGTAACAGCATCGCTCACGAAATACAAAATCAAGTTTGACTCACAAGCGACGGATGAAGAACTACGCGAACTGCTGGCGGAGTTTTACGCCAAGCGGACCCTTACGCATCAGCCCATTGCCCCGGAAGATTGTGCGGCAGCAATTCTGTTTCTGGCCGGGCCACATTCTCGTTGCACCACAGGTCATCTGATTCCTGTGGATGGTGGTCTTACGGAAGCTTTCCTGAGATAGGGTAAGTGTCCACTCGAGGTTGGGCCGCGCGGCCCCAGAGATCGAGAGCAATCACGATGGAGACGTCGGGGAAAAGAGCGGCCCTGGTTGCGGTGGATTTGGGTGCACAGAGTTGTCGTGTTTCGCTTTTAAGATGGAAACAAGGCCAGCCGCAGATTCATGTGGTTCATCGTTTTTCCAACGCGCCCATCGCCACGCAAGCAGGCCTTCGCTGGGATGTCAGCCGGATTTTTCACGGAGTTACGGATGGGCTGCGTTTGTGCGCGGGGGCAGCGCCCGAAGGAATTGCGTCGGTTGGCGTGGACGGGTGGGCTGTCGACTATGTTCGTCTGGATGGGAACGGGGACGCAATGGCTGATCCTTTCTGCTACCGAGATGAGCGAACACAAGACGCGGAAAAAAAAGTCCACCAAATTATCCCTCCATCGCAGCTCTATGCATTGACTGGTATTCAGTTGCTTGGGCTGAACACGGTTTATCAGCTTTACGCAGACAAAATGGCTGGGAGGAATTGCAGATCAGCGTGGCTCAATCTGCCGGAGTATGTGACGTACCGCTTGGGTGGACAACGCGTCGCGGAATACACAAATGCCACGCATACTCAGCTTGTGCGCTTGGGCGGCCAGGAGTGGTGCGAGGAGATATTTCAAGGGCTAGGGTTGGATATTTCGGCGGCCCCAAAGATCGTGCCCACCGGTTCAATCGTCGGTAGTATCTCGGGGGATCTGAGCAATCTCCCCGCCCTTCACAACGCGAAATTGATAGTTCCTGCGTGCCATGACACGGCATCTGCGATCGCGGCGATTCCGGCCAGCGGGGAGGATTGGGGCTTCATCAGTTCTGGCACGTGGTCGCTCGTGGGGACGGTCCTCACTGCTCCTTGCGTCAGTGATGAAGCGCGAGGAATGAATTTTACAAACCTCGGCGGCGTAGGGAGATCCGTCTGCTTTCTGAAAAACGTGAACGGGATGTGGCTGCTGCGAGAATGCATGGATGAATGGGAAGAGCGCGGGACGCCGGTTATACTGCCCAAATTGTTGCAAGAGTGCGAAGCGCTTCCCGCTCCCGGTTTTTTGATTGATGTTGACGACCCCCCGTTGACACTCCCTGGGGACATGCTGGGGAAGCTCAATGGACAACTGCGACGGGCGGGGCACCCGACATTTTCAGGGGAAAAACGCGATATTCCGCTCATCGCAAACATGATACTTCACGGCATGGCCCAGCGATATGCGGAGGTGCTGGGATCGATTGCCGCGATTACCGGGAAGAATCTGAAGAGGCTGTTTATTGTCGGTGGGGGAAGCAAGAACTCTCTGTTGAATCGCCTGACGGCGGAGAGGACCGGGCTGGAGGTATTGCTTGGCTCGCCGGAGTCGACGACTTTGGGCAATTTCGCCATCCAGATGGCGGTGTTGCAGGGAAGCTGGAATGAGACCACCGGCGTAGGCGCCTCCGCAGTGGGGCGGTGGGCCGAGGAATTTGCCGAGCCCACGTTTGAAGAAGAGTGGAAGCGACAAACGGTGTGAGCAATTGCTCGTTGCCAAGCGACATGATCACGGGCACGGCCTGAGGTCACGATGAAAAATAAGCAGACGGAGAGTGTTTGGAAGGCGCTCGACAATCTTCGAATAGAGCTGCCCTCGTGGGGCTTTGCGAACACCGGCACAAGATTTGGCAAGTTCATCCAGCTCGCTGCCGCCAGCACAATCGAAGAAAAATTTAGCGACGCCGCTCAAGTACATGCGGTCACTGGCGCCTGCCCGACTCTGGCACTGCATGTTCAGTGGGACCTCCCGAATGGGTTGCAAGATGCGGGCAAGGTAAAAGAGCTGGCAAAGAAACATGGTGTCAAGCCCGGTTCGATCAATCCGAACGTGTTTCAGGACCAGGAATACAAGTATGGATCGGTTGGGAATCCCGACGCATCGATTCGCCGCAAGGCTCTAAACCACATTCTCGATTGCGTTAGAGTCGCGGAAGCGCTCAATTGCCGCGACATCTCGCCCTGGTTTGCGGACGGATCTAATTATCCCGGGACTCAGAGCATTCGAAAGCGAATCGGCTATTTTGAAGAGGGACTGAAGGAAGTGCATGCGGCCCTCCGGCCTGGCCAAAGGCTTCTGGTCGAATACAAGCCCTTCGAGCCGGCGTTCTATCACACTGACATCGCGGACTGGGGCATGGCCTTGCTGTTGGCCAAGGCTGCCGGTCCGCAGGCCTATGTGCTGGTGGATACGGGACATCACTACCAGGCACAGAACATCGAGCAAATCGTCGCCTGGCTGCTCCATCACAAGATGATAGGCGGGTTTCATTTCAACGACCGTCGCTATGCCGACGATGACCTCACTCTTGGTTCCATCGATCCCTATCAGGTATTCCGCATCTTTCACGAGATTCTTGCGTTCGAAGCAGAAAATGGCGCGGCAACAGATATCGCTTTCATGGTGGACCAGAGCCACAACCTCAAAGGAAAAATCGAAGCGATGATCCAGACGGTGTGCATCGCGCAAGAGTTATATGCGAAGGCGGCCGCCGTGGATCACGACCGGCTGCCTGGGCTGCAGCAGAGCTGCTCACTTGTAGACGCGGAGGAATGTCTGAGGGGCGCGTTCTGGACGGATGTAAGACCCATCGTCGTGGAATGGCGTAAATCCAAGGGCTTGCCTGAAGACCCGATGAACGCCTTTCGTGAAAGCGGCTATCAGGAGCGAGCGACACGGGAGCGCCGTGGCCGGCACACGGGAATTACCGCTTCGTACGCGTAGTCGAGTGACCTCCCAACTAAAGCAAGGGTAGGCGTGTCCGATTGCAGCAGGAAAGCGAGCCGGTATCAATTTCAATAGGTAAACAAATTCATTTGTCTATTGACAGCATTCAAATTTTGCCAGTACAGTGCGCGGCAGTGTTGGGGCAGCCAGGAGCCTTCGCAGGTGCTACAGCGAGGCGCCATGTTCAATAACGGCATTGCGGGTTTTCCATAAGTCGAGGATGGGAGTTGCTCGGTCGCGCGGCTCTTCAAGACAGAAGCACGCTTGGTTGCGTCGGTGGTGGCATGGAACCACTGGAAGTCGAATTTGGGGTGACTGCGAAGATGAATAACTGGAGGGGCGAAATGAAACTGCGAAGTCTCCTGCTTTGTGTATTGTTCATTATGGGAACAGCCGGCCAAGTCTACGGCCAAGGCGGCGGGGTTGGAACCATTTTAGGGACGATCAGTGATAGCTCCGCTGCGATTATCGCCAAGGCCAAAGTGACGGTAACGAACACCGCGACAAATATCAATCAGGTGACGGAATCGAATGACGATGGAAATTACGCTGTGCCATACCTCCGGCCGGGCACCTACCGGGTTACCGTTGAAGCTGCGGGATTCCAGAAAACAGCCGTGGACAACATCAATCTCGCGGTCGACCAAAACGTTCGCGTGGACGTCGTCATGAAGGCAGGCACCGTGACGGAGACGGTCACGGTGAACGCCAGCACCCTGGCATTGGATACGGACACGTCCGCAATTTCTCAGACGATCGGCAACACGCAGGTGGAAAACCTGCCTTTGCAGGATCGAAACTTCACACAGTTTCTGTTGCTGGGTGCAGGTGCTGTCGAGACCACCGGGGAACAGGGTTCCATGCGCGTAGGGAAAGGCAACGCCATCAGCATAAACGGCGCCAGACCCACGTCCAACAACTATACGCTGGATGGTTTGGTGAATACCGATACGGCTTTGAATACGCCAGCAGTTATTCTGTCCATTGATGCAATGCAGGAGTTTAAAGAGCAAACCTCAACGTACTCAGCCGAGTACGGTTTCAGCGCCAATCAGGTCAACATCGTGAGCAAGAGTGGTGGCAACGATCTTCATGGGTCACTGTTTTGGTTCGGAAGAAATGATGCCCTCGACGCCCAGACCCCTTTTTCGGGGAAGAACTCCAAGTTGCGGCAAAATCAATTTGGTTTTGTGGCCAGCGGCCCGGCGTACCTGCCGAAGCTTTACAACGGACGTAACAAGACGTTTTGGCTTGCAAACTACGAAGGCTGGCGCACCACGTTGGGAACGACAGTGCAGGGTCTTGTCGGAGATCCCGCGCAGTTGTCCGGAGATTTTTCTGCGTCCGGGCTGCCCGCATATGGCAGTGCTGCCTGCACGACCGCCCTGGCTTCAAACCTGCCTTGTATGCCCATCGACCCAACGACGGGGGCGCCTTTCCCCGGCAACAAGATTCCGTCAACCAGTCTCTCGCGCCTCGCAAAAACGTCACTCGCACAGAACATATTCCCGGCTCCGAACTGCACAGCGTGCGGCGCAGCGGTAAACTTCAGGGAAGCTGTGAATGCCCCCACTACACAGAATCAGCAAACTTACAAGCTCGATCAAGATCTGGGCCGCTTTGGAAGGATTTTTGGCCGCGGAACGCTTGCAAACTACACGAACTCCAACGCTGGGGGGACGGTGTCGATACCGTTTGGTAACGGCAGCTTTGTTGAGAAGGAGACCAGTTGGACGGTGGGTCACACGATAAACATCGGAAGCCATCTGGTCAATCAGGCGCGTTACGGGCAGTTGGAGGCAACGGCAAACCAGTGCTCCCAAGCCGTGCCTCAGTCCGTGATCGACGCGATTGGGTTCACTGGTGTTTACCCGAATCTGTCCGATTGTGCCCGCTCGTACCCGGGAATCACTCTCAATCCAACTTCACGAGTCGGCGGCCCCGTCAATGACACCACTCTAAGTAACATACCCACGCGAGAAATTGCCGACTCACTGACGCTCATACACGGCAGGCAGACGCTGACGATGGGCGTAGACTATCGTCACTGGATACAAAAGCGCAATCTCAACGCAGACTACCTTGGTGATTTCACATATCGCAACGATTTGATCCTGCAGAATGGTAGCAGCAATGGTTTCATCCCCGGTCCCCAGAACGGGTGTCCCACACCTGCCTGCGGCACAGGCAATTCGATTGCTGATTTTCTGCTCGGCTACTACCAAAGTGTGGGTGCCTTCCTGCCGGGACCGTTCAGTAAGGCCGGTCAAATCGGAAATCTGAATCAGTACCACTTCAGTTATTTTGCTCCGTTCGTGCAGGACGACTGGAAGGTGAGCAGCCGCCTGACCCTAAACCTGGGGCTGCGATGGGACTTCCGCACCGTGCCGTTTGAGGAGAGCAACAAGATGGGGTGGCTGGACACGTCCAACCCCGATGGTGGTCTGTGCATTGCGGATCCGTCGCTGGTGACCAAAGGGATTGCCCCACCGGGAAGCATGTACCGATATTGCGGGCGGCGCAATCCCGCCGACGGTTCGAAGAAGCCTTTCGCCCCGCGGTTCGGCTTTGCTTACCGGCCTTTCGGCGGAGACAAAACGGTGATTCGAGGTGGTTACGGAATCTTTTTCGACTCTTCCGAAGGCCGCGAGATCGACGACTCCGGGGACATCTATCCATACGCGGTGCGCGCGGCCGTTACACCCGCCACCCAACCGGTGGCCAGTGCGCCAAAACTGTCGGACCAAATCTTCATCGCCAACAATACCATCTCTCCAGTAACCCCGGCACAGAGCACATTCATCGCCGTGATCATCTCGGAGAATCCTAAGAATCCTTACGCGCAACAGTGGACTCTTTCCGCGCAGCGCGAGATCCTCAAGAACACCACACTTGAGGTCAACTACCTCGGCAATAAAGGGACCCATCTCCTTACGCGGAACAACATCGCACAGGCTTTTGCGCCCGATCCAAGCAACATCACCCCGGTAGCCAGCCGGAAGCCCTACCAGAACTTTACAGGGGTCTATATCGACAGCGAGTGGCGGGGACGCTCCAACTATCAGTCGGGCAACATAAAACTGGAGCATCGCAGCACTTCGTTGACGTTCCAGGCCGCTTACACTTGGTCAAAGAGCCTCGATGACAAGTCCGCAGCAGCCGGGATTGGCGCTTCGGGCGGGGGATTCCAGGGGTTCATGGACAATCATCGTCCGGAGCTTGACTACGGGCTGTCGGATTTTGACGTGAAGAGCCATTTCGTCTCTAACTTTGTCTACGAATTGCCTGTCGGACGCGGCAAACGCTATCTCGGCAACGCGAATCGTGCAGCGGACGCCGCGATTGGCGGTTGGCAACTGGGCGGTATTATAACCCTGCAAAAGGGATTCCCATTCTCCATTAACGCTAACGACGCAAACTGTTTGCTGGACACGCCTTTCTGTGCTGCCCTAAATCGCGCCGACCCCATTTCCGGGCAGAATCCAAACAGCGGATTCACTAGGAGCACCGCGGAGTGGTTTAACACCGCGGCTTTTGTTCAACCCGGTCCGGGATTCTATGGCACTACGGCTCGGAACTATCTGCGGGGACCAGGCTTCAACAACTGGGATATGTCCTTGGCCAAAAGTGTGGCCCTCACCGAACGGATGCGCTTCCAGTTGCGTTTGGACGCATTCAATACGTTCAATCACCCACACTTCAATGCCCCTAACAGCACGATCGGCTCCCCGGGATTTGGTTCGATTACCACCGCCCAACCCGGACGCATCCTTCAGCTTGGAGCGAAGTTCCAGTTTTGATCACCCCAACCACCACGGGATTCGCCAGGCCGGAAGCGGCCTGGCGAAGCTTTTTATTTAGGGTTAGCATTTCAGGAATGTTTAACATCGGAAGGCGGCTGCTACAGACTGCGATATTGTCCTCCTGTTTGATTGTCTTCGCCCAGGCTCAATCGGCTGACTCTCTTCAACGTTATACCGAACAAGGGCAGAAGGCGCTCGCCTCAGGGCGCTACGAAGAAGCCGAACATGCTTTCGAAAAAATTCGTGAATTGGAACCAGGAATGGCGGAAGTGCACGCAAATCTTGGAGCGATTTATTTTCAAGAGAGGAAATTCGATAAGGCCGTACCCGCCCTACGCCAGGCGATAAAGCTGAATCCCCGCCTGGTTAAGTCCGCGACCCTCTTGGCAATTTCCCTATCGGAGTTGGGGCGGTATAGCGAAGCTCTGCCGGGGTTGGAGAAGAGCTTCCATGCGTCTTCCGATTCCGAGGTGAAGCGAATGTGCGGTCTCCAGCTGGAGCGGGCCTACACTGGCATGCAACGTCACAACAAAGCCATGGAAGTAGCGATCGAGTTAAATCGCCTCTATCCAGAAGACCCCGAGGTTCTCTACCACACGGGCAGACTGTTTGGAAACTTCGCGTTTCTGACGATGCAGACATTGGCCCAGGTGGCTCCTGGTTCGGTTTGGAGGCACCAAGCTGCTGCCGAGGCATTTGAGAGCCAGGGCTCCTATGACCTGGCGGTGCGTGAATACCGAACCGTTTTGGAGCT
>WNGD01001217.1_pt1 | contig 28165 bp, 24 predicted proteins | sample 5400671 | NCBI WGS metagenome assembly WNGD01 (sample SAMN13153369, study PRJNA577476) | soil metagenome | isolation source: 40 cm soil or saprolite under grassland replicate 2 | place: USA:California | collected 2016-06-15
GCGTGACGAGAGCCTGAGTGCCCACGCCCATGCCGTGAGCGATCTGGCGACGACCATTGCGCAGACGATGGGACTGGCACCCAAAGAGGTCTCCAGGATTGGCATGGCGGCCTTATTGCACGATATTGGAAAAGTGGCGATCCCTGACAGGCTGCTGCAGAAAGCTGATCCTCTCTCTTCCCACGAGCGTGTGCTGTTGCGAGACCATGCGGAGTTGGGGGCGCAAATCCTGGAGGCCAGTCCCTTTCTGTATGACCTGGTGCCAGCGGTGCGCCACCATCATGAACGCTGGGATGGCAGCGGCTCTCCTGATCAAGTGTCAGGAGAGGATATTCCACTGTCTGCACGCATCATTGCGGTCGCCGAAGCCTATGACGCTATACAGAGAGTGTTTCCCTATCAAGCCAGCCGCTCTTCTGAAGAGGCGATGGCGGAACTGTGGCGCTGTGCAGGCACGCAATTCGATCCAGCAGTCGTCCATGCCCTCTGGGCGATGCTCGCCGACCAGTGGGAGCTGCAGCTCCTTCAGATGGTCGGTTGAGAAGGACGAGCGTGCACGCAGCAAGAAACAGGAGAGGGCAACCTTACCCTACATTGAACGGGCCTGTTACCCATCGCCTTTGTCATTCTCGTTGACCGGGAAAGAGGAAATGTAACCAGGGCAGGGATTGCGGTCGTGAAACTAATAGTTGCTAAGACAACCATGAAGGGAGAGGAGACACATTGGAGATAGCACGACTGGGACCAGAGCAGCGTATGCGGGCGATTCATCAGATGTCTGAGCAGACCTTTGATGTGATCGTGATTGGAGGTGGCGTGACCGGAGCTGGCACTGCGTTGGATGCAGCCAGCCGGGGGCTGACGGTGGTGCTCCTTGAAGCAAAGGATCTTGCCAGTGGTACCTCCTCGCGCTCGGGCAAAACCCTTCACGGCGGTCTACGCTACTTGCAGCAACTGAACTTCTCACTTGTAAGGCAGGCGGCCTACGAGCGCAATCTCATGGTCAACCGCCTCTGTCCGCATCTGACCTGGCCGACACCATTTCTTTTACCATTGGTCCATCGAGGATGGGAACGGATTTACGTGGGATCGGGTGTACTCCTCTACGATCTGATCGGCGGAAAGCGACCATCAGAGCTACCTCATCACCGCCATCTCACGAAAAAAGGGGCTCTACGCGAGATGCCATCACTGCGCAGTGATCAAATCACTGGTGCATTGCAATACTACGATGTCATCTTCGACGATGCCCGCCATACGCTGACTCTCGCACGTACCGCCGCACAGTATGGAGCGGTCATCGGAACTCGCCTTGAAGTCACCGGAATGCTCTTTGAGGGGCAGCGGGTCGTTGGTGTGAAAGTGCATGATCTGGAGACCAGCCAGGAACTGAAGGTGCGCGGTCGCCGCGTGATCAACGCCACAGGTGCCTGGGCAGATCTTGTACAGCAACTGGCAGGCGGTGAGGCGCTGATGGAGATTCGACCCGCCAAGGGCATCCACATCGTCGTCCCTAAAGAGCATATCGACTCACACACTGGTCTGATCGCCCCTACGGCTGATAGCGTGCTGGTCGTCCGTCCATGGTGGCAGTACTGGATTATCGGTACGACAGATACGCCATGGGACTATGATCGCTCCAGCCCTGTCGCTAATGCAACAGAGATTAATTACTTGCTCACAGAGATCAATAAGTGGCTAAGCACGCCACTGAAGCGCGAGGACATCCTTGGTGTCTACGCGGGTGTGCGACCTTTGCTAAGTGGCAAAGGTACGACAACGGCAGCGCTCAGCCGGGACCATGCTGTGCTGAAAGGTCCAGAGGGCCTTTTCACTATTACTGGTGGTAAATACACCACCTATCGCGTGATGGCAAAGGACGTAATAGACGCAGCCATGCGTATGTCAGGAGGCCTGGTGCCTCCGTCTGCCACCGCCACAACTCCGCTGTTGGGTGCGCAGGGCTGGCACATCTTGCGTAACCAACGCGAGCGGCTCGCCGCGAAAACCGGCCTTGGAACGCAGCAGATCGATCATCTATCAGGTCGCTATGGCTCGCTCATTGAAGAAATCTTCGCCTTGCTTACCGAGCGCCCAGAGCTTGCACGGTCAGTAGAGGGTGCATCAGAGTATCTTGAGGCTGAGATTTTCTATGCGGTCAGTAACGAGGGAGCGCTCCACCTCGAAGACATACTGGCACGCCGTACCCACATCGCCATGGAAACGCAGGATCGTGGACTTGTCGCAGCTACTCGGGTAGCACACCTGGCAGGAGAAATACTGGGTTGGGATACTATGCGCCGTAAACAAGAGATCGATCGTTACGCAGTTCAGGTTGAGTCCGATCGGCTCGCAGAACAAGCACCTTCCGACGCAGCGGCAGTATCCGCACGCCAGTCGCTTCTTAACAAGATCAATGGATGAGTAGCGAAACCTTTTCTCTGTGTTGTCAAACTGGTCCCGTAGAGGCAAGCCCTGCCTCTACGGGAAAACATTCTCGAACGGATATTACCCCTTCAATCCAGTACCAGCAATGCCCTGTACAATCTGACGCTGGAAGAAGAGAAAGACGATCAGCACAGGAATGCCTCCCAGCACTGCCGTCGCCATGATTTGCGCATAGCGTATGCCGAAGGAGGTCTGCACCGTCGAGAGTCCTACCGGCACCGTCATCATGTTGCTGCCAGTAATCATGATGAACGGCAAGAGGAAGTTATTCCATGAAAGCACAAAGGCAAAGATGCCAACGGCGGCAATCGCTGGCATAGCTAACGGCATCCAGATTTGCCAGTAGACACGGAAGAGACTGGCTCCATCCATAAGCGCCGCCTCCTCAAGTTCGTAAGGAATGCCGTCAAAGTACTGCTTGAAAATGAAGACGGCAAGCGGAGAGGCAAGCTGAGGAAGAATAATACTCCAATAGGTATCCACCAGACCGAACGACTGCATCTGGGTAAACAACGGTACAATGAGAATCTGGCCCGGCACCATAAGCCCTGCCAGGATAATCCAGAAAAGAATATTCTTCCCACGGAAAGGAACGCGCGAGAACGCGAACGCCGCCATGCTCGCCAGTATGATCGTCACCAGGCTGATGACCGCCGAGGTCAGGAAACTGTTAAAGTACCAGCGAAACAGGCCAGTCGTCGCAAAGGTCGTGACAAAGGCGTCAAGAGTGAAATGTGAGGCCAGCCAGGACACCGGGATAGCCGTCGTTTCACTCTCTGGTTTAAGCGAAGTATCTATCGCCCATAATATAGGCAAGACCCATATGATGGCGAACACAATAAGCAGCACTAATGCTGCTCCGTTGGCGGTGCGGCGTTTCAAAACCTGGGTTCTTGCCTGCTCGCTTTCACGAGTATGCACGCGTTGCGCAACACTTTGGACTGACATTACGCATTCCTCCTCTCGCGGTTGAGCAGTGCGAACTGTCCTATCGATACAATCAGGATGATGATAAAGAGGATATACGACATAGCGGCGGCATAGCCAACGCGGAACGTGGTGAAACCGGATTCGTAGATGTACTGTATAACCGACCGTGTTGAGAAATTCGGACCATCACTTCCATTAAACAGCAAGTAGGCCTGCTGGAATACCTGCAACGAGGCAATCACCTGTAAAATGATGACGAGCGACGTTGTCCTGCTCAGAAGCGGAATGGTAATGTGGCGTATCCTTGCCCATGCTCCCGCGCCATCAAGGGATGCTGACTCGTTTAACTCCACTGGGATCTGCTGCATACCAGCCAGGAAGAGCACGAAATTGAAGCCAATCGTCCACCATACCGTCATGATGATCACGGACATCAAGGCCACATTCGCGTTGGAGAGCCAGCCAACTTCTTTGAGGCCAAGTCCCGTCAGTATACCGTTGATCAATCCGAAGCCCGGCTGGTAGAGCCAGTTCCAGATCAAGGCGACAACGGATACCGGAAGAACAAAAGGAGCAAAGAAGATCGTGCGGAACAATGCCTTTGCTGGAATGGCACGATTGACGAGTAAGGCCAATGCGAGAGCGAGAATGACCAGCAACGGAGTGCTAATAACCGTGAACAGGAAGGTCACGCCAAGCGCATGCCAGAAATCCGCATCGACAAAAAGCTGCTGGTAGTTCGTCAGGCCGAGAAAGTCCGATGCCCCGGCACCACTAATCGTCCAGTTAAAAAAACTCATGCGCAAGCCAAGGATCACCGGCCAGATCAGGAATAGCGCATAGACGACGAGAAAAGGCAACACAAAGCCGATCCCTGTTAGATCGGTTTGTCTGCGCCTGGATCTCAGACGCCCCGCAGTTGCTACCTGAGTGCGGGTTGCTTGCAATGATACTTCTGACATGATAGCTCCTCTCGTTGACGACAATGTCTTTCATTTCTACACAACATCCATTATTGGTGGAATGGGAGATTGAAGCTGAGCAATTTCTGCATAGCGGCGCGGAACTGATTCAGACCCTGCTGTGGAGTAGCATTCCCATTCAAGACGGGCGCAAAAATGGTCCCTGTCTGATTCTCTAGTTCGGAACCCGAGCCACTAAACCACGCATTCGGATCGACCACCACGTCGGCGGCCACGCTGGCATAGTTCGATTGCGGCTTCAAGCTCTTATACTTATCGCTCTCCGTGACTGGAAGATAGGCCGGGATGTGTCCACCCTGCGACCACGTGTAGCTATCCTTCAGCATAAAACTAATGAACTCCAGCGAAGCGGCTCTCTTAGCCGGGTCCGGCGCGATCTGACGCGGCAGGACAAATGCGTGCGAGTCCGCCTGCACGCGATACTGATCAAAAACCAGCGGGAAAGGAACCATGTTGAATGAGAAGTTTTTCTGATTCTGGAAGGTGGTGACTTCCCACTCTCCATTCCATAAGAATGCCGACTTGCCTCCGCCAAATAAGGCGACCGAACCGGCATAGTCAATGTTCTGAGCAGCTAATTTACTGGTGGTCAGATCCCTCATAAAGGAAAGTGCTTGCTCAGCTTTTGTGTCATCCAGGATCAGTTCTTTGCCATCTGGTGAAAGCACCTGTCCCCCCAACTGACTATAGAGAGTGGTGAACAGGCGCCAGGGGGTGACACCTTGAATCTCGAATACCACACCGTACTGACCCGTAGTCTGCTTGATCGCCTTGCAAGCATCCATAAACGCGCTGGTCCCCCGTATGGGTTTGAGGTTGCCACTCGCATCAAGCAGCCCGGCTTTACGGCAGAGATCGACGTTGTAGTACATGACAAATGGATGAGTGTCTAGAGGAATAGTGTACAGTTTGCCGAAATGAAAGGCCCTCTGCCAGATAGGGGCAAGAAACTTGTCAGGGGTGATGCCGTATTTTGCCAGCTCGTTCAGGTCAAATGGCTCCAGTAAGTTCTGCGCCGCATAGGTTGCCACGCGTGTCATATGTGAAATCGCTACGTCAGGAGGACGCCCGCCAGCAGAAGCCATTGTGAGCTTGGTATAGTATGGGTCACCCCATGCCAGAGTAACGGATTGAAGGTTGATGTCAGGATGAGCTTTTGTGAAATCATTCTCCATCTGAATCATGCGCACGCCATCACCACCGCCGAAAAGGTTCCAGTACGTGATGCCTGTACTTGAGGCGCTTGTACTGGAGCACCCCTCAAGAAGTGTAATTGCGCTACCCATGCCGAGCGCAGCTGCCCCTTCAAGAAATGTGCGGCGTGACATACGCCCTGCCCGGACCATCTCGGTCCATTCGGCCAGACGACTGCGTTGTTCCGTGGCCATATGTGATCCTCCACAAGTTGATTGGCGTCAATATTACAAGACTGACTACGAAAACGACATCAATGGAGCGATAATCAGTAGGGATGGGGCTTGCCCCCATCCGGCCAGGGAGCTATGTGATGGGCAAGCGGATGGGGGCAAGCCCCATCCCTACTATTAAGCAAAATGTACCCGCAACAAATTAAGCAAGCTGTAAACGCAACAGGGTAAACGAATGCGGCGCAAAGGTGTGGGAGATACTCTGCCCCCTCTGGTCCAGGCGCTGTTCCCGTACGTCGACGGTGTGAGGATGCTCAAACGAGTTGACAGCATCAGGACTATCAGCATTGACTTCATAAGCAATAGCACCTGTCATTGTCGCCGCATCCGTCAGTTGGATAGTGGTTGGATGCGCACGTTCACGGTCGCGGTTCACAACAGCGATGGCAAGCTCATGTTCAGATGCGTCACAGGTCACCGTGACATCAAGGAACTTAAACGGTCCCAGGTCTGCAATGCTGTGAGACCACGGAGCAGCTTCGTGATCAGGCGGCAAGGTATATGTTTCGCTGTCGACATAGACATCCAGGGCTGTTTCCTGCGTGCATTCACTGAGCAGGCGCAGCGGGTGGTAAATCGTCTGAAGGAACAATCCATCTTTATTGGTAAAGATGGGTGCTATAACATTGACGAGTTGAGCAAGGTTGGCGATTTTAACTGTGTTACAGTGACGTATGAAGGTGTTCAGGTAGCTTGCGACGGCCAGGGCATCGGCCAGGGTATACTGCTCTTCCAGCCGCGTTTCCGCTTCGCGCATCCTGAACCAGACATTCCACTCGTCATACGCAACATGGATTGGATGAGCAATTTTCTGGTTGTAACGAATAAGATCGATCATCGCCTGGCAGTTGCGCAGGGCTCGCTCCGTCTGGTGGACAGTGAGGACGTTGTTGTAGTAGTCGGAACTGCCAGTATAGAGGTGAATGCTGTGATAACGGACGAACGGTGCCAGCCCTTCCAGTACGATGCGGTCCCAGTCTGACCACCCGTTCTGACCGCACCCAACGAGTTGAATATTGGGATCAGTCCACTGCATCACCTTGGCGAACTCTACGGCCTTTTTCACATAATCTTCGGCACTCAACCTGCCTATCTGCCAGGAGCCATACATCTCGTTGCCCAGGCCCCAATACTTGACGTTGTAGGGCTCTTCGTGTCCATTTTGCCGTCGTAAATTGGCCCAGTACGTATTGCTCGTGCCATTGCAATACTCGACCCAGGCTTGAGCCTCGTCCAGTGTGCCACTTCCCACGTTGACACACAGATATGGTTCTGTGCCGACAGCACGGCAATACTGCATAAATTCATCGGTACCAAAGCGGTTAGATTCCTCTGTGTGCCAGGCCAGTTCCAGACGCCGCGGGCGCTTCTCTCTGGGACCAATACCGTCTGTCCAGTGATAGCCACTCACAAAGTTACCTCCTGGCCAGCGCAATAGGGGCAGACGCAGAGGTCGTATGGCTTCCATGACATCTTTGCGAAATCCGTTGGCATCACTCAGTGGTGAGTCCTCTTCATAGATGCCTCCATAAATACAGCGCCCAAGATGTTCGATAAATCCGCTAAAGATGCGGCGATCGACATTACCTATTTTGCGCTCAGGGTCAATTTTGATCTTAGCCAAAAGTTGCTCCTCCTATCTCAACCCTCTAGCCAGGAGATAGTACATCTCGTTCCAGCGGATCTCTTTTTTGAATGATGAGAGCGTGGTGTCATTGTTGATGAGCAAGAATTCTATACCCGCCATCTCTGCAAAGTCTTCCAGGTGCTCGGCGCTCAACGCCTGGCTGAAGCCAGTGTGATGAGCCCCTCCTGCGAGAATCCAGGCGGTAGCAGCCGTTTTCAGATCAGGCTGTGGGACCCACAGCGCCCTGGCAACCGGAAGTTTCGGTAGAGGCTCGTCGGGAGGCACGCCGTCGACCGCGTTAACAACCATGCGGAAGCGATTGCCGATATCCACGATCGACGCAGCGACCGCTGGCAGGGGTGTGGCATTAAACACCAGCCGAACCGGGTCGGCCTTGCCACCGATAGAGAGCGGGTGAATTTCTAATGATGGCCTCTCATTAGTAATCGTCGGGCATACTTCTAGCATGTGCGCTCCGAGGATCTTCATCTCAGGCTTGCGCAGGTGGTAGGTATAGTCTTCCATGAAGGACGTTCCACCGTCCAGGCCGGAGCTCATCACCTTCATTGCACGCACCAGGGCTGCCGTCTTCCAGTCTCCTTCTGCACCAAACCCATAGTTCTCTGCCATCAAGCGCTGAACCGGGAGGCCTGGAAGCTGGGCAAGGCCATGCAGATCTTCAAAGTTGGTAGTGAAGGCTTTGAAATTGCCATCCGTGAGGAAATGTCTCAGCCCGATCTCAATGCGTGCTCCCTCACGCAGGGACTGATACTGTCTACCGCCCTGGCGCAGAGAGGGCACCACCTCATACAGGTCATTATATTCCTCAACGAGTTGATCAATCTCGCTATCCGTTGCCTGGTTCACATAGTGGACGAGATCGCCTACCCCGTATGCGTAAACGTCGTATCTCAGCTTGATCTGAGCCCCCACCTTATTTCCTTCGGTGACGGCCACTTCGCGCATATTATCGCCAAAGCGAGCTATCTTCGCTCCTTGCGCATCCTGCCAGGCGCAGGCAGCACGCGCCCATATTCCCAGGCTTGCCTGGACATCCTCGTCTTGCCAGTGCCCAACGACCACTTTGCGGTTCAGACCCAACCGGCTACCGATGAAACCGAATTCGCGATCTCCGTGAGCGGACTGATTCAGATTCATAAAATCCATGTCGATCTCTGACCACGGGATATCACGATTGTACTGGGTGTGCAGGTGCGCAAACGGCTTCTGCAGAGCAGTTAATCCGGCGATCCACATTTTCGCGGGTGAGAAGGTATGCATCCAGATAATCAGACCAACACAGTTGCTGGCCGCGTTGGCCTCCAGGCATAATCTGTGAATGTCTTCAGGTGTAGTCAAGATGGGCTTAAAGACGACCCTGACAGGGATGTGCTCTGACTGGGAGAGCCCTCGTACGATCTCCTGGGAATGCGCAGCGACTTGCTCAAGTGTCTCAGGACCGTAAAGGTGTTGGCTTCCCGTAATAAACCATACTTCGAACTGTTTGAGGTCGATCATCATCGATTTCTCTCTCTCAAGTTGAGGCTGTAGCGATCAGCTCTCCTGACAAGAAACAACATAAAGGCAGGCAAGAAGTCGCCCTGGTCGGGCTATTTCTGCCCATAAATATGGAGGTAACGGTGGTGCAACTTTGCCACATCTTCCGGAGCAATTTCATCGGGCTGACCAAGCTGCAACGCCCGCCATACCGTACAGGCCACATCTTCTACCATTACAGCCGCTTTCACCGCGTCCCGGGCAGTAGGACCAATAGTGAAGACCCCGTGATTTTTCAAGAGCACCGCCGGAGACGCGCCTATGTGCTCAACCACCTGCCGACCGATCTCCTCACCGCCGATCAAGGCAAAACCAGCGCACGGGATCGGGCCGCCAAATTCGTCAGCCATCGCTGTGAGATAGACAGGAATCGGTCGGCCAAGGGCAGCAAAAGCAGTCGCGTAGGAGGAGTGGGTATGAACCACGCCGTTGATATCGGGACGGTGCCGGTAGATATAGAGGTGGCTGGCAGTATCTGAAGAAGGCTTGAGCCCACCTTCGACGATCTCACCATCCAGGTTCAGCACGACGAGATCTTCTGGCCGCAGTTCGTCGTAGAGCACACCGCTAGGTTTGATCACCACCAGGTTACTCTCGGGATCACGGGCGCTGACATTGCCTCCCGTCCAGACCACCAGACCGTTTTTAGGCAATTCCAGATGCAGTTTCCAGACCTGTTCTTTCAGTTGGTCGAGCATATCGTATCTCCTCAATGTAGATCCTGGTGCGTCTCCTCTTTCAGACGCTTCAGCCGTTTCATCACATCGTTCTCACCACGCCCAAAATAGTCGTGCAAAGTGACATACTCGCGATATAACTGACTGTAGCGTTCCTCGTTATGAGGATCTGGAGTAAACACTTCCTCGCGCAAGCGAGCCATGTGCCTGGAGGCTTCGAAGATGGAAGCGTAACCGCCAGCCTCTGTACCAGCCGCCACTGCGCCATGCATTGCCGAGCCAAACGCGCCTCCCTGGCTTGTTCCGGTCTGACGAACAGGCCGACCGGTCACATCGGCGTAGATCTGCACCAGCAACTTATTGCGCTCCGGCAACCCGCCCGAGGTCACGATCTCCTTAATAGGTATACCATTGGTCTCAAGATCATCGATGATGATGCGCGTACCGTACGCGGTGGACTCAATCAAAGCCCGGTAGATCTCCTCTGGCCTGGTTGCCAGCGTCATACCGAGCAACATGCCGGTCAGGTCAGCGTCCACCAGGATCGTGCGGTTGCCATTCCACCAGTCCAGCGCCAGCAGACCACTCTCTCCCGGTTGTAAAAGTGCCGCCTGTTCCTCCAGGAGCTGATGCACCGTCACACCACGGGACTCGGCTGCATAAGTGTAGGTAGCGGGCACACACTGTTTCACAAACCAGGCAAAGCTATCGCCCACGCACGATTGCCCGGCTTCATATCCAGAGAAGCCAGGAATGATGCCATCCTGGACCACGCCGCAGATACCTGGAACATGGTGCTCCTCCGTACCCAGCGCCATATGGCAGTTGGAGGTGCCCATAATGATCACCATATGTCCCGGTTCGAGGACCGTGGCTGCCGGAACTGTGACGTGTGCATCCACATTCGCCACCGCCACAGGAGTGCCCACGTTCAACCCGGTCCAGAGTGCCGCCTCCTCAGTGAGACCACCAGCCTTCGTTCCGAGCGGAGAGAGCTGGCGCGACATCTTCTCATCGACGATATGCTCCATGCGAGGATCAAGCGCCCTGAAAAACGCATCCGGTGGAAAGCCCTCGCTCTTCGACCAGATGGCCTTGTATCCTGCCGTGCACTCGTTGCGCGTCTCCACTCCCGTAAGCTGCCACACCACCCAATCAGCCGCTTCAATCAGCCGATCAGCAGCGGCATAGACCTCGGGAGCCTCGTCCAGGATCTGCCACGCCTTTGGGAAGAACCACTCGGAGCTAATCTTGCCGCCGTAACGGTCCAGAAAAGTATATCCCATCTCACGCGCGATCTGATTCAGCCTGTTCGCTTCTGGCTGCGCGGCGTGATGTTTCCACAATTTGACCCAGGCGTGCGGCTCGTTGCGCCATTGCGGCAAGAAACAGAGCGGCGTACCACTCTTTGTGGTTGGAAGCATAGTACAGGCCGTGAAGTCGATACCGATGCCAATCACATCATCTGGAATCACACCGCTCTCGGCCAGCACTGCCGGTATTGTCGTCTTGAATACTTCCAGATAATCGTTGGGATCTTGCAGCGCCCAGTCATGCCCGAGCATAATCGTAGTACCGGGGAGCGTCTTATCGATCACGCCATTCGCATACAGGTGCACACTACTTGCCAGTTCTCGTCCAGTCGTGACATCCACAAGCACTGCGCGACCAGACTCCGTACCGAAATCAACGCCAATAACATACTTCGATGGAGGCGACATAGTCATGAACGCCTTGCTCCTTACTTAATATCCCTCATCAAGGAGAACGTACTAAAAGATCGCACAACTACGAAAGATATCAATAAATACTGTATTTTTATTCTACCGACAGCTCGTAACAACATCACGATTAACGCATCTTTACAACGTTGTGAAAATTGTAACATGCTAAACTTCTATTGTCAATAGAATAGTTGCGTTTAAAATGAGCTTCTCAGTAAATCTTAAGGAAATGATTAATTATATATAGATCATTTATTTATAGAGCACAGATCACCATTGCGCCGGACAAGGAGAAGATCGGTGAGCTGGCCATATCGTTCCTTCTCGGGCGCATCGATGGTACGCGCACAGGTCCACCCGAGCAGGTAGAGGTACCATTCCGCCTTATTGCACGCGAGAGCACTGGCGGAATGGTCTTCAAAGAGCCTAACTGGCGATGAGGTTGACGGCTCCGGTGTCAAGGTCATAGCGGGCTGCAACAATGGTGAGTTTACCCTGGCTAAAAGCATCGTGAAGAATTTTGGATCGATGAAGTGCCTGAACTGTGCGTTTACTATTGAGGCGCACAGCATTATCGAGACGAGTGGTACCAGTACCGTGTGCGGCTAGCACTGCAGGGCGGATGTAATCGACGAGCGTTCGGATGCTACCAGGTGGTTCTTCTTGACTATCAACAGCTTTGATAGTGGCAGTGACAGCACCGCATCGTTCGTGACCCAGTACCACCAGAAGTGGGATGTGAAGCTCCGCAACTCCGAACTCCAGGCTCCCCAGGGCCGCTTGATCTATCACGTGGGCGGCTGTGCGGATAGTAAATATGTCACCTAGACCCTGGTCAAAGACCAGTTCAGGTGGTACACGTGAGTCAACGCAACTAAAGATCATTGCGAATGGATTCTGTTTCTGCGCAAGAGCAGTACGGCGAGCAGGTGTCTGATCGGGCCAGATAGCCTTCCCTTTTTGAAAGCGAAGATTCCCTTGTAGTAGCTTTCGTAAGGCTGCACTGGAAGTAATTGAAGGACTTTCAAGCTTTGTTGAAGGTGTAGATGCACCTGACGCTCCTGTAGAGGGAAGATAGGTGAAACCAGTCAAACTTGCTCCCACCAGAGAGCCTCCTGAGACCTTCAAAAAACTCCGGCGCGTAGATGGGCTTACATACATATTCCTCTAGCTGCCTTTCTTGATTTTAATTTCATTGTAACAATTCATCAAAATCATCAAGGGTGCTTACAGATATCCATGTTTTAACAACCGCTCGCCCGTCTGGGCGAAGCCTTCGGCTGATGGGATCGCGACATCAAGCGCGTCAGCAATGCGGTCAATGATATTGAAGAGCGCACAGACGACTAGTGCATCCTCGATGGCCTGGTCGCTCACTCCTGCCGCACGCAGAGGCGTGATATCGTCTGGCCCAACCTCGAAAGGCGTCAGCGTGACCTTTTCCAGCAAACACAACGTTTCGCGCATCTTCTCGTCAATTGGGGCCGTGCGCCAGTCTCGCAGAACCGCATTGACCAGTCCATACTCCAGAGCTTGAGACGCAACTGCGCCGTGGGCACCTGTTCAATAGGAACACTGGTTGGTGCGCGAGACAAAGGCGGCGAACAACTCGCGCTCGCCCACGCTCCAATCTGAGGGCCCGCGCAGCGCCTCCTGTAAGTATGCTGAGAAAGGATGGCCGAACAGGGAAGGGCGATAGGACAGGGTGCGCCGAATATCAGAAACCGGTTCGTCCCTCAGGAGTTGTTCAATCCTCTTGAGCCGCATCTCTCTCTCCTTTCAGTGCTGCCAGGCCACACTCCAGTCGAGCCAGGCCAGCACCCAATGCCGCGCTCAGGGTCAGCTCGAAAATGGCGTCCTCATGATACCCCGCTGCTCGTAGAGCCTCAAGGTCCTGATCCGTGATTTTGTAGGCATGCAGGGCCACTTTGCTGAGATAGCCTTCTATCTCTGGAGGGACCTGATTTGCCTGAGAAGAGATGCGACCGCTTAATTGAGCCGACCGCACTTCGCTCGCACATCGAAGTGCAGGGGTGGTCTCACCGGAACTGTTGAGGACCGCCTCAATCAGAGACCGGGTGTGCGCCATATACCGTGTATGCATACGAAGAAAGTTTCCTCCTACTCTCCATCGATCTATTTTCAGTCACTAGTTTCAATACCTCATTACCTCGCCGATGTCAAGGGATACGGCGCAGGTGAGCAGGGCGATTCAAACGTCCCCGTAGTGGCAGGCCTTGCGTCTGCCTTGTGGCCTGCTATGCACTCGGCCCACCCACAAGGCAGACGCAAGGCCTGCCACTACGGGGTCAATCAGGAGTATGTTATCGTAGCCCCTTGTTCATCACACGCCTCAAGAGACGTGGTCCTCATCGAGCAGAACCTGGGAAGCGTGACCTGGAAGGAGGGCAGAATGGAAACCACTTTTTGTGGCCTGCGCTATTGTGGGAAGCGTGAAGCGAGGGGCAACCTGGAGACGACGGCCAGGAGCGTGTTGCTCCACGGTTTGCCACCACACATCCTCCCTGGAATGGAGAGCACCCGGCTGAGGAGGTCCGCCAGAGTCTGTTGCAGACGATCCTGTTTGCAAGTGATCACGCTGCCGCTTTGCTTGAACCTGCCCATAAGTGGCAACGCAAAACGGGACCAGGTAAGTCACGAGCGTGGGAAGAACCCAGGAGAGGGCGAATTGTCTGGAGAGAATCTGTTGCCCATGGTTGATGAGGGCCAGAAGCGTTCCAACTACCAGAGCCGTCTTTGCTGAACGCAGCAAAGTATCGCGTTCCAGGCAGTAGGCCACGAAGAGATGGGGAGCATGAGAGGACGTGGCGGCATCAGTACGTCGTTCTGTATGCATTGGGGGTAACGACCTCCAAAAAAATACTAGGAGCAATCCCACATCCCATGAAACTTCGACCTCACGAGCGGTATGGGTAGGTGAAGAGACAGTTACAGTATAGTCGAGAAGTCCGGCACATTCAAGGAAAGAGGAGAGCCATAGGAACAATGGGGGACTACTTTTTTGAGGAGCATGAAGCTCTCCCCTTGACAACGACTCGTTTTTGAGCTATACTCCTGCTATTCATAAACCGACGGTCGGTTTTAAAAGAGAAGGACGAGATGATGGCACGCACGATCAACGAACAAGAATACGCACAGAGACGCAACGCCATTCTCGATGCGACGCAACAGCTTGTGGAAACCAAAGGTTATGAGCAGATGACGATCCAGGACATTCTGGACGCTCTCCAGATTTCCAAGGGAGCGTTCTATTACTACTTTGACTCCAAAGTAGTGTTGCTTGAGGCGCTGGTCGAACGTGGGGGGGAGAGAATAGAACAGCTTGTACTTCCCATCATCCATGATCGATCGATTGGTGCCCTTGAAAAACTCCAGCGCTTCTTTGCCACGCTGGACCAGGAGAAAATAGCTCACAAGCGCTTCGTGCTCGCGTTCCTGCGTGTCTGGTATGACGATGAGAATGCCATCGTTCGCCACAAACTCTACCGGGCCCGAGTCAAACGTTTCACGCCCTGGCTCTCGCAGATCATCCAGGAGGGAGTCGAAGAAGGCGTCTTCACAACTCCCTATCCTGATCAGGCGGCCAGAATGATCATGTCCCTGCTTGAAGATCTTGGGTATGCCACCGTCGAGCTCCTCCTCTCGGAGGAACGTGAGCCCTCCGACCTACCTCGCCTCCAACGGAGCGTCGTGGCATGTGCGGATGCGCTAGAGCGTGTGCTGGGAGCGCCAGCGGGTTGCTTGCAGTATGCTACGCGCGAAGAACTTGAGGTGTGGCTGGTCCCGCCCACACCTCCGAAGGAAGAATAGGAGCTGTGAATACGAGTGAGCAGAGCGACACGAGAAACGTCCCACGGGTGAAGAGCCACTATCGGAATGTAAAACCGATCTACTAGACAGGAAGAAGAAGTATGAACGAAGAAGCATCGATCATTTCAGGAGATTTCGACGCAAATACTGAACAGGATAGCCCTCTTGTATTAGCACTGGATGACGTCTCTGCCCGCCTTGCGCGCGTAGGAGGCAAAGGATCTTCACTGGCACGACTGGCAGCAGCCGGCCTGCCGGTGCCTCCCGGTTTTCACATTACGACGGCTGCCTATCGCCTGTTTGTTGCCAGGTATAGACTGCAAGAGCAGATTCTTGCAGCCGTCTCGACGGCCTCGCCCGATCCCATAACGTGTGACGCGGCTGCACAGACGATTGCCACGCTCTTTACAGAGCACCCCATGCCCGACGAGGCGGCTTCGGCGATCCGCCAGGCATACATCAGGCTGGGTGGAGGTGACCTGCCGGTCGCCGTTCGTTCCTCTGCTACCGCTGAAGATCTCCCGGATCTCTCGTTTGCCGGTCAGCAGGAAACCTATCTCAATATGCATGGCGAAGCTCAGATACTCGCCGCCGTGAAACGCTGCTGGGCCTCGTTGTGGACCGCCAGAGCCATTAACTACCGCATCCGCAACCACATCGCGCCCACAGAGGTGAGCCTGGCTGTCGTCGTGCAGGAGTTGGTTCCCGCCGATGCTGCTGGTATCATGTTTACTGCCAATCCAGTGACCGGTGAGCGCGATCAGATCATGATCAATGCCGCCTGGGGACTGGGCGAAGCTATTGTCGGTGGGCTGGTGACTCCTGATACCTTCGTTCTCGACAGAAAGAACTGGACTATCACCACTGCCCATATTGCTGAGAAGGATGTGATGACCGTGCGCACGCCCGAAGGCACGCATGAAGAACCTGTCCTTACAGATCAACGCAGCCAACCCGCACTCAGTTCGTCTCAGGCGGCGGAACTGGCTCGCATGGGGGTGCGCATCGAAGAGCTTTATGGACAACCGATGGATATCGAGTGGGCGCTCGCGGCTGATCGCTTCTTTATCGTCCAGGCACGCCCGATCACTTCCTTGCCCCATCAGCACAAGAACATCGATGCGTGGAACGATAGCCTGGCCCTTGATTGCCTGTGGACGAGGGGAAACGTCGGTGAAGCTGTTCCTGATGTCGTGACGCCCTGTTCTAGATCGCTCCTCGATCTCTTCTTCGATGATATGATGCCGACGCTGTTCATCGGAGGCTACTCGCCGGTAGGCTACATCGGCGGACGCCTGTATATGAACCTGAGCCTGATGATGACGATATTCGCTGCGGTTGGCATGAAGCGCAAACGCCTCTTTGAGACCATCGGCGATATCTTCGGACGCGTCCCCGACGACCTGGAGATCCCGCTGCTTCCGGTGTCGCGCTGGAGCGTGCTGCGAACGATGCTACCAGCAACACTGCGGAACAGACGGCGCATACGCGGCAATGTAAAAAAGCTCGGGGCTTTCCTGGCAACAGCACCGGCACGCTGCGAAGAGCTACTGACGCGTGTTCAGGCCGCATCCAATCCCACGGACCTGACGAGGCTCTGGCAGGACGAGCTGTTACCATACCTTCATGAGTGCAACTACATGCTGGAGGCTGGCTCCAAGGGCGATGGTGGCGCTTTCATCAAGGTGCGAAATACTCTGCGGAAACTTGTGGGCGACGCTGATACCAATATGCTGCTCCTGGCGACGGACTCCGGGACGAACCAGTTAGCCAGCCTGGGACCCTTGCAGGGCCTGACACAGTTGATGCGTGGTGAGATCGATCGTGCGACCTTTACCCGTCAGTACGGTCACCACAGCCCGCACTTGTTCGAGCTCTCTTACCCTCGCCCGGCAGAGGATCCGCATTGGATCGATCAGCAACTCGCCGGATTGCGCGAAGCGCCAACGGATATCATGACGCTGCTCGCCCGCCAGAAAGAGGCGCAGGAGGCGGCGTGGGACCGTTTCCAGCGTCGCTACCCACGTCAGGCAGCGCAGATGCGTAGCATGATCGCCAGCGCGAGAAGAGAGACTCATGAGCGTGAGGCGACGCGCTCTGAGCAGGCTCGCGCCTTCTGGCCGCTGCGGGCCTTTGTCCTGCGGGCGGGTGAGCTGACCGGGTATGGCGAAAAGCTCTTTTTCCTCTCGATAGAAGAGATCCTGGCCCTGCTCAAAGGCGACGACACCGCTCTCGCTTCTGTTCCAGAGCTTGAAGGGATCTATGCCGGCTATTGCGCGCTGCCGTCTTACCCTGCGCTGATTCGTGGACACTTCAATCCGTTTCAGTGGGCCGCAAACCCCCAACGACGCAGCGATGTGTTCGATGCCAGCGGCAAGAGCGTCTCTGAGAGCGATGCGGTTACCGGTTTTCCTGGTGCACCTGGTATCGTTGAAGGCCGTGCACGCGTGATCCTCACGGTCGAGGAGGGCGAGCAGTTGCAGTCCGGCGAGATCCTGGTAACGACACTCACGAACATCGGCTGGACGCCGCTCTTCCCACGTGCAGTCGCGGTCGTCACCGATGTGGGCGCGCCGCTCTCACATGCGTCTATCGTTGCGCGCGAGCTGGGCATCCCCGCCGTGGTCGGCTGCGGCAACGCGACGATGCGCCTGCATACCGGCGATTGGCTGCGCGTCAACGGCGAGCTGGGCACGGTCGAGATCCTACAAGTCGCTCACGCGGTACAGCCTCTGGCTTGATGGGTGGTTTTCTGTGTGTCGTACTCAGCCGTCAGGAACAACGGTGTTGAAAGAATGTGCATCCAAACGAAGGAGGAAACGGTCGCCCACCACATCAATGACGACTTCCACCTGTTCGCTGAAGGGATTCGCACAGACCACCACTCTCGATCGATCGGGAGTGTGGAATGCCAGCGCATTTCCACTCCATGGTCCCTGCAGGTCAAGGCGTACTGAGCCGGGAGCAACGAAATGGGCGAGGTGTTTCATGACGTAGAATTCCGGATTGTAGGTCACCGTCTGCCGGGTCGTGTCTACGGTGATCATGCTGTTTTGGGTCCAGCCCCAGGTGCTGCGGCCACCGGGTGGCAGCACCATGTTCCAGTAGACGTATCCATTCACCCCGTTGCTCAGATAGTGGTGCAACTGGGTAAACACGTAGTGGGCATAATCCCACGTGTTGTTCCCGTCGCCGCACTCGCTCTCGGTCTGCAGGAGCCGAAGAGCTGGCCAGCTTTGATGCGTCCGCTGCACCGCCCCTTTACCTGCCCATTGATACCCGACCCCAGAGACAAAGGCCCGGGCGCGCGCATCAACCAGGATCGTGTGCGCCCATGCGTCATAGTCAGGACGTTCAATCGTCCCCGCCCAGATCTCGCAGGCCAGGTCAGCCTCACGAAAGCGTGGGCCAAGATAATCGCGGATGAAGTCCCGCATCTTCGCCCCTGTCCAGACACAGGAGGGAAACTTCTGGTCCGAGTTCGGCTCATTCTGGATGTGCAACTGGTGGACCGGAAGCCCCATCGCTTGATAGGCCTGTACGAATCTGAGCAGATACAGCGCGTATGCCTCAAGAATCTCCGGCTCCCAGCGCAACACCCCATAGTTGTAGACGCGCGGCTGCTTCATCCAGGTGGGGGGACTCCATGGTGAGGCGAACAGGCTAAGATCCGGCTGGATTGACATAGCCGCCCGTACATACGGGATGAGATAGCGCTGGTCGCGCGCGATCGAAAACTGTTCCATCGCCACGTCGCCGTCATGCTCATTGTGGCTGTACCACTCCAGGGCGTAATCACTGGCCCCGATCGGGACGCGGCACAGGCAATAGCCGCATCCGGTTACTGGATCGAAGAGGTCACGAAGCACGTGCGCCTGGTGATCTTCGGACAGAGCTTGCAGGGTCTGCCAGCCGATCTCGTTGAAACAGCCGCCGAAGCCGTCGATTACCTGCTCGCGGCGGTCAGCGACTATGAGCTGGGGCGATGCCTCTGTGGGCTGTGGTACTTTCTCGCACCATGGGGCAGTCGGTGAAGTAGCTATCCATTTCATATGCACGATCTCCATTCTTGTGAAAGGAATCAATCTTCCAGGTTGAGCTAGCTAGCCCACGCCCAAAAGAAATCAGCCTTTGACACTGCCAGCCCCCAGGCCGCCGCGCCAGAAGCGCTGCAGGAAGCCACAGCCGATGAGCAGTGGGATCGAAGAGACCAGGGCTCCGGCGATGATGAGGGTGTAGAGAAACTTATTGGCTCCTCCCGTGGTCACATTCCAGGTCTGCAAGCCCACTGTGATGGGAAAGAGCTTCTCGTCACTGAGCATGACCAGGGGCAGAAAGTAGTTGTTCCAGATGGCCACAAACTGGAACAGCACGATCGTCACCAGCGCCGGTCGCATCAGGTACAGCGCGATGGTAAAGGCGCGAAACTCGCTGGCTCCATCGATACGCGCCGCCTCTAAGAGCTCATCAGGCACCGAGGAGGCCGCGTAGATGCGCGAGAGATAGACCCCGAACGGACTCACGATGCTGGGCAAGAGCACCGCCCAGTACGTGTTGGTCAGATTCACCTTACTCATCAGTAAGTACAATGGCAGTGCCAGCGCCGTTGCTGGCACCAGAATGGCTCCTAAGACCAGCGAGAAGACCAGGTTGCGTCCCCGGAAGTCATATTTGGCTAGCGCGTAGCCGGCCATGGCTGCCAGAAAGGTGCCGATCACGGCTCCCACCCCCGCATAGAGCACGGTGTTGCCCAGCCAGCGCAGGTAGATCGCGTTGTCGTAGCTGAACAGTTGCGCCAGGTTGGCCCCCAGATTGAAATTGGGCGCGAACCACAGTCCGAAGGTACCGAACAGGTCGCCTGCATTCTTGGTCGAGGAGACGATCAACCAGAAAAAGGGGATCAGAAAGTAGATCACAAAGAGGAACAGGAAGGTCATGGACCCAAGACTCTCCACGTTGAAACGGCGGGAAAGCCCCTGTCCGCTGACGACACGTTGCTGTGTGGTGGCGATCGGAACAGATGCAGTGTGTTGACTCATAGCAGTTTAGACTCCTGATTGTCGTTGGGTGACGCGTAAAAAACCAAAGGAGAGCACGCAGGTCACCAGGGCCAGCACGACGGCGATGGTGGCGGCATAATAGTAGTTGTTATTGCCAAAGGCGGTATAGTAAGCGTACAGGTTGGGCGTAAAGGAGGTGGGAATGTTGTTAGAGATGGCGGTAAGCACCTGGGGCTCATTGAAGAGCTGCAGGGTGCCGATGATGGAGAAGATGCCGGTCAGGACCAGGGCGGGAGCCACCAGCGGGATCTTGATGTGCCAGGCGATATGAAAGCCCGAACTGCCATCAATGCGCGCCGACTCATAGATGTCGGTGGGAATGGCCTGCAAGGCAGCGAAAATGATGAGCATATTGTAGCCGGTCCACGCCCAGGTGGCGATATTGGCGATCGACCAGAGCACCGCTCGTGCGCCCAGGAAATCGGGAGTGCCCAGTCCCAGTCCACTGATGCCTTTGACGATGGGAGAGAGCGCCGGATCATAGAGATAGCCCCACAGCAAGGCAGCGATGATGCCGGGAATGGCGTAGGGCACAAAGAAGGCCAGGCGGAAGAAGGCTTTGAAGCGCACCACGGTGGAGTCCAGCAGCAGGGCCAGGATCAGGGCCAAGCCCAGCATGACCGGAACCTGCACGATGCCATAGAGCAGCACGCGTCCGATGCCGGTGTAGAAGTTGGGATCATGGATCACATCGACAAAGTTGCCCAGTCCGTTGAAGCTGACCGTGGCGGCACCCAATCCCAGGCCAGAGCGCTGGGAGCGGAAGAGGCTCTGATAGACCGCATAGAGGATGGGCACGATAAAAAACAGCAGGAAGAGTACCCCGAAGGGCAAGATGAACAGATAGGGTGTCAACGCCCGACGCCGCAGCGACCACGATGTGGAGGGTAGGGATGAGACAGACTCAAGAGCCATATGGATACACTCCTCTCTAAAGAGTAGTACTCCGCCTGCAGGTCTTGCAGAGAGAGCCAGGAAAAAACGATGGTTGCCGGTTCTGTCTGGTGTGCCCGTTATGAGGCAAGCATCTCCCTCGTCTGGAGAGGTGCTCGCCCGGCGTCTTAACGGCTAGAAGGTTACCGACATGGCATACCAGGCACGGCTGAGCATCTTAGCTACTAACAGTGAAGCCTTGTTTTTGCATGAAGGTGATAGTGCTCTGCTGCGTCGCATTGAGCGCGTCACTCAGGGTGCCTTGCCCATTGATCGCGTTAGCAAAATTGTTCCCGATGTCGGTGTAGACCTGGTTAATGGTTGGTCCCCATTGGAAATTGACATTTACATGCGCAGAGGCATCCTTGAATACTGGACCGACGGTCTGATTGCCAAAGAACGGCTGGGGGTTGCTCAACGAGGGCGAATCTAAGGCGGGCTGATAGGCCGGGTATATTCCCTGGTTCTTAATCATCTCATCTAGACTCTGCTGATTGGTATTGAGCCAGACAGCAAACTCGGCAGCCTCTTTGGGATGCTTCGTATTCTTAAACACGACGGTGGTGGACCCACCCCAGTTGCCATCGACGCTTTGACCAGCCTGCCACTGTGGAGTAGGGGCGACGCGCCACTTCCCGGCGGACTGCGGGGCATTTGACAAGAGAGTACCGACTCCCCAGACCCCCGAGATCCAACTGGCTATCGCCCCGGTCTGCAGATCGTGGTACCAGCTATTCACGAAGTCCGGGTCGGTCTTGACCAGCTTCTTGTTGATCAAGTCTTGCCAGTAGGAGGCAACCTGTTGGGCTTGAGAGTTATTGATGGACACTTTCCAGGATTGACCATTGATGCCGAACAATTGTCCACCTGCCTGCCACACCAACCCGGTGAACCAGCCTGGTTGCTTGGGTGGGAAGTCGGTGATGTACTCTTTGGGATCAGCCGCATGCAGCTTCGCCGCGTCATCAGCGTATTGCGCCCAGGTGGTGGGTACCGGGAGATGATACTTGTTGAAGATGTCCTGCCGGTAGAACATGGCCATCGGGCCACTATCCTGTGGGATGGCGTAGACAGCATTGCCAAGGCTCACCTGCTTCCAGGTCCAGGGCACAAACTGATTTGCTACTGAACTCGCTCCATATTGGGTCAAATCGACGAGCGCTCCGGTCGTCTCAAACGTCGGCAAGAGCTGGAACTCAACCTGACCGAGATCGGGCTCATTATTGGCCTTGATGGCTGTATACAACTTGTCGTATTCTGCCGGGCCCGCCCCCACATTTGCCAGCGTAACGTGGATGTTGGGATGGCTCTGGTTGAAGAGAGCGACTGACTTATCGATCCCTGCCACCCAGGACCAGAAAGTCAGGTTTACTGGACCACTACTGGCGGTTCCACCGCTTCCCGAACTGGAGCTACCACCACCGCAGGCGGCGAGGGAAGCCATGAGCAGTAGTGCCAATATAACAATGACAAATTGAGCCGCAGAGCGGCGCATCCAATGAGGAGAGGAAAGGCACTGCATAGTCTGAACACTCCTTTGGGCATGTAAATAGAGAGAAGTTGCAGGTACACCATCCATCTAATCCACGAGGCCTACCTGCCTTGACTTAAGAACGAAAGCTCGACTAGTAAAACACGCTACGGATCAACCATACCCTCAAGGCTATCCAAAAGTCGTGCGCGTGACCGTAGCGGCAGGCCTTGCGTCTGCCGGGTGGCCCGCGAGGCACTCTGTCCACGCACTCGGCAGACGCAAGGCCTGCCGCTACGGGAACGTTTGGATAGCCCTGCCATATCCTTGCCGCGTCGAATGCAGCCCCTCTGGCAAAGGACGAAAGCACGACTGGTTGAACGCACGACAAGTCAACAATAACTGATGTAACTACATGCAGTCTGCAACAGACCTTCCTGGTACGTATTTCCTTTCTCAGCTACTCCAAGGTCGATTGCTGGCTCTCTTCGTGGGTTTTCCCCAGGGAGAGGGATGGAGATGCACACGACTCGCGAGTAATCAGTGTCGTCGCCAGCTCAACCCGCAGATTATCGAGAGGCTCGCCCGCAATTAAGCGTAAGAGCATCGTGGTGGCGAGACGTCCCATCTCGAAGAGAGGCTGGCGCACGGAGGTGAGAGCTGGACTGACGACACCAGTAAAGGGGATGTCGTCAAAACCAATCACGCTCATGCGTTCAGGTACCACGATGTTACGCAGATAGAGCGCTTTGTAGACCCCCATCGCTTGCATATCGTTTCCGGCAAAGATCGCTGTGGGCGGCTCAGCCAGAGAGAGTAGAGCGCCGGTTTGAGTATAGCCAGACTGGAGACGAAAATCGCCAGGACGGATAAGTTCAGGATCGATAGAGATACCAGCCGCCTCCAGAGCGGCACGATACCCCGCCATTCTATCTAGACTACTCCTTATAGATGTAGGACCACCAATGAGAGCAATGCGTCTGTGTCCAAGCGAGAGTAAATACTCCACAGCCATGCGCCCTCCAGCCCAGTTTGTGGCTCCGACCGAAGGAACATCTAGCCCCAGTTCGCCGCGATGATCGACCACGATGAACGGAATCGCACGCCGTTGTAATTCAGTTAAGCGAGAGGATTGACCAGGGGCCAGCACAAGAATCGCTCCATCGCTGAGACGATCTGCGATTTTGTCAAGCCATCGTTTCTCCCCACGGGACTCATCTTGCGTGAAAGAGAGCGCTAGGCGCAATCCTGTGCGCTCCAGAGCCCCCTCAACGCCACGAATAATCTCGGTAACATACGGGTTATCAAGACCGGGAATCACAACGTCAATAATACCACTGCTGCCTTTCCGAAGTGCTTTGGCCGCGCTACTGCTAATGTAACCACTCTCTTTGATGATCTGCTCAATGCGTGCTCTGGTAGCAGGGGCAACGTCAACTCGACCGTTGAGCACGCGCGACACGGTCGGAATAGAGACTCCCGCACGCGCGGCAATCTCAGCAATAGTCATTTTGGGCCTGGATATTTTCGACAAATTCTTTTCCATTTACGATAACGATACCGGTATATTTACAAGTTTACGGATAAAGGGGGCCTTTGTCAAGCAAAACTGCCACTGATTCTGAGGCAGCTTTCAGATAACCGACATTTTCGCCAGGGTCTTAGTCTAACATACGGAATCTTGACCTGCAACCGGATGGAGGAATGCTTCTTGAAGGAGGATCACTGCGATTCTCGGGGAACAACCAGTGCCGCAACTGGTCTTTCAAAACCTGTTGCGGCACTGGGAAGATGTCGTATCGTCTGAACTGGCATGCGTGGTGTAAAGGGAGCGTCTAGAGCAGTATCTTCAGGAAGAGAGCATGAAGATGCAGCCTATTTCTTCCCCGCGCGTGCAACGAAGTGCATCCCCTCTGGACCTTCCAGCGAAAAGGTGTCACCGTCGCCTGGCGCAACGTCGAGCAGGAACTGTGGCTTGCGCCAGCGTTCGTACTGCTCCTGATCGATATAGAATGAACATCCCTCGATTTCTCCAAGCAGCAGATCGTTAGGGCCAAGCAGCAGATCGCCCGCCTGCAGGCACATCGGAGAGCTGCCATCACAGCAGCCCCCTGATTGCATGAAGATGAGCGGGCCATAGCGGGTTTTCAGCCGCTTGATTAGATTACGCGCGGCCTCCGTTGCGGTCACGGTTTCACTCATCGCAGTACTCCTAGAAAAATCCCAGCGGCTTGGGATCGTAACTGACGAGCAGGCACTTCGTTTGCGAGTAGTGGTCAAGCATCATGCGGTGATTCTCTCGACCCACGCCTGAGACCTTGTATCCGCCAAAGGCGGCATGTGCAGGATAGAGGTGATAGCAATTGGTCCACACACGGCCAGCTTTGATGGCTCTACCCATCCGATACGCTCTGTTCATGTCGCGTGTCCACACGCCCGCGCCCAGACCGTACAGGGTATCATTGGCAACCTCGAGCGCCTCGGCATCACCCTTGAAGGTCGTCAGCGCGAGCACCGGTCCGAAGATCTCCTCCTGGAACACGCGCATCTTGTTGTTTCCCTTCAGGACAGTAGGCTTATAGTAATAGCCACCTGCGAGTTCTCCGGGGAGGGGATTGCGCCCGCCGCCGATCAGAAGCTCGGCACCTTCATCAAGGCCAATATTGACATAGCTCTCGATCTTCTCGATCTGGGCACGCGACACCTGTGCACCGATCTGTGTATCGAGTTGGAGTGGGCTGCCTTGCTGGATTGCCGCGATCCGCGGTAAGACACGTTCCATAAAGGCGTCATAGATCGATTCCTCAATCAATGCCCGCGATGGGCAGGTGCAGACTTCCCCTTTATTGAAGGCATAGAGCACCAGTCCTTCGATCGCCTTGTCGAGGAAATCGTCGTCGGCATTCATAATGTCGGCGAAGAAGATGTTGGGCGACTTGCCACCCAGCTCGGTGGTTGATGGAATGATGTTCTGGGCAGCATACTGCATAATCAGTCGCCCCGTCGTCGTCTCCCCGGTAAAGGCGATCTTGGCGATGCGCTTGTTGGTTGCCAGGGCCTTGCCAATCTCTGCGCCTGGTCCGTTGACGATGTTGAGTGTACCAGGAGGCAGGATATCGCCGATCACTTCGGCCAGCTTGAGGATCGACCAGGGCGTCGGGCTGGCAGGCTTGATGACTGTACAGTTCCCCGCTGCCAGCGCTGGAGCCAGCTTCCACGAGGCCATTAAGAGCGGGAAATTGAAGGGGATGATCTGTCCTACTACACCGAGCGGCTCCTGGAAGTGGTAGGCAACCGTGTTCTTGTCGAGTTCGGAGATCCGTCCTTCCTCTCCACGGATCGCACTGGCGAAATAGCGGAAGTGGTCAATAGCGAGCGGCAAATCGGCATTGAGCGTCTCGCGCACAGGCTTGCCATTATCCCAACTCTCGGCGACAGCCAGCATTTCGAGATTCTCCTCCATCGCATCCGCAACTTTATTCAAGATGCGTGCGCGCTCTGCTGGTGCTGTTTCCCCCCATGCATCCTTCGCCGCATGCGCGGCATCGAGCGCACGCTCGATATCTTCTGCTGTCGAGCGAGGCATCTGTGTAAATGTTTGCCCCGTGGCCGGACTCAGGTTCGGTGTGTACTCTCCACTGACCGGTGGTACCCAGCGCCCACCAATAAAGTTTTCGTAACGTGATTTCACTGTAACAACACTGCCAGAAAGGCCTGGATGGACATAGGTTTGAGGCGGTGTGACTGTAGTCATGTTTGCTCCTCTTTGTGGATGCGACTTCAGTGAGCCTGATCGTCAAACATCCCTATCAGAAATAGATTTCAGAACGGAAAGTAATTCTCTGGGGCTTTTCACTCCCACAAGAGTAATATACTCCAGGGGGGTAAAACGGAAGTAAAAATTGCGGGCAGGTGAGGTAAAAAAAAAGTAAAAGTTGCAGCGTAACAAGGAGGTGCAAAAACCCGGCACTTTGTTCTATAATAGAGAAAATACCTTTTACTGTAGTTATTTGTATCATTGTACCTGTTTTCTGTCGGGTTTGCTATACTTGCTCTCGTCATAGAGAGAAGAAAACCTGGAAAGGAAAGCAAAAAATGAACCAGCAGAATCGACAACCAGACCTGCACGATGAACAGGCTGTGATTGCCGCTGTGCAGCTCCTTGTGCGTAGTATGAAACCTGCGCAGAAAGAGAAATTGCTCTCGACCCTATGGCATGAGCAGGGCGAAAACGTGCTGTCCGACGATAGCAGGCCAGAGCAGTCAATCTATGAGCATGGGGATGATGCAGGATCGGAAGCGGGTACGTATCCCATTCAACCTTTAGTATTAGCCTCCGATGATAGTCAACGCACGTCATCTGAGAGCACAGCTCAAACTCTACCCGAAAATAGTATAGATTCTCCACGCGAGTTTCATTATGAAGAAGGTACCTTCGAGCGCCAGCGCGAGGAGCGCAGACCACTGGAAACGTACACTGCCTTCTTCCTTCCATTCACAAGCAGCCTTTCGCGCCGCCAATGGTGGACACGGCTGGCCCTGGGTACTATTTTCCTGTTCTTACTATCACTCTCAACACTGGTAGTCTACCAGGCAGGTGTGCGTGCTGGTGCAATGGAGGGGGCTCAGGCTTCAGCAGCGGCTTGCCAGGGACGTACATACATTGTGGTGGAGGGAAGACCTCTCTTTTTCTTCCACAGGGAACAGGTTGTTACTGACGGCAATGGTACTATACTGCAACAGCAAGACGCCGAAGGACACGTCTATTATATCGTTGGCTCCAGTTCTGGCCCCTACTGGGAACATGCTTCTGGAATGCTGATGGTCGGGAACGTAGATTCTCAATGTACAACAAGTCCCCCCATCAAGATTTTTCTACATCATCATGACAACGACGACGATTGATAATCTGCGCAATGTTGTGACAGGTTTGTGTGGTTAAATTCATGCCATTGTGATCGGGATGTTAAGCGAACGCTCTACACTTAAATAGAGAGGTGTAGTCCGTACCTGATTGGATAGGTGCTCTCAGCGTGGCTCGAATCCTTCTTTTCTGAGATGCGTGCCTGCCCGTCAGAGCGGTGATAGAATGTACCTCAGCGATAGACTTAGCGGGAGGAACAAGCCATGCTTGATGTATATCAGTCCGTACAGATAACGCCGGTTTTAGAAGAATGTTGCATACGGGAATGTGATCACCTTGGGATGGTCAGGTGCTATGCCTGCCATGAGTTGGTCTGTTTGCAGCATAAGCAGAAGCTGCCAAAGAGCTTTAAAGAGGGCATTGTGACGATGTGTGAGGACTGCGCCAACCGCCACAGAGACTCTACATGTACCTATTCCTGACCCGGTGAATCCTATCTCTACATAAAAGCGCTGCCAGCAGATCGACCTGGCAGCATTTTTGCATGGAGCAGGTTCCCTCGCCGCCTGCGGCGGCTCGCTCTGTTTTGTATGTGGGTGGTGGGTTGCCGGCCCGGGCCGGCAACCCACCACC
>WNGD01001219.1_pt1 | contig 28156 bp, 39 predicted proteins | sample 5400671 | NCBI WGS metagenome assembly WNGD01 (sample SAMN13153369, study PRJNA577476) | soil metagenome | isolation source: 40 cm soil or saprolite under grassland replicate 2 | place: USA:California | collected 2016-06-15
CGAATCATAGCGCATGAAAAATTCCGGAGGAAAGATGGTCGGATTCCGTTTCTGGAGCCTCTCCGCGCTGTATACAGCCGGATCTGCGCTGCTGCTTGGCATTCCAACGAGGTTGATCCCCACTCCCCTGTTCAGCCGCGTGGTGCCAACCAGCCCGCAGGACTACGTGATCTGGATCGTTTCCGCGCTGCTGCTCGGGCCATTGCTTTCGCTCATGACGCTCTACCCCATGCCATCCCAAAAAGCAACGCCGGGAAAACGTTCCAGAGCGGGTACCGGACGAGCGTTCGGAGGAGTGTTGCTCTCCTTCTTTTCCGTGGGCTGTCCCGTCTGCAATAAAGTGGTCGTCCTGCTGCTGGGCCTGGGAGGGGCTATGACCATCTTCAACCCTCTGCGTCCTTTTTTGGGGCTGGCCTCACTTATCCTGCTCGGTGTCACGCTCTTCTTGCGCGTGCGTGTGGTGCGTTACGGGTGCCGTCTCCCGGCGCAAAAGACGGGTGCCAATGAGGAAGGATGAGGGTGGTGCTGGCTCGCCTTTTGCGAGCTGGGTTGAGCGCGCGCGTCCAGCGCTCCTGGAACGCGTATCCAAGAACAATCCTGCGTGACGAGTCCGTGACCGCCGACTCATCACGCAGGAGGCTGGGGCTGTGTCCCCCAAGCCAGGTAGAAGAACCCCATCCAGAACCGATGCCGTTCGACCTTGGCCAGAGATTGCTGCATCGTGCTCCAGACGGTCTGCCAGGGGCGTCGTCTGATCACCTCCCCAGTGATGCCATAGCGAGAGAGGCGCAAGAAGAACAGCAGTGGGTGGAACCACACGGGCCACGCCATGTCCAACACGACCCACCGTCGTCCTGGTGCTAACGCCCGGCAGCCGTTCTGGATCACTCGCGCTCCATCCGGGACAAAGGTGAGAGCAAATGTTGAGAGAATGCCATCCACCTGTGTTGGGAACTGGTAGTGAGTGGCATCGGCTTGCACGAGTTCCACGTTCTTCCAGCCCTCTGTGCCAACGCGAAGTCTGGCCTGCTCAAGCATAGCATCGGTCAGATCCACCCCAATGATTCTGCCCGTCTCGCCGATCGCTTCCTGCAACCAGGGGAAATTGAGGCCAGTCCCGCAGCCAATATCCACCACCAGGTCGCCCCGCTTCAACTCGAGCCGCTTGACTGCTTCTCGCCTCCAGGCGTCCAGCCCATGGATACCGCTCTGGTCATAGCCTTTGGCCTGTTTTCGGTAAAGTGCAGTGAGCCTGGCGTGCTCTTCAAGCACGCCCTTGCTGCTTCCCTCTCGATCACTCGACTGCTCGTAACACATGCGTTTCCTCTGGCATGTCGGTTCGCCTCACAGCGTTGCTGCCCCTCTCAGAGCAGAACGGTGTTCTTCCTTGCGGGCGTTCATCTCCTCCTGCGCTTAAGGATGTCTCGCAGAGATGAGCAGTATCGGCTGGAGTCCCCCCGCTGAGCTGGCGCACCTGCGTGGTCTGGAAACCGGTGTGCAGCACCGTCTGCAAGGTCTCGCGGTTCCAGTGGCAATGGCCCATGCAGCGGGTCGTCACGGGGACCAACACATCCTGGAGCCATGCGACCATCCTTGCTTGTGCGCGCACATGTTCGAGCAGCAGGAGCGTCCCTCCCGGCTTGAGCACGCGCCAGATCTCGTGCAGGCCCCGCTCAGGATCACCGACGGAACAGAAGACGAGGGAGACCACCACCGTATCGAACTGCCCATCGGGAAACGGGAGGGACTCGACCGGGGCGTGGGTGAGCGTGATGGGAACGGGAGCTGCCGAAAGCGCGCCACTGGCAGCGATCAGCATGGCCTCGTCCGGCTCGACCGCCTCGACCCGCACCACGCGAGTGGGGTCGTAAAAGGGGAAGTTCTGCCCTCCCCCTGCACCCACCTCAAGCACGAGTCCCTGTGCCTGCCCGACGATCTCGCGCCGCAAGGGATCGAACCCGCGTCGGACGAGGGGCTGATCCATCATCCAGTTGTAGAATGCGGCAAAACGCGGGGAGGAGATCTCCTGCACCCCGGCAGAATCGCTCGCTCCTCTCAAAGGTACGGTGATTGGCTGACACATTGCAGACTCCTTCAAAGGGAGGGGCAACTCATTCAGCGTTCCAAGGAGTCGATGGGCGTGAAGATGGCGCAGGCCAACTGGTCGTGACGGCGCAGGAGCCAGTTGGAGAGCGCCAGGAACTCGCATCCAGAGGAGCCTCGGAGCGCAGCGAGCAGCAAGGAACCGCCAACGAAAATGAGCGTGGCGTCGCTGGTGAACCACAAGACCGGCACGTACCACCCCGTAAGATAGAAGGCCAGGGGCAGCACAAGGCTGAGTACGAAGCTCAGAGGGCTAGTGTCAGAGAAGGGCGCCTGGGTGCGGCGGATCCGCCAGACGTGCCAGGCCAGCACGAGGGCGGGGAAGCCGAGGAGGCCGAGCACCCAGGTGACGGGCGCAAGATGCCCCGACGTTGCCAGTTGGCCGTACACGATGAGGCCGACAAGCAGGAGTCCCACCAGCAGGCGCGCCGCCGTGCCGAGGGGTCCGATATCGCGGTGAGGGCGGGTCGCCTGGTTGGTGGTGGGGCTTTCTGCCGCCTTCGGGCTGGGTTTGCTCAGACGGGTGGCAAAAGCGGTCACCAGAAATGGCGGGTCTTCGATCATCGGTTCCTCCTGAGTGATGGTTCACTAAACTCTGCACCGCTCACGTAACCTGGAGAGCCGCTCTCCCTTTCGTCATTCATTGCTTTGTATTGAAACATACCGTTACTCCTTGTAAGGTGTGTGCCTGCCGCCATGCGGACCGGGTGCTCGCGACGCATTCACCTGGATGCTTGCATCTCCTCAAGCCAGGTAGCAAGCCAGGCATATTCGTCGTGGATGCGCCGGGTATGAAAGGCCAGGACCCGCTGCGCAGGGGACATCGAGATGCCAGAAGCGTCTGCACACTCCTCGCTCTCTGTCAGGTGTTGCATGCTCTGCAGGTACGAGAGGCATCCCTCCAGAAAAGCCAGGCGAGTGGTCAAGATCGCCTCGCGCTCTGGCACCTCCAGATAGTCGAAGAAGGCGACCCGCGTAAAAAACTCGGCGTCATTGCTCGCGAGCCCTGCCGGAAAATCTCGCAGGTAGGCGTGCAGCAACTCGATCCCGCGCTCGGTCAGCTCGTAGAGATGCCGATTAGGCTTGCCTTCCTGGGGGATGACCTGCCGGGTGACGGCGCCGATTTCTTCAAAGTGTTTGAGGGCGAGATAGAGCGTTTTGTTGTTCAAGACAACCATGCCGCCCAGCGCCCGGTCGATATCCTTTTTGATCTCGTAGCCGTGCCGTGGACCCTGCCGCAGCATGGCGAGAATCAAGATTTCGCTATACATATGATACTGCTCTATATGATACAGTTATCTATCTAAAATAATGATACCAGAGGTGGGCGAGGATGTCAAGGCTGTTTACTTCTTCGAAAAGAGGGGCGGAAGTGTGTCATGGCCTTGCGAGCATCCAATCTCTGTTTCGCTCAGTTTTGCCTTTTTCACTCCCGAACCGATATCTTGGGGAGTGATCCAGGCAGGAGTTACAGTATCGCCTACAGATCTGCGGGCGACTCAACTGCTTTGGGATGCCGCCGCATTGCCTCACTCAGGAATCGATTCACTCTGGCTTTTGGTGAGGTAATACGCTAGCAAGAGTTAGCATTCATTGATAGGCTGGATATTGCGGGCTGTCACCCCATAATTGCTCTCGACCATCTCGAATTGCACAGGGACACCAGCCCTGATCGTGCGGTAGCCCTGCCCTGGGAGTGCGGTGAAGTGGAAGAAGACATCATCGCCTGCCTGTTCTCTGGCGATCATCCCGATGCCCGCGTTCACATCGAACCAGCGCACCACACCTCGCCCCACAGGCAACCCGCTGGCGCCCAGGGGATGCGGACCTGCCGCACCTCCGGCGTATCGTAAGCCTCCTAGCGGTAATCGGAGCGGCTTTGCATGATGGTGCGCAGATCGAGCCGCAATTCCTCGGTGGTGGGCCGCCCCACGAAGAACCAGCCGTTGTAGATGGCGTGGATGCGCAGGTCGGGACGCAGCACAAAGGTATAGGGCTGCGAGCGGTACGCGTACTCGCCCTCCGTCTCATCGAGGATGTTGAGCTGCTTGATGACGACCCGTTGCTCGTCGGACAGGAACGTCCACTGCGCCCCCAGGCCTGCTCGAAAGGCGGCCTGCACGAGCGGCGGGTCAGCGCTGACGGCCACGAGCCTGCCGTAGTTGACGGCTAGCTCGCGCTGGAACTCCACGAGTTGCCACATCTGCTGCTGGTCGCGCGGGCAGAAGAAGCCGCGATAGAAGACCAGGATCAGTGGGTAGCCGCCCAGGAAGCCCAGGTGCTGGTCGAGCAGACCTAGCCTCGTGAACTGCGAGAGTCGCTTCACCTCGTTCCAGTGGTCAGGTAGTTCGATATCGGGAAATGGGTCGTTGAGTTGAAGATGAGTGGCCATACCAGGTTATTCCCTCCAGTGAGCCAGATGTGGGTGATTTCTTCCATGTTTCCTCCTGTCTCAACAGCATATCACCTGGTCTCGCCGACGCGCTCGACATGACAGGGGTTGAGGCCATGTGAGAGAATGAGGTGGCGGTGTGGAACGCATCGCCTGCAAGCAAGACTGACTTTGAAGAAGAGGGCGCAGGAAGTCACCGCATTTCAGTTCGGACCATGCCATGGGGGAAGACCCCCTGACACAAGTATGAGGAAGGATGACACATGAGCGCAGAGAAAACACAACGGAAAGAGGCACTCGCGGCGCTGTTGCATCAGACGGCTGAGGATCACCATGTCGCTTACAAGGAAACCGATGGGGTCGATCCAGACTGGTCGATCTGGTACGCCGGGCATCTGCTGGAAAACGGAATCGAGCAGTTGCTGGATGCAAAGCTCTTGAAGAGTGACCTGATCTACTTGCTGGTGCTGGCCGACAAGCAGCAGATGAGCGAGGCACCAGGAGCGCATTGGGAAAACTATTACGCCGACTTCTTTGTCAACCGCTACCTCAAGTAGCTTCTTCGTCTCGAACTTATCTTGAGCATGATAGACTTTCAAAGGGAGCCTGTTCATCATTTTCCCCTACCCCTTTCCATTCTGGAAGACAGGAGGGTATAATATTGCTGAGTGCAACACCTCGTGAGTACCTGCCTGCACTTCCAGGTGATCCCCGCCTTTTTTCGACGCGTCCCGCCCAGGTCCGATCTAACACCTCTAGCTGGAAAGTACACTAAACACTGCAGAACATGCAGGAAATGCACGGACCTACTCACTGAAATGGATAACCGTTTTCGAGTGTTCGATCCTCCACTGGTGAGCGTCTTCCTTGCCGGTAGGCACCGGGAGCGATGCCAAAATAGCGCCTGAACGCTTTGCTAAAAGCAACCTCAGAGTCGTACCCGATAGAGGTAGCGACTTCAACCAGTGTTGCCGGCTGCGTTCGCAGCAAAGCAGCAGCCTTCGTGAGACGCACACGGGTGACGTACTGCATGGGAGATTGGCCAACCAGCTGCTTGAACTTCGCAGAAAAGGCTGAACGCGACAAGCTGACGCAACTTGCCAGGGACTCTACTGTCCACGGCTCATCAGGTTGGTGTTGAATCAACGCAAGAGCCTGACCGATCTGGGGGTCCTGCAACGCATTGAACCAGCCTCTCTTTCCTTCACCGACCGTGCTCATATAGGTACGCACTGCCTGAAGAAAGAGAATCTCCGAGAAACGCGTAATGACCGTCTTTGCCGCTGGTTGGTTTGCGCTGGCCTCAGCCTTCACTACCTGTACGATCGCTTCGAGCCAGGGGTGCGACTGCCCATGCTGGCTTTTCATATGCAGCAAGGGCGGCAGTAGCGAGAAGAGAGGATTAGTCGCGTGATCCTCAAGCTGGAGTCCCCCACAGACGAGTGCCGTGACGGCACCCTGACCCCCACGATAAACCATCCCATCCTTTTCGACTGGTGGCTTTGGCACAAGCTCCTCAAGGCTCGTCACAGGTGTTTGGGGATGGTCGGTCATGGTATGGGCATGACCGTGAGGGAGGATCACCAGATCACCTTCGTTGAGCAACACTGGTGGCGTATCTATCCCCTCTACGGTCAGCCAGCACCTTCCTCCCGTGACGATATGGAAGCTGGCGACCGCTCTCTTAGACACACGGAATCCCCAGGGTGCACTCATCGTAGCGCGGCAATACAGCGTACTGTGCAGGTGTATGGACTGAAGGATATCAGCCAGAACATCATCCTGAAAGTGCGTGAGACGCTCTGTCATACTTCCTCTTGATCTGGACGATTGGCAAAGAATGCTAGCTCTTCAGACATTGTACGCCATGCAAGCCAGGCTTACAATGACCATACCAGTATTCATTACTCAAGGAGGAATAACTTATGACCAATGCCAATGCACGTGAGATCGTAGAGAGCTACCGTGCGGCACTCGGGAAGGGCGATTTCGCCACGGCCCGGACGCTAATGCAGGACAACATGACCTTCCAGGGTCCATTGGACACCTTCAACACCGCCGACCAGTATCTCGAAGCTGCCAGGAGACTGGCTTCCATTATCCAACGCATTGACCCCAAGAAGGCGTTCGTTGACGGCGATGACGTCTGCGTGCTGTATGATATGGTCACCAACACCCCCGCCGGAACGGCATTCATCGCGGAGTGGTATCAGATGAGCGGCGGCAAGATCGCAGCCCTGCACGCCGTCTTCGATGCACGCCCTTTCGCGGCCTTATTTGGCAGGTGACGTTCTGTCACCGACTCGACATCGTACGACAAGCGATGCGAAATTTTTTAAAAGCAGAATCAGTGGAGCGAGGAACTCGGTCACCTCAGGTTGCCGCGCTCCTCGCTTTCTCGATGATGGCACCCCGATACCGGCAGATGCTTGCTCGACCCACTTCCGGTCTGCAGGAGTTTCAGGCGGGCGCTGCTCTCGATGAGCAGCGCTTTGAGTTCGTCGGCTGGCGACAGCACTGGTGGTATCGCTCCGACTTCTCATGCTGGTTTGTTTTTTTCAACCTGCTTTTGATGAAAGATGGAGTACCAAAGTCGTCCAGTGAGGAAATAGATGACGAGTAATACCAATGCCCCAGCATAAATGCCATTTCTGAAGAGTTGTGCGATCCCGTATCGAGAGACGAACAATCCGAGAGAGACGGCGAAATTCAAGACTCCATAGAGGATGTTTTTTGTATCGCCAAACCCAAAGGCCGATAGCATGCGACCCTTCCAAACACCCAGAACAAAATGAGGCATAGCATTCATCAACGTCAGCCCAATGAGAAAGTCAATGATGTTCATACCGTCTCCTTGTTGAACGAGTGGTCAAGTATCGAGAGAAAAAAAGATCACTGCAATGCGGAGAGCGTGACCTCCACAATATCGAGCAATTCCTCGCGCGGCGCGCCTGCTTTGGCCGTCACGCACAACCCCTGGATGCTACTCACCAGGTATCGGGCCAGGGCAGTGGTGTTGGCGTGTGCGTGTAATTCGCCAGCCTGCCTGGCACGTTCGAGCACTTCCTCTAGAACCCTTTTGAATTCGTTCAACATGCCCTCGACCACTTTGGCGATCTCTGGGTCATGGGGAACGACTTCGATGATGCAATTGCAGATCATGCTCCCGCGCCGCTTCTCGGCTTCGGGCAGATCGACGACCACCATCAGGAACGCACGAAAAGCGTTGAGCGAAGGTTCCGCCTCGTTCCAGAAAGCCGCGGCCTGTTGTAACGCCATGTGTCCGTAACGCTCGAGCGTTTGGATGTAAAGCGATCGCTTATCACCAAAGGTATGATAAATGCTGCCGCGCAGCAGCTCAGTCCTTTCGACTAAGTCTGCAATGCTCGTCCCTGCATAGCCGTAGGTCCAGAAGGTGAGCATAGCGCGCTCTAAGACATCATCAGCATTGAACGTAGCTGGTCGTGGCATGGTTCTTTTTTCCCGGTGCAAGTTGCGGTGTTTTCAGGACACAGCTCCAAAGTCGCCAGTCCCATGACCCTATTGTACCGGTTATTGAACGTACAGTCAAGTATCTGTCACGGCCAGTCGAAAACGAGCTCTGTTGCGAATGCGTGAGAACTGGAGAGAGCAACTGACTTTCCGCAGTGAAGTTTGTAGATGAACGAGCGAGCTTGTATCTTGTTGCGCATCACGTGGGAAGAGTGATACCAAGTGTGAACAGGTCTAAACCAGAGAGGAGGAGAATCCAGGTGTAGGGCAGCCAGATCTGAGAGAGAAGGAAGAGACCTTCGCTCAAGATACAGAGGAGCAATGTGACGAGGAACACGACGCGAGCAGGTTTGGGTCGAAGCGAACGCAAGGTCGGTCAGGCAGAAGACCACGACGAATGGCTGGTCAGGTCTCGGCTGATGAGGTACAGCCCAAACCAGAGGAGGACAGAAAAGAGGAGAATGGCAAAGCCTATGTTTTTCCCTTTCGTTTTGCGATGCTGCGAGGATCCCGGCATGAGTAGATAGCTCATCAAGAGGAGAGCATGGGTACTCGTACCTAGTCAAGGTGTGACTCTTCGTTCGTCGGAAAAACAGGGTCACGGAGCAGGTACTGCGTGCCCCACTGGGCCATTTGCGCGATGATCGGTAATAGGCTGTGGCCTACAGGAGTCAAAGTATACTCCACCTTTGGTGGCACAACCTGGTAGTCGGTCCGTTCGATGAGACCCAGAGCTGCCAGGGACTTCAGTTCGCGACTGAGCACACGGGGCGCAATCTCCGGGCTGCCGCTGATATCGCGTAAGAGTCCTTTCTTAATCTCCCCATAGCGGTGTGGTCTATCCTGAAGATCCCATAAGATGCGCAGTTTATATTTCCCATTCATAATCTGCTGAAACCCGTCGACGGGACAATCAAATCGCTTCAGCACAGGTGTATCCTGACGTGCTGCGCTCATTTCATTTCTCCTTTGACCCGGTCGAACCGGGCAACGCACTATTCCATGGCTTACCCCGCATCCATAGTATCATTTTTGTCCCTACTTGCCAAGGTGCGTATAGGCGCGTATCATACAGCGCGTGACAGGAGACGCAAATCTTCAGGTTGTATGGTGGGCTCCAATGTGAGGGCTGAGCAATGGTGTCACTTCTGTCCAGAGTGCGTCAATCGAGACAGAGAGCGAGGACAACCCCCACTCGCGCCGCCTGCGGCGTTCCAAACGTTGCAGGCCGGTAGTACAGAGCGCAATGAGGAGCAATCGGTGACCTTTAGCGCCCGGGAGAAGACAGGAGAGGTAAGACTTGGAGCCACAATTGTATCAGGACAGGTTTGGGGTCATCATTTACGATGATGCCAGGAACATGCTCGAACTGCGCTGGTTTGCGGAGACCGCGTCTATGAGCGACGATGACTACATGGGGTGGCTGGAGCGCTATGCAGCCGCCGCAGAGCAGTATCACGTTGCGTTCACACTGATCGATACGCGAGCATTTAAGCACCACCCTGGCGCGCACACGGGGCCGTGGAGAGAGGAGCATATTATTCCGCAATACAACCGGGCGGGCGTGAAGAAATTCGCGTTCCTGCTGCCAGCGGGAACGGCGCCGGAGACCGAGCCGATGCCAGAAGGAGTGACCTGGTTCCCAACCGGATACTTCGACACACGCGAGCAGATCGACCGCTGGTTTACCTCGTAGGTCCCCTGATAGGAGAGTGTTACAGATGTAACACGAGGTCGCACTCCCTGGCTGAGGTCGAGAAAGGCGACCGCCCGGCACGTGTCTCATCTGCAAACGTTCTTCGAAATTGAGTATACTTGTACTGACGCAAACGGGTACACACAATGAAAGGAAGAGAAAAGCACGATGTACATCCTCTTCATCAATCCCACCAAGTCACCTGAGGAACTCGCGCCCGTGTTTCCGGCTCATAGCGAGTTTTTGGAGAGGTACTGCAAGGCAGGCAAATTTATCCTGACAGGTGGTCTGTCCGCCAGATAGGAACTGCTCCTCATACTCTACCTCTATCTCCAGGCGCTACTGTAGTCCAGACTATAGAAACCTTGCTCAATGCGATGATAGATATACAACAGGACGGCCTTTTTTGCAAATAGAGCTGCCCAGACTCGTGTAATATGTAGTGTGGAGGTATTCCAGAGACTGCCGAACGCGAGCAGATTCAGCGGGTCTTCGCATGTATGCCTCAGGACTACGCGATTGTACTCATGCTCAGCGTCGTTCTGGGCTTCCCCTACCGCGAAATCGCCACCCTCACCGGTCTTTCGCCCACCGACGCGACGCGCCTTTTGCGTGCCAAAAGGCAAGCACCTCTAGCCGGGGTAGGTACACAGGACCCACCCCTGACAAAAGAGGTCAACCTGGAAGGGCTTCGCGAGCACCACCTGGAACCCGGCGTCTCGACACAACGCCTGGGCTTCGGAGAGCGTATAGAGCCGAATATGCTCTTGATCGTAGTACGTAATCACCCACTCAAAGGCTTTCCAGGGAAAAGGAAACCCGCGAAGCACATAGTCCTCGATCACCACCTGTCCTCCCGGGAGGAGCAGGTGCCCCAGCCCCGCGAGCGTTGCCGCTGGATCTTTGAGGTAGTGCCAGGTGTTGGTGCAGGTAATCAGGTCGAAGGAGGCTAGCGCAAAGGGAAGGCCTGCCGTTTCGCCGCCTCCGAGGGATGCCTGGACCAGGTGCACATATGGGCGATCACGCAGGAGCTGAGCTGCCTGTGCGAGCATCGCCTGGCTCTTATCAATGCCATATAGTTCGGCATGGGGCAAGAGATGGGTAAGCTGTTCAAGCAGCAGTCCAGTTCCGCAAGCCGCATCGAGGATGCGCAATGGGCGCTCTTGTGTGCTTGCTCTTTGCTGGAGTGATGCGACATCAATGGCAGAGAGCGTTGCTGAAAGCGTCTTTTGCAAAAAGCTTCGCCAGGTTCGGTTGTAGCGGGAAGCATGTTTCCCTGTATAGTAGGTGTTCATGCATGTGCTGGTCATCATACAGCATGTCGCTTTGCTCAGCAAGTGTTGTGTGCAATGCCACAGGTGGTACACCGCCGAGCGGTGAGGATGAGCATAGAGAGGCTGCACTCAGGACTGTAGTGCTGCCCCGGAGGGAATATGTCCTACAATAACAGATGTTTGAATCCAACGAGATGTGTGCGAAGCACGTGCTCTCTCTTATGCCTCTGCTTCCTGGGCCTGAGCGCCTGTGGACCGGCCAGCACACCACCCAAGGGCACCACTTCGGGAGCAAGCAGTTGCGGAACGGCTGGCAGGACACACGCCATACGTGCGGTCTCGTCTACGCCCCCAGTGCAAGGCGATTGGCCCATGTTTCACGGCGACCTTAATAGGGATGGAGCTGCTACTACTGGTGGTAGTATGCTCACTCCGGCCTGGTCATACTGTACGGGCGTGCCGGTCCTGTCTTCTCCAATCGTGAGTGCCGGCGTCGTCTACATCGCCTCGACCAACGGCATCTTAGCGGCCCTCGCCGCTCGCAGTGAACAATTGCTCTGGCAATTTCGGACCGGCGGGTCGCTCTATAGTTCCCCTGCCATACAAAACGGCACCGTCTATATTGGCGCACTCGATGGTTTTGTCTATGCTGTGGACGCGGCCTCTGGTCATCTGCGCTGGCGCAGTTCCGCTGATGATCCAGGCGCGAAGATCTGGTCATCACCCGTAGTCGCGGGCGGACTGGTCATCGTTGGTGCCGCCTCAACGTTGAGTGAGAAGCCGAAAATCCCCGGTGAGGTGCTCGCCTTTGATGCGGCAACAGGCGCGCGACGTTGGCGAACGTGGAGCGAACCGGGCGGCACGCCGGGCGGTGGCATATGGAGCTCGCCAGCAGTTGATGCGACGAAAGGAGTTGTCTACGTAGGCATAGGCGACCCCAACGATGGAGCGGAAGCTCTTGACCTGCACGATGGGCATGTCCTCTGGCGCTGGAGTTCGGTCCTGCGTGACGTAGCCGATACCGATGTTGGCTCTGGTCCGCTGCTCTACCACGATCAACGCGGTCAACTGCGCATTGCGGTGGGCGGCAAAGATGGTTCGCTGTACAGCCTGGATGCCCAGAGCGGACGTGTCCTGTGGCGGACGCACGTCGGAGATCACGTTTTCAGTTCGCCAGCCTTTGCTCATGGCACGATCTACGTCGTAGCCGTCTTGATAAGGCGTTCAGTGAGCTGGGCGATAGATGCCGAAACAGGCGCTCCTCGCTGGCAACACGCCATTCCGGCCATTGTCTACGCCTCACCTGCCACGGTTGGCCGGACGCTGTATATCGGTGTGGGCGATGCTTTCGGTCCCGGCGACGGCGGCGTAGAGGTGCTTGGAGCCGCCACAGGAAACCAGTTGCAATATGCCGATCTGCACAGTGCCGCTACCTCTTCACCTGCAGTCATCAGGTCCTGGTTGTATGTGGGGGCACACGACGGGAATCTATATGCATTCGTAAGATCAGGCTAATCTCTCTTGACACCAAGGACAAACGCCTCAGCATTGTGAGTAGACTGATTTGGAAAGGCAAAAAATACATGCCCACCTTGCAGGTACCCGCAGTACTACAGAGAGCTGGTACCTCGATGACTGCCAGGCATCCCTGGCGGCGTCTACTCGTGCTCTGCCTGCTCTGGCTGCTCTCGGTCGTCATCTCTCTCCTGCTCATCAGCGTAGCGCCACAGAGCGATGAGCATATCACACCATTTTTACAGGTCTGGATGATCGGTTTCCTCCCCTATTTTGCCGCCTGCGCTTTCGTGCTGGCCACGAAACCAGTTCCAGGGCGCTGGCACTGGGTCGAAGTGAGTATGATCTTATTGGGAGCGCTTGTACTACGCGCAATGCTCCTTCCGCTTCTTCCCAGCCTGTCGCGTGACGCATGGCGTTATCTGTGGGATGCCCGGGTCACGCTGCACGGCTTCAGTCCCTATGTGTATGCACCCGTGGATAAAGTCTTGCGGCCTTTGCTTGATAACGTACTCTTTCCCAATAGCCGTTTTCGCACCGTTCCCACGATCTATCCACCGGGTGCGCAGGGTATTTTTTTATTAAGTTATGTGCTTGCCCCAGCCAACTTATTTTTCCTCAAGAGCATATTTCTTGTCTTTGACATGGTCACCTGCATCGCGCTTGTCGTCCTGCTCGGGCGCAAGGGGGTCGATCAGCGCCGTGTCATTCTCTATGCCTGGTGTCCCTTGCCCATCGTCGAATTTGCCATCCAGGGTCACGTTGATGTCATCGCCCTGACGTTTACTCTTCTTGCCGTCCTCTCTGCCTCCAATGCCAGCACACGCGGACGTATCCTGACCGGCTTCTTCATCGGCCTGGCGGCGCTCATTAAAATTTACCCGCTTCTGCTGCTGGCCGCCTTCCCGCCTCTGGTGTCTGGAAGAAATGATGGCCGTCTACAGACCATAGGCAGCTTGATACGCCTGGAAGCTCCCCTGGTCATTGCCTGTTTGGCGACGATCATGCTCGGCTACCTACCCTATCTCATTATGGGGCAGGGCCAGGTATGGGGTTATTTGACGACGTATGCCAGCGAACAGGGACAGAATGCAGGAGTCACACAGCAAGTCGTTCACTGGCTGGCAGATCGAATGCGTATGGGCCTGGCTTCGACGATCACACTTGAGCATATCGTTGATGCGCTGCTTGTAAGCGCCGTATCACTGATCGTATGTGTCATGCGTTTACGCAGGCGCATCAGTATAGAAGCTGGTGTGCTCTTATTATATGGGGTTGTGCTCTCTATCTCCTCCCACGTATTTCCCTGGTATACTACCACCTTATTGCTCTGGGTGCCTGTATTCGTTGGCCCACTATGGACTCGCGTGGGGTTGAGCGGCAGGAGCCTGGCAATCATCGCAGTCTGGTATTTTACCGTCACTTCCCTGCTGGGCTACTTTTTTAATTCCGATTGGACTCTCTATTACAGGCTCGTCTATACGCCGGTGATGATCGCGCTGGGCGTAGCAGCACTCATTGGAGTGCTGAACGGTTTCAGACGCCAGACTATGCACAATCTATCTAGTAGCTCCAGTTGAGGCCACATTGCGAGCAGTGTCTGGCGGGGTGATCGCTCTCAAAAGCCCGGCGAAATGCCTCATACCGCTCGCCGTGCCAGATAGCCTCTATTGGCTCCTGGAAGATGTTCCCCAAGACACGCTCCTCTTGATACTCCCTGGCGCTCCTATGCCCGAAAGGCGCAAAACAACACGAGAGCACATTCCCGCTCGCAGTAATGTAGGTCAGCGTGTAGGGACGTCCACAGCCAGACCAGGGACGATCCCCAAAATCCCGTATCAGGCTCCCCAGGGGCGTGGCGGAGCCTGCCGCATTGAAGACTATGCTGCGTTCCTGACACATCTGCTCACATCGACGCACCAGTTCCAGTTCTTCACCTGTGGCGCGACGGAACAGGGCCTGTTTCGAGTGGGCTAAACCCCGCTCGAAGTAGACGAGTCGCTGCAAGTAGACCTCACGTATCCCATGCTCATATGTCAGGTCGATGAGTCCCGGTAGTTCGTGCAGATTCTCTTTCATGGCGGTGAACCACAGGGAGACGGCTGGTTTGCTGGCGTTCTGTTCTTTCTGTCTGGCAATGAAGGCGCGGATGTTGCGCCAGATTCTTTCAAAGGCGTCCACACCGCGCACGCGGGCATACGTCTCACGCGTCGCGCCGTCCATCGAGAGACGGTATTCATCCAGTCCGGCCTCGATCAGATCCTGGCCCCGCTTTGCATTGAGCAGGATCCCGTTGGAGTTAAAGAGTACGTAGGTCCCGCGTGCTTTGAGATAGCGAACCATCTGTGTCAGGTCTTTGTTGAGCAGTGGTTCACCCAGGCCGTGCAGCACTACGCGCTCCAGATCCGGAAACTGGTCGACGATGGAGCGGAAGTCCTCGAAGGAAAGATCGCGGTCGTCCTCCCGCGAGAGCAGTGTGCGCGGGCACTGCTGGCACAGTTCGTTGCACCGACTGGTCGGTTCAATGTAGATCGAGCGCGGCAGTGGCAGCGTGGTTGTCGTCATACCAACTCCTTCAGAGTGGCTAGGTAGGTGAAAGTCACGGGAGCAAGGGAACTGTCTGCCCGCAACAACCGAGCTAAACGCGTCAGGTCAGGCCATTCATCCACATCAAACAGCGTCTCCAGGGTATCTACTTTCAAACCCTGGCGTTGTGCCAGGGCGACCGTCATCTGCATGACCAGGCCTGTACTCATGGGAATACCACCGAAGACATCATGCGGTCTCCGCATGGCAATCAAATAGTAGCCGCCATCGTCCGCAGGTCCCAGCACGACGTCAGCTACATCGAGTGCTTCCCGTGCCTGCGCAACGATATCCTGGCTGAGATGCGGCGAATCCGAGCTAATGACGATGGTACGCTGGTATCCTCGCTCGTACGTCCACCGGAAGGCATGGTGCAAGCGAGCGCCAAGCTCTGCCCCTTCCTGTGGGAAGAAGCGCATGTACTGCACGAGCGATGGGGCAAGCGTTGCCATGAAGGCAGGGTAGCCGACTCCGTCTGGCGTGTAGGCCCAGTGGAGATCATGCGGCTGTCCGGCAAACTTCCGAGCCAGATCGGTGAGAAAGGCGCGGTAGAGGCGGACAGCCTCTTCATCACCAATCGCGCGTGCTAAGCGCGTCTTCGTCGCTCCAACCTCTGGGTAACGAGCCATTACGACCAGGGCAGTATCAGGCATGTGTCCTCCTCATTGCTGCATAGCGCAATATTGTACGTACCATGTAGAAAGCGGCCTTCAGACTGCCAGCGATCGTGCCAGCTACCTTTGAGCGGCCGTGACTGCGGTGACGGTAGTGGATGGGGACCTCGACGATCCGGTAATGCACCCGTGCTGCCTTGACCAGCATTTCGACGGGCCAACCGTAGGTCATTTCGCGCATCGCCAGCGCAGTGAGCTGCTCGCAGCGTACAGCGCGAAACGATCCGATGTCATGCAGGGGCACCCCATACACCAGATGGATCAGACGGCTTACCAGCCAGTTGCCCAGGCGGGCCTGGGGAGCCACTGCTCCACGTTCGGCCCGTTCGCTCACCCGTGAGCCGATGACCAGGTCCGCACGTCCTTCGCGCACTGGCCTCAGCATCATGGGTAGGTCGGCGGGATCATCACTGCCGTCCCCGTCCATAAATACCACAATCTCAGCCCCCAGGCTGCACGCCGTTTTGAAGCCCTTCAAACAAGCTCGTCCATAACCGCGTTGCGGTTCGCTGGCGACGATTGCTCCCCAACGTTCTGCTACAGCCGCAGTAGCATCCATACTGCCGTTGTCGATCACGATCACCCATTGTGCGAATTTTGGGGGAATCTCCGCGAGCAGGCAGGGGAGAGCTGCTTCCTCATTCAGGGCCGGGATGACGAGAGCAATCTTTTCGGTTAGCATACAGCCTATAACTCCTCTATGATTAGTCCCTTCGGCGACAACCGCCTCATTCGCCATATGCCGTTCTCCTGTAACACGATGCAGGTATGAACGTATTTACAGGAAATCAGGTACGTTGCAATTCAGGGTGCTTATGCTCGAATGCTCGCCACTCCATAGATCAAGCCAAGGACAAGCAGGCCGATACCCGGCAGCCAGAGTGAGAGCATGAACGGGACAAAATTGCCCGGGGTGAGATGCTCTGCCAGGAGCAATTCAATGATGGCAACTGCCACCACAATGAGGCCAGGCGTCACAGCCCCCGCCCCTATATAGCCATGACGAGTCATCACTGCAATGACCAGGAGGGCAAGTCCAATAGCGAGCAGAAATGTAACGAGGTCCTGTCCTGAGAGAACAGGAATAACTGGCTTGAAGGCGAGGGAAACGGCTATACCTATGAGCGCCGTCAGTATGCCGCCTATGACCAGGCGGTACGGATTGAGCGTCGCCGCTAGTAGCATACCTAGACCGAGCACGAAAACGCCCACCGGGTAGGCAGAAGGGTTTGGGTGCAGGAGCCAGGCTGCTAATAAACAGACCACTCCTAAAAGAAGCAATAAGAATGCCTGTAGGCGGCTATTAGTACGTTTAGCCGCACGTGCCGCGTTCTTCCTGGACATACTCCTCCGCCTTCTCTGAGTGATGGAGATCAAATGGTGCAAAGTATAGGGTATCCTTGCCTTTGCAAGTAGCGAGTCAGCCGGCCAATGGCGACCTCGGTGAAGAAACAACCTGCAGCTGGATTATCTGCGTCATCAAGCAGCTCCAGAGCATGCGGCAAAGGCACGAACTGGCAGTGCAGAATCCCTTCCATGACGCCTTGCTTTGCCTCCAAGCCTGCTTTGAGCCGAAACGTGCCTGGACGTTCCGCCTCCAGGTACGACCAGGGAAGCTCGATCCGATAAAAATAGACGCCTTCCCCTTCGCCCGCTGTATCCACGTCCGCATTATTGGTCGTTGCAGGTGGGCCTAATGGCTCAAGCATCTCCAGGCGAATGGCTCCTTTGACCATTTCCTCGGTGAGTTCCAGGAGCGCCGTCTGGCGGTGGAGATGCTCCACGACTTCTTTTGACTGCCGGGTGAAGAGCTCTCCTCGCTCAGGCATCGGCGTGTACCCGCGTGGAACTGCCAGGACCGGTATGGTAGGATGGTGAAGCCTGCGCTGCTGCCAGAGGATTCCGATATAGATCTGGCGAGTTTCCGGCTCTTCTGCGTAAGCGACGACGACCGACCCCCCGCCGGCGTACTCGCGCTTCCACATGCCATCGTAAGGTCGCCCTGCCGAGGCATTGGGGTGCAGGCCGTAGGTAAAGGCGATACCGATCGTCGCGTTGGTAGCGGTGAACCACGCCAGGGCTTGCATCTCACTCCCTTGCTGTTGTGCATACGCCGCCAACAACTCCTCGAGTCGAATGCCATTGGCTCTGAGTTCCCAATCACGGGCGACCAGGGGGTCAAGGGCATAGGAAGGGTCCTCTCCGTTGCTTTGCATAGATGCTGCTGCCTGCCTTTCACCTGGCGTGTAGGCCAGTCCATCGTAACGTTGGACCACGAGCGCCGTCCAGAGCGAAGCTCCAAAGTGGGAAAGACGCCAAGGAGCCAGTCGTGGGCGACGAGCAACTCGGCGATACAGACCATCCAGCGACGTTCGTCATGTCCTCTTGCTTGCGATCGTCCTCATGCGTTGGAGGTCTCATGACCTGGGCTTCTGTATCCAGGCTTTTGGGGCGATATGCTGGTAGAACGCAACAAAGCATAAGTTTTTCACGAGTAATCGCGACTACACTGCCGCTGCTGCACGCCGTTGCTGGAGTTGGAAGGAGATGGCCCCCAACACCACCCCGAACAGCAGGTCGATGGGAAATGTGGAAAGGAACCTCCCGAAATCGAGGCTGAAAGGTGCACGATGGCTCATGATGTTGGCAAGCAGCAGGGAGAAGATGAGCCACCAGACAAAGCCGAGCGCAAGCCCCGAGAGGAGCGCGCGGCTGATCGTGATGATCCTCTCCCGCTGGAGCGCACCAAAGATGAGACCGAACACTCCACCCAGCGCGATCAGCAAGAAAAAGCCGGCAAATCGACTGATGGTCGGGTCAGCAGTGGTGATGCCAAACCAGTGTAACGCCTCCGGTAAGAGGCGCCCTGGCGTCCCATCCGTCACAAAGTCGAGCATGGCCAGCACCAGACCGGCAAGCAGCCCTGCCACCAGACCCCCGCGTAGTGTTTGCATCATATCCTTCTCTTTCTCTCCCTATACAAGCCAGCCCGCAATGCGCGCTATGCGATGGTGCTGCTCTGCTGTTTGTAGACGTGGTGCAAGCCATTGATCAGCACCTAGCCTGCGCCCTGCTGGAACAGCCACCAGGATGAGTGCAAGCAGGACCAGCATGCCGTATGTCCATATCCATTCCCCTGGTGCATACGCCAGGCCAACATAGAGTTGTAGCGATAAGATCGTCGCAAGCATGGCACCGAACCGTGTAAAGAGTCCAAACAGCAGGCTGGTGCTCACCAGCAGCTCTGCCGTCCAGACGCCCGCCGCCAGTAGCACAAATGCCGTACAGCCGGCTGGTGCTGACAGGCTGGTGCAGCCTGCAAGAAATGTGTGCTGAAGAATGTAGCCGTAACCGGGGATAATCGTGCGCTGTGATTCACGGATGATGTAGGGATACAGCCCTCTGAAGTCAGGGGGCATCTTCCAGAAAAGCTGCTGGAACCAGAGGTAGCCCACAAACATACGGATCAGTGCGAGACCTGTCATACTGCGCTCGCTCAAGGTGATCGGAGGAGTAGTAGTACTACGCTCTTTGGCTTCCGTGACTGCTATCCGTTTGCGATCACCGGCTGATGATGAGATACTCATAAGTCCGATGCTCCTTCGTTGGAAGTGGGGATAAAAGCATATTCATCTATAATATACACGAAATACTAGGCATCTGTTTACAGCTTGAATTCTTGAAAAAGGATGCTCTTCTCGGCTTCGATCGTCAGATGCACGCTCTTTTCTGGCGCAAAATGATCGAGCCAGAGCAGAGGGCAGGGCAAGGAACTCTTCACGAGAGAAAGTCGAGAAAAAAGTTGAGCCCCTGTTTCGTGTATATTTATGAAGGGGGGAATGAGGCATTGCTCACACTCCACAAACGTTCGCATTAGATCGTGCGTGGCTCCTTCTCTCCTGGAGAAGGTTATTTTCCCGCGCATGGAGGACCGTCTCATGTCGGCTGCTCTTTTTCGTACTCGGGATGGGCAGGAGCTTGAAGTTAGTGCTGTATGCGATGGCGGAGAGCAGGGGTGCGGCGGAGGTCTCCTGCTGCTCATGCTCCAGGCGATGAAACGCCTGGAGCCTGGGGCGGTCCTCGAAGTGCGTTCCACCGATCCGGGAGTCCGCGAGGACCTTCCCGCCTGGTGTCGCATGACGGGCAATGAACTGCTTGCGGAGCAGGAAGGTGAACAACGTAACCGTTATTTTCTGCGAAAGGCCTGAATGACGATGAGTCTTCCTTATCGCGCCGATCGGACGCTTGATCTGGGCGAAGAGGGCTGTGGGCAACTCGTCATGGAACTCATGCTTGCCATGCGCGCCCTCGCCCCTGGACAGACCCTCCTGGTGACCGCCTACGACCTCGCTGCAGCTGGAGATATTGCTGCCTGGTGCCGCATGACCGGCAATACCTTACGGCACATCCTTCCCGACGCTTCTGGCCGTCAATTTCTGCTCCAGAAAGGACCGAACCGCTGATGTTGAACAACTTCTGTGTCAATCTGACACGCTCGACCGATGATCCCGACCGCGCCACTGTGGCCATGGTGGTCGCCAACGCCGCCGCCGCCTCTGGCAAGCAGACCATGGTATTTTTAAGCAGTGAGGGAGTCCGCCTGGCAGTGAAAGGCGTCGCCGACCAGATCAATGAAGAGGGCTTCCAGCCGATGGCAACCTTGTTGCAGAACTTCCTCGCCGCAGGCGGCAGCGTTTGGGCCTGCTCGCCCTGTTTCAAAAAGCGTGGCTATACCGACGGCGACCTGATCGAGGGGGCAACCATCGTTGGCGGTGCCAAGCTCGTCGAGTTCTTATCCAACAATGGGACAGGGGTTTCGTACTAGCGACGCCTTCATAAGAGGGTGGGAGGAAACGTGAGTTTTCTATGGGAAAGGAACTCCTCATACGCGCATTGCGGGGAGAGCGTGTCGAGCAGACGCCCTGGCTCCCACATATTGGGACGCATGCCGCACAACTCCTTGACGTGAGTGCAGAGGGCTACCTACAAGATGCCGAGCTACTTGCGCGTGGCACGGTCCTGTGCGCGGAACACTATCGTTGCGATGGTATCCCACTCCTGGATGATCCACAAATGGAAGCTATGGCGCTGGAATGTGCCGCACACTGGTCGGAGCAGGGGCCGCCATCCGTCGTCTCCTCGCCGCTCTACGGGCTCGCGCCAGAACAGGTGGTCGCGCAGCTTCCTCCCCTTCCCGATGAAACGACCGGGCGCTGGCCCACCGTGATCGCCGCCGGGGCACGGGCGAAGCCTGAGCTAGGGGGGCGTGACGTCGCCCTGGTGGGGATAGCGGCAGGCCCCTGTACCATAGCTTACCAGCTCCGGGGCCTGGCCCTGTTTACTGACCTCTTCCGCCATCCCGAGAGTGCGTCTGCGCTCTTCGCCTATGCGGGTCAGGTGAGCGCCATCTCAGCTCGTATCTACGCTGAGATCATCGGCTGTGACATCGTTGCCATCAACGATACACCGGCCACAATGTTGCAGCCCGCCTATTTCCGGCAGTATGTTCTTCCCAATCTGCAGAAAGCCTTGCAGGTGATCCATGGGGCAAGCAAAACTTCAAGCTTCTGGGCTTGAGGGGAGAGCGTCAGAGTCATCCGTGAGATGGCAGGCAGCGGCGCACACAGCATTGCTCTTGACGAGTGTATGGCCCTCTCCTACGTCGGGGAAATTGCCCAGGCGCATCGCATCGGTTTTATCGGCAACTTTCATGTGACTGCCGTGCTCTTCGAGGAAACTGAGGACCCAACAGCGGATGTGCAACGCTGCATGCATGAAGGGAAGCGCTTCCCAGGCTATGTTTTCGGCCTCGGAGGACCACTGACCCGGCATATCAGACTTTCAAGACTAGAGGAGGCTGTCGCAGCCTACCGTGCACGACGAAGATGAGAAAGAAAGGTGCGTTTCATGGCAACAGCAACTACCATCCCGCGTCCCTCCTATCTGGATGCGCTCGAACCCATTCTCACGGAGATCATTGCTCCGGCTGCTGGCGAAGTTGACCAAACGGCAGCGTACCCACAAGCTGCGCTCGATGCGCTTGCTCAGGCAGGGCTGCTGGGCCTGGTGAGCGCAAAAGAGGTGGGAGGACTTGGGGAAGGAATCCGCGCTGCCACACTTGTCGTCGAGCAGATTGCAAGGCACTGCGCCTCGACTGCCCTGGTCGCCTGCATGCATTATGCAGCGGCAGCAGTTATCGAGGCTCACGGGCCACGAGCAGTTCGAGAAGCGATTGCTGAGGGCCGAGCAGTCACAACTCTGGCTTTTTCAGAAGTCGGGTCACGCAGCCACTTCTGGGCGCCAGTGAGTACGGCAACGGCCTCTGGTGAGAGCGTCCGACTCGACGCCAGGAAAAGCTGGATCACGGCTGCAGGAAAAGCTGGCCTGTATGTTTGGTCAAGCCGTCCCTTGGCGGCTGAGGGTATGAGCACCATTTGGCTTGTTCCCGCTAATGCCGAGGGGCTCCGCGTCACAGCGCTATTTGATGGGCTGGGGCTGCGCGGCAACTACTCAAGTCCGGTTATGGCCGACGGGGTCATCGTCTCTCAAGACGCTATGCTGGGCGAAGACGGCAAGGGCTTCGATATCATGATGAATATCGTACTTCCCTACTTCCAGTTCATGAGCGCCGGCTGCTGCCTTGGGATGATGGAGTCGGCAACGACGAAGGCCGCCGCGCACGTCGGTGGAACAACGCTCGAGCATATCGGTCAATCCCTCGCCGATCTGCCCACTGTGCGCGCCTACGTCGCTCGTATGCGCATCAAAACTGATATGGTGCGCGCATTACTGCTCGACGGCCTTGATGCGCTTGAAAGCGAGCGCGAAGATGCCGTTCTGCGCGTGCTCGAGGTCAAAGCTGCGGCTGGTGAGGCGTCAACTGAGGTCACAGACCTCGCCATGCGCGTCTCTGGTGGCGCCGCGTTCCGCAAGGAGGTGGGAGTCGAGCGCTACTTCCGTGATGCGCGAGCGGCAAAGGTGATGGCCCCCACAACTGATGCACTGTATGACTTTATCGGCAAAGCCACCTGTGGTCTGCCGTTATTCGGCTAGAGGAAGGAGGGGAGGTAACCATGAACGATGATGCCGTTCTGCTGCTCGGGGCAGTTGCGTACGACCCCAAAGTAGTGACCATCTGGGAGGGTTTCAAGGCGTATTTCGCCCGTCAGGGCCTCGTGATGGATTATGTGTTGTATTCCAACTATGAGCGCCAGGTCGAAGCGCTCATCGACGGACAGATTCACGTGGCATGGAATTCTCCCCTCGCCTGGATACGCGCCCGTCGACTCGCCGCAGCCCGGGGACTGGAGGCTCGGGCCGTCGCGATGCGAGATATCGACTGTGATCTAACCTCCGTTGTCGTGGTGCAAGAGGATGGGCTCATCAAGGCAGTGGCGGATCTCAAGGGACGAGTCGTTGCAGTCGGGACGGTGGATTCACCACAGGCCACGCTCCTTCCGCTTGCACATCTCCAGACGCTGGGTCTCGATCCAGGCTTCGATATCGTGGTTCACTACCATAATGTGTTCGTCGGCAAGCACGGGGACCACATCGGAGGAGAGCGCGATGCCGCACAGGCCTTTATTACAGGTGAGGCCGATGCCGCGTGCCTGCTCGAATACAACTATCACCTGTTTCTCCTGGAAGGAACGCTGCCTGCCGGGACAACACGCATGCTCGCCCGCACTCCTTCCTACGACCACTGTAACTTCACCGTCCTGTCAACAGCCCCTCCTGAACTGATCGCCCACTTTCAGTCGCTGCTTCTCGACATGTCTTATGAGGACCCGGATGTGCGACCATTGTGCGACCTGGAGGGATTACAAGCGTGGTATCCAGGAAGAGTAGACGGCTATCAGGCCCTTGAGGCGGCTGTAGCGCTTGCCGGTTTTTACGATCAGCAAGGGAACATCACAGCAAGCGACTATCAATTCTGAGGGAAGAACGCTGCATACACGAGAAGAGGGAGATGAGCATGACGTTCGCTCATACCAATCCGCAGGGCGACGGGGGAGATCTGCTTCATCGTCTCTGGCTCTATACCAACTACGACTGCAATCTTTCCTGCAGTTATTGCGTGGCAGAGTCCTTCGTGGGGGCAGAGCGCAACGGACTCACGCTCCCACAGGTCTGCCGTCTGAGCGATGAAGCGGTAATGTTAGGGATGACGGAACTCTTCCTGACAGGAGGCGAGCCATTCATCCTGCACGACATCTTTACCATGCTGCACTACGGCCTGGAACGGATGCAGGTCACCGTGCTCAGCAACGGCATTCTGCTCAAAGGCAAGCGTCTCGGGCAGCTCGAGGCCCTGCCGCACAGAGAGCGCCTGACCGTCCAGATCAGCCTGGATGGCTCGAATGCAGCGACTCATGATGTTTACCGTGGTGCTGGAAGCTGGCAGAAGGCCATCGACGCCATCGTGCGCCTCAAAGCCGCAGGATTCCATGTGCGTTTAGGAACCACCCAGACGCCCGAGAATAGCCAGGACCTCGCTGCCATGTGCCGGCTGCATCGCGCGCTTGGCATCCCCGATGAAGACCACATCATCCGTCCGCTCGTTCGCCGCGGCTTCTCGGCGAAAGGCATGGCTATTTCACTTCCTGCGCTCGAACCAGAAGTGACCGTGAACCGCGACGGGGTCTACTGGCACCCCGTCGCGACTGCCCCCGATCTGCTGATCTCGCCTCGCCTCTTTCCGCTGCGCGAAGCAGTCGAACAAATCAACGAGATCAGGGAGTCCCTCCTGATGGTCACCGGAGGAGCATCCAGTCGCTTTCGCTGAGGGTGAGTGCTCTGCGCTCCGTGCGAGTGCCTGACGCGAGATCACTTGTGGCTATGGGTGCCAGAGGGTTGCCAGCCATTTACTCATTCTTTACCTAAAATTGCATTTCCATTGAGGTACGTCGGCTATCTTATGGGTAGCACGAGATGTAACGAGCACTCCAGCTAAACCCAGATGGGTTGCCAAACACGAAGAAAGAGTGCATGACAATGGAAAAGCCTTCGACTTGTCTCAATGAGAACACAGCGTCCTTGAGATGCGATGCGCATACCGTAGGGAAGACCCTGGCAGTCACCCAGCTCTATGACGAGTTCCGGCCACGTATCTATTCCCATAGCTATCGGTTGCTTGGCAACCGGCAAGATGCTGAAGATATCACGCAAGAAGTATTTGTCTCTGCCTACCTTAGCTGGGATAGCTTGTATGCTCGCGAGAAGCTCTCCGGGTGGCTCTATCGTATCGCGACCAATTTATGCATTGATCTTCTACGACAACGCAAGCATCTCTCCTGTTGGGCCTATGAACCTGCTGATAGCGTCATCGAAGAGGATGATCTCCTGAGGTCATCTCATAGCGGGGGCATTCCTGGGATTGCCGAACGAGAGCATATTCTGTGTGCATTAGCACACCTGCCGCAAGGATATGCCCTCCCGCTGCTCCTCAATGCTGCCAGGGGAATCCCGTATCAGGAAATTGCGCTCATCGTCGGTATTTCGCCGAATGCCGTGGCGACACGTCTCACGCGTGCGAGAAAGTTGTTTGCAGAAGAGTATCAGCGGCTGGGCAGTGACGTTGTCAAAGAACAGGAGCAGCGGCTGTGAATATCACCGCTCTGCTAGTGGTCTCCAGAACAGGGAACAGCGGAGCCTTCCGCTCCATCGTCTGTAGGACGATGATGAGCGCTTCTCCCTCTCCAATTTTTGGAGTCCGGAGTCTCGGCATTATTTCATAGACCTGTGGCACGGTTGCAGTAGAAAGCATGCTATGCTATCATCTACGCAGCATGGAGGTCAGAGCGTGGTAACGCGCATCCTTTTGGTGGACGACGACCCGCATCTCGTCCCCTTAATCCAGCGGGGCCTCGCCTATGAGGGCTTTGAGGTATATATCGCCATGGACGGCGAATCCGGCCTGACGCTCGCCCGGGCATATCAGCCGCATATTGTGCTGCTGGATATCGCCATGCCGGGTATTGACGGGTTTGAGGTGTGCCGTCGCTTGCGGCTGCACGACGATATCGCGATTATCATGCTCACTGCACGCGACGAGGTGACCGATAAGGTAAGTGCTCTGAACCTGGGTGCCGACGATTACATTCCCAAACCATTCGCATTCGATGAGCTTGTAGCGCGGATCCGAGCGGTGCTGCGCCGCTACAAGGTAGGAGGCGAACCCCTGGCCTACGCTGACCTGGAACTCAATCAAGCCACGCGGGAGGTCCGGCGAGCTGGGAATCTAGTAGAACTGACCGTGCAGGAGTATAGACTTTTGCTGCTCTTTCTGCGTCACCCCAGGCAAGTGCTGACCCGCGAGCAACTCCTGGAGCGGATCTGGGGATACAGCAGCGAGATCGACACCCACGTCCTGGAAGTACACATCGGCCATCTCCGCCAGAAGCTGGAGGCCCGGGGAGGTTCCCGCCTGATCCACACGGTCCGCGGCTTTGGCTATACGCTCAAGGAATAAGGGGATGTATATCCGTACCCGCCTGGCTCTCTGGTTCATGCTCATCCTGTCTGTGGTGCTGACGGTCTTTAGCGTGACGATCTACCAGCTCACGAAGAGCAATCTGCTGATGGAGATCGACACTGATGTGCGCCAGCGTGCCACCATGTTAAATCTCGCCACACACCCCTATCCGCAAGAAACCACCATACATGTGCCGAAACTGGATGTCTTCGCCTCGCCAGACATCTATCTCCAGGTGCTGGATCAGCGTGGGAGAGTGCTCGTGAGTTCAGGCAATCTGGGGAACCGAACCCTACCCCTGATGCAGGATGCGATCGTGGCTGACCAGGTGAGAGAAGCGCATGTGGGCAGCACACTGCTCTTCGTGTACGGTCAGGCAGTGCTCGTTCACCACAAGTTGCTGGGATATGTGCTCGTTGCCTGTTCACCCCGAAGGATCTATTCTGCTTTGGACCGCCTACTGCACATTCTCATCCCCGGGGTGATCGTAGCGCTGGTGCTGGCAGGGCTAGCCATCTGGTTATTGGTGCACCAGGCAATGCATCCCCTGGTGCGCCTGGCGACAACTGCCGCTGACATCGCCGCCGCTCAGGATCATTCCCGCCGTCTCTCGTCACAAGGACCGCCAGACGAAATCAACCGCCTGGCGCACACGATTAACGGCATGCTCCAGGCTCTGGAGGACACTTACCAGCAGGTGCAGAAGGTCAACGACCTCCAGCGCCACTTCCTGATCGACGTTTCCCACGAGCTGCGTGCCCCCTTGACAATCATGCTTTCCTCCCTTGACCTGATCAGGAGAGTAGGAGCGGCGGATCCAGACTTCCAGGCGCATTCCCTGGAGCGGATGCGCCTAGAAGCCGAACGCATGGCGCGCATGGTGGCGCAACTGCTCATCCTCGCACGCTCCGATACCGCTGTTGCGGCCGCTCACGAACCCGTACTGCTGGGGGATATCGTGGTCGAGGTTTGCCTCCAGAGACCTCCGACCGAAAGCGAACTCGTTCTGGAGTGCCGGGGTATGGAGTCTCTGGATGGTGTGCTCGTCTGGGGCAACCCGGACTACCTGAGACAGCTCTTGCTGATCCTGCTGGACAACGCCTTCAAATACACGACCACAGGCGGGAGAGTGGAAGTGATTGGGAGCCTGGATGAGCAGGTGGTAACTGTCACTGTGGCCGATACTGGCATTGGCATTCTCCCAGGTGATTTGCCCAAAATTTTTGACCGCTTCTACCGGGCCGAAAACGTTCGCTCCCAACCCGGTGCGGGCTTGGGACTTGCGATTGCCCAGCGCATCGTCGAGCAGCATGGTGGGGAGATCCATGTTGAGAGCAAGCCTGGCCAGGGCAGCTGTTTTACGGTCTCCTTACCGCTGCTCGAGTAGGGGAGATGCCCGTCGAAATCTCTCTTCAGTACATAAAATTATTGGAAAGGGTCGTGCGTCAAGCTGCAGGAACTTGTAGAGGAGGCAAGTATCAGCCGGGTGCTCATGCTTCAAGCGGCAAGCAGAGCCACGCGCCAATCTTGCGTGCAGCCGCAAAGCTCGGCCATGCCAGTGCCCCTAGCAGGGCATCATCTCCAGGATGATAGGACTGAAACGTTTCTATGATACTCGCGTCGATCTGGTAGGGAGCTCGGACAGCCAATAATGCGAGCCGGGTTGCTATCTTCACTTCACCCACCAGGTCGCTTACCGCTTGCTCGACCCATTGGCGGCTGGGTCCGGGAGCCTCCCCATTCCATATGTGGATGTGCTCTTGCACACGTTCACGCACGTCTTGCGAAAGGCCTCTTGTCCCTACCCGTTCGATCACTGTGCAAAACGTGCAAAGGCTGCTGCAATGTGAGGTGTAGCTCTCGCCCATGCGAGGTCAGGGGGTAGTTCCGCCTCTGGCAAAAGCACCTAGGACGAACCTGGATAGACTGTACGAGCGGAACCTGCATAGG
>WNGD01002194.1_pt1 | contig 28118 bp, 24 predicted proteins | sample 5400671 | NCBI WGS metagenome assembly WNGD01 (sample SAMN13153369, study PRJNA577476) | soil metagenome | isolation source: 40 cm soil or saprolite under grassland replicate 2 | place: USA:California | collected 2016-06-15
CCCGGGGGCTACGTCGTCGTAATGCGAAAAACGACCAGTCCCCTCTGGGAAAAGGAACTCTATGTTGGAAACGTCCTTCAGTTTGTGTTGAAGGACGTCTCGATCGACGAATGGGTATTCGGCGTCCGCACTATCGGAAGAGATGGCTCCGAAAGCCTCACTTCCGTTTGGACAACTTCGGCGGATCCTGAAGCTCGGACCATACAGTGACAGCAGCCTGTTGAACGCGGGCTAAAGCCCGCGATTACCTGTGTCACCCACGGTTGGTCCTTATGTAGTCGCGGGCTTTAGCCCGGTCTCAGTAGATAACGTAGCGGCACTATGACTCTGCTTTTGACTCTGCTCCTCTTGGTCCAGCAAGCTGCGACACCGGCTCCGCCCGTGGTGAAGTTTGCAGGCGAGGTTTCATACGGTGAAACGTTTGAGCGAGAATTTGGATCGGGGCTTCTGTTTCGACTGAGTGCGAGCCAGGATCCACAAACACCGGGCTGGACGATTGAGCTGCGTCCGAAGAACGAGACCCGACCTGAGGTTGAGCTTGTCTGGGTCGCAACGCCACCCTATCGATTCTTCAATCCGCGATACCTGGAAATTTCCTATGGCTACTCCGCGCGAGAGATTGTGGCTATGAACGAACGAGCGTTTTCGTTCGTGCGGGATCCGCGGGATTACGACCGTGCAGCAGAAGCAGTCCGAACACTGTTATGGCCATACACCTTTTCCGAGGAGCAGGTGAAGCGCGCAGAAGAAACCTTGAACCAGGTACCCACTTGTCAAGGCGTGCTTCGGATTGTCGACCACCGGCTGGGCCCCGACCCCCAGACCTCCGAGCGAATCGAATGGTTAAAATTCGAAGTCGAGCTCTGCCGCCCGTCCGAGCGGTAGTGAGAGCGACACTCACCGAGCTTGCGGAGGCAGCACCTACAGTCCAGCCATGTGCAAGCTATTCCGGCTTCGCCGGAGGCTTGGCAGAGAACCGCGAGCCGCGGACGCACGCTCGCCCGCGCGCGTCCTGCCACAGTTTCTCTTCCGTGTGCAGCTTGCCCAGGGCCCGCGCGACGAGCTGGAAATCATAGTCGCCGAAGTGGTCCGCGATCTGCTGGTAGTATTCCGCGCGACGAGCTGGAAATCATAGTCGCCGAAGTGGTCCGCGATCTGCTGGTAGTATTGGGGCTCGGCGTCAATGAGCTTGTATATCCTTCGGGAGAGTTCTGCGACTGTCTTTTCGTCGTTGCGATGGCCCTCGGAGGACTTGTCTGCCTTCCCATTCAGGTAGTCTTCAATCTTCGCGTGATCGGCGTAAGCGTAAGCAATACGTTCGTAGCGCTCATGCGGCACGCCTTCGGATATCGTGGCGTCGATGCCCACTTTGGCGCCCGTCGGCACCATGCCCGGAGGTGTCACGGGCAGGCTGGGGTCCAGCGGTTTCGCGCGGGCACCCGGCACAATGATGATGTCCTTGTCGCCCTGCACGCGCGTGGCGATCGCCCATTCGACTTCGGTGGGATCGAAAACGTCGATGTCATCATCCACGATCACGACGTGCTTCAGATCCATCGCTGTCAGGGCCGCGAGCAGCGCATTTTTTCCTTCGCCCGCCTGCTTTTTGATCGAGATGATGGCATGCCAGAATCCGCAGCCGCCCAGTGTAACGTTGATGTCTTTCACCTGAACTCCGGCGTTTTTCAACGCGCGCCGTATGACGGTGTAGCGCGTGGGCGCGGCGAGCCATGTGTTCTCCCACGGCATGTGAAGCGCGTAGTAGATGGCGTCCCTTCGCATCGTAACGGCCTTAATCTTGACCAACGGGTTCCAGTGCAGCCCGCCCATGAGCCGTGTGAACTCGCCGAAGCGGCCCTCGGGGTGAGTCCAGCCCGTGGGCAGGATCTCGGCCTCCAGGACAATCTCTGCATCGGCGATCGCCGGCATCTCGATGGTCTCGCACATCGCAAGCTCAACGGGAGCGCCGCGAATGCCCCCGGCGATCGCAATTTCGTCCACGCCAAGAGGAGCTCGGAAGCCGGAGCCCATCACCTCGAACGGGTGCGTGCCGATGGAGATCGAGATCGGACAGGCTCGGCCGGCTTCGTAGGCCCGCTCGGCGAACAACCGCATGTTATTGGGCGTCACGATATCGATGCCGGTCAGGTTCTTCTCCTTGAGCATGAAGCGGTACATGCCGGAGTTGATTCCAAATTCCGGGTCTTTCGCGATCACCACGCCGGCGGTGATCATGGGGCCGCCGTCGTAGATTGAACACATCGGGATGGGAAGCTTGTAGAGATCCACGTTGTCGTCTATTTCGACGACTTCCTTGTTGTGCGCCGTCTTTACGTACTCCGGCGCGATGGGATGGTCGATGCCGTGCTGTAGCTTGTGCTCGATCTCGGTGTAGGTTTCGCAGCCCATCGACATCGTTGCCCGGCGGCGCGAGCGGATGATGCCGGAGACCACCGGGATTTCATAACCGATCACATTGTGGAACAGGAGCGCAGTCTGTGCCTGGTCCACCAGTGTTGCGATGTGGCGGATGTCCACCGGTTGCCTGATGTCGGTTAGTTCCTTCTCGCGACTCAGCCGGTCGAGGAACTCGCGGAAGTTTTCATTGGAGTATTGCGTGTTCATGTCCGCTCGCGATCAGCGTACCCAGCGTTCCGCGTCGATAGGCGTAGTGCACCCGAAATTATAGCTCACTGTGCGTCTCCGACATTCGAAGCCGCCCGGGCAGCCGCACCACGGTGAATCAGATCGAGGTCTTCCGAAGTGAAGGGCAGAGGTGCACGCCGGCTCCTCGTGCCGTTATCGAACCAATCGATTTTATGGTTTTCTGTAAGGGCTAAAGGAATTTTTCAACCTCGCGGAAAACCATTGCGATTAGATTGGTGTCTTCAATCATGGGGGAATCTTATCGATGCGGATTTTAGCGAGCTTCATGTTGGTGGCGTTTCTGAGTGGCTACGCCCTCGGACAGTCCAATCGTTCGTCATCATCATCGTCATCGACGTCGTCGGATAACGTTAGCCCTTGCATTGCCGATGCGAGATGGTCGAACACGAACGCGAGCCTGAGTTATTCAAAGCAATTGCAGACGCCGATTTCCGTCAGCCTACTGGCTCATGTGAGCAAAGGCAGTAATTGTTCGAACGCGGAAATTCGAGTTACCGCAACCTTTCTCACCGACGCCCAGGAATTCATCTGTAGCGGAACCATCCCAAAAGCGATGACCACAGCATCCGAGGTACAAACCTTCAACCTCGAAATACGGCCATTCACGCAAAACGACTTTCTGCGATGGCGCAATGAGCCGGGCATTCGCGGGCTTCAACAGGGAAAACGACTGAACTGCACGGGCCTGGATGGAACAGCAGATGTCGGCGACTTGGATCGCGCGAAGGCGACGTGGGTTCACCTGGCAGTGACGGTGTTGCCGACCGGCGGCGGACTCGCCGTGCTCGAGGCCTTGGTTCGCATCAATCCGTAGCCGACAGCGTAATGCGCAATGGCTCTTGGACTCACAACACCCACTACCGTGATCTCGTGTTGCCGTCCGTTCCCGGCCGCGGGCGCGAGCGGATGATGCCGGAGACCACCGGGCGGTTTGCCGACTTCCTCTTCTCCGAGGCTCTTATTTTCCGTCACGTACCGTGACGAACTTCGGTTAGTTCCTTCTCGCGACTCAGCCGGTCGAGGAACTCGCGGAAGTTTTCATTGGAGTATTGCGTGTTCAAGTCATTCGCTGCGCGCCGCGTCTATTTGGGTGCAGCCGTGAAGTAAGTCCCACGGCCGCTCGCGATCAGCGTCCCTTCCTGGTCGTAAAGGTAGGCTTCGGCGGTCGAGAACTGACTGCCCATGCGCACCACGCGCCCCTTAGCAGTAAGGTCGCCAGGCATGGCTCGCTTGTGATAGTCCACCCGGATGTCTATCGTGGGCACCGGGCGGCCGAGTCTGGCGGCGATCGCAAAGTCTGCTGCCACATCCACGATCGCCGCAAGAATGCCGCCATGCGTGTATCGGCGCTCCGGGTTCACCACCCATTCGTCGCGCCAGCCAGCCTTGATCTCGATGCCATCCTCGCCTGCTTTCAGCACAATGAAGTTGAGCCACTTGTTGAACGGTCCGTGTGAAATAAGTTGCTGCAGTTTTTCAATGTCTATTGTTTGTTCGCTCACCTGATTGCTCCGTTGGTATGTGGAGTCATATTAAGCCAAAGTTCTATTCGCGACCCATGCCCGCACTGCGGAATCTTGGCACTAGTCTTGTCGCAAGGCAATCATCGGATCGACGCGGGTCGCGCGATGAGCAGGAATGAAGGCGGAAATGCCGCCAACAGCCAGAAGCAGGGCGGGGACGACGAAGAATGTCAAAGGATCGTGGGTCGATACGCCAAAAAGCAAACTCTCAATAAATCTTGAAACGACGGTAGCGCCAGCCAAACCAAACAACAAACCCGCCGCGATCAATCGAAATCCCCGGGTCATGATCATCTGCAATACCGTTGCGGGCTTTGCACCCAGCGCCATCCGGATGCCGATTTCCTTTGTTCGCTCCGCGACCGCATATGCGAGCAGCCCATATAGACCCAACCCGGCGAGAAAAAGCGCGGTCAAAGCGAATGCGGACGATACAACCGCCGCCAGTCGCTCCCGAAAGACGCTTTCTCCCAAGACGTCCCGCAGCATTCGCACTTGAGTTACGGGCTGGTTCTTGTCCACCTCGCGAATTGCCTGAACTGCCGCCTTGGCCACGTCCACGCCGGATGATCGAATGAAGAGTGTCATCCCGGAAGCAAAACCACCCCTCGAGTTGTTTCCGTCCGCATAGAACACTGTCGGCTCGGCGCCTTTTCGAAGCGATCCCTCAATCACATTCCCAACGACTCCGACGATGCGCCCATACGGATTCCGATCGCTCATCAGAACAGAAAGCGACGCGTTCAACGGATCTTGTCCGGCCAGATACTTGGAAGCCAAAGCTTCATTGACGATGAACACCGGCTGTGCGTTCTCACGCTGGTCGCTTTCGACAAACTCTCGTCCCTGAAGAACCGGAATCCCCAGGGTCTTGAAGTAACCTGGCGTCACGACACGGGCATGGGGGAGGAGTCCCCCCGCCGCGGATATTGGAATTGAACTCAGATCCTGGATCCGAAGACCCGCGTTCAAGTCCTGTGCTTGAAACAACGGCGGCATTCCGTGTATATGCGCAACGGTCGCAGGATCAGGACCGATGACGGGTATGCTTGACGCTGCGGCAACAGATTGAACGCCAGGAAGGACACGTAGCCGTTCGATGGCACTTTTGAAGAATTGAACGCGTTGAACGTCGTCATATCGCCGCTCCGGTGGTTGCATGTACATCGTGAGCACGCTATGGGCATCCATCCCTGTTTTCGTCCCAACCAGCTGCATGAGGCTGCGTGTCAATAGTCCAGCGCCGCAGAGTAATACCACAGTCATTGCGATCTGCGCAGTGACCAGGTGCTGCCGTATCGCTCCGGTTAACACCGAGAGGCCGGTAATGTAGAGCAAGATCGAGCCGTCCAGCGGCGCTTCCGTAATTCCCATCAGGTTCTGCGGAACGAATTTCAGTAACGCAGAAACTCCGACTCGAGCAACAAGGACTCCCGATAATCCACCCGCAAATGCGAGGACCATGCTCTCGACCAGCAACTGCCTAACGATCGCTCCGCGGCCGGCGCCCAGCGATGCCCGGATTGCGATTTCCTGCCGGCGCGCCGCTGAGCGAGCGAGGAGCATGCTGGCCACGTTGAAACAAGCGATAAGAACCAATATGCCGACCGCGGCAAACAGCGCGAGCAGGGATGCTTTGACGTCCCCGGTGAGCGCTTCTCGCAGCATTACAACGGCGACAGAAGTATCCCGGTTAAAGGTATACGTGGCGGAAAGCTGCTCGGCGATCCGGGTCATTTCCGTCTGCGCCGCAGATTGCGTAATGGAAGGCTTCAGCCGCCCCACCACATTCATAAACCGGCCGCCGGTCTGTCGCCAATTCCGAGTGCGGCTTAGTGCGTAGGGAGCCCAGTAATCGACGTCCGGCGACACAAAACGAAAACCGGACGGCATCACGCCGATAATCTCGTAAGCATTGGCATCGAGTTCTATCGTCTTCCCAATGACGTTGGGGTTACCGCCAAAACGACGCCGCCAGAACCCGTGACTCAAGACGACGGAACGGTGAGCGCCGGGCTGGTCATCATCGCTCGTGAAGGTTCGCCCCAGCGATGGCCGCACGCGTAGCAGATCGAAAAACTCCGCCGATACGCTCTGGCCATTAAGTCGTTCCGGGTCGCCCTCACTGGTGAACGTCATTGAATTTGCACCCCATGCCGCCAGTGCTTCAAAGCTTCGACTCTCGCGTTGCCAGTCCAGCCAGTTCGCCGGCGACACAGCATCGGCGTGCTCTACTTTGAGGAGGGGCAGGGATTCGTAAACCATCACGAGCTGCTCGCCCTGCGCGTACGGCAATGGACGAAGCAAAAGGCGATCGACAACCGAGAAAAGCGCGGTGTTGGCTCCGATTCCGATTCCCAGCGTCAACACGACCGTGGCAGTAAAGGCCGGCGTTCGACGCAGACTCCGCACGGCATACAAGCCATCGCGGAGCAGGTCTTCAAGAATTCCGGCGCCCCTGATGTCCCGGCCACGTTCCTTAATGCGAAGCAGATTACCGAAACGGCGGGAAGCTGCGCGCCGAGCTTCTTCAGGAGACAGGCCAGTGCGTTCATATTCTTCTACCAGCAAGGCGAGATGAGCGCGCATCTCTTTGTCCATATCATGGTCGAGCGTCTTGCCCAAAAAAAGGGCTTTCCCACGACGGTATGCAACTCTAAGGAACTCCATCGTCATGCTCCTTGCTCTATCGCCTTAAGGACCCGAGCCACCGCCGTAGAAAGACGCGCCCAACTGTCCGACTCTGCCTCCATTTCCCGCCGGCCCTTTCGAGTGAGCTTGTAAAACTTCGCCTGCCGGTTATTTTCGGACACTCCCCACTCTGATTCGATGAACCCTTTCTGTTCCATGCGATACAAGGCAGGGTAGAGAGAGCCTTCTTCAATCCGCAGCACCTCATCGGAGAGTTGTTGGATTCGTGCGGCGATCTTGTACCCATGCATCGGACCTCCGCTGAGCGTCTTCATAACAAGTAGATCGAGAGTTCCCTGCAGCAGATCGATTTTGTTCATTCCCATAGCGCATGCTTCCCTAGATAATCTAGGTACTGCGACATTAAAACATACCGTTACCTAGATCGTCAATGCTGAGTGGTGTTTGCACACGACGACATATTCTCGGCTTTTGTTGCCACTTCTGGTCCCTTGGCTTTGCATTGTGGATCGGGCGGCACTGACTATAATTATAGTCAGTGCCGCGCCGACCGAAGTTCGATCTTATTTTCGCGCCCGAAACGATAGAGCATATGAAGGCGATAGAGTCCCGGCATCATAGGTTAATCCGCACACCTATCGATGAGCAGCTAAGGTATTCGCCGGATGTTCCAACTCGTAATCGAAAGCGACTTGAAGCACCTGCGCCGTTTGAAGCGACCTGGGAACTGAGGTTCGGGCAGGATAATCGGCTCCGCGTTCTGTATGAGATTGATGAGGAGGAGAAAGTCGTTAACATCCTCGCTATCGGAATCAAGGATCGGAATGGGCTGTTAATCGGAGGAGAGGAGTTTGAATAAATGAGGATCGCACCATTAGCGGACGTCAAAGCCCGGCTGAGCGCATATATTGAACAATCTCAAACGGAAGGGCCGATCGTCATTACTCGGAACGGCAAAGCCGTCGCCGTCTTGGTTGCCGCTGTTAATGATGACGACGTCGAGAGTTTGGTTCTTGCGCGATCGCCGCGTCTGCAAAAGCTCCTCAAGAAATCTCGAGATTTTCATCGGAGTGGGAGTTTGCGCATCAAATCGCTGGATGCTTCAGCGCCGCTCGGCGTAATACTCATCACGATCTGCTTTCACCTGAGCCAGCGAACTTCGAATGCGACCGAAGCCGAGTACGTCGTGCGGCCGTCGATGCCGGGAATGGTCGCAAGCCATGCCTTCGCCACATATCTGCCGGGTGGGAGTGGCCGCTCTTCGTTGTCTTTCAGCGGCGGCGTAACAATCACGTAGTTGGTTTCGCCGGGGCCGTAGATCCGGCTGATGATTTCCTGTGTGAACACCTTTCCGGCCGACCACTGGTAAACAATGTCTCCATTCTCATTGACGATCGCCAGGTCATAGATCTGGCCTGAGGGAAACGTCAACTCGACAGGAAGCGAGGTGTTGCGCAGCGTGATTCGAGCAGTGATTTCGAGCGGTGTCATGCGCGCGCCGGGGCCGAAGGGAATGTACACCGATCGGTCCAGGGTGAGACTGAACGCCAGCTCCGGGCCTGAAAATACATTTTTCCCGATGCGTGCATAAATCAAATCGTAGGTGCCGAAGCTCGGACCGCCCGTCGCCTGTGCGCGGTGCACCAGACCGATGTTTGGCACGAAGAGTTCTCGTTCTATTCCGACCTGGAACACTCCGGGATAGCGTATCTCCAGCACATTGTCAAAGTCGCCTAACGGGCCTTTGTATGTTGCGCCGCCGGAAACGACCGCGATCCTGCAACAGGTCCCTGGAAGCCCTGTCTCATACGGTTCGTCGGGGGGCGATCGGAACGCATACCAGAGCATCTCCTGATTCTGGTCGGGATCGTACGCGTATATCGAGCCGTCGTCTTCGCGTAGCCAGTAATCTTTGCCCGGAAGCCCGTGCAGCAGCACATAGCTCTGGCCGTTGAACTCCTTTGTTCCAGCGATCTCGATCGTCAATGGCACAGCGGCCCGTGTGCCGGACCCCCGGTAGACCCAGGTATTACCGACATCCAGCGGAAAATATTCCGGAAGCTGGAGCGCCCACGCAGGAGCCCAAGCAAGGAGTATCCAAAAAGCCAACGCTACCAGACATCGCATGCGACAGCCTCCATCCACAATTCTAAACCCAAACGAATGGGGACGAGAGCGTGTGACTCTCCTTCCCCGATTCCATCGAGCAGGTCGGATACTAGGGATTTCCGTTGGACGATTCCACCTTGACAGGTTGGGACTGGTGAGACATTCTAGTCTCACTATGGCGAGTGCTACTGTTCGCGATCTGCGCAACTCCTTCCCCAAGGTCAAGAAACTCGTGGAGGTCGAGGGTGAAGTCATCGTGACCGAAAAAGGTGAGCCGAAATACAGGCTGACGCTCTACACGCCCAAAACCTCAAGGGGAACGCCGGCTTCCAAAGACTACATATCGCGGCTGAGACGCTATCAGCCTCGTTCGATGAGCCCGGTGGCGTCAAAAGCTTTGAATAAGCAGAACCGTGGCGAGCGCTGAGGCGACTTACGCCGATCCGAGCGCGCTACTGAAGCTTTACGTTCACCAGCCGGAATCGGTCGCAATGAACGCGTGGCGCGCGCGAACTAAAGGCGCGCTGGCCGTGACCCATCACGGCCGCGTCGAAATTATCAACGGCATCTGTCTGGCGGCATTCCGCAGAGACATAACCGCGGAAGCCTTGAGCGACAGCTTGAGCTCTTTTGAGGAGGACTTTGCCGAAGGCCGCTATATTCAAGCGGATCTCCTATGGCGGGCCGCGCTGCGGCGGGCCGGTGAACTTAGCCGCGTACACACACCGGCCTTGGGCTGCCGTTCCCTCGACGTACTACATGTCGCCAGTGCTCTTGAACTCGGACTCAGGACGTTCGTCACGTTTGACCAGCGGCAACAGAAACTGGCTCGAGCTGCCGGCCTCAAGCTGATGATTCCATCGCTCTGACCATATGGCGGTTTTGGTCTTTTTCCCGCTCTACCATCTCCCTGCCGGGACGCCGTGAAGGACGCAAGCCCCCAACAGAACCACCGGGCGCCTCGGCGATGGCTTCAGGGACCAAAGGCCAATGCCGAAGCCGCCTTCAACGTCAACTTCAAAGGCGATGACGGTTCGTCGTGGGCCGAGTTTTGCCTGTCGAGTCACTTTCCGGCGGCTTCCCCATTTTCCGTAATGCTCGGGGCAAGGCGGCCGTTCCCATCCAGTGCGAAGATCTGCCGCTGTATCTCCCATCGATCGGGGCCGATTGCGCGAACAGTTTCCACTGTTCTTTCGACCACTCGGAGCGGCTCATTCGGAGCAGCAGGATTTCGCGCCTCCAATTCCCGGATGGTCTGCTGGCCTCCGTCAGCCGTGCCAACAGTTGTTACACGAAGCCGCTGATTCAGCCCCAATGCGTCGGAAACTCCAGCTCCAATATTTTGGAAATAGGTTTCAGTGGTGAGTTGATCCTGGCCATTGGCGGTAGATCGCCGAGTGACCCTCCGTTCCGCCGGAGTTAGGGCACCGTTTGCATCGAGCCGCTGGATAGTCTCCTCCTCGGTGCGCTCGGTGGCTCCTGCCGTCCGGACTTCCCGATTTCGCGTTTCAATGGCCTGCCAGCGCCCATTGGAATCCCGAACGAAGTGGCTGCTTTCATTCTGGACTACGTCTGAGGATACCTGCCGCTCGGTCTCCTGAACGCGTTCGGTTTCACGCAGGTCCTCATTTATACCAGGTCTATAGATGGTTATGTCCGTTTGCTTTACATTCGGGCCTGCCGGTTTTATCTCCTGTAGCTGCCGTTGATACAGCTCAAGGCGGCCATTAAGATCAGCGGTCCATGTGTTTTCCAGAATCCGGGAGCCTCCATCAGGAGACGTCCCTTGATCAGCCTGCGTCGTTTGAATCAATTTACGCCGCCCATCCGAGTCCGTTCCGAACACATCGCGTTTGGTTTGCACAGAGTCCAAACCGAGACGAATCGTTTCCGTCATGGTTTCGGAAAACGTCTTGAACTGACCGTCGGGTCCCGGCACTTCGATGGTTTCTGTTACTGTCTCACGGCCTCCGGATTCGGTTCGCGTCTGCAGACGCCGCAATGACGCAAAATTTCCGGCGGCGTATGAGCGCGTGACGGCGCTTGATGCAGGGGTGGCCGGCGCCCCTTTACCCGCTTCCGGCTCGCCTGCTTGCTGACCCACTACAGCAGACGTGAACGCAAAGAAGAAAGCAACTCCCGCAATTTGCTGAATCGTTCGAATCACAGCCACCTCCACGATGTGGATTTTGGATCATCATATAGCTAAAACGTGGCTCTTGGCATCAATGATCCACGAGGCGCGTTAGTCCGCTCATCCCGGCAGGACGGAGTCCGCGATTGCTCCGTTGATATGTGGAGTGATGTTAAACCAAAGTTCCATTCGCGACCCATGCCCGCAGGCACTCCTTATCGATTTTGTTGGTGCCCGCCAGTGGCAGCTGTTGAAGAAAAAAAACGCGGCGCGGGTGCTGGTAGGCTGGTCCATTGGCGAGCGCAAACTGCTGGAGATCGTTTTCCGTGGCGCTCGCGCCCGGCCGCAGCACGACGAAGGCGTATGGCACCTGGCCCTTTATCTCGTGGTCAAAGGGCATGACCAGCGCCTGGTAGACTGCGGGATGGCGCTGGATCAGCGTCTCGACCGCCAACGGGAAGATGTTCTCGCCGCCGCACACGAACATGTCGTCGGTGCGGCCGACGAAGTAATAGAACCCCTCTTGGTCGCGGCGGCAGACATCGCCGGTGTAGTACCAGCCGTCACGCACGCGCTCGGCAGTTGCCGTTGGCAGGTTATGATACCCAAGCATAACACCCGGGTTCTTCAGCACGAGTTCGCCTTCGTCCGCATGGGAACCGCCCATCAGCTTCGCCTCGGTGCCGGAATAGGGCACCCCGATTGAACCCTGCGGACGCCGTTTTCCCTCGGGATGCGGCCCCAACGGCACCGGCCCGCCTTCGGTGACTCCATAGACCACGAGCGGTTCGGCGTTCGGAAAGTAAGCTTTGATTTCCTCGAGCAGCTGCGGCGAGGACGCTGCCGAGCCCATCATGACTGTCCGTACGGACGACGTGTCCACTTTTTTCAACAGGTCCTTGTGAGCAAGCACCATCGCCATCATCGTTGGCACGCCCGAGACCACCGTGCACTGGTGACGGCCAATCGCTTCGATGTAGCGCTCGGCAGAGAACTGCCGCAACAGCCGCAATGTCGCTCCCGCTGTGAGTCCTTGCTTGATCGCGTTAAGAGCATTCTTGTGGTAAAGCGGCGCAGCGACGAGGATAACATCGCGCTCGGTGGTGCCGCGTGTGTGCGCCAGGATACGGCGGCTCCAATTCTGCCCGTAGTGTGTCAGCAACACACCCTTTGGCAGACCTGTAGAGCCCGAGGTGTAGGGCTGGATGGCCACGGAATCCGGAGCGGGCTCGAAGGCCGGGAACGGACCAAAATCCAGAAAACCCTCAAAACCATCCGCGCCTCGGCCGAAGAAGACAACGTCGATGCCATCCGGAATAAGGCGTTTCAATTCAGGCTCGGCGAAGACCAGGGGTACCGCGGCATCGCCGAGGATGTAGGAAACAGTATCGGCCGGAAGCTTGATATTGATCGGAACCGGAACGACACCAGCGCGCATGGCCCCAAATAACGCGACTACAAACTGCACATGATTGGGGGACAGGATACCGACGCGATCACCGGGCTTCAGTCCCGATCGAAGAACGCCTCGAGCGTATGCGTTGCACGCCGCGTCCAGGTCGCGGAAGCTTGTTGCACGCGGTGGCCCGTCGTCAGGGAGCTCGGTCACTGCGATTCTGTCGGATTCCGCGTGCTCGGCGAACAGCAAGCCGAGATTACCGGGATAGCCGCGCGGTTCTGGATACGCAATGGTCATTCTTTCGGTGTGTCCTACGGCGCTTCGCACAAAAAGTCGGAGGCTGCAGAGGGGAATAGGCCCGCGCCTCAGAAATTCACGCGAGCATTGATGGTAAATGTTCTCGCGCCGGTTACCGTGTCCAACTGTTGAAACGAGCCCGTTGGATCGGACGCCGTCATCTTACCGAAGTTCTGATTGTTGATATCCAACGAAATCGGATCGTTCCACCGCGGGGTGTTTAAGATGTTCACGACGTCGACGCGTACTTCAAACGTCTTACTTTCGGCAATCCTCACGCGCTTGATCAGATTGAAATCCAGGCCGATATGTGACGGGCCTTCGATCCATGCCCGCCCAAGCGTGCCGAGTTGTCCGGGGGCCGGATTGACGAGAATCAAGTTACCCTGAGCATCGGCAATCGCACGGTTGCCGAAACGCGTATCGAGTCCCTGCTGCTTGGTGACATCGCGAATTCCGGGATCTGTGACCTGCTGCAGCCCGGGGAAGTATGTAGCGCCATTGGCCAAAGGCGTGACCTTCCCGATGTTCTTCGGGAAGTTCCCCAGAAGGACTGGCGTGTTGTTGACATTTTGTACAAACGAAGAAGTGCTCGCCGTAATGGCTAGCGGCGCTCCCGAAGTCCAGTTGAAAATTCCTCCCAACTGCCACTGTTCAACGAGCCGCGTCAGCCAGCCCGGGCCGTTGGTAAGGAAAGGCCGGTTCGGCCCGAACGGCAACTCGTAGGACCCGTTGCTGCGAATCGAATGCGCGCGATGGAACTCCACCAGCGTCTTGTTGAGCGAGCGTCGCCTTGGGTTCAGATACATGGTGCTCCCGTCATCGTTGTTTTCTCCCAATGTCTTGCTCCAGGTGTATGACGTCTGATTGGTGAAGCCGCTCGACAGACGTTTTGTGATCTGAAGGTTCATCGCATGATAGGTGGAATTTCCGGGATTGCCATCCATTCTCACCGACATGAACTGCGGATTAACCACAATGAAATTCTCCGGAAACAATTTGCTATTGCGGAGAAGTCCGCCACCCTGGCCGGTGATATTCGAGGACATGTTCAGGAAATTCGCCAGTTGGCCGACATCTCCGTCCGCAATAAACGCTCGCGTGGACGAGTACGCTCGCAGCGCCGCCGATCCCGTCACGGTCGTGCCGTTCACCACGCCGGCGCCAGGGATATTGAGTCCTCCCAACATGTCGTCGAACAGCTTGGCGTTGCCTCCTTGCCGGGTCGTGATAAATGCGTCGAGAATTCCGTTTTCGAAAATGTTCACATCGTTGAGAGGAATTCCGCCGAGAAGCTTCGTCCCCTTGCTGCCGATATAACGAGCCTCCAGCGTCAGGTTCGATGCCAGCGAACGTTGGATTTCCAGGTTCCAGTTCTGAATGTAGGGAGTCACTCGATTTTCGTCCGATGCGCGCAGGGCTGCAGAACGTTGCGTTAAAGGTTCCACGGCGAGAGGCGCATCGGTTGGCAGGGGCACGGGAAGAGGAATGGTTGTTAAATTGAAGTATTGAGCTCCGAATCCGAGCCTCGTGAAATTTTGGGAAATGCTCTGAGATGAAGGATTGATGAAATTCCAACCTGCATTAAAGTTGGCCCCACCAGGATAGCTCATCCCATAACCTGCGCGCAGGATCGTCTTGTCCTTTCCCCACCAAGGCAGCGACCAACTGAGACCCACGGCGGGAGAAAAGTTGTTCCAGTCGTTGTTGTACCATTTGGTTTTTGGATTCGGCGAATTCTTGCCCGTGAATTCGAGTTTTGTTAACGACCCACCTGTCGCGTATGGATTCCATAGGGCGCTGAGGTCCGTTCCCGAAATGCCAAATAATCCTTTGTTGCCGCCAATTGGAAACGCCTGCAGACCACTCTTTTCCCAAGGCACGCCATAGAAATCGTATCGTAGACCCAGATTGAGGGTGAGTTCCGGACGGATCTTCCAGTCATCTTTGAAAAAGGCGCCCCATTCATTCTGATGATAGTCCCTAGGGGTTTGGACCAATCCAGTGAACTGCTGATCAGCCGGCTTCTGGATATAGAAATTCCGAGTGACGTTGGACACCGAACCGGCCAGGTCGATGAGCAGTTGCTCCGCTGTCGTCACATTGCGGCCCGACAGACCCTGAATACTGGATATTCCCTGCACAGCCACGTTCGGTACACCCACGTTCGGGTCCACCATCGTAACGGTTGCGAACAGCAATTTCGGATCGTCTCCAAAGTTGTAGCCGCGTGATGACGTGAAACGAATTTCAGCACCCGTCTTGAACGCGTGTTTGCCTTGAGTCCAGCTCAAGCTATCTGTGAATGCGAACACCGGGCTAGTCTGTCCGCGGGTCTGACCTGCCTGGACGAAGTTATCCGCGAACAGGATGTGTGTCGGGAAAAACAGTTCTCCGTTCTTGCTCGGAAGGCTCTTCCTTGCCTCGTCGCCGATTGCATCCGGCCGCTGAATAGCATTCCAAGTGAAATGCTTATTTCTGCGCATTCCGAAGCGGAATTCATTCAGGATGGTCGGTGTCAAAGTGGAAACCAATGACGCCGAATAGAAAATGGGATCGCGTTTTACCGACCCGTCATATCCGCCTGGCCAATTGGCGATGCCGGTTTGCGTTGTCATTGACCAGTCTTTTTCCTTGGTTCCGCTGAACGTGAGCTTGTGGCTCGAATTGAAGTTATGATCGATGCGGGCGTTGTACTGGTCGCGATTCGTATCCTGCCCATCTCCCACCGAAGTGTCTTGACCCTGGACTCGCCTGAGCCAGCGGTGACCTGCCACGTTTAAGCCATCGCATGACGGCGCGAGCGCCCGTTGGGCTGTGGTACCTGTTGGGTTGAAGGCGGGACCACAATTGGTGAAGTCATTTGGCGGCGGCATTCGTTGAATCAACCGCTGAACCCATCCTGAAGAATCCATTCCAAGCCTATTGGGATCCCTGCCAAACACATTAACCGACTGAAGGTCTCCGGTGGCGTCGGCAGGCTTAACGGGATTGCCGAATTTGTCGACCGTCGGGTTGTTCGATAGAACGTTGCCGTTTTGGACGCCAGGGAAAAACCTAAAGATGCCCTGCCGCGCCTCGCGCGTGAGTACAGCGCCCGTAAATTGCTGTTTGGTGACGTAGCGCTGCCCTTCGAAAAGGAAAAAGAAGAATGTCTTGTTTTTGATAATTGGCCCGCCCAGTCGTGCTCCAAACTGATTTCCGTTCTTGTAATCCTTATCCGCACCGTTAAAGTTGTTCCCCCACGAATTTGCGCTCAGCGCCGAGTTCCGGTTGGTCCAGAAAACACTGCCGCGAAACTGATTCGTTCCCGACCGCGTGGCCATTTGAACCTGCCCCGAGCCACGCCCCATCTCCGCATCGGCTGGCGCGACAATGACACGAACTTCCTCGACGAGATCGGGACTCACATACGTCGAGGCGGAAACGCCGACGTCGTAGCGTCCGTCGCTCACCGGCACACCATCCCGGACAGTGTTGACGGCCACAGTTCTCGCTCCGGCAAAGCTGCCTCCCTGGGTTGCTGCCGTTGTCGAAACCAGGTCAAGCGCATTACGTGTCGCAAGCGGCAGATCCCGCAGCTTGTATTCGGGGAGTACAGCGCCGACGGAAGATGAGGTGGTTGCAATCAACGTATCCGCCGCGACATTGACTTCTACCGTTTGCGTCTGCGTGCCCACTTGCAGCGTAAAGTTCAACCGCACCTGCTGCGCTACTCCCAACGTGACATCGTTGTAAGTCTGCGTTTGAAACCCCGCCAGTTCCGCCGTGACCTTATAAATTCCGGTCTGAAGCGAGGCAAATTGGTAGGCTCCGGTTTCGTTGGTAATAACCGTGTTGACAATTCCCGTCTGCGTATTCGTCGCGGTGATCGTCACGCCGGGTATCAAAGCCCGCGAGGCGTCGGATACGGTTCCGCCAAGTGTCGCATTCGTTGTTTGCGCAAATGCGTTCAAGGAGAAAACACAGCACAGCAGCATTGCTGCGGCAAACACTCTTTTCATAGATCTCCTTTCATCCGCGTTGCCGGACGCCTGCACGATTCGTTTTGGACTCAAGGATTACAGAGTGGCCGCATGGTACTAAAGCACCGGCGAGCAGTCAAACATCGAAGAATTCTGCGATTTCGCTACACGAAAACCAAAACGCGAGCGCGGGAGGCGTTACGCGCCGGCCTGATGGAAATCGCGCGCACGGCGCGGCTGATCTCGCGAACGATTCCGCAATTCGACAAGCCGTTCCAGTTCCCGCGCAGTAAAGGCAACACGGCGCTACTGCACGCGGCGCGTCAATTCGCCGAAAAGGCAGCAGCCGTTTCGGACGTCTTTATTCGCCATGCGATGCGGCCCGATTTCATCGACGATCTGAACGCGGATATCCAAAAAGTCGAAGAGGCCAGGCACAGCCGCTTCGCCGCTCGCGCAACCCACCGAAAGTCCACAGCCGCAATCGACGCCGCTCTCAAAAAAGCAATTGTTCATTTAGATCATTGCTCATTCTGTATTGCAGGGAGCGGCGTGCATGGCGGCGGTGGTCCCAAGAACGGTAAATGGCTAGGTCCATTCACGAATCGTTCAGCAGCATTCAGTGCGGCATCTGGCACAGGCCGAACAAACGTCCGTGGCTGCGGATTTTGCAAACCGTGAAATTCAAAATGAGTAACTACTGCGTTTTACCCGGGCGGCGTTATGTTGATTTGGCGGCGCAAGGAACGAAGCGGGACTCGGAGATGCTGCCAGCCAGCGGCAGCTTCGGTGGAAAATAGTCGGCAGTGTTTTTGGGTACCGAACGCGTCTTACCGCCCACAGTGGCACAAAGGCTTAATCACAAGAAACTACAATTCGTGCGAGCACATCAGTAGTTGGACTTCACTTTAGTACCACTGGGTACTCGCTTTACTTTAAGGCTGAGTCGGCGGCCCATTCTCCAAATGTCAAGGGTGATCCGGGTTCCTGGCTCACCAAAATAAAGCTTCAGCGCTTCCGAGAACGGCTTGTTTATCAAAGGTACACCGTCGATTGCCAGAATCATGTCATACGGTTTCGCGCCCGCCTTCTTTGCCGGACCTCCATCGGCAACAGAGAGAATCGTAGGAAAATAACCGTTACCGTCATTGGTAAAAATGCCAAACCGTATTCCAATTAGTCCGCTTCCGTAGGGGTCTACATATTCCGGTAAGCTCGGAAATTGATCCATAACCGGGAACAAGACAAACTGGCTTGAGATTCGGAGGTCTTGATTATCTGAGGTTCCTGCGCCGCTTCCTAGCCAAACATTCTTGAAGGTCTTACCGTCATATGCAGATATCGAAAGGACCGGATAATATGCCCCTGTCGTGTACCCAGGGCGTGTATATGTTTGTAGCCTTGTGTATCCCGGTATGTAGGTCGTCGCGGTTGTTTGACCAGAATAGTTCCCCCACCCATAGGACGCGTAGTTGCCAAAGTTATTGAAATTGAAAGTTCCTAAGATTGAGCTGCTAATAGTAACCGTTTGTCCAGGCACAAATTGAGGAATGACTGCCGTCTGAGGAGGTACGTAAGACTCCATGTACTGAGAAGACACATTAATCGTGGCGATGAAATCGGGACTATCTGAGATTTGGACGAACTTATATCCTCTGCTTTCCAAGGAATTCCTCAATGCAAACAGTATTTGCCTTTCCATGATCTCGTTCATCTTCGCATCTTCCGATGTTAGCGAAAAAGGAAAGACCGAGAATGTCCGGTACTTACTGAAATCTGTATCGGGATCTCGGAAACTGGAGACCGTGGGCCGTAGACGCAAATAACCAGGGCTGAGATTTGTTCGCTTTTGGGCGCCAACAAAAGTCGGCACCGCCAGGATGAGGATCGGAAGTATCAAACTCCGAAATATTGTTTTCCTTTGCATGATGGCCCCATAGACAGTTCACATACTAGGATCAGAAATGTAGCCTTTTTTGGCGCTTTCCCTCGACTTCGAGACCTCGGACACAAGTGCGCTTATCGCAAAAGCCCTCGCTCCAGAGTTGAACGGAGAAAGGCAATTCAACGTGGAATCTCCCAAAACACCCAATTGCGGGTTTGCCCTGTCGCCAGACGCCAATTGTGGGGGATGAAAGTGAGACGACACAATGCCCGAGAGTTCCTAATCCCGATGGCACAAGAGTGTTAGTGGACCTACGTATGAGTTGGAGGCACAAAATGCAGGGATGGAACCATCTCGAATTCGTTCGAACGCATCCACGTGGATGCGGACAGCTTGCCCCAGGCTCCATGAGCTTCAGTTGTATTTCCTTGAAGTAAAGAAAGAAAAGAACCGAAAACAAAGAAAGCGGCTTCCGTTACTTTCTTCTAAACTCTTCACCCGACCTGAACCACAGGGGGAATTTTGCGCTCCCGAAACATTGGTTGTGCAAAGTTGCCCTGCCGAGCCTAATTCGCGGCAGGCCCTCGAACGACCTGCACGAAACCATCTGGTCGAATCCACTTCTGAACCGCAGTACGGATCTGTTCGGCGTTCAGGTCGAAGTAGCGGTGCGTCGCTCGAATCGGCCAGTCGTTCTGGGAGTTGGTGAACATATTTCCTGAAAGGCTTCGCCTCATGGAATCTCCAAATGGCAGAAGTCGCCTGGCTCTATCGTTGTAACTGCGGACTGGAGCAAAGAGGATGCAGCAAGAATACGACGTAGGTCATTCGTGGAGAGCTCAAGGATCGCAATCTGACGGTTGCTGAGGTTCTGCTGGTTGCGGATGTTCTGGTCGGCGGTGACAAAGACATCAAACAGACCTTCGGCAAGGCGGAGAAGTTCGCCATTCTTAATGCCAGCCCATCCGCACGCACTCGCGGCGCTGCACTCGTGGCCTACAAAGATTTTGTGCATCGGCCAGGGTGCACACTCATCAAATAAAATTTTCATCCTTACGACAGTGATAGCAACGCAGTCTCAGAACGCTCCAAAACTCGGCAAGCCATCTCTCGCGTGACTGATGGAAAGCATTCAAGGAATTGTTCAAGAGCGTAGTTGTTTTCGAGGTACTCAAAGAGGGCCTTTACCGGGACGCGGGTTCCTTTAAATACAGGCGTTCCTCCGAGGATTTCCGGGTCCACCGTGACTAAATCATCCGATTTCATAGCTCCAACATAACCGATCAGAGCCCTTTCGTAAACTTCCGGACTGCTTTTCATCCTTAGGCGTGGCCTGCGGGGCCATGAGACTTTCTCACGTTCATGTCACAGTCGATGGCACGACTATATCCTTCAAGGCCGTGTTGCTTAAGCGCCAGCGGAGGGTTTTGCGTACCAACTTGACCGGTATTCACGATAACGCCGCGCGCTATTGGCAGGAAGCATCGTACCTGGGCACGAGTTGGACATTCACGTATACCGACTGGCTGGCGCTCCCAAGGGAACGAAACTAGTACGTCTGGCTGCAGGGGGATATTGACGACACGCGTCGAACATTGTTGCGGGCGACCAAGAGCGGCGCCGTGGTCAGCAACCTCCGAGCCTATGCCAGCCATGCTCCGCGCGACTTCAGCGTCGCCGACGTGTCCAATCCCGCAGCTCCCTCGGCCGTTTCGACCGTATCCCTCTTCTCAGCCGGAACGGGTGTCCCGCATTGTGGGCACACGCGCCTATGTCACGGCAGGTATCGACGGCTTGTATGTGTTCGACATCAGTGTCGGTCCACCTGTCGTGTGCGAAACTTGGCGACGACTGATTGGCTGCATGACTTTTTTCTTGTGTCCTACGGCGCTTTGCACAAAAAGCGGGAGGCTCAGTATCGCCAGTCTGAAATCAGCAACCGCCGATACGCAACCGCCAACGTAGATACGCAATGCCTGATAGCAATCCTTTGGTTTTACAAGCCGAACGGTTGTCTCAATTGCGATCATCGCTGGTGGTGATTGAGTATCTTTGTTGGCGGTTGCGTACCGGCGATTGCTCATCGGCGACGTTTGGTCACTTTTTGTGCAAAGCTGTCCTACGGGGTGACGACGACCTTTCCGAAGACTTCCCGGTTCTCGATCATGCGCAGACCATCGATCGCCCGCTCGAGCGGGAGCGCGGTATGGATGATGGGCTTCATTTTGCCCTGCTGGATAAAATCCATCAGCGCCTGCAGATTGTCGTCGTAGAAGCTGTTCGAACCGATGATCTGTATTTCAAAGCTCCAGATGTAGCGCAGGTCTTCCTTCGGATCGTAACCGGCGGTTGCGCCGCATACCAGGATCTTGCCGCCGCGCTTCACCGACCGGAGCGAGGGCTGCCAGGTATCCCCACCGGTGAAATTGATCACGACATCCACGCCACCCTCGTAGCTGCGGCGCTGGGGCTTGCCATACTTCTCCATTATCCATTTCGAGAAATCGGTCTCCTTATAGTTGATCACCTCATCAGCGCCGAGTTCCTTGAGCCGCCTGATTTTGCCGGCGCTCGAAGCACCGGCGATGACTTCCGCACCGAGCATCCTGGCAAGGATCACGCAAGCGGTTCCGACGCCGCCGCTCGCACCGAGCACCAGCACTTTGTCGCCGGCTTTGACCGTCTTGTGCGTGACCAGCATGCGATGCGCTGTACCGTAGGCAACCGGCAGTGCGGCTGCTTCTTCATAAGTCACTCCGTCCGGCATCCGGATCAACTGGTGTTCGGCGACAAGGCATCTATCCGCGAGCCCGCCGTGCATCGCTTCGCCCATCAGGCCCCGCTGCCGGTGGAGTGGATTGACCAGCACCCGGTCCCCCGCCTTCCAGCCATCGACGCCGGGCCCGGCCTCGAGAATCTCGCCAGCCATGTCCAGAGCGATGATGATGGGGAGCGGCACCTTGATGCCGGGCATGCCGCGAACCGTCATGACGTCGTGGTAATTCAAGGAGGCCGCCTTCACACGGATCACCACATGCCCGTCGGTCACCACCGGATCGGGGAAGTTCGTGACGTACTTGAGCTGATCGAGTCCGCCATGCTGCTGCAGTACGACCGCCTTCATTTTCGAGGACCTCCTGAAGAGATGGACGGCATCTCGGGGATTGCTGCACCGTCGTGGCGCGGTTCCGACGCGCCGAAATGGATGCCCGTGGGGCCGCTCATCACAGCCTGTCCCCACCCGAAGATGCCGCTTCTGGGCGGCACAATGGTGAGTTCATGGCCCAGAGCGCTCAGCTCGTTGCAAACATCCTTTGGAACGAGGGCTTCGATATGGACGTCACATCCGTCGAAGGTGGCTTTGGTGAAACGTCCGGCTTCCAGAGCTTCCTGGATGTTCAAGCCGAAGTCTGCGATGTTGGCGACGAACTGGGCGTGTGCCTGAGGCTGATTGAACCCGCCCATGATCCCAAAACCAATGCGCACCCCATCCTTCTGCATGAACGCAGGAATGATCGTGTGCAATGGCCGTTTGCGAGGCTCGAGCGTGTTGGGATGATTCTCTTCGAGTGTGAAAAGCGCGCCGCGGTTCTGCAACATGAATCCGGTTCCGGGCGGCACCAAACCTGAACCGAACCCCCCGTAGTTGCTTTGAATCAGCGAAGCGATATTGCCCTCTTTGTCAATCGCGCTGATATAGATCGTGTCATTACCTTCGGAATCGGTGAGTCCCTCAAGGCGCGATGGCTGGACGGAGCACGCGGCCTTCTTCATATCGATTAGCTTTGCGCGGCCGGATGCGTGCCGTTTCGACAGGAGACTCTGGACGGGAACGTCTGAAAATCGAGGATCTCCGACGTACCGGACGAGATCTGCAAAAGCGAGTTTCTTGGCTTCGATCATCACGTGCAGAGCCTGGGTGCTGTGAAAGCCCCACTCGCCGAGCGGATATTGCTCCATGATATTCAGCATTAGAAGTGCGGCGATTCCGATGCTGTTTGGAGGCAATTCGTTCACTGTCCAGCCCCTATATGCGGTGCTGATCGGAGTGACCCACTCGGGCTCGAACTCGGCGAGGTCATCTGCGGTGAACGTGCCGCCCTGTTCTCGGGAAATTTGAAGAATGGCATGAGCGATCGGACCTTTGTAAAAGGCATCTCTGCCATGGTCAGCGATGAGCTGCAGTGAGTTTGCCAGCTCGGGGTTACGGAATACTTCGCCTGGACCGGGCGCATGGCCATCCATCAGAAAAGTCTTTGCGGCATTTGGAAATTGACTGAGCAGCTCCACAGCGTTGGACCAAGTTCCGGAAATCACCTCGCTGACCGGATATCCGTGGTTCGCGTAAAAAATCGCGGGAGCGAGAAGCTCCGAAAAGGTCTTCGTTCCGAACCGGTGGCGCAGGGCATCCCAACCGGCGACAACACCCGGCACGGTCACGCTGTAAATGCCGCGTTGCGGCATCGTCCCGTGGCCTTTCGATCTCAGGTGTCGCGCGCTCAAGCCGGCGGGCGCATACCCGCTGGAGTTCAGGCCGTACATCTTGCCTGTGCCGGCCTCGTAATAGATGACGAACAGATCGCCGCCAATGCCGTTGCCGGTAGGTTCCATCAGGCCGATGGCGGCATTGGCGGCGATGGCGGCATCCACGGCAGTTCCACCCCGCTCCAGTTGCAAAGTGCCGGCGCGGGCCGCCAGTGGCTGGCTTGCGGCGACAATACCGTAAGTTGTCGCCACCACCGAGCGGCCGATGATAGGCCGGCGTTGGGATCGCCCCACGACGTCTAGTTCCCTGTCCCGGCGCTCGACTGCTGCCGGGCCACCGCGGGTCCCACGATTCGTTCGAAATCGGCTTGCGGTCCGGGGTTGCCGTGAATGGGAACCATGGCCCGGTCGGCGCCTTGCAAAAGACCTCTCGCATCCTGGGCAACCGCCGCCGTCGCAAGTATTTGTACGGGTACTATAAGCAATACCCATTTTGCGTTTCTCATCGCGTTCCTCCTCTAGAACGATAACTTCATGGACAATTGTAACTGCCGCGGGTTGAACATCGTTCTCGGACTACCGAATAGGGGATTCGGAACCGGCGGACCGGCCGCGGGGCAACCGCCTACCTGGACTGACTGGATGGCCTGGCTCGCGGCGTCCTTGTACTGCCGGGGCTGCTGTCCGCCACAGAGGTTGTAAGTACCGTAGACGACCACCACCTCGTCCACATTCGGACGGTTGAGCACGTCGAACGCATCGACGGCGAGTTCGAGCCGCGTCCCTTCCCGCAGACGAGCAAGGCTGATGGTGCGTGAGAGGCGGATATCCCACGAGCGAAGACTGTCACCCTTGTATGTGTTGCGGGATAGATTCCCGACACGATCAGCGGCCGGGATGAGGTCGTTATTGGCATCGTAGCCCACGAATAGCGTAAACGGCCGAGGGCTCTGAAGGATGACGATATTGCTCAGCAGGAAGTTCCGCAGGAAAGTATTGGAGGGACCTGCGAGCGAGAAGTTAGTGACGAAGCGATGGCGCGCATCCTGGTTCGACGTCGCCCGTTCCCGGCCTCGGCGGAAGACGTCCTCCGGAACACTGATGAACGTCGCAAACGTCCCGTCGTCCAGCGTGTGGGAAAGAGTGTAATTGGCGTTGAAATTCACGTATTTGCCGGCCGTCTTGTTCACTTGCAGTGTACCGCCGTGATAAACGGAGTTGCCCGTGAGGTCGTTGCAACAGATCAGACCCGCGGGGTAGCGCGGGATGCCGCTGTAGTAATTCTTGCCGGCAGGGTAGCCCGGCGGCGGCGGCCCGGCCGGGGGACAAGGATAGGGCCCGCTCGAAATTCCTTGAACGGGACAGAGGTTGCCCAGTGTGGAGCGCAGCAGGTGATGCGCGGCGACAAAGATGTAGCCGGCGCCGATGGTGAACCCGCGGCCAATCCCCCGATCAATCTCGAGGTTGGCCTGTTCCGAATATGGAATGGGACTGTCCCGATCCGTGTAACTATACCCGACATTAGTCGGGGCCACAACGCTGTGTGAGATCACCTCTCCGGTATTGAGAAAGGTGGCAGCGATCTGTGCCGGCGTCGGCACGCCAGGTACGGGTATGAACGGGGGCACGTTCAACTCATACACAGCGCTCTCCGCGCCTCGGCGGTTCGGCGGTAGATCTGCATTCACGAGAATGGCCGGACGCTGGGGATAGGTGATGAACAGGAAGGGGAGGCTGTAGCGGTCGTTGAAGATGCCGAACCCGGCGCGAATGACCGTCTTCCTATCGGGTGAATAGGCAAGTCCGATACGGGGCTGCACGCCCTTATGACTCACGTCCATCTGGTCCGACAGACCCGACTCGAAGTCATATCGCACACCATAGTTCAGGGTCAGCTTTGGCGTGACCTTCCACTGGTCTTGGAAAAAGAACCCGTAATAGCCGTGGTTAAGGTATACCGAGAAGTTTTTCTCTTGCTCCGGCAAGTACGCATACGGCCACCCATTGGTCGTAAGCTTCTCGACCACGCCCGGAGTAAAGTTGACGGTCCGACCCAGAGGCGCTGACTGAAATGCGATCGGAACGCCATTCGCAATATCCGCAGGATTCGGACCGGGGACAGCCGGGAATACAGGAAAACGTGGATCACCGTTAGGAGGAAGGGCCATGGGGCATGGTCCTGCGGCGAAGTTGGACACGATCTTCGCAGACGGCTTCGCGAAGTTGGCAAAATCCACCAGGCAGTTGATGCCGGGCAGAATGATCCGAATGGGCGTGAATCCCGGCCACAGTACGGAATTTTTGACGTAATTGACGTCGCCGCCGAAGCGGAGGAAATGCTTTCCCTTGACCCAGGACAGTGAGTCCGAGCCCTGGACTCGGGTCTCCCAGATTTTGTCAAGAACGCCAAAGTTATGCCCGAACAGCAGCTCGTTGGGAATGTCCAGATTAGGCTCGCCAGTCACTCCCGGGAAGGTGTAGTGCCGGCGCGCATACTGGCCGAGCACCGTGTTTACGAGATTGCTGCCGATTTGCGTAGTGACGGTGCCGGCCAGGGACTGGTCGCGCACGAACACGTTGTGTCCGCTGCTGGGAGCGCCGATGCCGCCGCCGTCCAGTGTCGAGCCCACGAGTTGGTTCAAATCGCGCCCATCCTCGATGTTATACCGTACTGAAAGCTGGTTGTGAGCGCTGAGCTGATGATCGACTCTGACAATGCCGTAATCATTGTCTTTCGTCTTCAAGACACCGATATTCTCCGGCGCGATTCCCAGCGCCGCCTTGGACGCATTAATCAGCGCAAGGTTGTTGAGAAGCACGGTAGGATAAGTCGGCGACTCGCCGCGCCGCTGGCCTTCATAGTTCATGAAGAAGAAGGTCTTTTCTTTGCGCATGGGGCCTCCGAGCGTGAAGCCGAACTGATTTTGCCGCAGCACGTTCGGTTGAGGCGCGGGTTGCAAAAGCGATCGGGCGTTTAACGCGTCATTCTGAAAGTAATCGTACACCGACCCATGTAAGGTGTTGGTGCCCGACTTGGTAACGATATTCACAATGCCGCCCAAAGCGCGCCCGTACTCCGCGCCGAAACTGTTGTTCACGACGCGGAACTCCTGCACGGCTTCTTGCGGCGGAGTGGCGCGTTGCGAGCCGGTTGCGGTATTGATGTTGTCGGCGCCGTCGACCGTAACTTGATTGCTGAGGTCGCGCATGCCGGCAAAAGAAACCCGGGTCACTTCGAATTCAGTGATGGTGGATCCGACGCTGGTGCGACCCGAAGCAACGCCGGGCGTCAACAGGGCAAAATCGGTAAAGAGGCGGCCGCTGATCGGTAAACTGTCGATTTGCTTGGTCTCAATCACGTTGCTGATCTCGGTGCGGGTTGGCTCAATCGCCGGCGTCTCCAGGGTGACTTCCACAGTCTCCCGGCGGCCTTGCACGGCCAGAGTCACGTCGAGCGTCGCTGTTTGCCCGACTCTCAGTGGAATCCCTGATTGAACATGCGGTTCGAAGCCGGTGTAAGTCACGTTCAGCTCATAAGGCCCGGGAGGGAGATTAGGAACGATGTAATATCCCGACGCGTTGGACGTCGAGGTGTATGTGCGATTGGTGTCGAGGTTTCGCATGCTTACACTGGCATTCCCTACTACGCTTCCGGTGGCGTCTCGCACCGTTCCGTTCAACTGGGCGACGGCAATCACAGCTTGAGCGAAAGCAGAGTTCTCGAAAAACATTAGAACTCCAGCATTAAGTAGAACTGTTGCCAGAATAGCGAGCAACAAACGTTTCATATTCATTCCTCCGAAGAAACGAGCGATCGGCAGGGCAGCCGAAAACACACACAAAAGGGAACAGCCTGGTTTCAAAAGCACTCCTTCAGGTGATTTGCGAAGTAGAGGATAAGCCGTTAGGGTCTACTTGCAAAGCGAATGATGCTGCGGCTTTTCCCCTTTTTGCGGCTTTGCACAAAAAGTCACTTACTGGTTCCTGAACATCGCCGATTCGCATTCGCCGATCGCCAATGTCTAACAGCCATGTGCAATCAGCCAAAGCAATTGCTGAGGATGTTGCACATCTTTGTTGGGTACCTGACGATTGACGATTGCAGATTTCAGATCTAGCTGCGTGGTCGCGGCGCGGTTACAGTGCGTCGGCCACCGCCCGGTGGATTTGCATCAGCGCAGGTATTGTCTCTGCCTTGCGACGGCCCCATCCGCATTCGGTCGCGATGCCGTGGGGACCCCGGTAGTGACGCTTGAAAGTAGCAAGCCTGCGAAGCGAACCTTGAGTGCCGTCGGTGAGGTGCACCAGGCCGATGAACAACTTTCCGGATCCGGGATGCAGGTCCGCGAGTGGCTCGAAATAGGCGTCGTCCGTGCGATTGCGCGGCGCCGGCATGTGAACGAAATCCAGGCGGCGACCGGCTCGCGAGACTGCAAGATTCGCCATGCGCACGGCAATGCCGAGATCGCGCGGCTCGATCAGATGCGTGTGCTCGAGATCGCCGTAGCACAGGTGCATCCCGAGAATCACCTGCTCCGGAACGCGCGGCGACAATCGCTCGATGTAGTGGGCGAATCGCTCGAAGGGATCGCCCGAGGCGCGCCAAGCGAGTGGTTCCCGTCCCAGGTAGTCGTTCGCATCGCACGCAAAGACTTCCCAGCACACGTCCCACTGAATGACGAGATCCTCATGCGGCACGATGCCGAGCAACCTGTCGACTTCGACCACGAGCGCGTCTTCGATGCCGCGGGTCATGATGGCAAAGTCACCGTCCGCACCCGTACACCAGCGCGTGAAGTCCTCCGGGAATGGCAGCGATACCTGGAAGCGTGTGCCGGCCGGGATGACGCCCTCAGCGCGTAAGCGCCGGAAGGTTCGATACGACTCCTGTGCGAATTCGGAATAGTGAAGATTGTCGAACCGCACGCTCTCGACGCCGTCGCGGACCCGGAAGCGCCACATTTCCTCCCAGCTGGTGGGAACCCAGTCCTCGAGGTGTTTG
>WNGD01001224.1_pt1 | contig 28100 bp, 25 predicted proteins | sample 5400671 | NCBI WGS metagenome assembly WNGD01 (sample SAMN13153369, study PRJNA577476) | soil metagenome | isolation source: 40 cm soil or saprolite under grassland replicate 2 | place: USA:California | collected 2016-06-15
CGTTTGCCAAATGTTTCAGTTCCTCGTTCTCTACAGATTAGTTTGTGCTTGCCAATAATGAACATTCCTTTACTATAGCTGATTTGCTCTTTTTTGTATACTAAAGATAGAGAGCAGATGCGATCTCCATATCGTTGTGGTATACTAGTTACGGCACGGGAACTACTTTGAGCATAGGACGTGAAGGACATAGCAATGACCAATTATCAATATACTATCATCCTACATCCCGATGAAGAGCAGGGCGGTTACACAGTAACAGTACCTGCATTACCAGGTTGTGTTACAGAAGGAAACACGATTGAAGAAGCTATTGAAATGGCAAAAGAGGCTATTCAGTTATATATAGAGTCTCTCATTGCCGATGGAGAACCGATACCACAAGAACGCGAACATCCACGGGCTATCATCATCAATGTAGCGGCTTAAAGCGAGGTACAAAACTGCATGCCATTCATCAAGAGGAATGATCCAAAAGGTCCTCAGCCCCTGCATGATGCACAAAAAATCTTTGTTGGTCGCACTAACGAACTCCACTTCTTTACTGAACATATCCTGAAGCCCGAAGATCCGGCTTACAATATTATCTCCCTGTACGGCGATGGCGGCGTTGGCAAATCAACGCTCGTCAATCGCTATATTGAAATGGCCAATTCCCCCGAGTTCAAAGAGTATTGTATGGCTGCCATCGTGGATGAGCGGCAGGCCACTCCCGCCAGCATGATGGAGAAGTTCACCGCTCAATTGCATATTCACAACGAATTCAGACAGGCCCTGACGCACTATAAGGAGGCTCTACGCAAACAGCAAGATGAGCAGGAGACGATACAGGATGCTGTCTTGCAGCGCGCTCCAGACTTCGCCGGTGCTGCCGTTGAAGGTGTCCCTATCGTTGGTCCTCTATTGCGCGAGAGCCTTAAGCTGACCACCAGCCAGGTTTTGAATCGCTATCAGAGCGGACAGACGCGCCAGGTTTCAATACGCCTGGAAGACCCCCTGAGCAGTCTGACGAAAGCCTTTGTCACGGAACTTAACCGCTTAGCAGAAAGCCAGGTAACGCTAAGCACCGAGTGGAGGACGAAACGCCGACACAGAATTGTGCTGGTCTTCGATACTTTTGAACAACTGGCTGCTGAGGCTGCTCCCTGGCTACTCAATTATTTCCTTGAAGCCGAGATCAGTAGCAATATCGTCATCCTCACGGCAGGCCGCATTCCTATCGAACGCTCACTCCCTGAAGATCCAAAGCGCTGGCTACCCTATCGCGACAACCATACGATCTGCGATATCTCGCTCAATAGCTTTACTTTCGAAGAGACACAGGCATACTTGCTACAACGCGGTATCGCAGATCCAGGGCGTATCGATCGCATATGGCAACTTTCACGTGGCCTGCCGCTCTACCTGAGCCTGTTGACCTCCGATCCACGCTCGGATGTCGATCCGGCGGCGGATGTGGTCGCTAACTTTTTGCGCTGGATACCGCAAAACGAGTGGATTAAACGCCGTCTTGTCCTTGATGCTTCACTCTTTTCGCGTCCCTTCAACCAGGATGACCTCGCTGCCCTCGATTACATCCCTGCAAGCGAGCGTCCCTTCCTGTATCACTGGCTCATCATACAACCATTTGTACGACTTAGCACTCAGGATGGTCGCTATAGCTATCACGAACTGGCAGAAGACCTGTTCAGCCGCCATCTCTATCTGAGATCTCCTAATGATTGCTATAGCACGCGCCGGGCGCTGACTACCCACTACAGAACTGAGCTAGCAACCATCCAGGCCCAGGGCCAGCAGGAATACTATCACATTCCAGAGTGGCTTGGCCTGACTATTGCTCTGGCTCAACAGTTATTCTTCTTACCAGATGGAAACAGTCATTTGGAAGCAGCCGAGCAACTTCTACATGCCTATGACCTGACGAAACAGGATGAAGAGATCACACGTGTTTTGCGCGATCTCTCCCAGGTCCAGCTCTACAACCAGGCCAACGCCGATGCACGCGAACTGGCTACGTTGTTGCTGAATTATATAGAGGCAGAGCCTATGAGCCAGATGCACATCACGGCTGCAAGCGCGCTCTTGCGTAAAATAGGCAACGCCCCAACATTCTCACCCACCTTACTGGCACATGCCTATGGGAATCGCGGCGTTGCCTATCGCAATCTCAGTGACTATCAACATGCCATCGAAGATTTTGACCGTGCTATCGTCCTCGATCCCAACTACGCCTGGGCTTATGGGAACCGAGGGATCACCTACCGCTCTAGCAAAAATTATGAACGAGCATTGCGGGACTTCAATGCCGCCATTGCGCTTGATACTAACCTTGATTGGGTATATGTTGGTCGTGGTGAAGTCCATCGCCATCTCGGCAACTACGATCTCGCCATCCAGGACTTTGACCGTGCCATCGCTCTCGATCCTAACTATGCACAGGCTTATGGCAGTCGAGGACGCGCCTACCGCTTTATCAACCGATACCAGCAAGCCATCGAGGATCTTGAGCGTGCTATCGCTCTCGATCCCGAACGCGCCTGGTTCTATGCTCAACAGGGCGAAAATTACCGTGACGTCGGACAATATGAGCGCGCCATAGAATCTTACAACCAGGCGATAGCTCTTGCTCCCGAATCGTTCTTCTGGGCCTATGGTTCACGTGGATACACCTACTTCCGCCTTAAGGATTATCAACACGCTATCGAAGACCTTGACCGCGCTATCGCTCTCGATCCAACCTACGTCTGGGGTTATGGTCAACGTGGTCGCGTATATCGCCATCTGAACCTGTATGATAAGGCCCTGGCAGATCTTAACCGTACCATCGAACTCGATCCCAACGACTTCTGGGCCTACAGTCATCGTGGCCTCGTCTATTCCTCCCTACACGAGTACCAGCGGGCCCTCGCCGATTTTACGCGCGCTATCGAACTCGATCCTGACTATGCAAGCGCCTACGGGCGGCGTGGCAGCGCATACCTGAGCCTGGGCGACCTTGCACAAGCTCAGACCGACTACGCCCGCAACTGCGCTATGTCCCCTAAAGACACTCGCGCCTGCTGGCTAAGCACCTGGCTCACCCTATGCCAGCAACGCCCCACTACGCAAACAGCACTCATACTAGAAAATGCCGCTGTACTGTACCCACAAAGCTACTTCGCCTACCTTTGTCGGGGAGTCGCATTCTGGCTACACAGTCAGATCGCACAAGCATTGACAGAACTAAAGGAAGCTCAGCGCATGCGTCCCAGCATGTGGGATGCTCTCTTCTGGCAAGCCATTATCTACGGCTCTCAGGGCAAAACTGAAGCAATACATTCCCTGGAACAAGCCTTGCAGCTCACTATACCCTCTGTATTGCTCGCTCCTCTACATTGGTTAGAACAGGACCAACCGGCATTCTACGAGCAGCATATAGCACCATTGCTGGCAAGCTACAACGTCCCCACTCATACAAAATTCCCATAAGAGTCGAATTCACCCCCACCGATATGCATCAGCTTCCAGCTCTCTGTTCTTTCCGGCTTTTCTTCATTGAGTTGGGGACTTGATCTCTCCGTCAAGAGATACTGGTTTGCGAGGGAGGTATCGGGCGAGGATGGCTTCAGCTCCTCCCTGCGTCATGCCATAGATGAGAGGCAGCGCTGCGAACATGCACCTGTTCAGCAAGGGATTCCCAAGGTTGATGTCATCACCGGGAGACGAAGGCCCCAGCAGATTTGGGAGTCCGATGACCACAAGAATGAGCACACCAAAGATGAAGCCCCTCCACATGGGACCGGGAAGATACTTTCTGACTCTCAGAGAACTGCTGAGAGCGACAACACAGGCAGCGTAGACGATTCCAGCCATTAACCCTATAAAGAGCCCTATAAAGACAACGTTGAGCGTGCCCACTGTGAATTGCAGCGAGAGGTGGGCAGTCAAAGCCACGATTCGCATGACAATCCTGGCACTGATGCCAGCGATGAGACCGGCGATCAGGCTAGCAAGGATCCCGATACCAAGTATTCTCTCTGGTGTTGCTTGCTGTGACATACTCTCCTCCCTGGTTTCCTGATGGAACGCTCATCTCTCTATCACATCAAGTCATGTGACTTACTACGAAAACGGTGAGCGGCTTTATTTTTAGGATATGGCATTTCTAGCAGTTTCCGCGAACGTACCTACCAGCTATAGAAACGACCTGGTAGCAATTACAGCCATCCCTTTTGCTCAGCGAGTCGTGCCGCTTCCATCCGATTGTGCGTACCCAGTTTCTGCATAGCTATGGAGAGGTGGTTGCGAACGGTTCCCTCAGCGAGATTCAGCCGTGCGGCGATGCCTGCAATACTGACACCGGAAGATGAGGACCACGAACAGGATGAGAGATGGACGAGATCGTGAGCGCGTGTATGCCCCAGAACTTGCCGGATGAAGCCACATAAGCCAGGTATAACTGGCCGCGAAGAACACCAGGCCAGCGAGAGCGAGGAAGAGGCAAATTATCCCTCACGAGGCGATATGAGTAAGAAGCATGGGGCAGCTTTCCCGACGTTTCGACTCAAAGTGTGCTGTGAAGCATATTTTGCTCAAGTAGAGATAGCTCAGCACTCATATGTTGTAGACCCTCTTGAGATTGTTCAGTTGCTGTTGTGTGATCTGGCAGAAAGGATAATGATCCTCTCCATCGATGCCAGTTGTTCCTCACGAGAGCCACCCACACATAACTGTATTCTCAAGCAGACCATAGGTGTCGCAACCAAAAAGAACAGGGCCTCTACTTGGCCAGGAAGGTTTGCCAGACAACACGAAAGTGGTGACGGGATGGTGGCGAGGAACAACACCTTGGAAGGGCAGGAGGCTGCCCCCATTCCTACGGACCAGCAGCCTCCGGCATCGGGGAGTCCCTTCCGTGGGATGCGGGAGGCCGCCGGTGGATGGCTTATGCGGGAGCGGCTTGGACCGACTCCTTCATGCGCCAGGCGACGATGAGCAGCCAGATCATCCAGACAATGGTGGCGAGGCCGCTGATATCGTATGTGACTCCATTGGTTACGGAGAAGCCCTCGGTACCGATCACCCAGCCCTGCACGATGGAGGCGAGGCCGTTCAATCCCATTATGTAGCCAATCGGCCGGGTGATTCTCGCCGTCCACACGATGGTGGTGGCTAACAGCACCAGCGCGAGACCGGACATGAAGCTCTGATAGCTTCTTGTCCCCCACTCCAGCCACCGGATCGCTTCCGCACTGGCAAAGCGTGCCGCCTGCTCCGCCGCTGGGGCGCTTACCCACGCATCAGTCGCCTGCTCGAGAGCGACCCCGTCCACGGCATACACGACGCCAGCAAGCGCAAGCGCCACCCCTGCCGAAATGGCACTGATATGATCGGCAGTTGGATTGGCGACCAGATGACCAGCAAGCGCAAGCGCCACCCCTGCCGAAATGGCACCGAAGAACCCCAGCCAGCGCGGGGTTCCCTCCGAGACGTTCAGCGCGAAGAACAGGACCAGCAGTCCCGCAAGGAAGACCGCTGTCCCGACGAACTGGCCGAGGTGGATAGCGGTCCAGCTCGAGCTGTTCGCGTACACGGTAAACGCGGCTTGGTCGGTATTCGCACCTCCCCCCGGGTGCAGCAACGACGCTACTTCGAAGACCAATGCACTGATGAACAGCACTGTCGCTGACAGACGAAGCAACTTACGGTCAGCCATAATGAACCTCCTGTGTGTACTGTGTGTCTCCAGATATGTTTTCTCAGGATATCTCATCTGCCACACATGATAGCTCTGCTTTTGCACGCTCTTTGAGTTGCTGGCATCCCTCCTTTCTGGCATTCGCAGACACGAGAACCGAGGGAGCGAGAGCGAAGCTCCAACCTTGCGGGGTGAAACTCACCCCCTCATGTTCTGTCAAGAAGGCCCAGCGTTAAGAGAGAGGCGTGGCTTTCGCAAAGGAGATAACTCCGGTCCAGTTTTGCTTGGCAGAGCCGTCTTCCGGGCTCAGTTATCGGCACAGTTTTTGGCGAGATAATGCCCGGCACTCTGCCGATACTCTACCACGTCAGCGGGAAAACTGGACTGAGAAGACGGGTTATTGGCACAGTTCAGCTCTCCTTTCTCAAAACTGTGCCGCCGTTATCTCCTTTGCGGCTAGACAGCTTCTTCCTTAACTCAGAGCCAGGAAGGCGCTTGCTTGACGTTGGTTGATACTCACCGCGGGCCATCTGGTTGCGGCTGCGGTGAGTGAGCGCTAATCAGATAGCGCAGAGGCCAGATGGCTTGCGCCTTCGAGACGCAAGCCAGGCGGAGTCCCAGTCCCGCCTACGACATCGATTCCCCAGGGAGCCTCGATCGGTGCTCTCTGTGTGCTACACCTTTCCGGTGAGCGCCTGTTTGATCGCTGCAATGACGAGATCAGGTTGCTCAAGCTGGATGAAGTGCCCGCTGTGGGTGGCAATGATGGAGCGGCTGTTGGAGGAGAGACCCGCTAAATTCCTCTGGAGCGCTTGCCAGTCCTGCTCTCCCTGCGGACCAAGGTAAGGAAGTCCATGCGTCAGTACTACCAGCGGAAGGTGCCCCAAGGGATGTCGAGCGGCACGGACCTGGGAGGAACTCTCGTCCCACGCCGCGTACTCGTCAGAGATAGTCTGACAAAACCGCGTTTGATTGAATTGTGCTTTGGCCGCTGGCTGCGCCGTGGGTGGATACTCGGCTACGCTTGGCAGCAGGGCAAACCCCAAGAGGCGCACGATCCCCAATGGGGCGAGTGCTTGACAGATGGCAGGGGGAGCGCCAACATGCAGCTCAGGATAGCGGAACTGGTCTTCATGCACGGACTCGACGAGCACGAGGCCTGCCACCTGCTGTGGGTACGTAGAGGCGTACAGCTGCATGATCAGCCCTCCATAGGAGTGCCCCACCAGGACAGAGGGGCCCGCGACGCCAGCCCTGGCCAGAAGCGTGTGCAATTCGGTGACCATGTGCCCAGCCGTGCGTGGCAGGGGACCATTGTCGCTCCACCCGTAGCCCGCGCGGTCGTAGGAGCACACGCGCGTGAAGGAGGCTACCCCCGGTTGGACCTTGCTCCAGACCAGAGACATATTGCCATATCCCGCCTCCAGGATCACCGTCGGACTTCCCGGACGGCCCGTCCCGGTACAGGAGAGGTGCAAGCGGTAGCCTCCCACATCGATGAGCTTCCCAGGGGCTGGGTAGCTGGAGGCATCAACTGCGCTCGCGATGGTTTGATAGAGAAACCCTGTCAAAGAAAGGCTCACGATGACGAGGGCGAACACGAGCAGGATGCGCCGGGCGCGCTGCCACAGCGTCTTTCTCCTCTTCGGAAGAGCTGGGTGAGCAGGTGCTTCACCGCTGGGGGGAGGCTTCGCTCGTAGCCGTGATCGCTTCGTCTGTTCGCCTGATGAATCGGTCGCCATCGGTTTGCTTCTTCCTGCCATCTGGTGGCAATGCACAGAGCTGACGCGGTCGTCTCTCTCGCAGAAGGAGAAAGGTTGGAGCGGATCTCTAACGTTTCAGAGCGCATGGGTGACACGAATACGAAGGGTCAACATCAAAACAATGAGATGTGCAGAAATCAGGGTATCCACCAGCTAGTCTACCCGAAAAGCACAAGAATTGCAAGAAGCGAACAGCCCTGATTTCGCAGGTTCTTAGATGGCTCTGCTCCTCATGTAGGAGGCTGCCTGAAAATGCAGGGTTGGAGAGCGAAGCTCAAGCAGTGCGGGGAAAGAGTCTGCTTACCTCTGGTTGTGATGAACCGTATCAAGTGGGTCCCATCCACGTGTGAAAACAAGAGTCGCCACTGTGAAGCATTTCCTGGCCGTTTCACTCGTAAAATTGCAAGCATAAATACAGAGGAGTCGCTGCTAAAATAGGTAAGTTCTCCCCAATAAATGTGGATAAATGCCGCTCTATGTGGATAAATTGACACATCAGGATACACTTTTTGCTCTCTTGACCTGTTCCATAACGAGAAAAAGAACCAGGCATCTATGAAGGTGTCTGGTCCTTTTTCTCGCGAGAAAAAGATAACTTAGACTTAGCGCCCGGCGCGGGCAACAGCAAAGCGTTTGTTGATCTCATCCCAGTTGACTACATTCCACCAGGCTTTGAGGTAGTCAGGACGGCGGTTCTGGTACTTCAGGTAATAGGCATGCTCCCATACATCATTACCCAGGATTGGATAAAAACCCTCAGTGAAAGGGCTATCCTGATTAGCGGTGGAGGTAACGTGTAGTTTACCACTGCGATCCAGGACCAGCCATGCCCAGCCAGAACCAAAACGTTTGGCACCAGCATCGTTAAATGCGGTCTGGAATGCATCAAACGAGCCAAAGGTGGAATTGATAGCGTCGGCAATATCACCTGTAGGTGCACCACCGCCGTTAGGCTTCATAATCTGCCAGAACATGCTGTGGTTGATATGGCCGCCGCCATTGTTACGAACAGCCGTGCGAGCGCTCTCAGGCACTTCATTAAGACGACGAATAACTTGCTCGATCGAAAGGCTCGCAAACTCATGCCCCTGTAACGCATTATTCAGATTCGTCACATAGGTGGCATGGTGCTTGTCATGGTGCAACTGCATTGTTTGAGCATCGATATACGGCTCAAGTGCATCATAAGCGTACGGAAGTGGTGGAAGTTCAAAAGCCATCGGACACTCTCCTTACAAAATTAGTATACGAGGTCGCATACTCTATCTCTATGTAGGGCAACAACCTTTTCCCATTTGCAACCTCTACGGTTACAGTATTGCTGAGTACAGCAGATTTACCAGTTTAGTTGTATGCGATGAAGAAGACACTTGTCAAGCAGAAGGATATTATTGGGTGGGCGTCACTTGTTTGCATCGAAGAGAGAGAGGGGCGCTGACCCTTGCGGTCGCCCTGCGCCCCTCTCCTGCATGCCTGGTGCAAAAACTTGACGGACACCCGATATTATTCTCCAACGAAACGTGGAAGCTTTGCGTCTTTGCATCAACATACCATTGTTAGTATATCTTATGGAAGGTTGTAAGAAGTAAGAAGTCTATCTCTACTGGCGCTCTACTGGCCGTTTCAGCTCTTCCAACCCATTGAGCAATGCATCAATATCTTCAGGAGTATTGTAGAAATGCGGCGAGATACTGGCTACATCCTCATGTGCAGCAATATAGATATTACGCTCCTCCAGGCTCTCAACTATCTTCTGTACAGTCAGGTCGCGCCGTTCTGGATGCGTGGTAAAACATACGATTCCTGAACGCTCACCCTGGTTCCGTGGTGAGATAATCGGATAGCCCAGCCGCTCCAGACCTGCGATAGCATATGCACCCAATCCCAGGATACGCTCCTCAACCGCTTGCATACCACCATCGATACACTCTAAAACTCCTAGAGCTGCATCCAGACCCACGATAGGAAAACTATTGGCTGCGCCATACTCAAAACGCTCCATTCCTACACGCAACGATGGCTGGTGCAAACGAGCAAAAAGATCATCGGATACATAGAGGATACCACAGCTCTGAGGGGCCAGCAGCCACTTATGCCCTTCGGCGACTAAATAATCAATGCCCAGCTGCTGTACGTCTACATCTAAAGCGCCCAGAGACTGCGTAGCATCAACACCACACACAATAGCACGCTCACGACAATAAGCAGTAAGCGCCGCAACATCACTACGAAATCCAGTCGCAGGCAGAACATGGCTCACACTGACAAGGCGCGTCTGTTTATCGATACAAGCAAATATATCTTCATTGGTGAGACGCTGATCGCGCATAGGGATTGTCTGCACCCTCACCCCTCGTGCCACCAGATCCAACCATGCAGAAGCGTTTCCACCAGGCTCAACTCCCACCACAAGCATAGCGTCGCCCTCCTGCCAATCCAGTGCGTATGCCAACCGCATCAGGCTATCTCTGCTATTTGCAGTGAACGCAACCTGCTTAGCTCGCGTATGAAGCAAACCGGCCATACGACGATGAGCTCCATCCCGGTACTGTTTCCAGCTCTCCTCATGCACACCTCCGAAGCGACTCACGTCGTCTACATAATCACGCATTGCCTGCGCCACCGGTCGTGGCAGCGGCCCCATTACCGCATGCTTCAGGTACACCCCTTCACGCGTCACCGGAAAAAAGAGCTGCCGCAACTCACTCACATCCTCGTCCTCGCTCACAAACTCATGCTCTCCCTCCTCCATAAGCAGCAAAGATTGCAGCATATCATCTAAAGCAGGAAGTTCTTGCGCACGTTCTCTATCTATCATTATGTTATCATTTCCTTTCGCAACATAGAAAAGCCCCGATACGTAGTCATCAGAGCTTTCTTAACACTATGGATAAATAAAATCCTCGCTATGCCGATTCCGATAAGCCCTCAGGCAGCATCTATTCCCAGGACTCTAGGTTTAGGAATTGGCCTTCCCCAGACAATATTTGCATCAATCCAGCTTTGAATTGCATCCCGACCCTGTAGAACAGCCTCTTCATAGGTTTCTCCATGAGTCTTGCAACCTGGAAGTTCAGGGACGGTCACTGTATACACATTATCAGTTTCACTCCATTGAACAAGCATAGAATAGCCATTATGCTGTTCACCCAGGTTGACATTATCACGAGAATCTGTAAGAGGTTCTTTGAATTTATTCTCAATAAAACTACTTTCAGAATCCATAATCAGCTCCCCTGGTTCTGGTATTCTTTCTCCACGTGCTTCCATCGCAGCAATCCATAATTCAATTACTTCTTGCCCATTTTTAATCGCCTCTTCATACGTTTCTCCATGGGTCATAAGACCTGGAAGTTCGGGGACAGTAACAAGATACGCGTCATCTGGTATGCTCCACTGAATCACCATAGAATAGTGTTTGTAGTGCTTACTCACCTTTAACCTCCTTTAACTGACCCAGGATATACCTGACTTTCTTCTCCTGATATAGTCTTGCATCATCGCCATCGCCACCTGATATAGCAATATTTGCCGATAAAAGAGGATGTTCCCAAACAGTATGACTACCCTTGCCCGGTCGAGAAAAAAATCCTGCTTTACGTAACATCGCTTTGAGTTCCCTGATCTTTTTAGGCATCGCCTACGCATGACAAGCGCCCCTCAACCCCTCACAAAATTATACCCAATAGCACCTCGTGTTTCAATTCTGACGAGACTGAACCCTTGCCACGCTGCCTCCTCTGCATATTGGTGCTGTTATCATTATACTGATATCTCCAAATTTACAGCCTCTATCTCGAAATACTCTTTTCTTACTTAATTAAATAATATCTCTCTCATTGAACATTCAATTTTTATTTATTTATATATTTTGCGAGATTTCATTTCACTTTATTTAAGGAACATATTAGATTTTCCTTAAAAATAATAAGAAAAAATATTTGTGTTCCATCTGAAAGATTGATAACTATCTTTCCTGGCAAAAACATGGTATAGTCTGATTACAATTTCGTTGATCAACGAAATTGATGAGACAAAGAAGATCCCGTATTATTTCTGTGCTATTTGGAGCAGTGTATGGCTCAGAACGAGGAACAAAACTCTGTAGAAACACAGCAAAATCTTAAGATGATCCTGCTGGTTGAGGACGATAGTAATATCGGCGAGGTTCTCGTACAGGCTATCACTCAGGAGACATCTTACCTTGCGACGCTGGTACCTAATGGCTTCGAGGCTCTGAAGATGGTGGATAGGATTAAACCCAGCCTGTTCATTCTGGATTATCAGTTACCGCGCATGAATGGCATTGAGCTCTACGATAAATTGCATGCCATTGAAACGTTAGCAAACGTACCCGCCATTATGATGAGTGCCGGTTTACCTGATAAAGAGCTCGAAAAGCGCAAAATTCTTGGTATGAACAAACCCATTGATCTGGACGATTTTCTACAAACTATCGACCAGTTCTTGCTTTGAACATACTCTACGACTATCAAGTAATTTTAGGATAGTTGCTTAACGAATCTCTAAGCGACGCGCATAATCACTATCCAGGGCTGCCAGTAAATCCTGAAATGCTTTCACCAGTGCATGATTGCGCAGCCGGTAGTAGACGACATTTCCTTCCCTGCGTGACGTTACCAGACCGATCTTCGTAAGCAAGCGCAAATGTTCGGAGGTTGTCGCAGCCGAAAGTCCTATGGCCCTGGCGATATCTCCCGAACGCTTCTCTGGCATTTCAACTTCGTCATCTTCACCTGGAATGGTGAGTAGTTCTAAAATATAGCGTCGGCTGGTATCACAAACGGTAGATAGGAATGTATCCACATACTTATCTATCTCCACTGGACGGCGGGGAACGGCTCTCCCCTCCTCTGTTTCATCTGGTGTTGACGGCTTCTGGGTAGTCATACAACGTACCCTCCCTTTCCTGAAAATAAGGGTAAGTGATCAGTTTGCCCTGGAGTGCCTGGTAATCTGATCTAAATTAATTATAATGGCCCTGGCAGCGAATAGCAATTTATCGGACCTCACTTATCTACAATATTCCTCGCACAGACCCTGTACATGGTTACGCATTTTGCCCTTGAGAAATATGCCGTGTGGCAAAGACCACAGCGAAAATTCGCCAACGCAAATGCCCTCGTCTGTGTTATAATGCCGCCAAATAACTATTTGTTCTAATCGGTTGAATAAGAGTGTGTTATCGTGAGACAATTAGCGACCCATACTACTGAGGCTGTGTTTTGATGGATGACGGGGCGAGCATTATGTATAGTGGAAACATTTCAAATCGTTTCAATATCAGGAGAGGCATACGAGATGTTTATCGGGAAGATCGTTAAGTCGGATTCTCATATCAATTATGTCTGCCAGATCTATGGACCAAGTGAGGTTGAGGTAGAACCAAGTCCCGCGGATTATGCTTTTGGCCGCTTTGTGCGTGTCGCTGTACGCTCAAGCCTGGCCGACGATCCGGATACGACTCTGGATTTCGCGCTTGGCATCAGTCAGGAGCCTGTGACGTATGCCGTTGGTGTGATTTATGATACCATTTTGCTGAATCCGGCCTTTGGCTCGCTGGGACCACGCCTCTCGAACGAGACACAGGTAGAACTCTTCTCTCCCGATTACATTTCAGAGAAAGCGGTGCTGATCTATGTGATGATCCTTGGTATGTTAGAACTGCGCACGCCCGCTTCCGATTCCCCTACCGTTCTTTCCACTATGCATGGCGTTCCCTTGTTATCACTTGAGCTAGGCAGCGAGATCGAGACTATGACTGATGAAGAGGTGCGCGCCTTCCATTTCTTTAGCGACACTTCTGCCGGACTCGATAGCCAGAGTCCTTACCTGCATATGGGCTATCTGCCACATATTATCGCTCAGCGCAATAGCTTACTCCCGATGGTGACTTTGCGCATTATTGACCAGTTGGAACGCTTATTTCCACAGAATCTTTCGTTACTTTCTATAGTAAAGCGTAATTTTGCCTGGCGTCTCAAGGTGGAAACCACTGGTTAACGGAGTTGCTTGATGATCGAACAAGAAAATACGTTGCCTTCCAGTTCATTACCGTTACGTAAACCTGTAGGTATTACCAAAGGTCCAGGCGAAACAACGCATGAGTATACTTTTGTCTCGCGCGATGACGAGCAGGTACTCAAAAATGGTGAGTATGTGTATTACGAGCTGACCGATCCTGAACAGTCAGGCGCAAATGGCAACAAGGCTCCTCTGCGCCGCGTGCTCGGACGTATTATGAAACGTGTGCCGCTACAGCTCTATCCCGATACATTTTTGGGTGAGCCTGAGATTTCTCCAGCTCAGGTTGCTGCGATGGTAGGTTATAACGCGCACACAAATGAGTTGTTTGAACTGCATGTGGCCATTATGGGCTATTACGAACCCGCGACGGGCTCTTTTATCAATCCCTGGATTCCACCACAATCGGGTAAACAGATCTTTCTGGCCGATGATCATATGTTGGCACTGATTCTGAGCCGTAAACAGGACAAACAACCAGGATCTGCTACTATTGGTTCCCTACTCACCCGTACTCCCGCTGCTGTTCCTATTGTGCTTTCGGTTAAGGATATTGTGAGTACTCATATGGCGATTATTGCCAGTACAGGGGCGGGCAAAAGCTACCTGGCAAGCGTGATCATCGAGGAGCTGATGCAGCCTCACAATAAGGCATGTATCCTGATCATTGATCCTCATGGTGAGTATGGTACGTTGGATCAGATTGCCAACGCGCCCCAGTTCTCTGAAGATGGCGAGGTTCGTGGCAGTGGCTATCGAGCCCAGGTCCGCGTCTATAAGCCAGAACAGGTAAAGGTACGCCTCTCTACATTGAGTATGGGCGATATGCGCTCCCTATTGCCAGAGATGACGGAGAAGCAGCAATATCTGCTGAGTCGCGCCCTGCGCAAGGTCCAGGAGGGGAAGCGCGGCTCTCCCTGGGGCGTGGCTGATCTGAAGCTGGCGATCAAACAGGTCTCGAAACAAAAGAACGACGAGGATAGCGAAGGGGCCGACGATTCTAGTACGGTCCACGCGCTGACCTGGCGTGTGGAGCAACGCTTTGAGCACAGCTTTACCTTTGATGATACACAGCACCTGGATCTGCCGGAGATTTTTAAGCCGGGCCAGTGTACTGTGCTGCAACTAAACGAGATCGATGAACGTGACCAGCAGGTGATTGTGGCAACGCTGCTGCGCCGTCTTAACCAGGCGCGCATGGATACTGAACGCGGTAAGGTCCATGCGGGCGAGTCGTACCTGCCCTATCCCGTCTTTGTTCTCTTAGAGGAAGCTCACCACTTCGCTCCGGGAGGCACCGAAGTGGTCTCAACCTCGATCCTCAAACAGGTTCTGGCCGAGGGTCGTAAATTTGGCATCGGTGTGGGCCTGATTAGCCAGCGTCCAGGTAAACTCGATGCCGATGTGCTGAGCCAGTGCCAGACACAATGTATTATGCGTATCGTCAACGAGATCGACCAGAAGAGCGTGGCGGCAGCTATCGAAGGAGTAGGCCGCGATCTACTTGACAATCTGCCTGCGCTCTCCAAAGGCCAGGTCATTGTTGCTGGTGCCGCAGTCAATACTCCGGTCATCTGTCGCGTGCGCTCTCGCTATACGCAACACGGTGGCGAAAGCAAAGATGCTCCGGACATATGGCAAAAATACTTTAGCCGCGAAAATCAGGAGAGCCGCCGCCGCAGTGAAGCGCCTTTGAGCAATAACAAAGGATTTAATTTAATGAGGTAATAGAGATATTGTTCCTGGCGAGAAAGTAATGCAGCATATCCTCATCATTCGCCCTGGCGCCATTGGAGATGCACTTCTCACGTTCCCGGTCATCCAGGCACTCAGAACTCGACATAGCGCTCCTCATGTGACTTTCGTAAGCAACCCGGCAGTCTTACCATTAGCACTGGATGCAGGTCTTGCGGAAGAAGTCTCAGATTATGGCCTGGCTCTGTGGAGCGAACTCTTCTCTGCAGCGGGTATCCGTACTTCCGCGCTACAAGGGCTCCTACAACACATAGACATTGCTATCTGCTGGCTTAGCGATCCCGATGGTATTGTAGAACAGAATTTGCAAGCAAACGGCGTTAAACATATCACCATCGCTCCAGGCCGTCCTCCAGTCGACACAGAGGTGCATATCGTAGACTACCTGGCTCACACTATCTGGCCAGACGAATCCTCATTTCTCTCTAACAACGACCATGCCCCAATATTTCCCTCCTATCACCGTCACCTCACTCACCGCATTGCCAGCGACGACAGTAGGGGCGACGCTCGCCGTCGCCCTGCTCATCGTATTGCCATTCATCCAGGCAGTGGAGGCGCGTATAAGTGCTGGCCCGTCTCCGGCTTCGCAACTGTGATCACCGCACTATGGCAGCGCAACATTCCTATTCTACTGCTGGCCGGACCCGCTGACTCTGAGCGGCTGACAAACCTGTTACAGCGCCTCCCGACACCAGGAGCACCTGAACTCCTCGGTATTCTGCAGGATGCACCGCTGCGCACTGTTGCGCAAGAGCTACAACAATGTAGAGGCTACCTCGGCAACGACTCGGGCATCACACACCTGGCAGCTCTATTAGACATCCCTACTATAGTACTTTTTGGTCCAAGCAATCCAGCGATATGGCATCCATACGGCGGCTCAATAAAGGTACTTTACAAGCCTGTATTAGCGAATTTGCCGCCGGATACAGTTTTGTATACTGTAGAAGGGTTCTTCTATCTTGCGTTATGAACACCAAAAACCTGTGGGTGTGACTAGCACTTTTGAGTGATAAATCTACCCAGGTAGCAGACCTTCATATGCTAGATTATACTAAAACTGGTATAGTCAGAAAGGAGGATTGTATGATCGATGACCGTCCCGAATTACCGGGACAGCAACCTGAACAGCATAAATTAGTGCTACCAGGTTTCCAGGAGGACACATATTATCCAGGCGCACATACACAGCGCGTCTATGTTCATCCAGATCAGACGCCCCCCAGAGGACCTGCCAGGCCAGGCAACTCGTTCGCAAAGCTCGGCTACCTCTGGCGTTGTGATCCGGCCTATAAAGTTCTGATGATTGCGACCGCTATGGTTCTTGTCGCTGGTATTATCTTTGCAACTTTCCTTGTGAGCATGTTTGCCCAGGCCTCGGCTACTCCCCAGACCAGCACGGCAGCGCAAAAAACGACAGCTCCTGCTAACCCGACCAGCGGGACCGACATGCATCCAACCTTCCCTACGCCTGCTGGTGGTCAGGGTGGCAAAGGGAGTAGCCAGCCAACCAACACGGGAACCCCGGTCCTATTGCCAACGTTGACTCCAGCTCCTACACCTGCAATGCAACCGACGCAGCCAGATCAGGGAGGACTGACACTACAGATCGTTAGCATACCGCAACAAGTACGCAACAATACCACTGTCCCTGTTACTATCAGCGTAGGGCAACCCGGAGTACAGGTATTCTTGCAAGTTACCTATGATCAGTCTCCCAATAACATGAGTGGCCCAAAGACGACGGACGATGCAGGCAATGTTACATTGAACTGGCATGTCAATGCCTTTTCGTTCAAGCAGCAAGTCGTGGCCCGTGTGACGGCATTCGCGATCGATCAGAATGGGCAAGAGATACAATCGCAGACGGTTTCAGTAGAGGTTGTTAGTAGAATCCAGTTCGGCGGTTAGTAGTCACCCGCGCGGTGATTTTTTTCTTGTTTTGTGCGTATAATTTTATATACGGCTTCGTGCCCAATTGATTGCTCCTCAAGCTCTAGCAAGGTGATCCATGACCATTAGCGAAGAAGCTGGCCAGGTACGACAGGTGCAGGCGGCTGCACGCCTTATCCGGCAGAATACAGGCCGTGTTATCGTAGGCAAGGAAGAGGTCACCGATCTGCTTATGGTCGCGCTGCTCTGTGAGGGACACGTGTTATTTGAGGATGTACCAGGCATTGGGAAGACGACGCTGGCCAAATCATTAGCACGCTCTCTCGGTTGCTCATTCCAACGCATTCAGTTCACACCCGACCTGCTTCCTTCGGATATTACAGGTATTACTTTCTACAATCAGAAAACGGGCGAATTTGAGTTTCGACCTGGTCCATTGCTTGCACAGGTTGTACTCGCCGACGAGATTAACCGCGCAACACCGCGCGCTCAGTCCGCTCTGTTGGAGGCAATGGAAGAACGCCAGGTAAGTATCGAGCGTGAAACTATCGCTCTGCCACGCCCTTTCATTGTTATCGCGACACAAAATCCGATCGAACTCGAAGGTACCTTCCCATTACCTGAGGCTCAACTTGATCGCTTTCTGATGCGCCTGCGCCTGGATTACCCCAGTCAATCCGAGGAGCGCCTGATCCTGCAACGCTTCAAAGAGGAGCAACCATTACAGGAACTAAAGCCTGTTCTGGATGCCGAGCAGTTGCAGATGCTGCAAAAGATCATTCGTAAAGTACATGTAGAACCAGGCGTTGAAAATTATGTAGTCGAGCTGGTACGTGCAACGCGTAACCATAGTGGCATCGAACTGGGCGTCAGTCCACGCGGTACACTGGCTCTTTACCGCGCCAGCCAGGCACACGCTGCTATTCACGGAAGAAATTATGTTATCCCCGATGATGTGAAACGTATGGCTCGACCAGTTCTGTCCCATCGTATGATTGCTACCAGTCAGTCACGCCTGCATGGGCGCGTGATGGAACAGATCGTAGATGATGTGCTGCATACAGTTGCCGTGCCAGTGGAATCATGAGAAACTTTAGAGTTATAGAAGCGTTTGGCCTCAGGCGTCGCACAATAAAAAATCTGAATGGCGATCCCACAGATAAACGCTGGTACTTGGTAAGCGCGATCTTGCTTCTTGCAGGTATTCTCCTGCATCAACCGCTTTTGATCGTAGTTGGCGTCCTGCTGCTGCTGATTCTGAGTATCACTGCTATCTGGGCACTCTACTGCCTTGACAATCTACGTTATCAGCGCCTGTTTGGAGAACAGCGTGTTCTCTTTGGCGAGGAAGTCACACTCTCACTTTCTATCGAGAATGCAAAACTCCTGCCTCTACCCTGGTTGGAAGTTGAAGATACAATACCACGCGCCCTCACCATAAAAGGACAAAAACTGCAAAGTGGCCTGCGTAGTGATATAGTCTCGCTTGAATGCCTGTTCAGCACGCGCTGGTATGAACGTGTAACACGTCGCTACGTCATCCAGTGCAATGCACGCGGCATCCACACATTTGGACCAACAAAACTACGTAGCAGCGATATCTTCGGTTTCGTCAGCCGTGAAATGGAACTCTCTAACCGACAATACTTGCTTGTTTATCCTCTTGTCGCCCCACTGTATAGCTTTGGCCTGCCTGCTCGCCATCCATTTGGGGACAGAAAGGCCCCACAGCGCTTGCTGGAAGACCCGTCGCGTGTAGTCGGTGTGCGTGACTATACCTATGGTGATAACCTGCGCCGCGTCAACTGGAAAGCTACGGCACGCACAATGAAATTGCAAAGCAAAGTCTACGAGTCAACTACGACTCATACACTTGTGCTCTTCTTGAACATCGTTTCACAACTCGATATTCACTACGGTATCCGACCTGATTTGCAAGAGTTATCTATCTGCTCAGCGGCTTCAGTAGCCGATTGGGCGCTTGACGAGGGCTATGCTGTAGGTCTGTATACAAATACGCTCATGTTCATGCCTGATGAAGATGTAACAACCGAGCAATTAGAGGAGGGTCGCCGGGGAGGTAGCGTGCCATCTCTGCTGCAACGTAGCCGTATTCGCCTGCCTGCTGCCAGTAATGAGGATCAACGCAAACGTATTATGGAGGTTCTGGCACGCATTCAGTCCTTCTTTGGTTCAAGTATCGAAGATGTCTTACAGACCGAACACACACGACTACCGAACGGAACAACTGTCGTTATTATCACGAGTACCATCAGTGAGCAGCTTATCGATACCCTGCGACGCATTCGCCAGAATGGTCACTCAGCAACCATTCTCTTTGTTGGTGACGCTCCCCCACCCATCAAGCCGACAGGCATCGCTATCTACCACCTGGGCGGCGAAACAACCTGGAAAACACTCGTTGCTGCATATAGCAAGACCTCTGACGAACAGATACAAACCGTAATACCGGGCTTCAAACTGTGAGTGAGTCAAGATACTATCAATAAAAAAACACTCATGCAAGGCGTGAGTGTTTCTGTACAACAGCCCGAATATCAGGCATTGGATATCCAATCCTCGGCATAAGGCAGTTCAGAGGCCTGCTCCCCCTGTACTACTATGGAGGAAGGCGTTGTCTCATCGCTGGGTCGGAGCTGCAACAATGCCTCAAGCTCAGCTTGTTTATAAAGACGCTGTCGCTTGATTCCTTGCTTATAGCTCCTTAAGACTCCTCGACTCACATAAGTGTACAGTGTCGCTAACTTCACTCCTAGCAGGTGTGAGGCTTCGTGACCATCAAGATAATTTTCCCCATTCAATTCGATCATTGCAAGTCCCTCCCTTCCGTTTCTGGCACGTGGGCTTTTTTACATAATAAAGGGCTATGGTTCCTTTGTCAATTGTATCCAGGGAATAAAATTACTTGCTTACCAGTTTTTTAGCCTGTACGCCTCAAAACCATACCCTTATCATCTCACATCGGTCGACATAAATCAAGTAATATCCATCTATATCAAGTTTCATTGACTTTCATCATCATTCCGTGGTACAACATAGATGGGCCAGGTTTTTTTCGGCACGTAGTGCTAAGCAAAAGAACAAATACCAACAAACTGCAACAGCAAAGGAGCAGATTATATTATGTCCACAACGCAAAGTGATACAGAAAAGACCTCGCAAAATGCTCTACCACCGGCGACGGGGCCGAATAAGGGCGGATTAGAGGGAATAGTCGCTGCTACCACTGCCATTAGCAAGGTAGAGGGCACGATAGGACGTCTTATCTACCGAGGCTATGATATTCACGACCTGGCGCGCAACACAACGTTTGAAGAGGTTATACATCTACTATGGTTTGGAGACCTCCCCAACCGGACAGAACTGGCACACCTGCACAACCAACTTGCTGCAGAGCGCGCTCTCCCGGCGTCTGTGATGCCTATCATTCGAATCTTACCCCGCGACGCTGATCCTATGGATGTATTGCGCACTGCTACCTCCGTGTGGGGCGTGACTGGCGCTTCCGGTACACCAACCCTCGAACAAGCAGTAGCAATAACTGCACGCTTCCCTGTCTTCCTCGCCGCTTTCCACCGCCTCCGCAATGGAAAGGAACCACTGGAGTCTCGACCGGAGCTTGACCATGCTGCTAACTACCTCTACCTGCTCAGTGGTGAAGAGCCAAAGGCAGAACATGTGAAGGCATTAAATTCCTACCTGGTCCTGCTCGCTGACCATGGTATGAATGCCTCTACCTTCACAGGGCGCGTGGTTGCAAGCACAGCTTCGGATATCGCGTCATCGGTGACGGCTGCGATTGGAGCACTTAAGGGTCCGTTACATGGTGGAGCGCCATCCAAGGTTCTGGATATGTTGCAAGCTATTGCAAAGGCGAGAAATCCGGAACGGTGGCTGCGCGATGCTATGGCCCGTGGTGAGCGCATTATGGGCTTTGGACACCGCGTTTACAAGACCACAGATCCCCGTGCCGAAGAGTTGCGCGAAATGGCCCGTGTGGCTGATCCCAAGTCGTTTACTCTGTCGCGTGAGGTTGAAGAGACCGCCCTTCACCTGCTAGAAGAGGAGAAACCGGGCCGCAAACTGTATACCAACGTCGAGTTCTACTCGGCGGCTCTGCTGTCCTCCGTTGGCCTGCCGGGTGACCTCTTTACACCGACCTTCGCCGTTAGCCGCGTCGCCGGTTGGACGGCTCATGTTCTGGAACAGGTACACAATAACCGCCTGATCCGTCCAGAAGCCGACTACACCGGACCAGAAGCAGCGAAATTCGTTCCTATCAATGAGCGTTAACCATTACAAACGAGGTGACCTGCAAAGATTGCCTTTTATAACCGGATCAGACGCCCGTGAACGCCTGCTCCATTCCAGACAAAACAGGGCGACCGTGCAAACAAATAAGCTGGTCGCCCGTTGCAACGATCGCATGAACAACGTATATAGTACGTCACCACACCCCTGACTAAAGTCGAGGGGCTTGTCCCTACCCTTCCCCAGGCTGGCGATTATCCGACAGCCCTAAGTACCTGGGACGATACGACGGGTGACAAGGGAGACAACCGCTCCCCCTTGGGACGTATCCCAAGCGCCGCACACAGAAAGGAGTCTACAGGTTGTGCTAGCAGACAGAGCGTTAGCTCTCATGCCGATCTGTGCAAGTTGCCAGTCTAAGCGCCGAGAAGTTCTTCTACGGGCGAAACCGTTTGACTTCCGTGAGAGGTCTGCCTTAGCTTGTGGGCTGGTTCTAGAGCGTATTGTCTCATGGGCGTCTAGACTTTCATTGAGTACTCACACGTTGAGTACACCTGCACAGGCGAGCGGAGCGGCGTACCGCGTCCGCCCAATTTTCCTCCCCTGCTTAAAAGCGAGGGGTTTCCAAATTGGAGGACACTATGAAAAGCCCCGCCCCGGTATATGGCGACTCTGGCGCATCTGGTCGCTATAGGGAAGCCTTCGGTGGGAGCACATCAACAACCTTTCTGATCAAGCATGGGTCACGTCCCGTCGGTGAAATATGCAATAATATCTAAAGATGTTCTGTGCGCTTCGCTCCATTTGCTGTGGTGAAGACAGTGCATAATACAAAGGAGTAAATTTCACCATGTTCAAGAGACTTATTTTGGGAATAACAACTGTGGGAGTTGTGACACTGGGAGCATATCACTGGCTCGTTCGTCCGTGGCATCGCCGCTGGGGGGCTACTGATGCAGAACTGCAGCAGCCCATGCCAGGCGATGAAGGGGTGAAGAATCCGAACTTTGTGACTACCCGCGCTGTCACGATCAATGCTCGACCCGCTGAAATCTGGCCCTGGCTGGTACAGCTTGGAGTCGGACGTGGTGGCTATTATAGCTACACCTGGTTACCAAATATGGTTGGCTTGCAGTACAAGAACGCGGATACGATCCTGCCCGCGTTCCAATATCTAGAGGTGGGTGATACTGTACCTATCGATCCGCGTGGTGTCGGGTTCAGGGTGGATACCATCGACCCCAACCGTTCGCTCTTGCTAACCGTTCCAGATCCGGACCATCCGAGGTCGAATGGTCTGATGACAACATGGAGCTTCTTGCTACAACCCGTTGATAGTGAACACACGCGGCTCATTGTGCGCTGGCGCTCCAATTTCCGAGAGCCACTCACCTATACTGCGCTCGCTCCTGTGTTCTTCCTCGTCCTGGACCCGCTCGACTTCTTGATGGCGCGCCAGATGCTTCTTGGTATCAAGCAGCGCGCTGAGCGATCTCGCCAGGAACATCTGGGCTCGTCGGGGGAGGTGTCGTCAGTTAAAAGACCATAAACGTGGCGATCTTCTTTCCGCAGCACGCGGCAAGCCGTCGATACTGCACAGAAAGATAGCTATTTGGGAGGCCATTCCTTTGCAGGTAGTGTATTTAACGTATTTATATGATATTACACTACCTGCATTCTTTGGTTGCTATCCTTACCTATATAAGAGATATCCCACGAGTCCTGCCAGACCTAAAATGATCAAGAGGTTTACTTTACGGCTCAAAGCTAGCCCGAAAGCCCCCAAAGCTATTAGTAGCCCTTTCCAATCTACGTCAGGTTGGTACAAAATGGTCCAGGTGACAGTGAGTAGTAGACCAACAACGGCAAGAGAAACGCCATGCATAGCACCCTGTACCCGTCTTTGATGTTCAATATGCGTATAAACAGCAGCGATAACAAGTACTAGCAGTGGAGGAAGAGTAATAGCAATCAAGGCAAGCAATGCACCAGGATAGCCATATGTGAGATAACCCAGACTGATTGCCCATAATCCATTAGGGCCAGGGCTAATCTGTCCAATAGCAATAGATTGTCCGAAACTGGACTCTTTGGCCCAGCCGTTACCTATCAAATCCTGGTGTATGCTGGGCAGATTGCTAAAGCCGCCAGTTGAAAAGAGAGAGGCTTTCAGGAAAATGAGAAAGTAGATAAATGGATTGATCACTGCTGTTCCTTCCTCTCATCGTGAAATGGAGGAGAGTCCGGTCTTGGAGAAAAGAAGAGTGCTCCCAGGAAAATAGCTCCTAGAATTACAACGATCGCAGAGAGCTTCAAAAGGATAACAGCCAGCGCGCAAATAATGATAAGAACGCTGTTCGCCAGGAGAGAGAGCATCCCCTCTTCATAGCTTTTACGGATGATAGGCAAAGCAAAATTAAGTCCTACTAACAGCATAATAGCGCCTGTTGCTGGTATCACCCCTTTCAGAACCGCTTGCACTGCCGCTATATGTTCTACTTGCTTAAAGGTTACTGCTAATGCACAGGTGATTGCAGCACTTGGTAAGAGCAAGCCAGCAAGTGATACAATGATACTCAAACCCCCGCCTAATTTTTTTCCTATTAGAATGGTTAGCGCTATTAAATTGATGCCAGGAGCAAGAATACATAAGCTCCAAAAATATGTAAACTCTTCAATCGAAATCCACTTATGTTTTTCTATGAATGCACGCTGTATTAAGAAAGTGGTTGAAGCGCCTCCCCCAAAGGATTGCAATCCAATATTTGCCCAAACGAGAAAAAGCTTCCATTTACCTGGTCCAGGGTTCTGTAGTTTCATCAAGCCAGCTCCTAATGATGAGGAAATGAGGTATCTCACAAAGTCGGTTTGTATCATTGTAAAATGTGCAGGTTTTATGTTTCTTTATCTCGTCGTTTCTCCAACCACTTCCTGATACTCGCCTCTTTCCCCTGATGTCCAGGCTCGTAGTAACGGTTTCCCCTTACACTCTCAGGCAAGTATTCCTGCAGTCGTACGGTTGGTGGCCTTTCGGGGTCCTCGATCTGCATGTCCTTATAGTAGTCATGCGCGTACTTATAATCTTTGCCGTAGTCGAGGTCTTTCATCAATTGCGTTGGCGCGTTGCGAATCTGTAAAGGCGCAGGATCGTTGCGCGTCTTCTGTACATCTTCCTGTACACGACTATATGCAGCATACAAGGCATTGCTTTTGGGTGCCGTTGCCAGGTGCACTACAGCCTGGGCCAGGGCAAGACTGGCTTCCGGCAGACCAACGAAATGAATAGCCTGTTGAGCAGCTACACACACCAGAAGCGCCTGCGGATCTGCCATACCCACATCCTCTGAGGCAAAACGAATCAGGCGCCGCACAATATACAGAGGATCTTCGCCCGCTTCTAGCATACGCACAAGCCAGTATAAGCCAGCATCGGGATCAGAGCCACGCAGCGATTTATGTAACGCCGAGATCATGTCGTAGTGTTGATCACCACCCTTGTCATAAAGCAGAGCACGATGCTGCATCACATCCTCGATCATCGCCAGAGTAATATATACAGGCTCGTTCTCTTTCGCCGTGCCCCTGCTACCCTGTACAGCCAGTTCGAGTACATTCAAGGCTGTGCGTGCATCTCCATTAGCAAAAATTGCCATCTGCTGTAAAGCATCATCGTCAACAGTTATGTTCAATCGACCCAATCCGCGCTCTTTATCGCGCAAAGCTCGCTGAAGAATGCTCTGTATCTGCTCCTCATCCAGCCCCTTCAACACGAATACACGTGACCGCGACAATAGGGCGCTATTTACTTCGAAGCTTGGGTTCTCGGTTGTGGCCCCAATAAGCGTTACAGTGCCATTCTCTACATGAGGAAGCACTGCATCCTGCTGCGCTTTGTTAAAACGGTGAATTTCATCGATAAACAGAATAGTACGCTGTCCGGAAAATTGTTTCAGCTTCTTTGCATCTTCCACCACTTTTCTCAGATCGGCCACTCCGGCGGAGACAGCGCTGAGCCTGACGAAATGAGCATGCGTCTGATGCGCTATCACCTCGGCCAGCGTAGTCTTGCCACTCCCCGGTGGTCCCCACAGGATCATCGAGGTAATAGCGTCTCCCTCGATACTGCGCCGCAAGATTCTTCCCGGCCCCAGAATATGTTCCTGCCCGACAATCTCTTCCAATGTACGAGGACGCATACGAGCAGCCAGCGGCTCCCCACCGATAGTTAGTGGTGGCGCATTCTTCTTAATAGTTGGATTGTTATTGTCATCCGCTCCAAAAAGAGATTTTTGATCGGTCATATTTCTATCTTTTACTACGCCATCCAGCACAAGTATTTACCTTACAGCATACCACATCCAACCCGTAGAGGCATGCCTTGCGTGTGCCGAGTCGCTCAAACGTGTTGCTCCCCATGCACAAGGTACACACAAGGCATAATACATTTCAAATAACGCCTTGTTTGCGTAGGGACGCGATAAATCGGGTCCGGCGATTCATCGCCCTGTAGCGTTTTGATGGGCTTGCTGCCTGAGTTCGCCCCTCTTACACGGCGATGAATCGCCGGACCCGATTTATCGCGTCCCTACATTTGGAAAGCCTTAACTGAAATGTATTGCACGCAAGGCATGCCTCTACGATACAAAAATGTAACATTTCCGTCATACTCCCGCGAACAATCCCGGCTATAGTTAGAGTGTCACAAGAAAGATGAACTGTGATAGCAAAAAAGTGTGCAACAACCACTTACCAATAGAAGGAGCTGAAATAATGGAGCCGTTCTACAGAGTACTCACTGGATCGATATCTATCTCCCAACCAGGCGCATCGATCGCCTTCATAAGTGGATGTAAGTCGGGACCGCGCACAATCATCTGCCAGCGATACTTGCTCTTGATACGCTCCATGAGTGCTGGAGCTGGGCCAACAACATCCGTATCGACCAGCCCGAGCCGCTCGATCCAGTCATTGAGGCTCTCACTCAATAGCAGCGCCTCGTTCTGGCACCGATAGCGATTATTATGGCTATAAGTAAATTTAACGAACTGGCGAAAAGGCGGATAGCCATACTGCCGCCGCGTCTCGATCTCCTTAGCGTAAAACTCGTGGTAGTCGTGGCGTGAAGCGGCATCAATACAAAAATGCTGCGGACTGAAGGTCTGCACAATTACATGCCCGGCCTCCGCTCCTCTCCCGGCACGACCTGCGACCTGCGTCAAGAGTGTGAAAGCGCGTTCCGGAGCAGAATAATCGGGTAGATTTAGCGCGATATCTGCGGACACGACTCCAACTAACGTCACTCCCGGCAGATCCAGCCCCTTGGCGATCATCTGTGTACCCACTAGAATATCTGCCTCGCGATTGGCAAAACGGTCGAGCAACTGCTCGTGTGCATGCCGATTTTTCGCTGTATCACGGTCCCAGCGCAACAAACGGGCGGTAGGAAAACTACGTTGAATAGTATCCTGCACCTTTTCAGTCCCTAGCCCGAAGTAGCGTATACCAGAACTCTTACACGCAGGACAGAACTGCAATACCTGATTCTGGCGACCACAATAATGGCAGAGTAGAATACGCTCGGTTGAATGATATGTCAGTGGAATATCGCAGCGGTCGCAAATAGCCACAAAGCCGCAATCCCGGCAGAGTACGCAACTGGCAGCACCACGACGATTTAAGAAAAGAATAGCTTGCTGTCCCAGGCTCAAGACACGCTCAAGTTCTTCTTGTAAGCGGCGACTGATAATACTGGTATTGCCTGCGTGCAATTCGTCGCGCAGATCGATCACCTCGACAGGTGGTAGAGAGGCACCGATACGATCCGGCAACTCAACCAGGCGATAGTGTCCCTGCTCAGCGCGATAGAACGATTCCACCGCCGGTGTAGCACTACCGAGCACAACAGGAATATGCAACAGTTGACCCAGTACAAGGGCTGCTTCACGTGCGTGGTAGGTTGGTTTGAGTTCGCTCTGCTTATAGGCTGGCTCATGTTCCTCGTCCAGAATAATAATGCCCAGATCAGGCACAGGAGCAAAGAGAGCTGCGCGTGGCCCAATTACTACGTCAACTTTGCCCGCGCGGATACGTCGCCACTCGTCATAACGTTCTCCAAGGCTAAGAGCACTATGAATGATTGCCACGCGCCCGGGAAAACGACCGGCCACACGTTGGATTGCCTGCGTTGTGAGAGCGATCTCTGGCACCAACACGATGCCACGCTTACCACACGCAATAACCGCCGCCAGCGCCTGTAAATAGACTTCCGTCTTTCCGCTCCCGGTCACTCCATGCAACAGGATAGGCTGAGGGGCCTCACCAGTTTTTGTCGGCCCCAGACCTTCTAAAATACAATCGAGCGCCAGTTGCTGACTCGGCGTTAAAGGTAAAGGCAAACCTGGCGCAATATTGCGCCCCAGCAATGGATCGCGCTGTATCTCTGCCTTCTCGATAGCCAGAAGTCCCTCATCAACTAACTGTCGCAATTGAGCTGCCGTGAGCTTGCTGGCCTCACAGAGTTTGTTTGGAGTCCAGTATGCAGCCGGCTTTACAACCTCTTCATCGGCACCGCTATTCACTAATAGATCAATGGCAGCCAGTTGATGTTGAGCAGCAAGGCCCGTTTTACTCAATGGTGCAGGTGACAGAGTAGCAGTCGCGCTTCCTGCCAGGAGATCAAAAACGTGCCTTCT
>WNGD01001314.1_pt1 | contig 28093 bp, 20 predicted proteins | sample 5400671 | NCBI WGS metagenome assembly WNGD01 (sample SAMN13153369, study PRJNA577476) | soil metagenome | isolation source: 40 cm soil or saprolite under grassland replicate 2 | place: USA:California | collected 2016-06-15
ATCGGCGATATAAAACAATACTTTAGGAGTAACTCTTCAAGACTGCTCTTTTCTCGAAGGCGCAACAAAGAGGAAAGAAGACAGAAGTAGACATCTTAAAAAAGATCATAAGATGCTGTCATCTCTTTTTCCAAAGGAACGTAACAACTTGGGGCTTACCCACGTCTATCGCATCAATAGACTATGGTTACCTGGCCCAATTGGGGCTCCCAATAATGACCGCTCGTATTGTTCCAAACGATCTTGACATAATTCACGCCCGACAAACCATCTAACGTATAAATGTACTCAGACCAGGCCCCATGGAACATGCCAATGGTGGGAGTGGCAGGCGTCCACATGTTGCCATCTGCGGATGTGTAGAAGGAAAAGTGCGAGGGTGGTTCATATGGCCAGAAGTAGCTAATTGCCTGGAATGAGACCATATTATCTTGTTTCCAGATGATCCACTCATGGGTTGGCGTTGCTCTAGCTACACGCGTCGTATCATTATTCATATATTGAGAGTTGGTTGAATCAGGGTAGAGGTTGTCACTATGTGCGTAGGTCTTGCTCCAATCGCTTAAGTTATCGATCATCGTATTCATTGACTCTCTGTCTGGTGCTACTTGATAGGCAGTTGAGGGGTTACCTGCTACACCTGAGAGGTTATATGCTCTCACTCTATACCATAAGGGTCCGGTAGGTGATGCTGTGTCGACCCAGGGCGTTATGTTATCGGTTGCGCACTTATTACAAATCACCGTCCAGGGTCCATTCGCGCTCACCGCCGAACGCTCGATAGTATAGCTGGCTGCTCCTGCGGTTCCTCTCCAGGTAAGTATAACTTTTTGACCGTCTCTTAGAGCCATAGTAATCATGGGAACACTTGGTACACTGGCGGCAGGAACTGACAGGCCACGCATCTTATAGGCATGGGCACGTAGTAGTTGTGTACTCATTCTCATCGCCGCTGAGTCACCTGGATAGTGCAGCATGTACCTTATTTCGCCTGGGACATAGCCGTAGTGGTCGTCATGTGGCCATAATTCCCAGAAGACGTCTCCTGCTATGAAATGATTTGCTTCAATAGCCGCGAGGAACTTGCTGAGCGAATCACCCTTATTGGCGTCGTTCCAATCAAATTCGCCCACAATGAAAACTTTCCTTGCCTTATTTGCTAGAGTAGCATCACTGGTGAGCCTCGCAATACTCTTAGGGTAGTAGTGATTGGAGACAATATCGACATTGGTCAGGCTGGCTGCATTGGGGTCTATGCGAGCACTTCCGTCAATGACCAGGTGATGCTGATCAATACTTTTGATGAAGGTTGAAATGGTCTGTGTCCAACGCGTGGATGGATATAACTCGTTGCCCGTTTCCCAGGCCATGATCGTTGGATCCTTCTTGTAGGCGACGCCCGTGTAGATGTTCACATGGTTGAGAAGAACACGAATATCCTGCTCAAAATCCTGGATTACTTGTGTGTTATAGAAGAACTGATTTTCATCAGAGATTCCTCGCCAATCAGTAAAATTGTGTTTTCCACCTGCGGGATAGTGATAGTTGTCGGTTAAGGGAATGATCAAGTGGATTCTATGCTCTTGGGCCTCCTTAATCACGTAATCATCATGTTCGAGTGCTGTTTCGTTAAAGACGCCAAGGGAGGGTTCTATACAATTGCTACACCCGGTGGCGACGCCCAGATCATGTGAGCGTACGACCGTTAGTCCCATCTCTTGGGCTGTAGCAAGCGCATCATCGATCTGGAATTGGGGTGTATAGAGGAGGGCATCACCGAATGGTAACCAAGGCATATTCACTCCTGCAAAACGGAGAGGCTGTCCATTGATCAGCAATTGCGTACCGGCACGTGTGACAAAGCCATTTGACACCGTTGGGCGAGGAACGGGAATTTTGTTAGTTTTTGTTTGAACAACGCTGATTGAATTAGGCCCGATGATAAAGCTCAAAATTATTGGTAGCATTGACCAATGGAGTATTTTTTCACTCATGAACATCCTCGTTTCGAAAGACCTATTAGGCATAATTTACTCCCTTTATCTTTCTCGGCTATTTTCATCATAAGGCATAGGGTAATTGTTAACGAGGATCAAGAGCGAACAATATGCATTTATAATCCTGAAAGTGAAAATGACAGTGGAACCAAGGAAAGCCCCATTGAACTGAACATGTGGAATGGGAAAATTTTTCTACTCGCCTCTGCAAACACGGGTCGTAGATTGAGAACGAAAGATGCAAATGAATCGTTTCTTGGGGCGCATTATACTCAAAGTGATGGAGGTGTCTGACTGCTCGCCGCCTGCGGCTCACTCATTGAGGCGATGCTGGGGCGTTTTGCAGCCAGCATCGCCTCAATGAGTGAGCCGCAGGCGGCGAGCACCTCTGAATAATTACTACCCAAGGTTGAAAGAAGAATATTGTAATGCCAAAAAAAGTAGAAGATGTTTCAGTCATAATCTGTGCTTATACCGAGAAGCGTTGGGATGATCTGCTCATAGCGGTGGCATCAGTTCAACAACAGACAGTACAACCACGAGAGATCATTATCGTTATCGATTACAACGCAGCTCTACTGAGGCGCGTGCAGGAGCATTTCGTAGATGTGATTGCCATCGAGAATAGGCACGCAAAGGGAGCCGCGGGTTCAAGAAATAGTGGGGTAGCTATAGCACAAGGGACAGTGGTGGCCTTTCTCGATGATGATGCCATTGCCGCACCGGATTGGATAGAGCAACTCTTGGTACCTTATGATGATCCTAATGCGGTCGGTGTAGGCGGCAAGATTGACCCATTGTGGATGGGAAAACGTCCATCCTGGTTTCCTGATGAGTTTATGTGGATTGTAGGGTGTACATTTCGAGGAATGCCTCTTGTAAATGCTGCTGTGCGTAACTTGATCGCGGCGAGTATGTCTATGCGACGAGACATCTTTACTGCTTTTGGAGGCTTTCGGGAGTCATCGGGGTGGAATCAAAACAATAGAGAAAACAGAGGTAAGACTACGGAGCGTTTTAACTTCAAACGGGTTCTCTGTTACGAAGGCGGTGAAGAAGCTGAGTTATGTATTCGTATTGCCCATCAGTCTCAAGGCCATATGAAATTCTATTATGCACCGTTAGCACAAGTTAAACATCATGTGCCAGAGCAACGAGCCCGCTGGAGATATTTTTTATGGCGTTGCTACTATGAAGGGATAGGGAAGGCTTTTCTGGCCTCTCTGCATGGTACGAAAGATGGCCTCTCTGCTGAACGCACCTATACATTTATAGCACTGCCACAAGGCGTATTACATGGGCTGACAGATGCTCTCTTTCATGGTGATCTGAGCGGGCTTGCCCGTGCCGGTTCTATTATTGCCGGTCTATCGGCAACGACGGCTGGCTATCTTGTAGGACGTATCGTAGCTAGACCTATGCATACTGAAGATGGTATGAAGACGGAAAAAGATACCTATAACGCTGAAGAGAAGTATCCTGTTGAGGTGTAGCACTGAGGCAGGCTCAACAAGGGCCGCAAGATACCAGTTGGCAAGGAAGCCTGCAAAGTATGCAAACACAGACAGGTGCACGCTGGATAGAAATACCGGTGTTGTTTTCGCAGGCCACTTCTAGTTCAACGGTTGTCACATCTTCGCAGAGTACTGCCAATGTAGCCTCATTTACGGCTGGTGTGCGTGCAGCGCATAAGAAGAATGGCTTTCATGTCTTCGCTGTTCCGTTGATGGGTGTGCAGGAGTCAGGGGGATGGTCAGGCAGCATCCAATTTAAGACGTATGCCCAGGAACAGGCGTGGTTTGATAGTTACTGGCAGATGCTCCAACCATATGCTGTGGCAGCTGCGAACAATGGTGTCGAGCAGATGGCTGTGGCGACTGAATGCCAGTGGCTCCAGCAGTATGCCCCAGCTTCGCTCTGGAATCAGCTGGTGACACGAGTACGTGGCGTTTTTAAGAACACCTTGACGTACGACATGAACTGGTCGTCACTTACCCAGCCGGTAGCCAGCTGGTTACGCAATCCTGAGCTAGCAATGGTAGGTGTTTCATCGTACATCCCTCTCAGCGACACTCCTACACGCATTGATCCTTCACAGATGATCACGCTCTGGCGCGATAAGATCAAGAACCAACTCGACAGTTTTGCACTACAGCTTGGCAAATGGCTACCTGGCGCACCTTTTCTTAGATGCGGCCCTGGCTTTCGGAGCCAGTCGGCAACCGGCAGAAGAGCATATCGACGATGAGATTGTGCATGCATTGCAAGATGCCGAGTGGCCTCCATATACCATTCTTTGTCCACTCTACCGCGAAGCGCAGGTGGTGCCGCAATTTGTCAAGGCTATGAAAGCTCTAGATTATCCGCTCGATAAATTGCAGATTATGTTTCTGACCGAAGAGGATGATGGCGATACACGTGCAGCGATTAAGGCTATGCGCCTGCCACCACACTTTAAGATTGTGACGGTCCCTGATGGCTCACCACGTACCAAACCACGTGCATGTAACTATGGATTGATAGAGGCCACAGGCACGTATGTTGTGATTTATGATGCAGAGGATGTTCCCGATCCTTTACAACTCAAAAAAACGGTGCTGACCTTTGCCAACTATGGCCCTGATCTGGCCTGTGTACAAGCCAAGTTGAACTTTTACAATCCTGAGCAAAACTTGCTCACGCGCTGGTTTACCGCCGAGTATTCCTTGTGGTTCGATCTGATCCTGCCGGGCTTGCAATGGGCCAAGCTGGCGATTCCTCTTGGCGGCACTTCGAATCACTTTCCCACCCAGACGCTACGGGCATTAGGTGGCTGGGATGCCTTCAATGTGACCGAAGACTGTGATCTGGGGCTACGCTTAGCATGGTTTCGCTTGAAGACTGTGGTACTCAATTCGACGACCTATGAAGAGGCCAATTCACGGGTAAAGAACTGGATACGCCAGCGCTCACGCTGGATCAAAGGCTACATGCAAACGTACCTAGTGCATATGCGTGAACCATCACACTACATACGCAATATGCGTTTGCGTGAATTTCTCTCGCTGCAGTTGGTAATAGGCGGCAAAGCGGCGGTGTTGTTCATTAATCCGCTGATGTGGTTGTTGCTGGCGGTATCCCTCATTTTTCGACAGTCTGCCAGTCAGTTTTATAGCGTTTTGTTTCCGCCACCTGTCCTCTTTATCAGTGCTGTTTGTCTTGTGCTGGGTAACTTTTTCTACGCTTATACCTACCTCCTTGGATGTATACGTAGAAAGCAATATGCTCTGGTGAAGTGGATGCTCCTCATTCCGATCTACTGGATTATGACAAGCATAGCTGCCTGTATGGCTCTATACCAGCTTATCGTGAAACCTCATTACTGGGAGAAGACAATTCATGGTCTTCACCTCGGCCAGACAGCAGCAGTGCCGCAGGTCGACCCCGAATGGGAAGCACTGGCGCAACTGGCAGAAGACCTTTCACCTGTTTCAACACCTACACTTGTCCATGCTGAAGGCATAGCCTCACACATTCAGAAATATGAGAGACTGGAAGCGGTACCGGTTGCTTCGGTGCAAGATACCCTTGCAAAGATGATCGAGCCACGCAAATCGGCGTTTTTACCTTCAGAGCGTGCCGCTCTACGTCATCCCAAACGTACTGTTCCAAGGGATAGATGGTTCATGGCTACCTTGTTCACTGCCTATGTAAGCAGTCTCGTCTCATGTTGGTACTTTTTCCAGCACCATATGATCCTGCTCTATAACAATGAGGCGTCTGCTCACCTGGGCATTGCACGGAGCATTAGTACCTTATCGTTTAAGTTCAGCCCAGCTGATGTGCTTAAGTTGCCGTTACCCCATCTGCTTATGCTGCCTTTCGTTGCCAATGATTACCTCTGGCATACTGGCCTGGCGGGTAGCATTCCTGCTATGCTCTGTTATGTCGTAACGGCAGTCACGGTGTTTCTGACCATCCGGCGTTTAACACAAAACAGCCCCAACGCCTTCATGGGGGCGCTCTTGTTTGCGCTGAATCCGACTATACTCTACCTGCAAAGCACACCGCTTACGGCATCCGTCTCTATTGCTACTATAACCCTGGCCTGCTACTACTTCCTGGCATGGGCACAGACTGATCGTCTCAAGGACCTTCTCTTAGCAGCGGGAAGCGCCTGCCTTGCAACCCTCAGCAGCTATAGTGGTTGGGCATTGTTCCTGATACTCGCTCTTCTGGTAGTGGTCATTGGTAAGATAAAGCATCAAGTGCGTCCGCAGATAGAAAGCAATATGCTTGTTTTTAGTCTCTTAGGCGGCCTGGGCATAGGGTTGTGGTTGCTGTGGTGTCAGCTCCTGTTTGGTAATCTCTTCTACTTCGTGCATATGATCTATACCTCACAGGCGCAAAGTCTATCATTGTCGCATATGTCTACGCTGGCAGAGATGGCTGCACCGGCGGCGATCTTCATCGCAGCGTTGCTGGGGAGAGGGTTTCGGCGACAGGCAAACGATGCACATTTCCAGAGCAAAGTAGTTTACTTGACCTGCGCCATTCTTGTGCTTGTGCAGATGGCCCTGGCAGTTTCCGGTAGCTTCATCTTGCTGTGAGACTGAAAGTATAAGATAGTATAAAGAGGCTTGGAGTGCCTCACACAGCCGCTCCAAGCCTCTTTGTGAAAGAAACTCTTCTGCCCTTCTCGAATAAAGCAGAGCTTACCCTGACACCTCCATTTTGTTACAAAGTCTGCGCTAGCAGACTTTGTAACATTCTTATAATGAAGATAAGGGTTCTAGCTCATCAATTTTGCTAGCAAATCTATATCCTGAAAAGGAAGGAGAGGATGGGGATACATATGGCAATAGTTCATGAGAAGCATTCATCACTTAATATTCAATCATCAGATTATATTCCTGTGCGTATGGTAGAAGTTGAAATAGGGCAGGCATTGCCCACTTTGTTCGCCTTTGATGAGAAGAAAGAACAGTATTATCAACGCGCTCGTTGTCTTGTTCGCTTGCATACGCAACCATTAGGCTTAGTGGAGCTACAATTTGCTGGGGATGAATTGAGTCCCGACGAGTATGCTCCGCACATCTGGCAGATTCTACAGACACAGATAAATAACCATTTGAGACAAGACGGTTTGCCAGAGGTAACAGTACTTACGGCAAATGGTCTACCGAGTTCTAGCACGCCTCTGTGTATAGAGGAACGTGAGCAATTTTTAGCTGATGCGCCATTTGTGAGTGTTATCGTGCCAACACACGAGCGTCCTGAGCAATTGATTGCATGCTTAAATTCACTTCTGTCCTTGCATTATCCACAGTACGAAATCATTGTCGTAGATAATGCGCCAAGTACCGATGGCACGGTTGCTCTTGTCGAAAAGCTTTCCCAGAACGCACCGCATATTCGTTATGTACGTGAGGACCGCCAAGGTCCTTCCTGGGCACGCAATTGTGGCATAAGGGAAGCCAAAGCTGAAATACTGGCGTTTACCGACGATGATGTCGTCGTTGATCCCTATTGGTTAGCTGCGCTGGTGAAAGGCTTTGGGGGCGATAAGCGTGTGGTCTGTGTGACAGGTCTTGTGCTGCCATTGGAATTAGAAACTCCGGCACAGTATCTATTCGAAGGAGTCGGCGGCTATAACAAGGGGTATAGTCGGCGCGTCTTCGATTTCAAGGAAGACCAGTCGAAGTTCCCTATGCATCCCTATATTGCAGAACGCTTCGGCACCGGTGCGAGCATGGTATTAACAGCCACTTTTTTACGCAGTATAGGTGGATTTGACCCTGCCTTGGGCCGTGTTGGCCCGGTGCGCTGTAGTCAAGATATCGCAGTATTTTTCCAGGTGATCGCTCGCGGATATAAACTGGCATATGATCCAGCATCCTTAGCCTATCACAATCATCGTCGTGAATACTCTCACTTACTCAAGCAAACCTACAATCACTCTGTGGGATACACAGCCTACTTGACAAGATCCTTGCTCGAAAATCCCCGGCTGATGTTTGATTTCTTGCGCAAAATTCCATACGCTCTCTTTCTCTCCCTGAAATCTCGCGGTTCAAAAGATCACATGCCACTACCGCAGTACGCTAAAGAGAAAAGAGAACTGCTTACTTTACGGAGGAAAGGGCTGCTCTACGGGCCCGTAGCCTATATGCGGAGTCGATGGGAGGTACGCAAGTTCAACGGTAAAACCCTTGCGTAAGACGAGATACATGACATTACAGCAAGCGATTGAAGCACCTCTCGTTCTCCCAGCCCATGTTGCGTTACCAACCTATGCAACTTGCACAGGTCGGTTAGGGATGCTCTTCAAGAATAGGAGGATAGAATGCGTATCTTAATGCTTTCTCAATTCTATCCTCCTATTCTTGGAGGTATAGAACAGCATGTTCGCAATCTTAGCATCGAACTCGCACAACGTGGACATGAGGTTGCTGTGGCTACCATGCGCCACAAAGGGCAGCCAGAATTTGAAATAGATCAAGGGGTACGTGTCTATCGTATTCGCTCCTCGGTGCAGCGCATACCGTGGCTCTTTAGTGACAGCGGACGTCAGTATCCGCCTCCTTGTCCCGATCCAGAGATTATGCTGGAGTTACGCCGGATCATTCTAAAAGAGCGACCCCAGATTGTGCATGCACATAACTGGCTTGTGCGTTCGTTTCTTCCGCTCAAAGCTTGGAGTAAGGCACGGCTCGTCGTGACTTTACATAACTATAGCCTTACATGCGCGAAGGTGATTTATATGCATAATGACGCACCTTGCAGCGGTCCTGGCGTTGTCAAGTGCTTAAGTTGCGCTACTAAACACTACGGCTTAGTACGCGGTACGCCTACTGTTTTAAGTAATTGGCTGATGGAGTTACCTGGGCGAAGCTCTGTCGACATGTTTTTGGCTGTGAGCCAGGCAGTGGCTGACGGAAACAAACTGGAGCGCAATCGTTTACCTTTTCGCGTTATTCCTAACTTCATAGCTGATGATCCCTGTACATCACAAGGTGATCCTGAACTTTATCTCGCACAGTTGCCTGCCGGAGATTACCTGCTTTTTGTCGGTGCTCTAGGACGAGTGAAGGGAGTTGAGTCGCTATTACGTGCCTATGCTGGACTTACGAATGCGCCTCCCCTGGTTCTCATCGGGTATCAAACGATAGAATGGCCACAGCTTGCTTCGTATTGTTCTCCTAACGTCTTTGTCTTTAAAGACTGGCCTCATTATGCCGTGATGGCAGCGTGGAGCCATAGTGCTCTTGCCCTTATTCCTTCCATCTTCCCTGATCCGTGCCCAACAGTAGCCATGGAGGCGATGAGTATGGGCAAGCCTATTATCGCTGCACGCTCAGGTGGACTTACCGATATTGTTGCTGAGGGTGAGACAGGTCTGCTTGTTCCTCCTGGTGATCCTCAAGCATTGCGAGAGGCTATGCAGGTTTTATTAGATGATCCCGTGCAGCGAGAGCATATGGGGAATATGGCGAAGCAGCGAGTTGTAGCATTCCAGACAAGATCAGTTGTGCCCCGTATTGAGCAAGTGTATTGTGACATACTGCATGCATATACGTAAAGTAATGGGCAGCTTACTAAGTCCCGTGCGACGTCTACTCCTAGAACCGTTTAAGCGGGCTAGTGATCCTGAACCTGAGGCCTCTAATAGCAGGCAACAGCACGTATTGGCGAAGCGATTCGCATCAATAAACTGGGTATGGCTTCCTTTACTGGCAGTGTTAGGGGCATTAGGCTTGCTCGTGATCGCTTATGCGTATGGCCACACGCGCAATGAAGGCACGGCAAGATTACGCACGTATTTTTATCCCGGCATTATTTTGCTTTTCGCACCAACAGCGATACGACTTCTCACTCCATCAGTATCGCGTGCCGAGCGTATTATCCTGGTCTGTATAGGGGGTATGTTTTGCTATCTCATTAAACCACTGACCAGTCCCCTTCATTTCTATCTTTATGATGAATTTTTACATTGGCTCACGGGCAATGATATTACTGCGAGTACGCACTTCTTTACCCCCAATCCTTTGCTTCCGGTAAGTCCTTATTATCCCGGTCTTGAAATTGTTACGAGTGCTTTCAGGATGCTTAGTGGGCTTGACAGCTTCAATACGTCCCTCATTTTGATAGGTGTAGCCCGCTTGATGATGACCCTGACGCTTTTCGCCTTAAATGAGGAATTATTCCAATCTGCTCGTACCGCGTCCATTGCGACGCTGCTGTACATGATTAATCCTCATTATATTTTTTTTGATACCCAGTATGCTTATGAATCTCTGGCTTTACCACTTGCTCTGGTTGTTTTATTTATCATGACACCCTATCAAGCGATGTGCATCCAGTTGACGCGTCTGAACGCTCTGTCTTCTTCTAAGATATCTTTATTTGCTTCTTCTACAGTTAGAGTAAAGACAGATCTCAAGAAACTGAGGGGCGAGCGACGCGCTATGTCGGTTATGGCCTTAATCGTTTTATCAGCAGTGGTGTTTACCCATCATGCGACAGACTTCTTCTTCATCACCTTACTTATCTTGTGGGCTGTGATATTTTCATTTCTACGGCTTGTTCCTATCTATCGCTCTCACCTACTCTGGCTGGCAATTGCCGGAATTGTACTCTCTATTGCCTGGATCAACGCCCCCAACAATCCTGTGGTACCCTATCTTGTCGGATTTCTATCAAGTGTGTTTAATCACACGGGAAAACATTTCACTCCTATCGCTGTTAATGGATATTCGGCATTGCCGTGGGAAAAGAATCTGGGACAATATGGGACATATTTCACTATGGCATGCATTCCACTCGGCCTGTTCTGCTGCTGGCAACGCTATCGTTCTCATGCGCTTGCGTGGATGCTAAGTATTACGGCACTTGGTTTAATTGGCACTCTGCCGCTCAAGACTTCGGACAACGGTATTCAACTGGCAGACCGGGCTTCGGCGGTTCTTTATATTCCCGTTGGCTCCGTGTTAGCCGTCTTCATCGTACAGTTTTGGCCGATACGCAAGTTAAATTGGATTCACATATCACTGATTACTAGCGTAATGACGGCACTATTTATGGCAGGTTACATTTTGTCAGGAGGGTCAGGATATGGCTCGCCTCCTACTCCTTACGTGGTAGGAGCTGACTCAAGGTCCATTGAAATAGACGGAATTCAGGCCGCAACATGGGCATATACCTATCTTGGCCCTCATAAGCGTGTAGGGACAGATCGCACCAATCAGCTATTGATGGCAACCTTTGGCGATCAACGTATTGTGGACTCTATAGCCGACCATGTCGATATAGCACCGATTTTTTTCGCATTGACTCTTGATAGCGATACTTTAACACTGATGAAGCAGTCCCGGTTAAGCTATCTCGTCATCGATGAGCGCATGTCCCGAGCCCCCCCGGTAGTAGGATCCTACATTGAGAAAATCGAACCTGGGGCCTTCCAGCACTACACCCCAGTGAGCCTGCAAGCCTTGACAAAGTTTGACACCATACCCAAGATCAATAAATTATTCGACGATGGCAGTATCGTGATTTATGACGTAAGAGGGCTTACTCATGCGTATTAAACAATTTGATCTGATGCTGGCTGTCGCTATCTCATTCCTGAACCTTCTATGGACCGTGCGGCAGGGCCATTCCCTGATGATTGGGATGGCCCTGGCACTACCGATGGTTTTCTTTTTGCCGGGGTACACCTTAATTAAGGTCCTCTTTTACAGAAGCCGTCTCGAAGGAGTTCGGCGTTTTCTGCTCTGTCTCGCATTAAGCATGGCCATTGAGATTCTATGTGGCTTTGTCCTCAATGCGACTCCATGGGGGCTAAGGCCATTCTCCTGGGCCATTTGCCTTAGCACCTTGACAACAGTCTTTTCACTGCTAGCTGCATTGCTTCAAAAAGGTCAAAAAAGAGTTTCAACAGGTGAAATATGGCTTTTATGGCTTCGCTCCGATTTGGGTAAACATTGGAAGAAACGTGTTGCGGTCGCTCTCGGCCTTCTGCTAGCTTTTGGCATGGCAGTCTATTCTATACAATTTTCTGTTAACAGCGTAGTCCATCAGCGACGATCTGGATTTACACAACTTTGGATAGTACAAGCCGATCAAGTCAACCATAGTTGTTCCGTTCTCATTGGCATAGGTAGTTTTGAATTCACTCCTGTGAAATATCATATCGTCATGACGGTTAATGGTTCTCAAGCTAAAGCGTGGTCATCCATCACCCTCTCTCCCCAGAGAACATGGAACACATCGGTTCCAGTGACTTCAGTGGCTACCGGTAATGCAAATGTTGTAGTGCAACTTTATCGAGTTGACAAACCAGGGATTGTGTATCGAGATGTTCATCTAACATTGCGGAGTCTAGGAGGAGATAGGAGTGGACAGGGGCAGCAATGTACTACCTGAGTTAGCTACGAAGTATTTTGAGAGAAGAGTATTATGAATCTAAGAATCAAAAAAATTGTCTGCATCCTCTTGGAAGGCAGACAGCAAGAAATGGGGGGAAGTGAGGTTGATGGATCATTGTCACTCCTTAAATCAACCGAAGATCGTTTACCTGCTTGACAGCTTCCCAATACTCTCCCAGACATTCGTTCTGCAAGAGATACTGGAGTTACAACGGCAGGGGCTGTCGCTACAAGTCTTTTCATTGTTTGAACCATCATCGAGTGAGACGGCCAAAGGAGAGTGGAGGGGACACATACCTATCTCCTACATCTCCCATCAGTCCAGATTGAACTTGCTGGCCATGACCGTGAGGCGGTTTTTCAAGACTCCCAGACGTTTTTTGGATACTACTCTACTTACTTTGTCCCATCATCCTCTGCGCTCTGCACTTTCCTATCTGTGTGATGGCGTCTTTGTTGCTGAGCAGATCGAACGCCAGAAGATCGCCCATTTGCATGCCCATTTTGCCAGCGGAGGCGCGTCTGTGGCACAGATAGTGCATTTACTTACAGGCATTCCCTACAGTTTTATGACCCATGCCTATGACATTTATCTCTCGCGCCAGTTCGATCTTGCTTACAAAATGCGCATGGCCCACTTTGTTGCCACGTGTAGCATTTATAACCAGCAGCATCTTCAAGCACTAGTCGATCAGCACGTTGGTGAGCGTATCCATTGCGTTTACTGTGGCTTGAACTTAGATCTCTTTCCCGCAGACGCAGACCCTGCTCCTGGCTTAGAAAAGCTCTCATGTATTCTAGCGGTGGGTCGCCTAATAGAAAAAAAGGGCTTGCTGTACCTCGTGTTGGCCTGTCGTATGCTTAAAGATCAAGGTTATGACTTTACCTGCCGTATTGTTGGTAACGGACCAGAGCGTCTGCTCTTAGAGCAAAAATATGCGAATTGGCTTTGACTGATACTGTGGAACTGGTAGGTGTAGCGACCCATGAGCAAGTGATCGAAATGTATCAACAGGCTACTATAGTGGCACTTCCCTGCATCATTGCTAGCGATGGTGACCGGGATGGCATTCCAAATGTACTCATGGAAGCACTCTACATGAGAAAGCCTGTGGTCTCCACACCGGTTTCCGGTATTCCAGAGCTGATCTCGGAAGAGGAAAATGGTCTGCTGGTTCCTCCTCAAGATAGTTCTGCATTAGCCGCAGCCCTGGCGCGCTTGCTTGCTGATCCAGAACTATGCCGCCGCCTGGGAAACGCTGGTAGAGAAACTATTCTGGAACGCTTTAATGTGGTACAGAACGCGCAACGCCTCACAGCCCTTTTTGGCGAAAATAAAAGGTTTTCTTAACACTATAGAAAGTCAATATAAGGTTAGGATGAATATGACTTCTTCAACACAGGCTCAAGATACACAGGAAGTAGCACAGACTCGAACGGTGATTACAGAGGCGCAAAGCTATGTTGTGCTCATGCGCGGCCTTATCAAAAGTTCTGGTATCTATGCTCTCTCCTCACTGGCGTCACCGCTCATTGCTCTTGTCCTCGCGCCATTTTTGACGCACTCGCTCTCAGTGACCGATTACGGAGCCCTGGTTGTGCTGAATACCGCCATTCTCCTGCTAACCGGCATCACCCAATTAGGCATGCTCTCTGCCGTATTTCGTGCCTATAACTACGACTATGAGTCTCGACAAGATCGGCTGAAAGTACTCTCCACAACCATTATTCTGCTATCACTCACTTCCCTGCCGATGATGCTTGTCTTTATACTGGCAGCTCCCTGGTTAGCAAGCGTGTTACTTGGAAGTGCCTCTTTTAGCGACTCCATAAAGATTACCGCTCTAGTCGTGCTTATACAAAATCTCTCTGTACCCGGACTGGCCTGGTTACGTGCTGAAAACCGTGCTACGTCCTTTTCAGTCTTGTCAATTATAAATCTGCTCGTTGCTCTGGGAGCAACCGTTATTCTGGTAGGGATCATGCATATGGGCATAGTCGGCGCATTGTTGGCTACAGGGCTTGGCTATGCCTTCATAGCGATCTGCACACTACCTCTTATTCTCTTTCGTGCAGGCTTGCGTCTCCGCCTGGATATTGTCCAGAATCTTGTGTCATTTGGCATACCTCTGGTCTTTAACACGGTTTCGTTCTGGGTATTGCAGCTTTCGGACCGCTATCTACTCAGCCGTCTGGGATCGCTAGCGCAGACGGCAAGCTATGGAGTAGCCTATAACCTGGGCAGTGCATTGAACGTTGTGGTCCTGACCCCTTTTGTATTGGCCTGGCCCACAGCCATGTTTGCTATTGCCAAAAAAGAGGATGCAGCAAAGATTTTCCAACTCGTCTTTCGCTGGTTTAGCATGGTATTGCTCCTGGCAGCCTTTATGCTTGCACTTATTGCTGTAGCTGTGCTTGATATCCTGTTTCCACCTTCGTATCATGTGGCAGCACCCATTATTCCCGTCATTGCCCTCTCGATTGTGTTCTACGGAATCTATACTATTTTTACTGTTGGGACAGGCGTGCAGCGTAAAACTTGGTATGTTGCCCTCATTATGACGCTTGCCGCTCTCGTCAACGTTGTGGCCAACTTTGTTCTGATCCCTCTTTATGGCTCAATGGGAGCAGCTCTGGCCACCCTCATTGCCTATATCTTTCTTACTCTGATTATGTACATTATCAATCAGCGCATTTACCCCTTGCCTTTTGAGATAGACATATTTGTTGTTGCATTGCTCATTGGTATTGCTGTGTATGTAGGGGGCAGCTTCCTGGCCCAGCATCAGACAATCTATGGAGCATGGGCTATATATGTGGGTGCTGCTGTTCTCTACGGTGCGTGCTTGGTGCTACTGGGCAAGTTTGCTCCCAAATGGCGTATGCTCCAAAAACTGTGAAGAGAAATGGTTTGCGGTAAAATCTGTCATTTCTCATCGCGATTGTTTATTGTGGATGTGGCAACCTCCCCTGCTCAGGAACTGTTGCCTACTCTAAGAAGAGGACGTAGAATAACAATGGCAACTATGCTGTGGATCTTCAATAAGGGATTTAAATATGCAGAAAAAAATAAAGCGGCGTCTCTTTCTTACTGCTGGTGTTTCCGTTTTAGGGGTGGCAGCTTCAGGCTGTGGTGCATCCGTATATTCATATGATATCGAACCGGCATGGATTGAAATCAATACACTCTCTCTATATCTTTCTCGCCTTGATCCTCATTTTGATAACTACCGCATAGTTCAGCTAAGTGATATTCATTCTGATCTCATGTGGATGGACAAGCCTCGTTTAGAGCAGATTGTGCAACTCGTAAATGATCAGCAGCCTGATATCGTGGCAATTACAGGTGATTTTATTAGTGGTATTGTCAATGATAAAAAACTAGCCGCTCTCACACCCTTACGCTCCCTGCGAGCACGAGATGGTGTTTTCGCCGTGTTGGGCAATCACGATCATTGGGCAGAACCGTGGGGAGAACCTGTTAGAATTCGCCGCTTGTTGCAAGATTGTGGCATCCATGAACTCAATGATCGTGTGCATACGCTTCAACGGGCAGGTAGCATGCTTCACTTCGTTGGTCTTGATGACCTCTGGCCTGATAGTGACTATATCCCACCCATCTGGTCACACAGAGATCGACTGACCCAAATCCTGGAAGGTCTACCCTCGGCAGGTGCGGTTATTCTACTCGTACATGAGCCAGATTTCGCGGATATAGCGGTCTCCGTTGGCCGTGTCGATTTACAATTGTCTGGACACACGCATGGAGGTCAGGTACGTATTCCATTTTATGGTGCGCTCCGCTTGCCACCCCTTGGACAACGTTATCCTTCTGGCCTCTATCGTAGTGGATCAATGCTCCATTACACAAATCGAGGGGTTGGTATGGTGTCTCCGCTAGTACGCTTCAATTGTCGTCCAGAGATTACCGTGTTTGTATGTCATCCTGCATAAGCTGCTGGCGAAATGTATGAGGTTTTATGAGCTAGAAAGGTTGGAGAAGAAGTACTTCAATCTTCCCCATAACTACCAGGTAACGCCGTTTACTTTAGCATTTTTTATGTCTGCTCCACTGAGGTTAGCCCCTTTTAGGTCTGCTCCGGTGAAGTCAACATTCTCTAGATTAGCTCCACTGAAGTCAACATTCTCCAGAGTAGCCCCACTGAAATTAGCTTTGGTGAGGATTGCCCCACGAAAGCTGCTTGAGGTTAGAGTAGCACCGCTCATATTCGCGTTATTCATGATAACTTCATTGAAGTTAGTTGAATTCAGATTGGCCTGCTTTAAGTTAACTCCGCCCACGCTAATGCCGTTCAATTGGATAATTGGCCCATTGGTAGTGTGCGTATCAGCCGAGATAAGACCCACATCATGCAAAAACTGTAGAATAGTGCCTAGACGTAGTGCATCCGATTTCAAGGCATTTAGTACAGCCACCGTCTTTGTTTGAGCTATGATTCTTCCTAAGCTATTTGTATTAGACTGCTTCAAAGGGGATTCCGGCGAGGAAAGAAGAGCAGTCATACTATTTAAATAGTCGCTCAAAATCTGTTCATGTCCTTGATCGACTAAACTAGTTTCCTGCTGAATGTAAAGACCTTGTTTTTGAATGAACTGCGTGGCTAATTTATCTTGCTCCTGGATTAACTGCTGAGCTAGTTTCTGCTGTTCTTGGATTAACTGCTGAACCGAACGCTGTTGTGCAGAGGTTTCCTGCGAACCAAGGCGAGATAATCCTATGAGTATTGAAACCGAAACGGCAAGTACTCCAAAAAACCGTAGAAAGATCTGCGTCCAATCCCATAGGGTCTTTTCTTTGAGGCCCGATTTAAGAAATGCTTTGAGGTTCAAACTCCTCTGGCGGCGGGTTATCTCCTTTAGCTCTCTCTGTGATAGTGGAGGTAGCCATACTTTGTTATCCGCCTCCTTGTTATCCACTGCCATTGCTCTCCTCCTTGATACATTAAACTAAAGGGAAGTCGTATTAATCTTATTCTAATCCTCTCTCCCAATAGAGAAGGTTTACTCCAAGAAATTCAGTGACACAGGCAACTCTATATAGAGTCTTCTGCACGCTAACACTATCCAACTGCTGTTCCGACCTTAAGTCAGTCATAGGCGGGACTAATGGCCCTAATCTGCCAGATTATCTTGACGATCTTATAAAAGAAGTACACAGGTATGTGGTTAGTACCCAGGAAGAGGCTTTGGAGCAGTTCACTCATGAGTACCAGTTATGAAGCGCGAATGCGGTATAGCATCAACGAGAACACGTCGGTCAGCAATAAGAGCGAGATGAGGATTTTAGAATCCATGACTGATAATGCGGTTGTGCAGACAGGTGAAACCGGAGTGCCTGCTGAAACCGGAGAAACATTTCAAGAACTGCTTGAGGCCAGCGATCTGTCAGAAGACTCGCTGGCTATCATTCAACGCATCGTAGGCGATTCGCTAGATACCGTGCGTAACTCGCTTCACAGGCCACTGGTGCCTGTAATTCAGGGACATTATGAGCTGCTGGTGACCCTGGCACAATCCTGGGTGGCAATGGGCGTAGAGGCATTTACTATCTGGGATGATGGCTTGCTGTTTTGTTGGCCTCAGCCAATGTGGTCCAAAGTAGAGGAAAGCGAGAAAAAGATACGTTGGTCGCCGATCAAGATCGAGAAACAGGTGGTTGGTAAGATAGGGATCATCGGCTCCGATACTTTGTCTTGCTCTGCATTGCCCGCCAGAATGGCTGCTGAGTCTGCCCTGCTCGCGAAACTGGTGACTTTGACCAATGATCTTGCTAATGCACAATGTGAACTGGTCTCTCGCGAACGGCTCAAAATGGAAATGGATGTAGCTGCAAGCATTCAGTCTCGCTTGCTCTCCCAGACATTCTCCCATGTACGCGGGCTGGATATATTCGCTCGCAGTCTTCCGGCAAGGCAAGTGGGAGGTGATTTCTACTGCTTGCATGCCCGTGAGCAGCGTCCATTCGTCTTTGCAGCTGGCGATGTCAGCGGGAAGGGACTCCCAGCTGCCTTGTTGATGGCGATGACACGTATCGTACTTGATGGTGCTGCTCGCTTTATGCCTGATGTACATCCTAAAGCACTTCTCAACCGGGTCAACGAAGACTTGTACGATGACTTTACTGAGCTAGGAATGTTCGTGACCATTTTCACTGGTTGCTACGATCCAGACAATCGCCAACTCTCTTATGCTAATGCAGGTCATGCGCCTGTCATCTATTGTCCTGCCGGGGGAGCCGCTACATTGCTGGAAGCCGACGGTCCAGCAGCTGGAGTGCTTCCGTTCAATCTCTGTGAGAACTTCACCCTTTCATTTCAGCCTGGAGATATACTGGTTGTAGCTACGGATGGCTTCAACGAAGCAGCGCATGCATCGGGTGAGATGTTTGGTTACGAGCGTCTGCTCACCTTGGTTGAAAAATTGGCACATCTCTCAGCAGAGAGTATAGCCACGTGGGTGTATGAACAGGTTCAGCAGTTCACTGATGGCTGTGAACAAAGTGATGATCAGACACTTGTTATACTGAAAGGAGTGAAGGGGTGATTGTTCAGATGCTTCAAAAAACCTGTGTTTGCCTGGACCTTCCTGCAGCTCTTAAATACCTGGATATCGTAAGTTCGTGTCTTGATGGCATACTGGCACAAGAAACCGATCTGGAGGAGCACGATAGGGTGTCTTACGATGTTCAACTGGCAGTCCAGGAAATCTGTGCAAATATCGTATGCCATGCGTATATCCACGAACAAGAGGATAAGCGTATTCACATAAAAATCACGCTCCAAGCGCAACCACGGTGCCTGGTTATAGACCTGTTTGATACAGGAGCCGCTTTCGACGAGTGCAAGGTCAAAATGCCTAATCTCGAAGAGGGACAGGTACATGGCTATGGTCTCTTTCTGGTTAAAAATCTGATGGATGATGTTCTGTATTGTCGGCAGATCAATGGAAATTGCTGGCACTTAGCAAAGAATTTATAGGTGAAATATGCTTACGACTGAACATAAAATAGACAATTCGCATCCTGTTGTGATTACTTTGAATGGACGTATAACCGCGTTTCAAGCCGGTGCATTACGAGAACAGTTTGCAGTTCTCTTAGATGATGGTGCGAAGTATTTTGTGCTGGACCTCTCTCAGGTCGAATTCTTAGATAGTGCTGGTCTAGCTGCAATGGTCTACCTTCTGAAGCAAGCCCGGCAGCAAGGTGGAGATGCAAAGATGATTCTACCAAAATTGGGGACCGCGCAGCGTATTCTGCAGCTTACTCGTTTTGACAAGGTTTTTCCTCTCGAGGAGACAGTAGAGGATGCTTTGCAGAGCTTTTAAGCGGCTATATCATCTCTGTCATTTTATACACTCTTTTCACCACGAGCTATGCGCCAAGAATGTTATCAATAACTCGACATGTTCTTCTCAAGTCATGTAGTTCCGTTGTGAGGCGAGAGACCTCCTCTGCCTCACCCTTCCTGTAGCGGTAAGGTAAACCAAAAGGTCGAGCCCTGACCAGGCGTACTGCGTACACCAACGTCGCCATGGTGGCGGGTGATGATGGAGTGACAAATGTGCAGCCCGATACCCAGACCCACGCTCGAACCACTTTGGACCGTGATCCCTTGCGCTTGGTAGAAGCGTTCCCAGATGCGCTTTTGTTCCTCCGGGGACAGGCCGGGACCTTCATCACAGACCTCGACACGGGCCGTGTTTCCCTCCACAGACACGTGCACATCAACGGTGCATTCAGGTGCCGAATACTTGAGGGCATTGGTCAGATAGTTCGTGACGACCTGTCCGATACGGTCAACATCTGCAAAAACAGGTACCGCTTCTGTGGGAAGGTGCAGGCCAATCGAGCGTGAGGCGCCGACCTGACGCTGTTCCTGGACCGCATCCTGGACAATGGCCCTGAGCTCGCAGGCAGCTAGCTGGAGCTGCAATTTCTCCGCTTGAATACGTGAGACATCAATGAGGTCATTCACCAAGCGATTGAGCCGTTCCGTCTGTTGGTCCGCATGTTGAAAGAGCTGCTGAAGAAAGTTAAACCCGGCTGCGCTCTCGTCACTCGAGCGTGCGGGCTGGGCTAGCAGTTGTGTCAACTTCATGTCGGCGAGTTGAATATTGCCTTTCACACTCGTGAGTGGCGTTTTGAGTTCATGGCTGGCCATGCTCAGAAAGGTGTCCATTCGCCGATTGGCCTCGTGTAGAGCTAGTTCGTTGGCTTGTGCCTCAGCACGTTCGCGCACCAAGCGTTCGCGCTCAATGACCAACGCGATGAGTTTGGCCGTCGCTTTGGCCAGGGCTATCTCGTCGGCAGTATAGACGTGGTTGGTCTCGCCATGGTTGAGCGCGAGGATTCCTACCAACTGCTCGCCCAGAAGCATCGGCACATGCAGCGGCTTGTGCACACCAGCGTCGTACAAGGCCCTGAATGGTGGACGTGTGGTATCAAGGAACAGCACTTCGTCCTTCCGCAGGCGTGCGATGGCTTGTGCATATACATCGCTAGCTCGAAAGTGGAGAGCAGCACTGCGGATGTGCTGTTCTGCTCAGCAGAGAACCCGATAAAGATCGCTAGTTGCAGTGCGCCCGTGGTATCAGGCTGGATGATACTCACATGCTGAAAGTCCAGGGCGCTCTGTGCCAGTTCTGCCAGCCGGGTGACCACCTCGTGTGCTTCGGTGACCGCTGGTTGCGGAGGCGTCCGGGTGTCTAGCAACGTCGTATTCTTGTAGACGAGGGTTTCGGCCATGGCCAGCATCGCCTTGAGTGTCTGCTGGGTGCGCTGCTCGAGCCGCCGTCGCTCACTCACATCGCGTACTACCATGACGGCCCCCGTTATACGGCTATCGGCACTGCGTATCGGGGCACCGGTCACGCTCACCTGCACACGCTGTCCCCCTGCCGTCTGCACAATAATATCGGGAGCCTCTGTCCCCGTGAGGACCGCACCATGTAGTACGTGAGAGGCGGGCAATTTGTCTACAGGCAGCGATACGCTCTCTTCGTCGCGTATCGTTAAGACGGCAGCTCGCTCAGCCAACGGACGGGCAGTAAAGTCTGGTTGGCTGGTCAAAGGAAAGAGGTGATGGGCAGCACCATTCATGTGGCGAATCAGTCCCTGCTCATCATAGATGACCACACTGTCGGTGATAGCCTCAAAGGTGGCTTCCAGCTCACTGGCACGAGCCAGCGCTTCGTGTGCGAGTTCCTGTGCCTGTCGTTCGAGCAGGCGCCGCTCGGTCACTTCATGAGAGATGCAGACGGCTCCTACGAGTTTGCCATCTTGGTCTCGTAGAGGAGCTCCGCTCACACTCATGTGTATATCTTGCCCATCTTCTATGCTGAAGACAATATCGACAGCGTCCGCACCGGAAAGCGTCTCTCCCTGTAGGACACGCACATGGGGCCACCGCTCTCCCGACAAAGGGTGACCAGTTCCATCGCGCAACTGGAGGCGGGTAGATCGTTCCTGTAAACTCATGTTCAGAGAGTGGTGCTGAGCAACACGGTGCAAGAAGTGCCGCCCAGCTGCATTGGCCTCTAAGACCTCGCCGTTGAGATCGTAGACAATCACCACGTCGGCCATGGCCTCAAAGATGGTTTCTACTAAGCTGGTTCGTTCCTGCTTTGCACGCTCAGCAGCAAAGGCGCGTCGCAGCGCCGCTTCACGCTGACTGGTGATGACAGCGATGAGTAGCCCGACAATCACAAAAGGAAGCATTTGCACGACGCCAGCCCACGCAGTGATGGTAAACTGATAGTGAGGAGGAAGAGAGAAGTAGTTGAGTGCGAGCGCACTCAAACCAACCATAAAAATGCCAGGCCCTAAACCCCAGATGAAAGCCACGATTACAATAACTAAAAAGAAAAGGGTGCCCGGAAAAGCGAAGGTGGGTAGGAAGTTGGCCTCCACCTTAAGTAGGCCTATTAGGCCCGCCGACGAAATTTACAACGCTAAGCCCCAAAAACGCTACTGAGAGAGTTCGGTGAACAACGGTAAGCCAGGTGCTCAGAAGAGGGGTTCTGTCGTCCGCAGCGGGCGCAGTTGCCCTCGCCGCTTCTTGGGTGCCTGCAAGTCGAAGTGGTGCGACCCATGGAGATTAATATGACCGGAGAGAATTGGAGAAAGGTGCTCAAGGTCACTTTCCAGGACTGGGTATTCTGTCGCACGCAAGTGATCGAGCGCAGCCTGCATGTACCGGGTATTCCAAACAGCAATGACATTGAGCAGGAGACTCAGACAGGTTGCCCGGTTGAGCTGACTGGTGAGATCGCGGTCGGTCAATATCCCAAGCTGCCCATAGGCGACAAGACGCGCGAGGCTATGCACCGCTTCTCCCTTATTAAGCATGCGTCCTATCCGGCGTCGATACGGTTTGTCGGAAAGGAACGTCAGGATATCGATGGTCTTGAGCAAGCGTCCATATTCCTCCAGACCACGATGGATGAGGTTCTTGTTGTCGAGCGCTTGTAATTTGGCCACGAGGAGGACCGCTGTCACGGTGCCGTCTTTGAGGGACGCGGAAACGCGATGCATATCATCCCAACAGCGTACAATCAAATCTCGCTGGAGCGCTTGTCCGCGAAAGAGCGGCTTTAAGACTCCATACTCGTTTACGCCCTCTACCGGGTAGAGGCGCTGATCAGAGAGGTCGCGGATGCGAGGCGACAGCTTCAACCCTTGCAAATCGTAGAGGGCATACATCAGTTCGGTAAAACCGGCGGTGTCTACCATCATCTCTCGAATGGGTAACTCGGTTTCGTGATGCAAGATGGCATCAAGTGCTGCATGAGCCTCGCGCATGTGAGGTGAGATGATCTGAATATAGGGATGAGAATATTGGTCGCTGATCATATCGTGGAGAGTAACGCCCCGGCGGGGACCGAAGTAGCGTGCATGATACTGGCCATGTAAGGATCGTGCGCCGATCTCAAAGTGAATGCCATCAGACATAGCCGTTGTTCCCGGACCAAAAGCGGCACTCAGTGGCAGACTGTGATGATAGTCCACTAGGGCGACAATCGCCCGGCGCAATGTTTCTTCACGCAAATACCAATCAGAGACATGAGTGAGTTCATGATAGGGGATGTCAGTGGCTTCTGCCATCGTGGAGAGCGGCAAGTTGAGGCCATGTGCCAGCAGGGCTGCAAAGAGCGCCACATCTACCCGAGGATCGCGCGTTTTTGCGTCCTGGCGCTCATTGAGATGGGTGAAAAAACTCCTGAGTCCGACCCAATCATCCACCTCAATAAAGACATCCGCTAAACGCGCATGAGGCATCACACGCAGCATCGCTTCTCGGAGCGGCTCGACGGTGGCAGGAATCGGAAGTTTTTCATCTTTGGAGAGATCCAGGATGGCTTTCCCATCTTTCGTCACAATCTCGGCAAAATTATTGCTCTCCCATACGTCCAAAACTGTCTTGAGTGTGGTTCGATATCGCTCCTCCAGCAGATCGAGATAGGCGTCAGCGCTCTCGGAGGCGGGAAGTCGCGTGAACCAACTGGCTTTACGCTCAGCCCAGGCCGTTGGCGTATGCAGATACGAGGTCCAGACCTTGTGTTGTCGGCTTCCTGGAACCGAAAGGTCGGAGGAGCGAAGGAGTTTCCGCATCTGCTCGGCCAGGCAGAGTTCCCAGAGGTGTTTGGCGGTGTGCGCCTTCGCTGCATCAACAGCCTCGCGCCATTCATCAGGAAGAAAGTCTCTCGGAGCATCTGCCGGGAGCTTGCGTCGCCCCTCTGCATCCATCCGTTTGAGCGCCTCAATGGCGGCAACGACAGGTTTCGCTGCACTTGTTCCGGCGAAGGTGAGTGCCACGAGGATATCTGGGAGGAAGGCGCGGAGAAATGAGTGATGGTGATCAAGTAAATCGAACGCTTGCCCATCTTCTGGCCGGGCTTTCGTGCCAGATTCGTCATGAACGGCCTGCAACTGTGCTTGAGGGACGGCCTCAAAAATACGGGGGCGGACCTGTTCATCAGGAATCTCCGAGTCCAGGATAATCTTGGTCACCTTCCGAAACGTATGGATGTGTCGAGTCAGTGCTTTGCCATGCGTGGCGTGGTGGGTCTTCTCGGTGCTCTCTGTCCGCCGAAAAATGCCAACAATCAGATCGTCAAACGAGATCAAAAGCCGATCCAGCAGTTCCTGTTGGAGATCCTGAAGGTAACAGACCAGCAACGCTGCACGTTTTTGTTGGGAAAAACGAAGGAGGGAGTCCCGATGGTATTTCGCTCCCAGATGGGCCAGCACCCGTACGCGGTTCCGGTTGAGCCGCGAGACATCGATCGTGCTCATCTGGAGCTGGCGCACCGTTTCCAATTTGGTGATCAAAACTTTGATGGAAGCAGGTGACGCTTTGACTGCGGGTTCTTTCAGCCAAGCGAAGGTCGAACCGCGCTTGCCCTGGTCACGCTGCATCAGATCCTCCAAAGCCTGTGTCTGGGTAGCGCTCAGTTGCCGCGTAATGGCCGCAAAGACGTGGCTTTCAGCTTGTGGACGGACCTGGGCAATGATTTTGAGAATGGTGCTTTCTGCTGGAAAGAGGATTCCTTCTTCACGGAGCCAATCCTCGGCCTCTTCGAGCAAAGCAGCAGGCTCGTCGCGTTGCAGTGCCCGTGTCAGGAGATACTCACCGAGGTGCGAATCATCCTCCTCATGGGCATAGGGGCGCAGTTTGAGGTACGTGCGAATTTGGACGAGATGTTCATCACGCGTCTGCGGCCTCCGGGAACCATACTCGATGAGGGCTTCGGGATGGACATTCAGTTGCATTGCGACGAACTGTACAATGCGGGCAGGGATCAGGCGATTTTCGGGAACAGGGCAATGAAGCAGGCGTAGTAAGAGCAAATTGAGCGAGAAGCCAAGGCGATTTGCCGCACCACGGCAGGTCCGCACCTGGAGCATATCCTCGGGCGAGAGCCAGAAGAAGCGCCCCAGCTCTTCAGAGGTCCATTCACTCGCGAGTGCTTTGAAACGACGAGTGGCCAGAAGATCGTCGGATATCATACACTCTCTTTCCACATGATCTCTCGATCAATCTGTACATTTCTCTGGATTTCTGCTAATATACAATTGAGGACATGAAGAGAGCAATTTCGTAGGACTTTTTTCTGCTAACGTTCCCAAGATCCCTTGTAACACATTTAGGCTTCGGTTGGTGGCACAACCTGAGGTTACGCATGAAACGAGTGGCAACCCCTGTCCTGTCGCGTTCTGGTGAGTCTGCGCTCAGACAGTATGAACAGGTGCTCTGTGAGCAGGAAGATCTGACTCCTGCTTCTGTTCGCAATTATCTCAGTGATGTCCGCCAGTTCATGGCATGGTACGAGGCACAAGCAGAAGCAGCCGAACGACCTGATCCAACCTTTACCCCGCAGTCCATTGCAACCCCAACGCTCACGCGCTACCGAACACATCTGCAAACCGTGCAGCGACACAAACCAGCTTCAGTGAATCGTTCCCTGATCAGCTTGAAACGCTATTTTGGATGGGCGAAGCAGAACAAAGTGATCATGTATGACCCATCTCGTGCAGTCAAATTGGTTGGACAGGAAGTCGCTTCTCCTCGACATCTCGATGATGATGAAGAGCAGGCACTCGTCGCAACAGTGACAGAACAAGGCACACTCAGGGACCGAGTCCTCATTGTTCTGCTCTTACACACGGGGCTACGAGCCAGAGAAGTCTGTTGCTTACGACGTGATCAGGTGAAGCTTGGCAAACGCAGTGGATGGCTTGAAATTATTGGCAAACGCAACAAGTATCGCGAGGTCCCCCTGAATGCGACGGCCCGCAAAGTGCTGGAGGTGTATCTACCAACCCTGCCTCTTGATATCGTCTTCCTGTTTCCATCAGGAAAGACGAAAGGGGCATTGTCAGAACGGGCCTTGGGCTATATCGTGAAAAAATATGCGACATGCGCAAAACTCCCTGATGTGAGTCCCCACGATTTGCGCCACCGTTTCGGCTATCGGATGGCTGAGTCCGTTCCTCTACATCGCTTGGCGCAAATCATGGGGCATGAGTCGTTGGACACCACGACGTTGTCTCTTCAAGGAACGAAGCATGATTTGCCCACGGGTTGCGCAATGAGTGCCCGTGGAACTGACCCACCCGCGTGTCACTTGGGAGACACAACACGTGCCTCTAACTTACTTGTTCGGGAGATTACACGCCGGTTGCCGGCCCTCGCGGCCCTCCTGAATGATCTGCTGGCAAAGGTCAACACATTCGCTGCAAATGAAGACCCCAGGGCCGGCAATCAACCGCTCGACTTGGTTTTGCTGCTTGCCACAGAACGTGCAGCGAGACATTGAGGCTTTCTGGATCTGTTTGCTCTTTCGCCACATAGATTGCTCTTCCTTTCTCTTGCGAAAAAATATACCCACTCTCATTACACCCGACAGAGCCGTTTTCGTTCCAATTGGAACGTAGCATTCATACCATCGAGCTCATGATGGACCAGGGCTCGTTGTGCAACCCATAGGATTTGCGACACGTGTGTGGATTGCTGTCAACAAGTCATGCGAGATGCGAGCGAGAGAAGCATTCAGTTCCTCCTCGCTCCTAAAGTGTCCAGGTCGTGTTTCCCTTACCCCACCATCAGGCCGAGCCAGGTGGCAAAGGCATGAGGAACGCCGAACAGCTTGATCGAAACAAGTCCTTCTGCCGCGGGGCGCGCATTGCGACCCAACGGAGCAATTGCCTGCACGCGCGTCGGTGGGTTCGGCGATTCCAATCACGCCAAAAGATGGGCTGTGAACCAACGACCAGGGGATGCAGCAAGACGCTCACTTGACGTGGTTTCGCGGTGGCCCGACCCTGCCATTGGCACTGCTCGCGCAGCGGACAGGGACGACAACTGCGGATGCAGGCTCCATACACGACGCGCAGGCTTCCATCGGCTTCTCTGCGTTGCTCATGTGGGATCAGCTTCTGGGAAGCCTGGCACCGCAGCGTCCCATCGGGCTGGAGAGCAAAGTCTTGTCCAGAGAAGCGACCAGCTTTCCAGGGCAGGCCCACGTGCGAGGGAGCATAGCCCGAGGGAGGAGCCGTGTGCGGTGGAAGAGGTGGAGTGGGTGGAGGAGGTGGGATGGCAGGAGCAAACTCGGTCGTGCGCACGGCATCAGGATGCAACTGATGCCCCAACGGACAGCGCGGAGGTTCCAGACCCATTGCGAGACCAGTTGCCAGCATTCCTGTCCCCAGGCCGAGTGAGAGCACCAGCGATCGGGGTCCTGTTCGTCGTCTTCATCTGAAAGCTGAGGCTCAAAGGCGCCGCGATGCAGATACAGTTCAACGACATCGGAAGCGGTAAACCCCTGCTGTGGCAGTGCGGTGAAGAACAGTTCGTAGACAACGCCCGAACGTGTGAGGCCAACCGGGCTCTTCTTTTTGCTGGCTGGATGGGTGGCCACCACCACGCGACACTGCACGCCCTCAGACCCCACTGGCACTGCTGGGCAGTCGTAGAGACTGCGCACGATCTGACTTTCCGGACGTTGCTGGACCTGATCGGGGGGCAGGTGCAGACGCGCCTGGACGAGTGGGTGGTCGAGCACCGTGTACTCTTTGCCGCGGGTCACGTAGGCGAAACCAGCCAGGTCTGCCAGCACGGTCCCGGTGCCATATTGTCCGTCGAGCCGCAGCAGAGGACGCGCTTGTGG
>WNGD01002029.1_pt1 | contig 28092 bp, 25 predicted proteins | sample 5400671 | NCBI WGS metagenome assembly WNGD01 (sample SAMN13153369, study PRJNA577476) | soil metagenome | isolation source: 40 cm soil or saprolite under grassland replicate 2 | place: USA:California | collected 2016-06-15
GATCGGGGCCGACGACTATCTCGTCAAGCCTTTCTCGATGAAGGAGCTCGTCGCGCGGGTGCAGGCGGCTGCGCGCCGAGGTGTGCGCGCCGCCGAGCAGCAGCGGGGCGACCCGATCGAGATCGAGGAGCTACGAATCGATCCGCGCGAGGTGCAGGCGTTCGTCGACGGCGAGAGCGCCGATCTGACCCCGACCGAGTTCCGGCTCCTCTACCAGCTCGCGCTCGACCCCGGCCGCGTCGCGACGCGCGACGAGCTGCTGCAGAAGCTGTGGGGACGACGCGAGTCGCATCGCGACCGCACCGTCGACGTCTTCGTCCGCCGGCTGCGGGAGAAGATCGACCGGCGCGCCTCGCGGCACACGTTCATCCAGACCCGCTACGGGGTCGGATACAAGCTCGAGCCGGTCCCGAAGTAGGCGGCGCAGCCGCCTGTCCGCGATAGCGGACCAGGGGAGGGGGTTCCGGGGGAACCGGGAGGTTCCCCCGAGGGAGGCGGCGCAGCCGCCTGTCCGCGATAGCGGACCAGGGGAGGGGGTTCAGGGGGAACCGGGAGGTTCCCCCGAGGGATCGCGCAGCCGCATGGACACGAGTCGTTCACCGGATCGACGCCCACGGCCACGCGGCGGCGGGCAGGATCCGGGCGAGATGCGATTCGCCGTCGTCGCCCACCGGCCGAGCGAGACGAACATCGCGCTGGCGGGCGCGGGAGGCGAAGTCGTGCTGCCGCCGCGGCACGCGCTTTCCGCGCTCGAGCCGGGCGACACCGTCCTTGCTCGGCTCGACGTACGGGAGACTCTCGACGGCGTCGAGCCCGGCCTCGACGCGCTCGAGCGGCTCGAGGCCGGCGGGGTCGTCGTGCTGAACCGGCCGCGCGCCCTCCTCGCCGCGCACGACAAGCTGCTGACGGCGCGGGCACTGCGACTCGCGGGCCTGCCGCACCCGCGGACGTTCCTGCTCGATCCCGACCGGGCGCCGCCGCCGCTCGAGTTCCCGATCGTGCTCAAGCCGCGGTTCGGGAGCTGGGGTCGTGATGTAACACTGTGTTACAAGGAGGACGAGCTGGTCCGGGCGGTGGAGGGGTTCGCCTTCCGGCCCTGGTTCCGGGCGCACGGTGCGCTAGTCCAGGACCTCGTCCCGCCGCTCGGGAACGACCTGCGTCTGATCGTCGCCGGCGGGCACGTCGTCGGCGCAGCGCGCAGGGACGCAGCTCCGGGCGAATGGCGGACGAACGTCGCCCTCGGCGGCACGAGCTCGCCGGCGGAGCCGCCGCCCGCGGCCTGCGCGCTCGCCGAGGCGGCCGCCGCGGCGGTCGGCGCGGACCTCGTCGGCGTCGACCTGCTGCCGACGGGGCCGGGCCGCTGGTCGATCCTCGAGCTGAACGGCGCCGTCGACTTCAAGCCGTGGTACGGCGCCGACGTCTACGGCGAGGCTGCGCTCGCGTTGCTCGGCCGCCGCCTCGAGCCCGCCGCCCTCGGGGCCTAGCCGGCCGCCCGGTCCACCTCGATCTCCGGCCACGCGACCCAGCCGACGGGCGCGTTCGAGACCGGGATCTGGAGCCGGACGTAGCGGATCCCGCGCCACGCGCGCCTCGGTGCGAACGCGAGCTCCTGCTCGAAGATCGTCGGTCCCTTGAACTGGTGCAGGAGCCGGTACGGGCTTGCCGGACCGTCGGCGCGCCCGAGAACGAGGATCGCCGTCCGAGACGGCAGGTCGGGAGCGATCAGCCGCAACGCGGCGACTTTCGTCGGCCGGCCGAGGTCGACCTCCACCCACTGGGTCGGGTAGCCGCCGCTCGACCAGTAGTCGTCGATCCGGCTGTCGACGGCAAGCACGCTCGGATTCGTCGGCTCGTCGTTGGAGGCCCTCGTCGGCCGCCATACGGAGACGTTGCGGCTCACCGTCGTTCGCTCGATGCCGAGCCGGGTGTCCACGCGGCCGGTGTCGACGAGCGCGGTGTCGACGCCGTCGGCCTTCGCCGTGAAGATCTGCGTGCCGTCGTCGAACGCGAGCGACGTGCCATCCGGCGACCAGCTCGGGTCGGTGGCGAACGCGACGTCCGTCAGCAGGCGGACGTCCGTCAGCAGGCGGACGTCCGTGCCGTCGGGATCCGTGGCGTAGATCTCCGTGCCGCCGTCATGGTCGTCGGAGAGCGCGATCACCGAGCCGTCGGGCGCCCAGGTGGGCGCCGCCTGGCCGATTAGCGCGCCGTTTGCACGTTGGAAAACTTTTCAGGGTTCGAGGCGCTCGAACGGGAGTCCGGTCACCACCGCCTGCCGCTCTCCCTCCCGGTAGACGACGTCGACCGTGTCGTTGCGCCGGTACGTCCCCGCGATCCCGAGGAACATCGATGCCCAGCGCCAGAAGCCGAGCCTGCCCTCGCTTGCGAGCTCGCGCGCGAACACCAGCGTGCGCCCGAGCTGCTCGAAGTCGACTCCGGGCTGCTGCCGGACGCCGTTCACGTAGACCTCGAACGGCCCCTTGACCGCCGGCGGCAGTTCGACACGCGAGCGGCCAACCACGCCTTTAGGATGCCAGCGGTGGTCGCGGCTCAAGGTGAGCAGCTATGGCGGAGTCGGTGGCGGCCCGAGCCGGTGCTCGTACGGTGAAAACAAGACGCGTAGCGTTGCGCCGCCGAACCCTGCTGACCGCCGCTTCGTTCGCCCTGCTCCCGCTCGTCCTCACGGGTGTCGCCCTCGCGGGCAACGCCGGCTTCGCCCCGGAGCCCGCCCACTCGCCGAACGCGGGACGCACGACCGACGCGTACTGGCTGATCTTCGGCTTCACGGCAGCGATCTTCGTGCTCGTCGAGGGCATGCTCGTCGTCTTCCTCGTCCGGTACCGCAACCGCGGCAGGCCGCGGTCCCTCGAAGGCGCCCAGGTCCACGGACACACGCGGCTCGAGCTGATCTGGACCGTGATCCCGGTGCTGATCCTCGCGGCGATCGGCGGCTTCGTCTTCTACGAGCTGCCCGCGATCAGCGACGTGCCCGCCTCGGCGGCGGGCGACCGCGTGAATGTCCGCGTCGACGCGCACCAGTTCTACTGGCAGTTCACGTATCCGGACGGCCAGATCTCGATCCAGGAGCTTCACGTCCCGGTCGGGAAGGTGATCGACTTCGAGATCCATTCGGAGGACGTCGCGCACAGCTTCTGGGTGCCTCAGCTCGGCGGCAAGACCGACGCGATCCCCGGCCGCACGAACCACACCTGGTTCCAGCCGAACAAGGTCGGCACCTTCCACGGGAACTGCGCCGAGCTCTGCGGGCTCTACCACGCGTTCATGCCGATCACCGTCGTCTCTGAGCCCGAGGACGCCTACCGGAAGTTCCTGAAGGGGGCGCCGGCGCAGCTCGGGAAGATGGAGTTCGACGGCGTCTGCGCGACCTGCCACGGGATCGGCGGCAAGGGCGGCTACGGGCCGCCGCTAGCCGGGAACCCGCTGGTCCAGCAGCCGCAGGGGATCGAGACGATCGTCCGCAACGGGCGCAGCGGCCGCATCGGCCTGATGCCCCCGGTCGGCCGCGGGTGGACGGACGCGCAGATGAAGGCACTGACCGACTACCTGAAGGCGCACATGGGAGGCTCGAGTGGCGGTTAGGTCGGAGGCCGTCTATCCCGTCTCGTGGACGCAGGGGCGCGTGGCGAGCTGGCTCGTCACCACTGACCACAAGCGGATCGGGATCATGTACGTCGCGACGAGCCTCGTCTTCTTCGGCGCCGGCGGGATCATGGCGTTGCTGATGCGGGCGCAGCTCGCGACGCCCGACGAGCGGTTCATCACCAAGAACTCCTACAACGAGCTCTTTACGATGCACGGGACGACGATGGTCTTCCTCGTCGTCGTGCCGATCCTGGCCGGTTTCGGCAACTTCCTGCTGCCGTTGATGATCGGGGCGCGCGACATGGCGTTCCCGCGGCTGAACGCCTTCTCGTACTGGATGTTCCTGCTCGGCGGGATCGTGCTGATGCTGAGCTTCTTCGCCGGAGGCGGGGCCGCCCATGCGGGCTGGACGTCGTACGCGCCGCTCTCGGCGACGTTCACCCCGGGCCACGGGCAGGACTACTGGATCCTCGGCCTGCACATCCTTACCGTCTCGTCGCTCGCGGGCGCGATCAACTTCATCGTCACGACCCACAACATGCGCACCGCGGGAATGAGCTGGATGCGCCTGCCGCTCTTCGTCTGGGCGCTCTACACCTACGCGATCCTGCTCGTCGCCGTGCTGCCCGCGCTCTCGGCCGGGCTGACGCTCCTGCTGCTCGACCGGCAGGTCGGCACGCACTTCTTCGTGCCGCAGGAGGGCGGCAACGCGGTGCTGTACCAGCACGTGTTCTGGTTCTTCGGCCACCCCGAGGTCTACATCATGGTGCTGCCCGTGATGGGGATCATCTCCGAGGTGCTGCCGGTGTTCTCGCGCAAGCCGATCTTCGGCTACAAGGCGGTCGCGTTCTCGACGATCGGCATCTCGTTCTTCTCGATGCTCGTCTGGGCCCACCACATGTTCGCGGTCGGGCTGCCGGTCGGGCTCGACTCGTTCTTCATGCTCACGTCGATGATCATCGCCGTCCCGACCGGGGTAAAGATCTTCAACTGGCTCGCCACGACCTGGCGCGGGAACCTGCTCTTCGACACGCCGATGCTGTTCGCGCTCGGGTTCATCGCGCTCTTCACGATGGGCGGCCTGTCGGGGATCTTCCTCGCCGCATTCCCCGTCGACTGGCAGGTGACCGACACGTACTACGTCGTCGCGCATCTGCACTACGTGCTCTTCGGCGGCTCGATCTTCGGGATCTTCGCCGGGCTCTACTATTGGTGGCCGAAGATCTTCGGACGGTTGCTCGACGAGCGGCTCGGGAAGCTCCAGTTCTGGCTGATGTTCGTCGGCTTCAATGTCACTTTCCTGCCGCAGCACATGCTCGGGCTGCTCGGAATGCCGCGCCGCTACTACACGTATTCCCACGGCGGGCTCTGGGAGACGTACAACCTGATCTCGACGATCGGATCCGGGATCATGGCGCTCGGCCTGCTCGCCTTCGTCGCGAACGTGATCCGGACGGCGCGGGTCGGAACGCGGGTGGGCAACGATCCGTGGGTCGCCGACACGCTCGAGTGGTACACGACCTCGCCGCCGCCGCCCTACAACTTCGAGAAGGTTCCGTACGTGGAGAGCGCGCGGCCGCTGCGCGACCTGCGGCGCCGGCTCGCGGAGATGGAGACGTGACCGGAACGGCGCCCGGGCCCTGGCTCCGCCTGACGGCGCTCGCCGCCTCAGGGGCGACGCTCCTCGCAGTCGTCAGCGGGGCCGCTCACCTGGACACCGCGCACCGCGTACTCGCCGCGCTCGCCGGTCCGCCGCTCGTGGCCCTGCTGGCCGCCGCATGGATCGCGCACCGGCGGCTGCTCGCACCCGTGCTTGTGGCAGGCGTGGCATTCGCCGCGGCCGCGCTCCTCGTCGGTCGCGACCTGCACATTGCCTTCGCCTCGCTCGCGTTCGCGGCCGCACTCGTGACCACCGCCCAGACCTTCCGACCCCAAGTAACAGAGTGTTGCTTGGGATCGAGGTGGTGGGACTACCGTGGCTACCGGGATTACGTGACCCTGACGAAGCCGCGGATCATGTCGCTTCTGCTCCTGACCGGCTTCTGCGGGATGATCGTCGGGGCTCGCGGCTGGCCGGGCACGGGGCTCGCGGCTGCGGCGATGGGCGGGCTCGCGCTCGCCTGCGGCGGCGCAAGCGCACTCAACCACGTCCTCGACCGCGACATCGACCCGCTGATGGGGACGCGCACCGCGCGGCGGCCGGTCGCCGCGGGCCGGGTCGCGCCTTCGCGGGCGCTCGAGTTCGGGCTTGCGCTCTCGGCCTTCTCGTTCGTCCTGCTCGCGAGCGCGACGAACGTGCTGACGGCGACGCTCGCGCTCGTCGGCAATCTCTTCTACGTCCTCGTCTACACGCACTGGCTCAAGCGCTCGACGCCGCAGAACATCGTCATCGGCGGCGCCGCGGGGGCCGTGCCGCCGCTCGTCGGCTGGGCCGCGGCGACGGGAAACCTGGCGCTGCCGGCGCTCTTCCTCTTCCTGATCGTCTTCTTCTGGACGCCGCCGCACTTCTGGGCGCTCGCGCTGCTGATCAGGCGCGAGTACGCCGCCGCCGGCGTGCCGATGCTGCCGGTCGTCCGCGGCGAGCGCGAGACGACGCGGCAGATCGTGCTCTACTCGCTCGTGCTCGTCGGGATCACGCTGCTGCCGTTCCTCTGGCACACGGTCGGGCTCGAATACCTCGTCTCGGCGCTCGTGCTCGGCGCCGTCTTCGTCGGGCTCGCGCTGCGCCTCCGCCGTGCGGCGAGCCCGCGCCGTGCGGGCGTCCTCTTCCACTACTCGCTCCTCTACCTGGCCCTGCTCTTCGTCGCGATGGCGATCGACCCGATCCTCTGATGGATCCCGACCTCGCCCGTAAAAACGTCCGCCTCGGCCTCCTGCTCTTCGGCGTCTTCGTCGTGCTCTTCGGCGCCACGATCGGCGTGGCGTTCCTGTACCTCGTCCTCGATTAGGGATACTCTGGGGCCATGCGCCCCGGGATCCTCGAGATCGTGCTGCTCGTCGTCGTGCTCGTCCTCGTCTTCGGGGCGCGCCGGCTGCCCGAGATCGGACGCGGCCTCGGCTCCGGGATGCGCTCGTTCAGAGACGGCGTGACGGGCCGCGACGAGCTGCCGCCGCGCGACAGGTCCGCCTAGGCGCCGCTGGCCGGCGCCGCCCTCGTCTGCGCCGCTAACCCGCAGCGCCCGCAGTGCCAGCGACGCTCCAAAGCCGCCGCTTGCCGGCCCAGCGACGCTCCAAAGCCGCCGCTTGCCGGCGCCGCCCTCAGGACGGGCGGGCTCAGCCCGCGCGTCCGTCTGCAACGACCGGTCGACACGCGCGAATACAGACCTGCGCTCCTAGACCGACTCAGTTTTCGCGGGAGCGGTCGTGCTCGGCCCAGACCGACTCCCACGACCGAGGCTCGTCCGGGATCAGCGGCTCGCCGGGGTCGGCGAGGCGGTAGTACAGCACGGTCAGCGCGTGGGACATGTACGGCGTCATCAGCGCCGATCCGATCGTCCCCGCGAGCCAGAAGCGGAGCAGTCCGCTCTGCGGGTGGCCGCCGAGGAGCGAGAAGCCCAGCTCGACGATCACGACGATCAGGCCGACGTTGAAGAGGATGCGGAAGACGGCCCACGCGTGGCCGCTGACGAGCTCGCGGGAGCGCGCGAGTGCCGCTCGCGGGGAGGCGCCCTCGAGCATCACGACCGGCACCGCGAGCGCCCAGCGGGTCGCGAGCACGACACCGGGCACGATCAGGAAGAGCAAACCGAAGGTGATCCCGGCCGAGGCCAGCAGCGAGACGCCGATCAGCGCGCCCAGCCGCGAGCTCGAGCGCCCGTAGAGATCCTGGAGTGACGGCCCGCGCTCTCCGTCGTGGGCGGCACGGACGACCTCGACGAAGGCGCCCTGCATGAGTGCAGTTCCGGTGAGCGACAGGGCGAGGACGATCAGCAAGCCGACGAGACCCCCGTGCCCGGAGGAGACGAACGCCTGGAAGAATTCGGCGGTGCCGAAGACGACCAGCCCGGCGGCGAAGGTCAGGACGAAGAGCGACTTGTAAACCTCGTACGTGTCGCTCAAGACACCTCTGACGTTCAGATCTGCCTGCGTTTCCACGAGCCAAGGCATCGGCCGGCCGAATCGGCAGGCGTGCCCCTCGAACGAGGGACGGACACGTTTCTAAAGGTCTCCCCTCCGGCAGCCGATGCTTGGCCCGATGGGCCGCATCCGTCTCTTCACGCTCGCCTTCGCCATAGCCGCCGTACTGCTCTCCTTCGGCGCGACGGCGCAGGCGACCGAGCCGTTCCCGACCGCGGGCGTCGTCTCGCTCTCGAGCGGCCACTTCCGCGTGCTGTACAACCGTGACAGCTCGAGCGCCGCATACCTCACGCAGGAGCAGGCCGGCGACGTGCTCGGGATGGCCGAGCGCGCCTACGCGCTCTACCAGAGCTGGGGGTACGCGACCCCGGTGCTCGACCAGCTCGACATGGACGGTCAGATCGAGATCTCGGTCGACTCGTTCACGGGGGCCGTTGTCTCGCTGCCCGACGTCCCGGCCGGCGTCGTCGCGACCTACCCGCGCTGGACGTTCTACGTCCACACGCGCGGCGGCCTCGAGCCCCCGGGCGCGGACGACATCCATCTCGACAATGTCAACGGCATCGACTTCCACACGATCGCGCATGCGGTCTTCCACCTCTTCGAGGACGCCTACGTCGGCGGCCCCGGTGTAGGCGTCGCGACCGACACGTGGTTCCACGAGGCGACCGCCGAGTGGGCCGCGTACCGGGCGGACAACTTCGTCGGCGTCGGACAGGACAAGGTCGGCCAAGACGGGCGCTCCGGCGACTGCGTCGGCGCCGAGTGCGGCAAGACCGAGTACGACCGCGCCGCCTATCCGGGCTGGGCGTTCATCGAGCAGGTGAACGAGCGCTACGGAGCCGACACCGTCGAGTCCTTCTGGGAGCACGCGAACACCGTCGTGCCCGCCGGACAGACGACGCCGCAGCTGCTGGGCGACGTCCTCTCCGGCAAGGGGACGACGTTCGCGCAGTTCTTCAACGACTACACAACGGCGCTCCTGAACGGGAACTTCACGCTCACCGCGCTGACCGGGAAGCCACCCGTCACGGCCGCGTCGATTCAGGTCGGCACCGCCGGAGGGGCGATCCCGACCGCGGCCGTCGGCGTCAACCACCTCTCGGCCCGCTACGTCATGCTCGTCCCGGGCGACGTCGCGGATCCCACCAAGATCAGCGGCCAGTGTTATGCCGCGAGCCTCGCGCTGAAGGTGACGGCCACGCCGAGCGCCTTCAATTCGACGCCGTACGTCTTCGTCGACTCGGCGGGGAACGCGCCGCAGGCGCTGTCGGTCTCCGGCAGCACCGCGTCGATCACGCTGCCGTGGAGCACCTGCGCGGCCGGCTCGAAGGCGTACCTGTCGTTGCCGAACGGCGCGCTGTCCCTGGCCGCCGCGACGGACGGCCAGGAGTTCACCGTGAGCGGCACGCTGACGATCGACACGAAGACCGTGATCGCTCCAGGCGCTCCGCCCGATCCAGTCAAGATGCCCGAGACGGCGGTCTCGGTGCCGACGTCGGACGTCGCGCCAACGATCCAGGTGTTCGGGCCCGAGGTGATCCACCTCGCGGCGAGCGACCGAGAGCTCCGGCTGATCGTCTCCTCGGACAGTCCCGGCAAGGTGCAGGCCGCAATCGGCTCGACGATCCTCGGGACGCCCGCGCTCCGCGCCGGCAGCAACGACCTTCGCTTCCCGGTCCCGGCGTCGATCGTCTCGAGCCTGCGCCGCCAGTCGGCCGCCGACAACATCCTCTCGCTCACGCCGATCGCCTCGACCGGTGTCACCGGTACGGCCGTGCAGCGGGTGCTCGCTCTCGACGGCAAGCCCACGGTGAAGCCGAAGAAGGGCGCTCCCAAGAAGAAGCACGCCGTCTCGAAGAAGAAGGCTCCGAAGAAGAAGACCTCGGCCAAGCGCTAGAGTCGGGCCCGTGGGCGCGCCCGCGGACGGCATCTTCCTTGCCCGTCCCGACGAGGTCGCAGGGGGTCCCCGGCTCGCCGTCAAGGACCTCCTCGACACTGCCGGCCTCGTGACGACGTACGGCTCGAGCCTGTTCGCCGATCACGTCCCGGCGCAGACGGCGGAGACCGTGCGGCGCGCCGAGAGCGCGGGCTGGGTCGTCTGCGGCAAGACCAACCTGCACGAGTTCGCGTACGGGGTCAGCTCCCAGAACCCGCACTTCGGCACGGTCCCGAACCCGGTCGCCCCGGGTCGCCTCGCCGGCGGCTCGAGCGGAGGCTCGGCGGCGGCCGTGGCCGCGGGCCTCTGTGAGGCGGCTCTCGGCACGGACTCCGGCGGCTCGATCCGGATCCCAGCCGCGTGGTGCGGGGTCGTCGGCTTCAAGCCCACGTACGACCTCGTCCCCGCAGAGGGCTGCTTCCCGCTCGCGCCGAGCTTCGACCACGTCGGGCCGTTGGCGGCGAGCGTCGAGGGCTGCGCCGAGCTAATGCGGGCCCTCGCGCCGGCGTTCGAGCCGGCCGGCCTCAGCTCGCTCGACGAGCTCGCCGTCGGCGTCGCCTGGCTCGACGGCTGCGACCCGCTCGTCCGCGCCCGCCTCGAGGAGGCCGCGGCGCACTTCCCCCGGGCGAGCGCAGTCGAGTTCCCGCACTCTGGCGGTGCGGACTACGCCGTCTTCATGCGTGAGGCGGCGGACGTCCATCGCGGCCTCTTCCCCGAGCACGCGGAGGAGTACGGCGACAACGTCCGGACGAAGCTCGAACGCTGCTTCGCGGTCAGCGACGGCGAGGTGGAGGCCGGCGTTCGCGCCCGCGCCGAGTACCGGCACCGCTGCGAAGACGCGCTCGGCGAGCTCGAGCTGCTGGTCACGCCGACGATCGGCTTCGTCCCGCCGCCCGACGACGTGGACGAGCTCACGATCCGGGAGCGGGCGATCCGATTCACCTATCCGTTCGACTCGCTCGGCTGGCCGGCCCTCGCCCTCCCGTGCGGGCCTGCGGAGGACGGGCTGGCCGCCTCCGTCCAGCTCGTCGGCCGCCGCGGCGAGGATGCGCTCGTTCTCGCGGCCGGCTCGCTGCTCGCATCCCTCGTCCGAGGGACGGCTGGCGACTCGGCTATGCCGAAAACGAGGGAGTGACGTTTGCCTGCCGGACCGCCGCCTCCGCGCTGCTCGCGCTGCTTCTCGCCGCCTCGGCGAGCGCGCGGCCGCTCGCACAGCCCGCTGCCAAGACGGGCCCGGCAGGGCTCCACGGCTTCCTGCTGCGCGCCGACGAGCCGTCGCAGCAAAGCTTCACGCGTACCCCGTCGTTCGCCTGGAACCCGGTCGCCGGCGCGGTCGGGTACGAGTTCCAGCTCTCGACCAGCAGCGCCTTCCGTGACAGCGGCCTCGTCTACGAGGACGACGGGCTGAAGACGCCGGTCGTCGCGGTCAACATGACGTTGCCGTGGATCACCGGCTCGCCGCACTCGCTCTATGCGCGCGTGCGTGCCGTCCTGCAGGACTCCAGCACCACGGCGTGGAGCCAGGGCTGGGGCTTCGACATCACGCCCCCGCCGCCGCCCAAGCCGCTTTCGAGCTATCCCGGCCTGCTGCGCTGGACGCCCGTCGCCGGCGCCGAGGCCTACCAGATCTGGTTCGTCGACGTGCCGCCGGGCGAGAAGGTGGTCGTCTTCACGAACGTCCTCGACGAGCGCGAGTTCTTCACCTTCCACCAGTCGCCGGCGTGGACGAAGTCGATCCGCTGGCGCATCAGAGCGATGCGCGTGATCAGCTCCGACGTCAACAACAAGAAGGCCATCGACAACCGCGGCGCCGTCACGTTCGGCCCCTGGAGCCAGACGTACGTCTCGTCGAACCCGGTCTTCCAGGCAGGCCCGATCCGGCTCGTCGGCACCGTTTCGGACGTCTTCTCGAACGGCGACCCGGCGTCGCCCGCCCACAAGCTCATGCCGGCCTTCCTGTTCAACGGCAACCAGGCCGAGGACGGCACGTCGGCCGAGCTCTTCCGGGTCGAGATCTTCACCGACAAGCAGTGCCTGAACCCGGTCTTCGTCGGCCCGGCCACGGGCAGCCCCGCCTACTCGCCGCGCCCGTACGGCGGCCCGTTGCTCCTGCCGCTGAGCGCGTCGGCGATCTCCGCCGCGCGCACCCACTACCTCGCCGCGGGCACCGAGCCGCCGGGCGTGTCGTTTGACGGCTCCACGGTCGTCACGAACGAGTCGGGCGCCTCGGCCACGCCGACGACGAGCCTGCCGCTCACGACAGGGGCCGGTACGAGCTCGGCGTTCCTGACATGGTCGGCCGGCACGACGTTCGGCGCGCCGATCGACCTGCCCGACACAGACTGGCCGAACAGCGGGTACTACTGGACGGTCATCCCCGTCGCACCCGAGCAGCCGAGCGCGCTCCAGACGGCCGTGTCGGTGACGAACCTTCCCGGCGCGAAGACGATCAGCGTCGCGTCGTCCGACGGCTTCCAGCCCGGCGACGCCATCCTGATCGGCGCGGGCGCGGGCCAGGAGGCGGCGACCGTCACCGCCGTCGGCAAGGGCTCGCTCACGCTCGCGGCCGCGCTGACCTTCTCGCACCTGTCCGGCGAGCCGGTCGTGCGCGACGGCGGCAGCATCCAGTACGTCGACCTCGAGATGCCGCAGGACGCCTGCGCGGCGGGTCGCGTTGCGCGGTTCGGCAAGTCGAGCGAGCCGTCGCTCACCTCGTCCGGCGATCTCTTCGCCTCGGGGCTCTCGGCGACCGGACGCCTCACGTCGGCCGTGAAGACGAAGAAGTTCTACGGCAACCCGCTCGTGAGCTGGACGCCGGCGCTCGGCGCCAGCGCGTACCAGGTGCAGTGGAGCAAGTCGCCGTATACGTTCAAGGCCGAGCCGAACCCGAGCGCGACGACGCCCGGCGCGGCGGGCATCCTGACGGCGGCCACCTCGGCGCTGCTGCCGGTTCAGGCCGGTAGGTGGTACTACCGCGTCCGCGGCTTCGACTACTCGCTGCCGACGGGGAAGCAGGCGATGGGCTGGTCGGATCCGGTCAAGATCGTCGTCTCCGGGCCGAGCTTCACCGTCGTGCCGCCGGGCTCGAAGCCGAAGCCGAAGCACAAGCCGTAGCGGCCGTTGGCGGCTAGGGTCGGCGCATCGACGCCGACCTCAGCTTCGCGCTCGCGCTCGCAGACCTCGCCGACTCGATCTCGATGCCGCGTTTCCGCGCGCTCGATTTGCTCGTCGAGACGAAGCCTGACCTGACTCCGGTCACCGACGCCGACCGCGCCGTCGAGCGCGCCCTGCGCGAGCGAGTCGCCGCCGAACGCCCCGGCGAGGGCGTGCTCGGCGAGGAGGAGGGGGACGACGGCGGCTCGACGCGGTGGATCGTGGACCCCGTAGACGGGACGCGGAACTTCTCGCGGGGGATTCCGGTCTGGGGGACGCTGATCGCGCTGGAGCGCGAGGGTGAGCTCGTGCTCGGCGTGGCGTCGGCGCCCGCGCTCGCGGGGCGCTGGTGGGCGAGCCGCGGCGGGGGCGCATTCGCAGCCGGGCGGGCGATCCGCGTCTCGGCGGTCGAGCGCTGGGCCGACGCGGCGATCTCGACGACGCTTCCGGCCGCTGCGGCGGGTACCTGGCACGCCCGCGCGCTCGGCGATTTCTGGCAGCACATGCTCGTGGCCGAGGGGTCGCTCGACGCCGCCTTCGACGAGCCGCTCAGCGTCTGGGACTACGCCGCAGTCCAGGTGATCGTCGAGGAGGCGGGCGGGCGGGTCTCCGACCTGCGAGGCGGGCCGCCGCGGCCGGGCGAGCGCGTCGTCACGAGCAACGGACTCCTCCACGTGCAGGCACTGGCCAGCGCGGCGCGAGGCGCCGGCTGACGGCACCGGCTCAGACCGTCTCGCGGACGGCCGCTTCGTAGATCGGATCGCGCGTGAAGCGGTCGAGCTCGTCCGAGAGCAGGTCGCTCGGGCTCGGCGGGTCGCCCGGCGGGAACGGCGCCGGCTGCCCGTCGAGGTCGATTCCCTCGAGCCGCTCGGCCGGGACGTGCTCGAGCGCGATGTCGCGGTCGAGGCGCGAACGGAGCCAGCCGACGAGCAGGTACGCCTGCGCCGCGGTGCCGCGCACCCGGATCGTCCGCACGCTCGCGATGTCCGGCCAGAGCGAGGCCAGGAGCTCGCGCCAGCGCGCGGTGCGCGCCCACGCAATATCCGAGACCGCCGTTCGCTCGTGGAGCTCCGCGAGCCGGGTGTGGGCATACGGCAGGTCGTCCCACTCGGTCGAGTCGACGATCAGGCGGTCGGCGACGTCGACGAGCTGCTCCAGCTCGGGGGCGCCGAACGGGGGCTGTCCGCGCCAGCGGCAGAAGACGGGCAAGTCCGAGATCAGGAGGGGCGCGACGATGCTCGCAGGCGCCTTCGCGCGGCGACCGTGGATGCTGAGCTCGACGACCTCGGAGCAGACCTGCCGCTCGACCTCGGGCAGCGCGAAGCACTGGAGCGAGACCGACGCGTCGATCGTGTTCTGCGCCGAGTCGGGGTCGGGGACGAGCAGCAGCGTCCGCGACGGATGTCGCTCCGCCATCCCGGCCAGCGTCGCCCTCGCCGCCTCGAGCCACTCCGGCGGCACCCAGGCGATGTGCGTCATCACGCTCGTGCGGATGCTCGGCGGCCGGCCCTCCTCGGCCGTCGCGGCGCGCAGCCGCGAAAGCTGCGCCTCCACCTCGGCGATCGTGACAGCCTCGCCGCTCCAGGCCTCCAGCAGCGCCGGCTCAGCCATGGCCCGCCCGGCCACGACCCGTTGCCTGGCACCGGGACCGGGCCGGCTCAGCCATGGCACTCCCGGCCACGACCCGTTGCCTGGCACCGGGACCTGGCCGAACTGGTCAATGGCGCCGCCACGAGCGGCCGTCGCGATGGATGAGGTCGTCGGCGCTCGGCGGGCCCCAGGTGCCGGCGGCGTAGTTCGGGAAGCTCGGGCGGTCGCGCTTCCACGCCGCCACGATCGCGTCCACGAGCAGCCACTGCTCCTCGATCTCGTCGGCTCGGGTGAACAGCGTCGCGTCCCCGACCAGGCAGTCGAGGATCAGGCGCTCGTACGCCTCGGGCATGCCGGTCCTGAACGTGCCGCCGTAGAGGAAGTCCATGTGCACCGTCCGGATCCGCATGCCCTGGCCGGGCACCTTCGCGCCGATCGCGAGCGAGACGCCCTCGTCCGGCTGGACGTGGACGAGCAGGACGTTCGGCCGCAGGCCCTCCTCGGCGGTCTCCTCGAACGGCGGGTGCGGCGCCCGCTTGAACTGGATCGCGATCGTCGTCTCGCGGCGCGCCAGCCGCTTGCCCATGCGTACGTAGAACGGCGTGTCGGCCCAGCGCCAGTTGTCGACGTAGACCTTCGCGGCGACGTACGTCTCCGTCATCGAGTCGGGCGCGACGCCCGGCTCCTCGCGGTAACCGGGCACCTCCTCGCCCTCGATGAAGCCGCGGCCGTACTGCCCACGGACGACAGACTTCGGGCCGGGCGTGTGGATCGACTTCAGCACCTTCACCTTTTCGTTCCGCACCGAGTCGGCCGTGAAGTCGATCGGCGGCTCCATCGCCGTCAGCGCCAGGAGCTGCAGCAGGTGGTTCTGGAAGATGTCGCGGATCGCGCCTGCCCGTTCGTAGTAGGCCGCGCGGCCCTCGATCCCGATCGACTCGGCGACCGTGATCTGGATGTGGTCGACGAACTGGCGGTTCCAGATCGGCTCGAAGATGCCGTTCGAGAACCGCAGCGCCAGCATGTTCTGGACCGTCTCCTTGCCCAGGTAGTGGTCGATGCGGAAGATCTCGCTTTCCTTGAAGTCCCTGGTCAGGAGCTCGTTCAGCTCGCGTGCCGAGGCGAGGTCGTAGCCGAACGGCTTCTCGACGATCAACCGCGTCCAGCCCTCCGTCGAGCGGCGCTTGCCGATCGCCTCGACGATGGTCTTGAAGGCGACCGGCGGGACGGCCAGGTAATAGACCCGGTTGCCCTGGGTGTCGCGCTCCTGGTCGAGCTCGTTCAGGACCTCGGCGATCCGGTCTTCGCCGCCCTCGTCGGCGAAGTCGGTCCCGACCCAGCGCATCCCTCCGGCGAGCTTCTCCCAGACGTCCTCGCGGAACTCGTCGCGGCTGTAGCGCTGGACCGCCTCCTTCATGTCCTCACGGAACTCGTCGTCGGTGCTCTCGCTGCGGGCGACGCCGACCACTCCGAACCGGTCCGGCAGCAGGCGGCGGTAGGCAAGCGAGTACAGCGCCGGGAAGAGCTTCTTGTGCGTGAGGTCGCCCGACGCCCCGAAGATGACCATCGCGCACGGATCGGGCGTGCGGCGGAGCAAAAGCCCTTCCAGCAGTGGGTTCTCCTCGGTTGTGGCCATGATCAGTGCGAGCGCGGGTCGGCGCTCGAGGCCTCCGCCTTCTCCATCGCCCGGATGGCATGGCCGCCGAACTGGTTGCGGAGCGCGGCTGCCACCTTCGCCGAGAACTTGATCTCGTCGCGCGAGGCGAAGCGGGCAAACAGCGACGCGGCGATCACCGGCGCCGGCACGTTTTCGTTGATCGCCTCGCTTATGGTCCAGCGCCCCTCGCCGGAGTCCTCGACCCACGGCGCGATGTCCTCGAGCTGCGAGCCGTGCTGCTCGAACGCGGTGTGCAGGAGCTCGAGCAGCCAGGAACGGACGACCGACCCGTAGCGCCAGATCCCTGCGATCTGCTCGAGGTCGAGGTCGTACTCGGAGTGGTCCATGATCTCGAACCCCTCGGCGTAGGCCTGCATCATCCCGTACTCGATCCCGTTGTGGACCATCTTGACGAAGTGGCCTGCCCCCGGGCCGCCGACATGCGCGTAGCCGTCCTCGGGCGCAAGCGCTGTGAAGATCGGCTCGAGCCGCTTCACCGGCTCGTCCTCGCCGCCGACCATCATGCAGAAGCCGACCTCGAGGCCCCAGATCCCGCCCGAAACGCCCGCGTCGACGAACTGGATCCCGCGATGTCCCGCCTCGACGTTGCGCCGCTTCGAGTCGCGGAAGTTCGAGTTGCCGCCGTCCACGATCGTGTCGCCGGCGTCGGCGATGGTGAGCAAGTCCTGGAAGACCGCCTCGGTGACCTTACCCGAGGGCACCATCATCCAGAAGGCGCGCGGCGGCTCGAGCTGGCCCTTCAGCTCCTCGAGCGAGGCCGCGGTGCGCGACTCGACCTTGGGGTCGTAGGTCTTGACGTCGTGGCCGGCTTCGCGCAGCCGCTCGGTCATCCCGTTTCCCATCCGGCCGAGGCCGATCATCCCAAGTTCCATCAGAGGTCCTCCAGTCGGACGCGCGCGACGCGACGGCCGCGCTCCTTCAGCGACGCATAGTCTCCCTCGGCCTGCGCTCGGATCAACCGGCCGAAGCCGAACGGCCTGCCCGGAATCGGCAGCTCCTCGCCGGGGTCGTCGACCACCTGGAGGAAGAGACCGGTGTCGGGGCCGCCCTTGTGCAACTGCCCGGTGGAGTGCAGGTACCGGGGACCGTAGCCGTGCGTGACTACGAGCCCGGTCCGCCGGCGGAGCCGCTGGACGAGGTCGCGGATCCGCCGGTCGTTGTCCTCGCACGGCTCGACGAACGCCTGGATACAGAGATAGTCCCCCTTCTCCGCCCGCGCGACGAGCGCCTCGAGCGAGCTCTCGGGCTCGAGGCTCGGCTCCGCTCCCGTGGCGAGCACCTCGTTCGTCCTGCCGGATGCCGCCTGGACGTCGGGCTGGTCGAACGGGTTGATCTCGAGGAACGCGCCGGCCACGGCGACCGCGAACTCCCAGCGAAAGAACTCGCCGCCGAGCATGTACGGCTCCGCGAGGTAGACCTCTCCGGGCTGGCGGTCGACGCCGTCCGGGCTCTCGCCGGGAGCCGGAACGAGGCCCTTGCCCTGCTTCCCGGTGGACTCCGCGACGAGCTGCTCGGCCCAGAGCCCGAAGCAGCCCTCGGTCTCCTGGATGCAGATCTTGTCCCGCCCCTCGTGCCAGCCCGCGCCGAAGCGGCGGCCGAGCTCGTAGCCGGGATTGCCGTCGTCTCGGCGGCACGCCTCGACCATCCGCTCCGCGTTCGACAGCAGCCGGTCCAGATCGATCCCCATCAGCGCTGCGGGCACCATTCCGAACGGCGACAGCGCCGAGAAGCGGCCGCCCACCGACGGCTCGCCCGGAAAGACGGCGCGGAACTCTCGCTCCTGCGCGAGCCGCTCGAGCTCGGAGCCGGGGTCGGTGATGGCGGCGAAGCGCTCGCCTCGCTCCCGCGTCTTCTCCCAGAAGTAGTCGCAGTGGGAGCGGGTCTCGAGGGTCGAGCCCGACTTCGAGGAGACGATGAAGAGGGTCCGATCGAGGTCGATGCGCTTCTCGAGCGCGCGGATCCCGGCCGGGTGGGTCGTGTCGAGGACGTGGAACGATTCGACGCGGAACGACCGTCGCAGCACCTCCGGGGCGAGGCTCGAGCCGCCCATGCCGAGCAGCACGACGGCGTCGAGCCCCTCGTCGACGACCTCCTCGGCGAACCGGTCGAGCTCGGCGATCCGCTCGTGCATCCGCAGCGGCTCGTCGAGCCAGCCGAGCCACTTCGCCTCGTCGGCGCCGGTCCAAACAGTGGGGTCGCGTTCCCAGATTCGATCAATGAGATCGGCGCGTTGCACCGATCTCTAGTGAAAGCCCGAGGGCACAAGCATTCTTCCCTTCGCCTTCTTAGCGGAGATCGCCGCTAGGCGATTTCTGCCAGCTCTCCGCGCTTCGCCCGGACGCCTTCGAGCAGCTCCTCGAAGGAGTCGGCGAACTTCTGCACGCCCTCCAGCTCGAGCGTCTCGACGACGTCGTCGTAGTCGATTCCGACCCGTTCGAGGTCGGTGAGGAGCCGGCGCGCCTCGTCGACGCCCCGCTCCAGCGTGTCCGCGACCACGCCGTGGTCCTGGAAGGCGCGGATCGTCTCCTCGGGCATTGTGTCGACCGTTGCCGGGCCGATCAGCTCTTCGACGTAGAGCACGTCGCGATACTCGGGGTTCTTGGTCGAGGTCGAGGCCCAGAGGCAGCGCTGCGGCCTGGCGCCCTTTCCCTCGAGGAACTCCCAGCGAGGGCCCGAGAAGACCTGCTTGTAGTTCTGGTAGGCGAGCTTCGCGTTCCCGATGGCGAGCTTGCCGCGCAGCGCGAGCGCCTCGTCGGAGCCGATCGCCTCGAGCCGCTTGTCCGTCTCGGTGTCGACACGCGAGACGAAGAAGCTCGCGACGGAGTTCACGGTCGAGGGGCTGCCGCCGCCTGCAACGAGTCGCTCGAGGCCCCGGATGTACGCCTCCATGACCTCCTTGTGCCGCTCGAGCGAGAAGATCAGCGTCACGTTGATGTTCTTGCCGGCCGCGACCGCGTCCTCGATCGCCCCGAGCCCGGGCTTCGTGGCCGGGATCTTGACGTAGAGGTTCGGCTTGGCGATCCACTCGTGCAGGCGGATCATCTCCTCGTAGGTGCCGTCGCGGTCGTACGCGAGCGTCGGGTCGACCTCCCACGAGACGTAGCCGTCGAGCGGGTTCGCCTCGTGCACCGGGGCGAGCAGGTCGGTCGCCGCGTCGATGTCGCGCGCCGAAAGCTGGAGGAAGATCTCCTTCGGGTCGCTCTCGTGCTCGAGCAGCTCCTTCAGCTGCTCGTCGTAGGCGGTTCCCTCGGAGATCGCCTTCTGGAAGATGGTCGGGTTCGAGGTGACGCCGACGACGGCGTCGTCGTCCATCATCTGCGCGAGCTTGCCCGACTCGAGCATGTCGCGCGACAGATAGTCGATCCAGACCGACTGTCCCTTCTCCGAGAGCTCGTGGAGCTTCGACTTAGCCATGAGATGCCTCTCTTTCCATTGCTGCAATCTTTTCCAGTCGTCTGACATAACGCTCGCCGCCGTCGAATCGTGCCGCCAGGAAGGCGCGGATGAGGTCGGCGGCGAGCGAGGGGCCGATCACATCCGAGCCGAGACAGATGATGTTCATGTCGTCGTGCTCGACGCCCTGGTGGGCCGAGTAGACGTCGTGACAGATCGCGGCGCGGATCCCGCGCAGCTTGCAGGCGGCGACCGCCGCGCCCACGCCCGAGCCGCAGACGAGCACGCCCCGCTCCGCGTCGCCGCGCAGGATCGCCTCGCCGAGCTCCCTCGCCTTGTCCGGATAGTCGATGCGCACGGCGTCGGTATCGGTGCCGAGATCGACGGTCTCGTGACCGGCCCCGGCCAGGACCTCGAGGACCGCGTCGCGCAGATGGACGCCCCGGTGGTCGAAGGCCACGCCGACCTTCACGGCGACTCCATCTCGATGCGGACGATGCGGCCGTCGCGGAAGGCGTAGCGCGTGACGAGCGGACGGACGTACGCGAGCTCCGCGTTCTCCTTCCACCGGAACACCTGGTTGCCGCGCATCAGCGCGCCGTCACCGTCCGGTTCGAAGACGCGGTCCTCGAGCGTCACCTCGAGATGGTCGAAGGCCGGACCGGCCCAGCCGGCCTTCAGCTCGGCGAGCCCGAACGGGCGCCCGCTGGGCGGCACGATCTCGACGTCCGGGTGAAGCAACTTCCCCGCCGCCTCGTAGTCGCCGGCCTTCACAGCGTCCGAATAGCGGCGCGCCACCTCGACACTCAAGACACCCGTTCTCGGAGGGCGACAGCCCGATTAACGACGTTGTCGAGGTTGTAGCCGAGGCGCTCGAGCACCGTGTTCCCCGGCGCCGAGGAGCCGAAGCGGTCGAGCGCGACCGTGTCACCCTCGTCGCCGACCCAGCGGTGCCAGCCCTGGGCGACGCCCGCCTCGACAGAGAGCCGCGCCTTCACGTCGGGAGGCAGCACCTCGTCGCGGTAGTCCGCCGGCTGCAACTCGAAGAGCTCCCAGCACGGCATCGAGACGACGCGCGGGTGGATCCCCTGCTCCTCAAGCTTCCTCGCCGCCTCGAGCGTGAGCCAGACCTCCGAGCCCGTGGCGAGCAGGATCATGTCCGGCGAGCCATTCGCCTCCTCCGCCTCCCAGAGGACGTAGGCGCCGCGCTCGACGCCGTCGGCCGCGCCGAGGCCGGTGCGGTCGAGCGTCGGCACCTTCTGGCGGGTCAGGGCGAGCGCGACCGGGCCGCCCTCACGCTCGAGCGCGACCTTCCATGCAAATACGGTCTCGTTGGCGTCGGCGGGACGTATGAACCAGAAGTTGGGGATCGCCCGCAGCGCCGCGTAGTGCTCCACGGGCTGGTGCGTCGGTCCGTCCTCGCCGAGGCCGACCGAGTCGTGCGTCCAGACCCAGACGACGTTCAGGTGGCCGAGCGCCGAGAGCCGCACCGCCGGGCGCATGTAGTCGGAGAAGATCAGGAAGGTCGAGCCGTACGGCTTGACCATGCCGTCGTGGAGCGAGATCCCATTCACGATCGAGCCCATGGCGTGCTCGCGGATGCCGAAGGATATGTTGCGGCCCGCGTGGTACTGCGAGAAGAGGCCGCCGCCGACGAACTCGGTCTTGGTCGACTCGACGAGGTCGGCCGCCCCGCCCACCATCGTCGGCGTGAACCGCTTGAACGCCTGCATGATCTTCTTGCCCGCGTCGCGGGTCGCGATCTCCTCGCCCGCGTCGAACCGGGGCAGCGCTTCCACCCAGCCCGGCCTGGGCTTGCCGGTGTGCACCTGGTCCCAGTCCTCCCGCAGGCCGCGATACTCCGCGCTCCAGCGCTCGAAGCGGTCCTTCCACCCCTGCTCGAGCTCGATTCCGCGGTCGACCTGGCTCATGTGGTCGTAGACCTCGGGTGGAACATGGAAGTGCAGGTCGGGATCCCAGCCGAGCGCCTCCTTCGCTGCGCGCACCTCGTCCTCGCCGAGCGGCGAGCCGTGCGACTTCGCCGTATCGACGGCGTGAGGCGCGCCGTAGGCGATGTGCGAGCGGACGACGATCAGGCTGGGCCGCTCCAGCTCCTCTTGCGCCTTTTCTATCGCTGCGCGCAGCACAGCGATGTCGTTCGCGTCGTCGACCCGCTGCACGTGCCAGCCCTGCGCCTCGAAGCGCTTGCCGCGGTCCTCGACCGAGAACGAGATCGAGGTCGTGCCGTCGATCGTGATGTGGTTGTCGTCGTAGAAGTAGACGAGCTTGCCGAGCCCGAGCTGGCCGGCGATCGAGGCGGCCTCGTTCGAGACGCCCTCCATCAGGTCGCCGTCGGAGCAGATGCAATAGACCCGGTGGTCGACGATGTCCTCGTGCGGCCGGTTGTAGCGCTCGCCGAGGAATCGCTCCGCGATCGCGAAGCCGACGCCGTTCGCGAAGCCCTGGCCGAGCGGGCCGGTCGTGGTCTCGATCCCGGGCGTGAGGAAGTGCTCGGGGTGTCCCGGAGTGATCGACTGCCACTGGCGGAACCGCTTCAGCTCGTCGAGCGAGAGGTTGTAGCCCGTCAGGTGCAGCGTCGTGTACTGCAGGATGCACGAGTGGCCGGCGGAGAGGACGAACCGGTCGCGGTTCGGCCAGTCCGGGTTGGACGGGCTGTGGTTCATCACCTCGACGTAGAGGAGGTAGGCGAGCGGCGCGAGCGCCATCGCGGTGCCCGGATGGCCCGCGTTTGCCTTCTGCACGGCGTCCATCGACAACGTGCGAATCGTGTTGATCGAAAGCTGGGTGATGTCCTGTTCGCTCACGGTGTCTCCTGACGCCAGCGGCCGGTTGCCTCGTACAGCTCGCGCTGCCTGTCCCGAGCTGAACGATATGCCTCTGCCCTCTCCTCGCGCGGATGGAACACCGCCCCGAGGGACGCGTCGGTAACCGTCTCGCCGAGGCGCTCGAGCACGAGCGCGGCGGCGCCGCGGAGGGAAGCCTCCTTCACACCCGAGGCGGTCACCGGCCGGGCGAGCGCGTCGGCCATGATCTGGATCCAGTCGGGGTCGGCGAGGAGCGCGCCGCCGGTCGCGACGAGCTCCTCGACCGTCGGCAGCAGGTCGGCGACCTCGGCGAAGCGGAAGGCGACTCCCTCGAGCGCGGCCTGGCGGAGGTCGAGCGGGGTGGTGTCGAAGGTGAGGCCCGCGATCGCGCCCTTAGCGAACGGATTCCAGCCGGTGCTGCGTTCGCCTCCGAGCAGCGTCAGGAACGTGAGCCCATGCGAGTCGGGATCGCGGTCGGCCAGCGAGCCGCTCCCATCGGCAAGGGTGTTGTCGAGCCAGCCGGAGAGGTTGCCGCCGTCCGAGAGCGCCCCGCCCTCGACGACGCGCCGCTTGTCGAGGCGGTAGAGAAAGAGTCCCGGCCGCGGCTGCGGGCGCTCGGTCTCGTAGAGGATTCGCATCGCGCCCGAGGTGCCGACCATCAGCGCGGCGCGCTTGCGGCCGGTGCAGCCGGCACCGAGGTTCGAGCAGCAGCCGTCGAGCCACGCGGGGAACCAGTCTCCGATCGGCTCCTCCGAAATCCGCGGCAGCCGCTCCGCCTCGAGCCCGAGGACGTCCAGCAGCTCCTCGTCCCAGCCGCCGCTCAGATCGAGCAGCCCGGTGCCCGAGGCGATCGAGGTGCTGCACGCGGGCTCGCAGTCGTGCAGCTGCGCGTAGAGGTAGTCGCAGAACGAGACGAAGTGGCTCGCGCGGCGGAACGTCTCCGGCTCCGCCTCGGCGAGCCAGGCGAGCTTCGCCGGCCAGAAGCTCGTGTGGATGTGGCAGCCGGTGCGGGCCTGCACCTCCTCTTCGTCGAGGCGGCGGGCGAGCCAGTCGGCGGCCGAGGCCGATCGCGTGTCGCGCCAGCCGAGAATCGGCGTCAGCGGGCGGCCCTCCCCGTCGATCGCGAGCAGGCTGTGCCCGAAGCAGGACGCGCCGACAGCGTCGACGTCCTCGTCGCGGCCGGCGATCGCCTCGCGCACGAGCCTGACGATCTCGTCCGGGTCGCTGCCGCCGTATTTAAGCTGGGATGCCTCGTCGGCGGGCTCGCCGCGCTCGTCGAACACCTGCGCCCGGACGGACGAGCTGCCGACGTCGAGGGCCAGAACGCGCGCCACGTCGGAAGTACCCTAAGTGCGTGGCCGTGGTGATCGCCTCCAACCTGCGCAAGGAGCTCGCGGGCAACCTGCTCTTCGACGGCGTCTCGTTCAAGGTCGAGCGCCGCGACCGCGTCGCGCTCTCCGGCCCGAACGGGGCGGGCAAGACGACGCTGCTCCGGATGCTGGCCGGACAGACCGAGATCCACGGCGGCGAGCTCGTGTTCGAGAAGGGGGCGCGCGTCGCGCTGCACGATCAGCGCCCGCCGCTCGAGCGGGAGCTGACGCTGCGGGAGTACGTGCTCGCCGGGGCGGCCGACCTCGTCGCCGCCGAGCGGGAGCTGCGCAGACTCGAGCAGGCGATGGCCGGGGGCGCCCACGACAGCGGCACGCTCAACGCATACGCGACGGCCCAGCACCGGCTCGAGCACGCGGGCGGGTATGCCTGGCGCGAGCACGCGAGCTCGGTCGTCCGCGGCCTCGGCTTCTCGGACGACGACCTCGACCGGCCGCTGCAGACGTTCTCCGGCGGGGAGCTCACGCGCGCGTCCCTGGCGCGTGCGCTCGGCGGCGCGCCGGACCTGCTGCTGCTCGACGAGCCGACGAATCACCTCGACGTCGAGAGCCTGGAGTGGCTGGAGGCCGAGATCGAGACGATCGACGCGGGCGTCATCCTCGTCGCGCACGACCGCTGGTTCCTCGAGGCCGTCACGACCGCCGTGCTCGAGCTCGGCGGCGGGCGCTCGATCTACTTCCCGGGCACCTGGCACACGTGGCGGCTCGAGAAGGCGGCGCGGGCGCTCGACGCGCAGAAGCAGGTCGAGCGCGTCCAGGAGGACATCGCGCGCCTGAACCGTTTCGTCGAGCGCTTCCGCTACAAGAAGTCGAAGGCCAAGCAGGCGCAGGCCAAGCTGACGCAGATCGGCCGGCTCGAGAAGGAGAAGGCCGGGGCCGCGGGCGAGCTCGACCGGCTCTCGGTCAAGCGCCGGACGCTCGGGTTCGAGTTCCTCAAGCCGGCGCGGAGCGGCCGGACGGTCGTCGAGGCCGAGGGACTCGAGCTGCGCGTTCCCGACCGCGTGCTTCTCGCGGATGCGGACTTCGCACTCGAGCGCGGCGAGCACGTCGCCCTCGTCGGCCCGAACGGATCCGGCAAGACCACGCTGCTCGAGACGCTGCTCGGCCGCCGCCCGCCGGAGGCCGGAACGATCCGGCTCGGGCACGGCGTCGAGCCCGCGTACTTCTCGCAGCACGAGGTCGAGCTCGACGAACGCGGGTCCGTGCTCCAGTGCACGCAGGGTGCGACGGGACTGACGCGGCCGGAGGCCCAGGCTCTGCTCGGCCGCTTCCTCTTCTCCGGCTGGGCCGAGCACGAGAAGCCGGTAGCGGTGCTCTCGGGCGGCGAGCGGCGCCGCCTTGCGCTCGCGCTGACGGTCGCGTCGGGGGCGAACTTCCTCGTCCTCGACGAGCCGACGAACCACCTCGACCTCGAGAGCCGCGAGGCGCTCGAGGCCGCGCTCGAGGCGTTCCCGGGAACGCTGCTGCTCGTCTCCCATGACCGCGCGCTGCTCGACGCCGTGGCCGAGCGGACGCTCGCTATCGACGACGGCGCCCTGCGCTCCTACGACGGCGGCTGGGCCGACTACGTTCGCGTCCGCGACGAGCGGCTCGCGGCGCCGCCGCCTGCTCCCGCGCCCACGCCGAAGGCCGCGAAGCCGAAGCCGGTCGCGAAGCCGCGGCCGACGGAGCTCGAGCGGATCGAGGCCCAGATCGCGGCCCGCGAGCGGGAGGTCGCCGAGCTCGAGGCCCGGCTCGCCGACGACTGGGGCGACGTCGAGACGCTCACCGCGCACCGCCGCGCCCGGGACGACCTCAAGTCGTTGCTCGGCCGCTGGGAAGAGCTCTTCGAGCAGGCGCAGGCGTGATCGGGATCGACGTCCTCCTCGGCATCGCCGACCAGAGGCGGGAACGAGAGCGGCGCGCATGACGGAGGAGGCGCGACTCGTCGAGCTCCTGCACGAGCTCGTCGAGCTCGAGTCGCCGACCGGCGAGACGGGCGCGATGCGCGACCGCATGGAGGCGGAGCTGCGTCGGCTCGGCGCGTCGGTAGAGCGGCTCGGCGAGCACCTGCGGGCCGAGCTCGCCGGCGAGGGACCGCCCCTGCTTCTGCTCGGTCATCTCGACAGCGTCTGGGACCGGGGCACGCTCGAGCGAATGCCCTGGCGCGTCGCCGAGGGCCGCGCCTACGGGCCGGGCGTCTACGACATGAAGGCCGGGCTCGTCGTCCTGCTCGAGGCCGTGCGAAGGGCCGAGACTCGCCGCGCGCTCCGGATCTTCCTCACGGCCGACGAGGAGATGGGCAGCCGCACCGGAAAGCCGCTGCTCGAGGAGGCAGCCGAAGGCGTCGCGGCGGCGCTCGTCGTCGAGCCGCCGACGGCCGAGGGCGACCTGAAGACGGCGCGCAAGGGCCTCGGCCGCTTCCAGCTCCGCGTCAGGGGCCGCGCCGCGCACGCCGGCACCAACCTGATCGACGGGGCGAGTGCGATCGAGGAGCTCTCCCACCAGATCCTGCGCCTGCACGCGCTGACCGACCACGAGCGCGGGACGAGCGTCAACGTCGGCCGGGTCAGCGGCGGCACGCGCGAGAACGTCGTCGCGGCGTACGCCGAGGCGCACGTGGACGTCCGTGTCGCGCGCTTCGCCGACCGCGAGCGGCTGGAGCAGGTGCTCGACTCGCTCGAGCCGGTGATCGAGGGGACGACGCTCGAGCTCGGCGGCGGCTGGACGCGCCCGCCGCTCGAGCCCTCGCCGGGCTCGGCGCTGCTCTTCGTGCAAGCGCGGGAGCACGGCCTCGCGCTCGGCCTCGACCTGCACGAGGCCTCGGCCGGCGGCGGCTCGGACGGAAACCTCGTCGGCGCGCTCGGCGTCCCCGTCCTCGATGGCCTCGGCGCCCAGGGCGGCGGCGCCCACGCCGAGGACGAGCACGTCCTCGTCGAGTCGCTGCCCGTCCGCGCCGAGCTCCTCGCCCGGATCCTCAACGAACCCGGTCTCTAGGTCCCTCCGCTCCCATGTAACACGTTGTTACTCGGGGAGCTCAGGACCAGAACTGGTCGAACGCGACCGAGTCGATCGGCGCAGCGGTGACGTCGGAGATGCGGCCGTCGCGGAACTCGCAGAGCAGCACCTGGTCGATGTCGAGCGTGCGGTCGCTGCGGCGGCCGCGGGCGCGGTAGACCGCGACGCCGCGGTCGTCGTCGGCGAACGCCCAGCGGAGCTCGCTGCGATAGGTGCCGTCGGTCTCGCTCGTCGTCCGGCGCAGGAACCTGACGACCTCGCGCCAGCCACGGTACTCGCCGGTCATCGGGTTGCGGCCGCCGACGCGCCACACGACCTCGTGGTCGAACATCGCGGCCACCGCGGCGCCGTCCCGCCGGCCGAAGGCCTCGAACAGGCGCCGCAGGAGTGCGACGTTGGGATGTTCCGCAGGAATGGACATGGGTGCTATCGAAAAGTTACTTTTGCTGCGACTTTCTCGCGATCCTGGAGGTGGTGAATGGCTGCCCAAGCGGACGAGCGAGTGATGATCTCCGAACGAGTCGCGCCCGGCATGCTGCCGCGCGTCCTGAACTCGTTCGACATGACGATCATCTTCGTCGCGATCGTCCTTTTCATCGTCAACGCGTCGGCGATCCAGCAGGCCCATCAGGCGGCCTTCACGTACTGGGTCCTCGGCTTCGTCGCGTTCCTGATCCCCGGGGCGCTCGTCACGGCCCAGCTCGGTCAGATGTTCCCGCAGGAAGGCTCGCTCTACGTCTGGACACAGAAGGCCCTCGGGCCGTTCTGGGGCTTCTTTGCCGGATTCTGCGCGTGGTGGCCGGGGGTCCTCGTCATGGTCGCGACCGGGGACGCCGTCGTGACGATCTGGCAGTTCGTCGACAAGGGCGGGCTTCCGAAGGCGTGGGAGCAGGGCCTCGTGATCCTCGCCGTGCTCTGGTTCTCGGCGTTCATGTCGATGCTGCGGCTACGGATGACGCAGTCGTACGCGAACTGGGCGGTCGTCTTCTACGGCGCCGCGATCTTCGTGATCGGACTGGCCGGGATCCTCTGGCTGATCGGCAGCGGGCACTCCGCGACCGGCGGCTGGGGAACGGCGAGCAACTGGAACATCCATGCCGGGCAGTGGACGTGGTTCGGATTCGTGATCCTCGCCCTGCTCGGGATCGAGGTGCCGCTGAACATGGGCGTCGAGATCGTCCACATGCGGTCGATCAAGAAGTACCTGTTCTGGGGCTCGATCGTCGTCATGTTCGCCTACCTGTGGGCGACGCTCGGGACGATGCTCGCGCTGCCCGCATCCAAGAGCGCCGGTGCCACGACGGACATCCTGAGCGCAGTCCAGGTCGGCTTCTTCGGCTCGCACGCGTTCGCGGTCGTGATCGGGCTCGTCCTGATCTGGTTCTTCGTCTCGAACACGATCGTCTATAACTACTCGTTCTCGCGGCTGCTGTTCGTGTCCGGGCTGGA
>WNGD01001568.1_pt1 | contig 28058 bp, 26 predicted proteins | sample 5400671 | NCBI WGS metagenome assembly WNGD01 (sample SAMN13153369, study PRJNA577476) | soil metagenome | isolation source: 40 cm soil or saprolite under grassland replicate 2 | place: USA:California | collected 2016-06-15
CCGGGCAGGACACGACCGGCGCACGTGGTTGAGCCAGGAGCCGCCAGGCCCAGAACGGCCAGCGCGACCGCCGCGAGCTTCACGGATCCTCGAACCAGAAGAAGCCGACCGTGCCCGGACCGGCGTGCGTGCCGACAACCGGGCCCAGCGTCGTCACAAGCTCGAGCTCGGCTTTCGGCCGCGTTCGGCGGACGAGCTCCTTCAGGGCCTCGGCTCGCTCCGGCGCGTCGGCATGCGCGATCCCGACACGGACGCCGGAGCCGTCTTCCGTGATCGCGGACGTGAATGCCCGCTCGAACTCGATGAAGGCCTTGCGGTTTCCGCGCACGCGTTTGAGCGGTACGACCTCGCCGTCGGCAATCGTCAGGATCGGCTTGATGCGCAGAAGCTCGCCCGCCCAGGCCGCGGCGCGGCCGATACGTCCGCCCTTGGCGAGGTACTCGAGCGTCTCGACCGTGAAGATGAGCCCGGCCTCGCGCCGGAAGCGATCGACGAGCCGGTCGACCTCCTCGTCGGTCGTCCCGTGCTCGAGCCGCCGCTGGATCGCGAGTCCGAGCATCGCAACCGCGGCCGAGGCCGAGCCCGAATCAACCACCCGAACCCTGTCTTCCCCTAGCTCCCGACCGGCAGTGCGGGCGCTCTCGGCCGTGCCGGAGAGCCGCCCTGCGATGTGCACGGAGTAGATGCGCTCGAATCCTGCGAGCTCCTCGTAGGTGGCCAGAAAGTCGCCGGGGGTCGGCTGCGAGGTCGTCGGCAGCTCGGCGGCCTTCCGGATTCGTGCGTAGAACTCCGCAGGACCGAGCTCGACGTAGTCGCGGTAGCTGTTGCTCCCGAAGCGAACGTAGAGCGGCACGATTCGCCAGTTCTGGAAGCGCTCGGGCGCTTCGGGAAAATCCGCGGTCGAGTCGACCACGATCGCCGTGTTCTTCGACGTGAGCCGCATCGCTAGGTCTGCCCCGCGCTGCGGATGGCGGCGACGATCTCCCCGAGCTCCTCGTCCTTGGTCAGGCAGGCCACCGCACCGGCCTCGAAGAGCGCCTGGCGCTGGCGAGGATTGGCCGAGGCTGTCAGGCCGACGACCGCGGCGTCCGGACAAGACTTGCGGACCGCGCCAGTGGCCTGCACGCCGTCCATGCCGGGCAGCCGAAAGTCCATCAGCACGACGTCGGGTGCTAGCTCGCGAGCGGTGGCGGCGGCCTCGTCTCCCGAGCCGATCGACGCGACGACCTCGATGTCGGCCTGCAGGCCAAGCACGAGCTCGAGTCCCTCGCGAAAGACCTGGTTGTCCTCCACGAGGAGAACGCGGATCGGTGCGGCCACCCGCGGACTCTAGCTCGGCTATTCCGCCGCCAGAAGGAGCGGATAGTGAGGCTGGCCGCCCTCGTGGACGTCGAGCGCGAGCTCCGGGTGGCGCTCCTCGAGCTCACGAACGAGCTCAGCGACAGAGGGCTTCTCGTCGCCGGTCAGCATCGTCAGCACGTCGCGTGGTTCGGCCAGGAGCCGCTCGACGACGGTGCGCGCCACCTCCTCGAACCCGTCGCCGCCCGCGATCGGCTCGCCGTCGAGCAGGCCGAGGTAACTCCCCTTGCCAACGGCAATACCGTTCAGCTCCACGTCACGCGAGGCCACCGTGACGGCGCCGGTCGCGACCTCAGCGAGGATTTGCTTCATCGCAACGGCGTTTTCCTCGGCGGAACGGGAGGGGTCGAAGGCGACCATGGCGGCGAGGCCCGCCTGGATCGACGTGGCCGGGACGACCCGGACCGGCTTGGTTGCGAGCTCCGCCGCCTGCTCGGCGGTCAGCACGACGTTCGGGTTGTTCGGCAGCACGAGCAGCTCGTCGGCCGCCGCGGCCTCGATCGCTTCGACGAGCTCGGCCGCAGCCGGGTTCATCGACTGACCACCCTCGACGACGCGAGCGCCCAGGCTTTCGAACAAGCGACGGTTGCCGGCCCCTGCGACGACGGCGATGGCCTCACTCACCTTCGGCTCCTCCGGAACGGCTCGGAGCAGCCGGTCCTCGCGCTCGGCGGACTGACGATGCATGTTCGCGATCTCGATCCCCTCGAGCGTCCCGTAGCGCGCGCCGATGCTGAGCGCCGCACCCGGATCGTCCGTGTGCACGTGCGCTTTGACTGCGCTCGAGTCCCCGACGACGAGCAGCGAGTCTCCAAGCGCCTCGAGCTCGTTCTCGAGGCGCTCGGGGTCGAGCCCCTCGCCCTCGATGACGAAGACGGTGCAGTAGCGATAGCGCGACGGCTCTTGATGGACGGCCTCGGCCGGGAGCTCGTGCGACTCAGCCGGCTCGGGCAGCGGCTCGCCCGCCGCGGTGGCGGCGAGACCGCGAACGATCTCCAGCACGCCTGCTCCGCCGGCATCGACGACACCGGCCTCGCGCAGGATCTCGAGCTCCATGGGCGTCCGCGCAACCGCTTCTTCACCACGGCGGACGAGCGCCTTCAGCAGCTCGGTCGGCGTGACGCCGGGCCGTGCTTCCGCCTCCTCGGCGAGCTCGCGGATCACGGTCAGCATCGTCCCTTCCACCGGCTTGCGGACGGCTCTGTAGGCAGCGTCGCTCGCCGAACGCAAAGCCCCTGCGATCACGTCGGCGTCGATCTCCTCGGCCTCGGCGAGAACGTCGACCGCGCCGCGCGCGATCTGAGAAAGGATGACGCCGGAGTTCCCCCGGGCGCCCATCAGCGCGGCGCGCGCGAGCTCGCGGGCAAGCGTGGCACGATCCGTCGCGTTCGATCTCTCCAGCGCCTCGACGACGGCGCGTGCCGTCAGCGCGAGGTTCGTGCCGGTGTCGCCGTCGGGAACCGGATAGACATTGAGATCGTCGATCCGCTGCCGGGCCCGATCGAGCGCCGCGGCTGCTCCCCGCACGTTGCTCAGGAACGTGTCTTTTTCGCTCACGCCGACTGCCTCACGTCCTCGATGTGGACGTCGATCGAGGCGACCCGGAGGCCGGTCAGGCGTTCGACCTCGTATCCGACCCGGGAACGGATCGTCGCGGCGACCTCTGCCAGGTTGAGCCCGTGCTCGACGACGACGCGCAGATCGAGCGTGAGATTTTCCCCCTCCCCGCCGACAGCGATGCCGAGCGTCGGCCGGGCCCGCGCGAGCAAGCGTCTGACACGGGCCGGCGCTCGGGCAGCCGGCGCCGTGCCGACGACGCCGTAGCATTCCGCGACCGTGCGTCCGACGATCTGAGCGACTGCTTCACGCGAGATCGAGACGCGGCCCTGCGGCGTCTGAAGTGAAAGGGGGGTGTCTGGCACGGCGCTCTGTTAGACGACGGCCGTCGCCAGGCCGGTTACGCCGGGCCAGGGCGGAGCCGGTGGCGAGCAGCGGGGCCGGACGGCACAGACTGCATTTCGCCAGACCCTCCTGAGCTCGACGCGAGGAGGAGGTTGGCTGTGCCGTTTTTAGGACGCGCGGCCACCGAGTGCGCCGCGGCCGGATGCGTCAGACCGCTTTCTCGACCTTGTTGCCGCGCAAGCACCGCGTGCACACGTACGCGCGCGTGGCCTTGCCGCCGAGCAGCACGCGGACGCGCTGGAGGTTGCGCAGATCTTGGACACAGCCGGCGAGTGTAGCTAACCGGCCGCGGTGGCCGCATTCACGCGCAACTGCTGGAAAAGATCGGCCATCTCGAGGGCCGTCCGCGCCGCTTCGGCGCCCTTGTCGAGCCGCGCTTCGGCCTGCTCCTTCGTCTCGACCGTCAGCACGCCGAAGGAGACCGGAATGCCCGTCTCGATCGCCGCGAGCTGGAGGCCGCTCGCCGCCTCGCTCGCAATGAAGTCGAAATGGGGTGTCTCGCCGCGGATGATGCAGCCCAGCGCGATCACGCATGAGAACCGTCGCGTCTTCGCCAGTGCCATGGCCGCGAGCGGGAGCTCGAATGCGCCCGGCACCGGCAGGATCGTCACCGCCTCTCGCTGAACGCCGGCTTGCTCGAGCTCGTCGAGCGCCGATTCGAGCAGGCGATTGGTCAGCTCTCCGTTGAAGCGTCCGACGACGATGCCAACCGACAGGCCGCCCCGCGGTGTGCCCTCGAGCACGGCGTATCCGGCCGGGACCTCGAGCTCTCCGGCCGCGTGCTCGGGGGGACGCAGGCGCGGAAGCTCGTCTTCTTCGGCTGGGACCTCCTCCTCGTCGGGCTCGACGATCTCGGCGGGAGCGGCTTCGTCCTTCACCTCGTCCTCGTCCTCACGGGCGTCGGTTTCCGGAAGCCGCACGTCTTCCACGGGCTCGCTCACTCGCCGCGCTCCCGGTCGAATCGCAGCTCCTGGTGATGCAACCGGTGGTCGAGCTTCGTCCGCTTGGTCTGGAGGTAGCGCTCGTTCTCGGCGTTGGGTGGAACCTCGATCGGCACCTGCTCGCGGACGTTCAGTCCGAAGCCCTCGATGCCGCTGATCTTGCGTGGGTTGTTCGTCAGGATCCGGATCGTCGTCAGGCCGAGGTCGGAGAGGATCTGCGACCCGATCCCGTACTCGCGGGCATCGGGCGGGAAACCAAGCTCGAGGTTCGCCTCGACGGTATCGAGGCCGTTCTCCTGCAGTTCGTACGCCTTCAGCTTGTTCAGCAGGCCGATGCCGCGCCCCTCCTGGGCCATGTAGAGAAGGACACCGCGGTCATCGGCCGCGATTCGCTTCAAAGCTTGGTCGAGCTGCTCGCCGCAATCGCAGCGAAGCGAATGAAAGACGTCGCCCGTCAGGCACTCGGAGTGGACACGGACGAGCACGTCTTCCGCGCCTTCGACCTTGCCGCGCACCAGCGCGACGTGGTGCTTGCCGGTCAGCTTCTCCCGGAAGGCGACCGCTGTGAATTCGCCGTACGAGGTCGGCAGTCGGACCGACGTCATCCGCTCGACGAGCTTTTCCGTGCGCCGGCGGTACTCGATCAGGTCGGCGACCGTGATCATCTTGAGGCTATGCCGCTCGCAATACGGGATCAGATCCGGGACACGCGCCATCGTGCCGTCGTCGTTCATGACCTCGCAGACGACGCCGGCCGGCATCAGCCCGGCGAGCCGCGCGAGATCGACGGCCGCCTCGGTCTGCCCGGCGCGCTGAAGCACCCCACCCGGGCGTGCACGCAACGGAAAGACGTGTCCCGGTTGGACGAGGTCGTTGGGACCCTTCGTCTTGTCGATCGCCACCTGGATCGTGCGCGAGCGGTCGTGTGCCGAGATTCCCGTCGAGATCCCTTCGCGCGCCTCGATGGAGATCGTGAAAGCGGTCTCGAACGGGGTCTCGTTCTGCTCGGTCATCGGCCTCAGACGAAGCTCGTCGCAGCGTTCGTCGGTGAGGCAGAGGCAGATGAGCCCGCGGCCATGGGTGGCCATGAAGTTGATCGCCTCGGGAGTCGCGAACTGCGCCGCGATCGTCAAGTCGCCTTCGTTCTCCCGGTCTGCGGCGTCGACGACGACCACGAACTTGCCGGCGCGGATGTCCTCGATTGCCTCCTCGATCGTGGCGAAGGTGGTGTTGGTCTCGACGGTAGAGCTCATTGCGTAGTCATCGTATCGTGCGTCAACTCGGCGTCCTGACGAGGCGCTCGACGTACTTCGCGAGCACGTCGGCCTCGAGATTGACCTCGTCGCCGGGCCCGAGCGCCCCCAGCGTCGTCTCCGCGAGCGTATGCGGCACGAGCGCGACGGCGAAGCCTTGGTCGTCGAGAGCCGCGATCGTCAAGGAGACGCCGTCGACGGCGATCGAACCCTTTTCGACGCAGTAGCGCAACAGATCCAGCGGGACGTCGACCCACGTCCGAGCGCCCTCGCCCTCGGGCTCCGCGGAGCGGATCCGGCCGACGCCGTCGACGTGACCCTGGACGTAGTGGCCGCCGAGCGGCTCGCCGGCGCGCACGGGGAGCTCCAGGTTCACCTCGGCGCCAAAGCTCTTCGCCCTCGCGAGGGTTTCCCGGGCGACGTCGAACGAGAGCGCGCCGTTCTGGTGCTCCACCACAGTGAGGCAGACGCCGTCGACTGCGACCGAGTCGCCGATCCCGGCCGAGACCTCGCTCTCGACGACAAGTCGCGCGCCGTCGAACGACGCGACGCGACCGCGGGCTCGAACGATCCCTGTGAACACAGGGACAGGCTAACGGGGGCGCGCTACTCGCCGAGTGCGAGCGCTTCAAGCGTCTCTCGCGCCACCATCTCCGCGTCGGCGCGCGGAGCCCGCCGGTCGAGCGTTTCGGCCAACTCTTCGACTACTTCGGCCTGCACCGGGCTGAGCTTGCCGGCCGAATCCTCCAGCTCTCGACGAAATTCGGCGTCGTCGGAGTGCCGTGCGAGCCAGCGCGAGATCGCACTGACCATCCGGTCTTCCGCTTGGGTGGTGTCAGGGCTCGTGGACATAAGCGGTGAGAAGCAGGTCCTCACCGACTTTCCGAGTGCTCAAACGGGAGAGCGCGCGGGGCTCGGTCAGCTCCCCGGCGAAGATCGGGCCCGAGCCGCCGAGGGTAGGAGCGACGAAGAGGAGCAGCTTGTCGACGACGTCGGCCTGGAGGAACGCCGTCGCGAGCGTCGGGCCACCCTCGAGCAAGAGCGACTGAACGCCCTCTGCGCCGAGCGCTGCGAGCTCCTGCTCCAGCGCCCCCGACCGAAGCTCCAGTTCCGAGCCTGCCGGAAGCGGGCCGCGTCCGAACGCGAGGCGGCGAGGCTGACGAGCCGCGTCGACGCCACGGGCGGTCAGCTCAGGATTGTCGGCCCGGACCGTGCCCATCCCGACGGCCACGGCGTCGGATGCGGCGCGAAGCTCGTGGACCGCTCGACGGCTCTCCTCGCCGGTGACCCAGCGAGAGCCGGGGACCGTCACGCGGCCGTCGAGCGTGACCGCGGCTTTGTAGGTGACGAACGGGCGTCCCTGGGTGATCCACGTGCGCCAGGCCTCGTTCTGCGCCCTCGCCTGGAAGCCGAGCTCGCCGTCGGCCAGCTCCACCTCGACTCCTGCCTCCCGCAGCTCCTCGATCCCGCCGGCGGCGTTCGGGTTCGGGTCGCGAGCGCCGACGACGACGCGCGCGATGCCGGCCTCGATCACGGCGCGCGAGCATGGCGGCGTCGAGCAAGTGCTCGTGCACGGCTCGAGACTGACGAACATCGTCGCACCACGTGCCCGGTCGCCCGCCGCAACGAGCGCGTGTCTCTCAGCGTGTGGCTCGCCCTTGCGCTCGTGCCATCCCTCGCCGACGACCTCGCCGTCCGCGACGATGAGGGCGCCGACGACCGGGTTCGGGTGCGTCGTGCCACGGCCGCGCTCGGCGAGCTCGAGCGCTCGCTCCAGACTCATCCCAGCTCTTGGACCAGTCGCCGGTAGGCCCTGGGCAGGTCGTCTCCCGCAAAGATCGCGGAGGCGGCGACGAGCAGGTCGGCACCGGCCTCGTGGGCCGCCCGGACGTTGTCTGTTCCAATCCCACCGTCGACCTGGACGTACATCTGAGGCGGGAGGAGCTCGCGGAGCCGGCGCAGCCGTTCCAGGGAGCCGGGAAGGAACGCTTGACCCGAATAGCCGGGCTCGACGCTCATACAGAGGACGAGATCGACGTTTGCGTCGAGCGCCGCGCGAGCCGCATCGTCGACGTTCGAAGCGGGCTTCACGGCGAGCCCGACCTGCAGCTGGTGCTCGCGCGCGGCGCCGACGACCGCGGCGAGGTCTTCGACCGCCTCGACATGGACGGTGACGCTGTCGCCGCCGGCCTCCGCCAGCGCCCGGAAGTGCTTCTCCGGCGTCTCCGTCATCAGGTGGCAATCGACGACGCCGCCGAGCCCGTGGAGGAGCTCCGAGATCGACGCAAGGACGATCGGGCCCATCGTGATCGGCTCGACGAAATGACCGTCCCCGATGTCGTAGTGGAAGATTCGCGCACCGGTGCGGAGCAGGGTCTCGACCTGGTCGCCCAGATGCGCGAAATCAGCGGCGTAGAGCGACGGTTCGATCTCGACCGTCCGGATCCATTCGGCCCACGGCACGCCGAGGATCTTAGGCGCGAAGCCGTGCGATGAAGAAACCGGACGTGCGGTGCCGGTGCGGAAGGGTGAGCAGGAACTCGGGCCGGCTCGAATGGCGGAACTGCGGCCACTCGTGTCCCAGTGGTTCTACCGCCAGGCCGGAGGCATCGACCACGGCCTCGTTCTCGTCTTTGTTGATCGTGCAGACCGAGTAGACGAGCGTCCCTCCGGGCTTGACTCGCTCGGCCGCCACGCGGAGCAGCGCAAGCTGGAGCTCGGGTAGAGGCTCGGCACGCCAGCGCAGGTCGGGCCGCGCGGCGAGCACTCCAAGCCCCGAGCACGGCGCATCGACGAGGGCCCGGTCGAAGCCTGTGAGGTCGTCGGGCAGCTCCAGCGCGTCGGCGTTCAGAACGGTGACGTTGGTCGCGCCGAGCCGGATGCAGTTCTCCTCGAGCTCGCGCGCGCGGCCGGGGTGCTTCTCCACCGCGGTCACGTGACCGGCGAGCTGGGTTGCCTTGCCGCCCGGCGCCGCGCAAAGGTCGAGCACGCGCTCTCCCTCTTGCGCGCCGACCGCCAACCCGGCGAGCTGCGAGCCGCGGCTCTGAGGCCAGACAAGGCCCTGCGCCAGCGCCCTCTCGTCGACGCGCGAGACGCGTAGGGCATCAGGAAAGTCAGGATCCGGCTCGCCTTCCACATCGCCCGGCTTCCGTCTGTTTCTCCGAACGATTGTCTCCGGAGGCTCGTTCTGGGCTCGCATCAGCTCGAGGGCGTCCTCGCGGCCGAGCTCGCGCCACCAGGTCTCGGCAACCCAATCCGGATACGAGAGCTTCAGCGCAGACGCTTCCGGCGTTCCTTCCGGAAGCGATGCGATCAGATCGCGAAGGCTTTCCGAGAGCCGGCGCATGACCGCGTTCGTGAAGGCGACCGCCCGCTCGAGGCCTGCCCCGCGAACGAGCTCGACGGACTCGTGAACCGCCGCATGCGGGGGAACCGACTCGAGCTCTGCGAGTTGGTAGGCACCGATGCGGAGCGCCGCACGGACGGGCGGATCGAGCTTGCGCATAGGTCGGCGGCCGAGCTCGTCGATCCCGTGGTCGAGCGTCCGGGCGCGCTGGATCGTCCCGTACGCAATTCGCCGGGCGAGCGCTCGGTCACGTGGCTCGAGCCCCGCAGCGGCGGTACGAAAGGCACGGTCCGCGTAGGCGTCGTCCTCGAACACGCGCCGGACGGTCTCGAACGCGGCGCGACGCGCCGGCGCAACGCTCACTGCAAGCCGCGCAGGAACTCGTCGTAGCTCATCCGACGACGTCCTTCGGGCTGGACTTCCAGGAGCTGCAACTCTCCGTTCGTTACCTGCGAGCGCCAGACGATCACGCGACGTCCGTGCAGCTCCGCCTGCGCGCCGATATGCGGAGAGAGCGCGCGGATCCGGTTGTGCAGCTCCTCGGCCGGGCGGCTGAAGTCGAGCCGGCGGTCTTCCGGGGTCAGCTTCTCGGCGTAGGTGACGCCGTCCTGCGACTGTGGCTCGAAGCTCGGCTGAGGCAGAGCCTCGTCCAGGAGCTCGGCGGCGAGGTCGGCCGCGCGGGAGAAGACGAAGCCCGCGTCCTCGTCGGGGCCGACGGGAAAGCGCTCTTGCGCGGCGATCGGGCCGGCGTCGAGCTCGGCCGTCGTGCGGTGGATCGTGACCCCGGTCTCCGCCTCGCCTGCCATCAGCGATCGTTCGACCGGCGCCGCGCCGCGCCAGCGTGGGAGCAGCGAGGGGTGGACGTTCAGCCACAGGGCGCGGTCGAGGAGCTCGTCGGGAACGAGCAGCCCGTAGGCGACGACGACGATCGCCTCGATCTCGAGCTCGAACGAGCTGTCGAGGCGCTCGGGCTGGCGCACGGGGATCTCCAGCCCCAGAGCCGTCTCCTTGGCGGGCGGCGCAGCCAGCTTCTGCCCTCGCCCGCGCGGTCGGTCCGGCCTGGTCAGCAGGTAGGCGATGTCGTGCCGTGCGGCAAGACGTTCGAGTACGTCGGCCCCGAACGGAGCCGTGGCCGCGACCGCGAGCCGCGCCACGGGCTAGCCGAGTACGTCGAGAGCCGGCTTTGGACGGAGGATCGCGAGCGCCTCCCGCCGGCTCTCGTCGGTCGTGCGGTCGAGGATCAGCACGCCCTCGAGATGGTCGAGCTCATGCTGGACGACGCGCGCCTCGAGCTCGTCGAGCTCGAAGCGGAGCTCCTCGCCGTTCGGCGTTCGTCCCTGCAGCTTCACGTGTGTCGCACGCTCGACCGGAACGGTCACGCCCTGCATCGAGAGGCAGCCCTCCGTATCGACCTCGGCCTCGTCCGAGCGCTCGACGAGGGACGGGTTGACGAGCGCGACGATCTCCTCCTCTTCGCGCTGAAAGACGAAGACGCGTCGCAGGATCCCGACCTGGGTCGCCGCGAGCCCCAGGCCGCCCGCGTCGCGCAGGAGCCCGGTCATGCGTTCAACGAGACTCGCAAGATCGTCGTCAAAGGCTTCGACCTCCTTCGCGGGCATTCGCAGCACGGGGTCGGGGTACTGCCGAATCTGCGCTAGCGCAAGCCGTCGCCGCGCTTGCGCCTCGACGTCGAGCTGCTCCTCCTCCTCGACCTCCTCGGTCCGCACTTCCTCAGGCTCCACCATCTCGCCGCAGTTTAATTAAGGCACAGCCAACCTCCTCCCCACGTCGAGCCTACTCGGGAAATGCGCACGCGTGGTTGACGCGATCGTGCCGAAAGCGTGACGCTCAGAGACTCTGCGGATCGACGTCGACGACCGCGGTCAAGCCCGCCCGGCGCATTGCCGGTGCGGCCGAGGAGAGGAGCTGGGCGGCGCGGCTCGCGACCCGGCGCGGCTCGTCGGTCTTTGCCACGAGCTGCGCTCGGTGGCGCCCCCGCAGCCGGAAGAGCGGAGCCGGGCCCAGCACCTCGGCGTTGGCGAGTCCAGGCCGCAACTCGTCCAGCAGACGCAGCGGGCTCTCGGAGTCAGGGCCGGTCACGAGCACCCGCACGAGGTGGCGAAACGGCGGGTAGCCGAGCTCGCGCCGCCGTTCCAGCTCGTCCGCGAGGAACCGCCGCACGTCGTGGCGGGCTGCCAGCTCGATCGGACGCGCGTCTGGCTGAAAGGTCTGGACGAGCACCCGTCCCGGCGCGTCGCGCCCGCTACGTCCGGCGAGCTGCGTCACAAGCTGGAAGGTCCGCTCCTCGGCGCGGAAGTCGGGCTGGCCGAGCCCCGTGTCCGCATCGATCACGGCCGCAAGGGCCACGCCCGAAAAGTGGTGGCCTTTCGCCACCATCTGCGTTCCGAGCAGCACTGCGCGGTCCGCCTCCGCGAAGCGACGCAGAGCCGACGCGAGCACGTCTCGTTTGGCGACCGCGTCCGCGTCGATCCTGATCAGCTCGAGCTCCGGCAACTCCCTAGCGAGCTCGCGCTCGAGCCGCTGGGTCCCCGCACCCAGGCGGGCAAGCTCGCTCGAACCGCATGACGGGCAGCGTGTCGGAGCGGGCTCAGCGTGGCCGCAGTGATGGCAGCGCAGGCTCTCGTCGGAGTGCAAGACAAGCGCGACGTCGCAATTCGAGCAGCGCGGCGTCTTCCCGCAGGCGCGGCAGTGGAGCGCCGGCGCGACCCCACGCCTGTTCAGCAGCAGGATCGCCTTCCCGCCCCCTTGGGCGATCGCGCCGAGCTCTGCGAGCAGCGGCGCGGAGAGGGGATAACCGCCCTCGCGCCGGAGGTCGACGATTCGCACCGGCGGCAGCGACCCCTGGAGCCGGCCCCCGAGCTCGAGTCGCTCGAGCGTGGCCCAGCTCTCCGGCCGCGGCGTCGCGCTGCCATAAACCGCAACAGCGCCTTCCAGCGACGCCCGCTTCGCCGCCACGGTCCGCGCGTCGTAGCGCGGATCGGACTCTTGCTTGTAGGAGGCGTCGTGCTCCTCGTCGATGCAGATCAGACCGAGCCCGCGCACCGGCGCGAAGACGGCGGAGCGGGCTCCCACGACGATCCGGGCTTCGCCGTTCGCCACGCGTTCGCGCTCGTCACGCCGCTCTGCCTCGGTCAAGGCCGAGTGCATGAGCGCAACCTGGTCGCCGAAGCGCGCCCGGAACCGCCCCACTGTCTGGGGGGTCAACGCGATCTCCGGAACCAGCACGATCGAGCCGAGGCCGCGCTCGAGTGCTGCTGCGCAGGCCTGCAGGTAGACCTCTGTCTTGCCGCTCCCAGTTGCGCCGTAGAGGAGGAAGTGGCCCCCGTGACCCCCATCGAGGGTGGAGACGATCCGCCCCACCGCCGCCTCCTGGGTGTCGCTGAGCCTCGCCGGTTCCTCCTCGCCTGCAAGCGACTGTTCCTCCGCCGGAGCCGTCTGATCTCGGCGCCGCTTCCGCTTGACCGGCGCGACGAGCTCGAGCGCGCGTGCGGGGGTCGAGCCGTAGTACTCGGCAACCCAGAGGGCGAGGTCGACGAGCGCGGGTGGCAGCTCGTCCACGACCCGATCGACCGGGACCGGCTCGACCCCCGGAGGCGGCTCCTTGCCGACCTCGACGACGACCCCTCGGCGCCGCGAACGCCCGAACGGCACCGAGACGACTGCGCCTTTCTCGACTCCTTCGGGCAGCTCGTACGTGAACTCGCGCGCAGCCAGCGCGCGTGCGGTCACGAGCGGATAGACGGTTCCGAAGCGGCGGCCCACGCCGCCGAGGGTACCCCGGGGTTCTGAGGCGTCGTTGGGGGTGCGAGCCCGGAGGGGACAGTGCTTCCTCGCACGGCCCCGGAGAGGATCGTGCCGCCAGCGGCGCCAGGCCGGATGGAGCGCCGGCTTCGCCGGCGTGCAATCCGGCCGGTCAGGGCCCCGGGGCTAGACGCCGGCTCCGACGAGGATGAAGTCCGTGGCGAAGCCGAGCACAAGTCCGATCAGGATCCCCCAGGTCGTCAGCACCTTCGTGCTGAACAATCGGCAGACGTTCACGAGCTCGAGCACGACGTAGAGGATCGAGCCCGCCGCCAGCGCCAGAAAGAGAACCGACACGCTCTCGCTCACCCAGGCCTGGCCCACGGCGGTTCCGAGAAAGGTCGGCGCGCCGGCGATCAGCCCCATCAGGCCGAGGAAGCGCCAGCTCGGCTGCTCCGTTTCGCCCGACAGAGGCGCCACGATTCCGAACCCCTCCGTCGCGTTGTGCAGGCCGAAGCCGATCACGAGCACGAGCGCCAGGCTGAGCTGGTCGCGAGCCGCCGACTGCCCGATCGCGAGGCCCTCCGCGAAGTTGTGCAGGCCGATTCCCGTCGCGATGAAGACGGAGAGCATCCGCGCCGGCGACAGCGAAGCAAGACCCGAAGGCGTGAACTCAGCCGTCGAGGCTGCGCCCGGCCCGATCAGCTTTCGGCTTCTGCGGGCCTTCATCCAAGCGTCGTAGTAGACGAGCCCGAGCAGGCCGAGCGAGAAACCCCCTCCCGCAAGAGCCGAGAGCCACGAGAACCGGCTCCAGTCACTGCGGTGGAGAGCGTTCTCGACGGGGCTGATCGCGTTCGAGAGCACGTCCCAGAGCAGGAAGAGCAGAACACCGGTTGCGATCGCGCTCAGGAACGCCTTCGCCGAGGCGGTCGCCGCCTGCATGCGGCCGAGCGGCAGGCCGAGGAAGATCGCGAGCCCAGCGATCGCGCCGAGCAGCAAGATTTCGCCGGTAGACAAGGTCAGGTAAGCCTTTCGGAGCTTGTAAGGCTCACCTTACAGAAGGCCTGCGACTAGAGTGGACGGCGAGATGGCGCAGGGTCATTCAGTCGACGAGTACCTGGAGACCATCTACTTCCTCGCCTTTCCGATCGGCGAGTATCGACCGCTCTCGACCGGCTCGCCGACCCTGGCTTCCCGCGTCGCCGAGATGCTCGGCGTGTCGCGCGCCTCGGCCGGTGAGATGCTGCGACGCCTCGAGACGGAGGGCCTGATCGAGCGCGGCGAGCAAAAAGAGGCTCTCCTGACCGAGTCTGGGCGCAAGCGGGCCGAGCGGGTCGTCCGCAAGCACCGAATCATCGAGCGCCTCTTGACCGACTTCATGGGCTACACCGCGGCCGAAGCGCACGTCCACGCAGACGAACTGGGCGACACCTTCTCCGACGAGATGGTCGAGCGAATCGAGGAGAAGCTCGGCTACCCCGACCGCTGCCCACACGGGTGGCCCGTCGATCCCGATCGCGAGCAGGCGGAGAACCCTGACCTCGCGCCGCTTGCCGATCTCGAGGCGCCTGCGCAGGCGACGATCGTCCGGCTGGCCGAGCACGACGGCGACCTCCTGCACTGGTTCTACGACGAAGGGCTCGTCCCGGGAACGGAGCTGGAGCTGCGCGCGGCCCAGCCTGCCGCCGGCCAGTTCACAGTGCGGATCGACGGCGCCGAGAAGGCGATCGGCGAGAAGGCCGCCGCCGGGCTTTTCGTCAGACCTTCGACCTAGGCCGAGGCCTAGGCGGTCGCTTCGGCGGTGGCGGGCTCGAGCCCGGCCGCCTCGCGGAGCGCGTCTGCCTTGTCCGTGCGCTCCCAGGTGAAGTCGTGGTCTTCGCGGCCGAAGTGGCCGTACGCCGCCGTCTTGGCGAAGATCGGCCGCCGCAGGTCGAGATCGCGCAGGATCGCGGCCGGCCTCAGGTCGAAGTGCTCCTCGACGAGCTCCTCGATCCGCTCGACGGAGACGTTCTCCGTGCCAAACGTCCGTGCGGCGATCGAGACCGGCTTCGCGACGCCGATCGCGTAGGCGACGTTGATCTCACAGCGGTCGGCAAGGCCGGCGGCGACGATGTTCTTGGCGACGTAACGCGCCGCGTACGCGGCTGAGCGGTCGACCTTTGTCGGATCCTTGCCCGAGAACGCACCGCCGCCGTGTCGAGCCGCGCCGCCGTAGGTGTCGACGATGATCTTGCGGCCGGTGAGGCCGGTATCGCCCATCGGCCCGCCGATCACGAACTTGCCTGTCGGGTTGACGTAGACGAAGTCGCGCTCCTCGAGCTGGCCCTCCTTGTACAGGCCCTGCGGCAGGATCGGGCGCAGCACACGCTCGATCAGGTCGGGCTTGATCAGCGACTCCGCGTCGCAGCCCTCGGCGTGCTGGGTCGAGACGAGAATCCGCTCGATCGCCACAGGCGTCTGCCGGCCCTTCGAGTCGGCCTCGTAGCGCACGGTCACCTGCGCCTTGCCGTCGGGACGCAGGTACGGCAGCTCGCCGACCTTCCGTACCTCGGAGAGCCGTTTGCAAATCTTGTGCGCGAGCATGATCGGCAGCGGCATCAGCTCGTCGGTCTCGTTACAGGCGTAGCCGAACATCATCCCCTGGTCGCCGGCGCCGACCCGGTCCAGCGGATCGTCGTCGCCCGGGTCGTGCTGAACCTCGTACGAGGAATCGACGCCCTGGGCGATGTCGGGCGACTGCTCATCGATCGCGACGACGACACCGCAGGTCGTGGCGTCGAAGCCCCACTCCGAGTGCGTATAGCCGATCTCGCTGATCCGCATACGCACGAGCCGCGGAATGTCGACGTAGGTCTCGGTTGTGATCTCGCCCGCGACAACGACAAGACCCGTCGTGATCAGCGTCTCGCAAGCGACCCGGCCTTGCGGGTCGTCCGCAAGGACAGCGTCGAGAACGCTGTCGGAGATCTGGTCGGCGATCTTGTCCGGGTGGCCCTCGGTGACCGACTCGGACGTGAACAGGAATTCACGGCCAGGCATTGGGCGGGAAGGCTACTTGATCGCCAGGAAACCAGTCAGCGCGTAGCGATCGCCGGCGCGGGTGGCGTAGAGCAGCAAGGCGTCAAGGGGCTTCGCATTGGCGCGGTCGGCCGGTGTGACCGGGCTCCCGCTCCGCTGCAAGAGCTGGAGTGTCGTCTCGAAGCTCCGGCGCAGGTTGGCGTACACGAAACCGAGCGTGCGCTGGGGCATCTTCGCGTCGCTTTGGACGTGCTTGAACAGCGGGTCATCTGAGAGCTTCGCGCCCGCGCCGCTGATCAGCGTGCGGATCGTTTTCTTGTCGTTGACGAGGACGAGCTTCTCACCGAAGACGGCGGCGAAGACCTGTGCCCCTCCGTTGCGCGAGAAGACGAGCCGGTCGACCTTGACGCCGTTCTCGACGAAACTTGACGTCCTCACGCCGGAGCCCGCGAGCCGTGCGATCGTGACGACCCGGCCGAGCACGCGCTTGGCTCTCGCCTCGTCAGTGACGTGGAGCAGCAACAGGATCGTCGGCGTCCCCTTCCCGGGGTAGACGGCGAGACCGCCTTCCTGCGAGAGCAGCGGATAGACGTCGTGGCTCAGCGTGATGTCGAAGACCGCCTCGACCTGTGAGAGCTGCTGTTCGAAGCTCGGGTTCTGCTGCGCCACGAGCTTCAGCGTCTTCTTCAGGAAGAGATCGAGGTGGTTGAACGAGACGTAGAGGAGCGCGTCCGCCGGCACCTCCTCGGGAAGCTTCGCCGTGTACGCGTTCGGATGTACCTCGCTCCGGACGCTGACGAGTCCTCCGAAGCGTGCGCCGGCGGCTTGCGCGCTCGCGTCACCGGCAAGCGCAACGAGCTGACCGACCTCTTCGGAGAGCATCGGCGGCGCGCCCTGGTCGGCGAGGCCGCGGTCGATCGCCTTCTGCACTTGCTCGCCGCTCACATAGGCGCGCACGGCTGCGTGAGCGTCGAGTCGGCCGACGGCGTCCTTGAACGCGCCCTCGTCCGCGAGCTTGCCGCCCTTCACGTCGGCCTTGAGCCGGTCGAGCAACCTGCGCGAGTCGGCGAAGATCGTCCAGCCTCGAAAGTCGGTCGTGTACGTGGGAGATCCCCCGCCTTTGGCGAACAGAGCCTTCAGCTTTGCCTTGTCCTTCGGCCGCGTCAGCCCGACGACGTCGTTGCCGTTGTTGCGGAAATCGAGCCAGACGATGTCGGCTTCGGGACCGAAGGCGGGCTTGATGTCGCGCTGGAAGTCGATTCCGTGCCCCGGACCGAAAAGCGTCTTGAGGGCAGCCCCGGTGGCGGGAAACTTCCGCAGGAGCGCGAGATCTCGCTTCCACTGCTTCGAGCTGAAGTCGGTGTTGAAGGCGACGAACGCGGGTGCCCCGGCTGGAACGAGGCTCGCACCGCGTGGCAGCTCCGCGCTGGCGGCGGGCACACCTCCCCCGCCTCCGCTGTCGCCGCAGCCCACGGCCAGAAGAAGCGAGGCGGCGGCAAGGCCCGCGAACGCCCTCCACACGGCTAGCCGCCTACTTGATCTGGAGGAACAGCGTGAACTTGCCAACCCCACCCGACGACGAGGCGTAGGCAAACAGCGACTGGAGCGGCTTCAGATTGTCGCGTGTCGAAGCCGACATCGTCTGCCCACGGGAAGCCTGGTAGGCCTCGATCAGCGGGATCCCGTTCTTCAAGTTCAGGTACAGGAAGCCACCCGTCTTGGCGGGGACGCCGGCCGCCGCTTTCGCGGACTTGAAGGTCGGATCGTCCGAGAGCTTGCTGCCGCCGGCTTTCGCGTCGGCCACGGCTGAGAGCGCGGTCGAGAGGATGACCCGGCTGTCGAAGCCGCCGAACGTGAGCGCGTACTTGCCGAGCTTCAGCGTCTTCCCGCCTCCCGGCGCAGGGCTGAGAGGCTTGCTCGTCAGCGTGGCGACCTTCGTCATCAGCGCGTTCACCGTCGAGAGCGCCTGGGCCCCGTTCGGCTCCTCGAGCAGGAGGCTGAACTCGGGCAGCGTCGTCCCGGACGGGCGCACGTAGAAGGCAATCTCGTTCTCCAGCAGCGAAAGGAGCTGTTGTGGCGTCACGCCGAGTGCGGTCTGGACCTGCTGCAACTGAGGCCCGATCGACGGGTTCTGAAGCGCCTTTGTGAATTGCTTGGTCAGATTCTTGCCGCCGCGAGCCGAGAGCACGGCGAGCGACCCGCTCGGGATCTGCGAGACGAGCTTCGACGTATAGGTGGCCGACGACGAAACCGCGCTTGCCGTGCCGCCCTTGGCCGCGCCGACGAGCCGGAAACCGCCCTTTTCAGCGCTCATCGCAAGCCCGAGGAAGTCGAGGTTCCCGAGCGCACCCGCACTGTTTGCGCCCAGACCCGAGGTCGAGGCCGCAGCCGACTTGACGATATTCGTCAGGCCCTTTCCGCTCACGTAGGTCTTGATCAGGGCGTTGCTCGGCAGGGCCTTGATCGCACGGCTGAACGAGCCCTCGTCGTCGAGCGACTTGCCGCTCTTCTTAAGCGCCTGGTCGATGTTCGTCTGGTTCGTCGAGAAGACGTACCAGCCGTTCACCTTCTTAGTGACAATCTTCTATCCCGTCTGAGACGCCTTGGCGAGCAGCTTCTTCAGTTTCCCCTCGTCCTTGGGCTTCGTCATCACGACGAACGACGCAGAGGACGGCGAGGTGCCGCTCGTAGCGACGCTGCTCACGACGAAATCCACCTCGGGGCCGAGTGCGGGGGCGATGTCTTTTTTGTAGGTCACGCCCTGGCTCGAGCCCGCAGTCTGCACCTGGGTGAGGAGCTGATTCCCAGACGGGAACTTTCGTACCAGGTTGGCGACCTGACGCCACTGCGACGATCCCAGGTCGCTGTTCACGGAGACGAAAGCGAGCACGTTCGAGCGCACGAGCGACGCGCCCGTGGCGTTCGTGCCCGAGCTTCCGCCGCCGCAGCCCGCTACGGCGATGGCGATGGCAATGGCGGCGAGAAATCCGACCCCTGTGCCCCGAAAACGCATCGCGCGCATCCTAGACGGTCTGGGCGAAGCGGTCACTCCCTCGTGGGTTGTCTCCCCATCAGCCCGGCTGCGAGGTCCTGGAGATCGTCTCCGTCGAGGACGCTGCAGACGCCCTCGGTGATCGGCAACTCGATCCCGAGCCGGTGCGAGAGCTCGCGCAGAACCGGTGCGGTCGTCAGGCCCTCGACGGTTCCCACTTCCGCAGCCGCCTCTTCCGGCGAGGCGCCCTGCGCGATCAGCTCACCCGCGCGTCGGTTGCGGCCCTGGCGGCTCCAGCAGGTGACGACGAGGTCTCCCATCCCGGCCAGTCCGGAGAACGTCTCGGGCCGAGCGCCGCAGGCTTCGCCGAGGCGTGCCATCTCGGTCAGGCCGCGTGCGATCAGCGCAGCCTTTGCGTTGTCTCCGAGCCGGAGACCGTCGACCCCGCCGGCAGCGAGCGCGATCACGTTCTTCGCCGCCGCACAGAGCTCCACGCCGGTGAGGTCGTCGTTCACGTAGACGCGGAAGGCCAGCGAGTTGACCTGCTCCTGGAGGTGGAGCGCGAACTGCTGGTCTTCGCTCGCCACGACGGCCGCCGCGGGAAGGCCGGCGGCGATCTCCCCGGCGAAGTTCGGGCCAGAGAGCACGGCGACGAGCCGTTCCGGAAGCAGGGTCGAGAGCCGGGCGCCGGTGGCCGGGTCGAGGCCCTTCGTCAGGCTGACGACGGGTAGGCCGGCCGGGAGCGACGAGACCGCCTTCGCGAACGCGCGGCTGGGAACGGCGATGACGGCGAGCTCGGCGTGGGCAAACGCGTCGGGCCCGGCTGGCGCCGCGTCGATCCCTGTGAGATCGACGTCGGCGAGCGCGCGGGGGTTGCGCCCGGCCTCGGCGATCGCGCGCGCCTGCTCGGAGTCGTGGCAGGCGAGCGTGACCTCGTGACCGCGATCGGCAAGCAGACGCGCAAACGCCGTCCCCCACATCCCCGCCCCGACGACAGTCGCCTTCACGACCGCCTCACGAAGTCGATCGAGACGGGAACGCCGCTGAGGTCGAAGCGTTCCCGCAGCTGGTTCTCGACCCAGTAGCCGTAATCACGCGTGATCAAGCCTGGATCGTTCACGAAGAAGCGGAATCGCGGCGGTCGGGCCTGCACCTGCGTCCCGTAGAGCAGGTTGAGCCGCTTGCCGTTCTTCGAAGGCGCCTGCCTGACCTCTCGCAATTCCTGAAGAAAGCGATTGAGCTCCGGCGTCGGGACCCGGCCGGCGTGCTTTTCGTACAGCCCGGTCACCTTGTCGAGCACCCTGCTGACGCCACGCCCCGTCTTGGCCGAGACGGCGAGCACAGGCGGCCGCTGGCGGAGGCGCGGCTCCAGGCGCTTCCGCGCCTCCTCGATCTCGATCGTGCCGACATCCCATTTGGAGAGCACCACGATCGTCGAGCACTGCGCCTTGCGGGCGATGTCGGCAACCGCGAGATCCTGGTCGACCACGCCTTCGCTCGCATCGACGAGGACGAGCGCGACGTCGGCTCGCTCTGCGGCTCCGCGCGCTCGAAGCTCCGAGTAGTACTCGATTCCCTGGCGCTGCTTGCGCTTGCGGCGAATCCCCGCCGTGTCGACGAGCACGAACGTCTGGTCGCCTCGGCGGAGCACGGTATCGATCGCGTCACGGGTCGTTCCCGGCACGTCGGAGACGATCACCCGCTCCTCGCCGAGGAAGGCGTTCAGGAGACTCGACTTGCCGACGTTCGGGCGACCGAGGATCGCGACCCGGATCGCCTCGTTGCCGATCTCGGTCCCGCGCCCACCCGGGAGCGAGTCGACGATGACGTCGAGCAGGTCGCCGGTGCCGTGGCCGTGCAACGCCGAGAGCGGTACCGGATCACCGAGCCCGAGGCGATGGAACTCGAGTGCGTCGGTGTCGCGAGCTGGGTCGTCGATCTTGTTCGCGATCAGGAGAACGGGCTTGCGAGCAGCGCGCAGGATCGTCGCCAGCTCCTCGTCGCCGGGCGTGATCCCTGCTCGGGCGTCGGTGACGAACAGGACGACGTCGGCCTCCTCGATCGCGGCGCGGGCCTGGTCGACGATCGAGCGCGTGATCGGCGAGGGGTCGGCGACGTCGACGCCGCCGGTGTCGATCAGCAGGAAGCGCTTGCCGTTCCACTCGCAGACGAGCTCCTTGCGGTCTCGCGTCACGCCGGGTGTCTCGTGGACGACCGCAGCTCGCGAAGCGGTCAGGCGGTTCACGAGCGTGGATTTCCCGACGTTGGGGAAGCCGACGATCGCCACGGTGCCGAGGAGCTCGGCGCCCACCAGGGGGGGACCCAGGGTTCCCCCATGCTCCCCCTCCTTCTCCACTCTCTCTTTCGGACTCATGGTGTGGCTCCCGCCGGGCAAAGCCCCGGCTCCGCCGACCGGTCGCAGTCGACCCTGACCGAATGATTGCTTGCTCAGGCCGGTTGCCGGGCCCTGACCATTTTCTCGATTCGCGCGACCACGTCTTCCACGTCGAGCTCGGTCGTGTCGATCTGCTCGGCGTCGTCGGCCGGTTGCATGCGGATCTTGTCGCTCTCGTCGCGCATGCGTAGGTCGGTCGCGAGCGCGTCGGCGCCGATCTCGGGGCGCTCCGCGAGCCGCCGCTGCGCTCGCACCTGGCGGTCCGCGACGAGGTAGACCTTCACGTCCGCGTCGGGAGCGACCACCGTGCCGATGTCGCGACCCTCGATCACGGCGTCGCCGCCCTCGGCCAGCTCCCGCTGGCGCTCGCGCATCACACGGCGCACCTCCGGGTGGCGCGCAACGACGGGAACGAGCCGATCGATGTCGGCCTTCCGGATCGCCGCAGTCACGTCGGCGTCCGCGATGCGAACCCGGCCCTCTCCGTCGAGCACGACCGGATTCTCAGCAGCCAGCTCGCCCAGGCGGGCGCCCTCGCCGAGGTCGATGCTCCGCGACATCGCGAGCCACGTGAGCGCGCGGTACATCGCGCCGGTGTCCAGGTAGCGGAACTCGAGCCGCTCTGCGAGCCGCCGGGCGACTGTGCTCTTGCCGGCTCCTGCCGGTCCATCGATAGCGACGATCATCGTTTGGCGACCGAGTCCAGCAGCTCGAAGAACCCGGGGAAGCTTACCGCGACCGCCTCCGCGCTTTCGATCTCGACTCCTCGCCGCGACACGAGCGCGGCAACCGCCCCCAACATGGCCACCCGATGGTCGCCGCCGGAATCCATGCCCCCACCCTTTGGGCGGGTAGGGACCCCTCTCACCCTGAAGCCATCATCGCTTGCGGACATGCGCACGCCCAGGCTTCGGAGCGCATTCGTCACTGTTTCGATTCGGTCCGTTTCTTTTACGCGGAGCTCTCCGGCACCCCGCACGACGCTCTCGCCGCGAGCACACGCCGCCGCGAGTGCGAACAGGGGCAGCTCGTCGACGAGGCATGGCACCTCCTCCGGCCGGATCTCGGTGGCGACGAGCTCCGCCGAGTGGATCTCGAGGTCGCCGACCGGCTCGCCGCCCTCACGGCGCCGGTTGAAGACGGTTACGCGCCCGCCCATTCGTTCGAGCACGTCGAGCAGGCCGATCCGGCGCGGGTTCAGACCCACGTCGTGGATGACGAGCTCGGAGCCCTGCAGCAGCGTCGCCCCTAAGACGAAGGGCGCCGCCGCGGAGAAGTCCCCGGGCACGTGCACCTCTCCCAGCCGAAGCGCCTCCGCCGGCGAAACGGAAACGCGTCCCGGCCGCCTCGTCACCGACGCACCGGCAGCAGCGAGCATGAGCTCCGTGTGGTCGCGCGTCGGCAGCGGCTCGATCACGGTCGTGGGTCCGCCCGCGTACAGGCCCGCGAGCAGCACCGCCGACTTCACCTGCGCGCTCGCGACCGGCAGCTCGTAGCTGATCGCGCTCAGCTCACCGCCTCCGATGCGCACGGGCGGGAGTCCGTTCGTCGTCTCGATCCGAGCGCCCATCCGGCGCAGTGGCTCCGCCACGCGCTCCATCGGGCGGCTTCGGAGCGACTCGTCGCCGGTGAGCGTGAACTCGCCCTCCTGCCCGGAGAGAAGACCCGCCAGCAGCCGCATGAGTGTCCCTGCGTTCCCGCAGTCGACCGCCTCCTCCGACGCGCGCAAACCACGGAGCCCCCGACCCTCGACCCGCAGCACATCGACTTCATCCTCGTGCACCTCCACGCCCAGCGACCGCAAGGCGGCGATCGCCGCCTCCGTGTCGGCCGAGCGCCCGAAGCCCGAGATCTGGGTCTCACCCTCGCTGACGGCGCCAAGCAGGAGCGCGCGGTGCGAGATCGACTTGTCACCGGGGACGGCGATGTGCCCCACGAGCTCCTTCGCGGGCTCGATCCGCATCACTCCTCCGCGAGCACAGGTGAGACGACCACGCCGTAGCCCTGAGCCTCGAGCAGCGCCGCCGCACGGGCCGCGGAGTCCTCGCCCGTCACGAGCAGCGTCAGCGTGCCGCCCCGCTCGGGCGAGACGTGGTGGAGCTCGAAGTCCTCGATGTTGATCCGCTCCGCGCCCAGTGCCTGCGTAATCCCGGCCAGGACACCCGGGCGGTCGGGGACGTGGACGCGCAGCTGCTGAAGCGCGCCCGGATCCGGGTAGGCGTCGGCGAGCATCCGGCGGCGATTCCCGGCCGCCTCGCCGATCCAGCGCGCAAGGAAGCCCGCGTCGCCCGCGGCAAGCGCCTCCTCCACCTGTTCGATCCGCCGGCGATGCTCGCCGAGAGCGCTCCGAACGGGCTCTGCGTTCTCGAGGAAGATGTCGACCCAGATGCGCGGATTTGCTCCGGCGACCCGCGTCATGTCGCGCAAAGAGCCTCCGGCGGCCGCAAGCGGTTCGTGCCCCTCCACGCGCGTCTCGCCCGCCTGATTGACGAGCACGTTCGCCAGGGCGTGCGGCAGGTGGCTCGTGAGCGCAACGAGCCGGTCGTGCGCCACCGGATCGACGGCGACGGGTCGCGCCCCCAGCGCGGTCACGAACCCGTGCACGCGGCGGTAGTGAGCGGGGTCGGTCTCGGCCAGCGGAGCCAGAAACCAGGTCGCGCCGTCGAAGAGCTCTGGGCTCGCATGCTCTGCTCCCCGGGCCTCGGAGCCGCAGACCGGATGGCCGCCGACGAACTGCGACGACCCGCGGGCTGCGGCGCAGACCGCTGCCTTTGTCGAACCGACGTCTGTGACAGCGCTCTCGCCGTCCACGGCCGCCAGGACGGCTTGCACCTGCGTCGGGAGCTGCGTGACGGGGACGGCGACGACCACGAGCTCCGCGGCGGCGACTGCCTCCTCCACACCGTCCGCGCCTTCGTCCAGTGCGCCCCGCTTCAGAGCGGCGTCTACCTCGCCGGGATCCGCATCGAACCCGACCACTCGCTTCACTCCGGCGCGCTTCGCGGCCAGACCGACCGAGGCGCCGATCAAGCCGGTGCCGACGACTGCCAGCCGCTCGACAGTCAACCGATTTGCTTGCCGAGCAGCTCGACGATCTGCGCGATCTCGTGCGCGAACTCGCCGAACTCCGCGGTCGGGATCTGTTGCGGCCCGTCGCAGAGCGCTTCCTCGGGACGCGGATGCGTCTCGACGATGATCCCGTCCGCCCCGACCGCGGCGGCCGCGCGCGCCAGGGGCAGCACCAGGTCGCGCCTGCCCGCGGCGTGCGACGGATCGACGATCACCGGCAAGTGCGTCTCGTGCTTCAACACCGCCACCGAGCCCAGATCGAGTGTGTACCGCGTCGTCCGCTCGAAGGTCTTGATTCCGCGCTCGCAGAGGATGATCCGGTCGTTTCCCTCCTTGGCCACGTACTCGGCGGCCATCAGCAGCTCCTCGACCGACGCCGACGCGCCGCGCTTGAGCAAGACGGGCTTGTCCGCGCGTCCCACCTCGGCCAGGAGCAAGAAGTTCTGCATATTACGGGCGCCGATCTGGATCACGTCCGCGACCTCGAGCACGGCCTCGGTGTGCCGCGGGTCGAGCAGCTCGGTGACAATCGGAAGGCCGGTCTCCTCCCGCGCCTCGCGGAGGATCGAGAGCGCGTCGTCGCCCAGCCCCTGGAACGTGTACGGCGAGGTGCGCGGCTTGAACGCACCGCCGCGGAGCATCGTCGCGCCCGCGTCGGCGACCGCACGGGCCGTCTCCAGCGTCTGCTCGCGGTACTCGACCGTGCATGGCCCGGCGATCAGGCCGAAGTACTGCTCGCCGATCCGGCGCCCGTCGACCTCGATCACCGTCGGGTCGGGCGAGACCTCGCGGGCGACGAGCTTGTAGGGCTTGAGGATCGGGAGCACCTGCTGGACGCCCGGGTAGCCCTCGAGCGGCAGAGTCGCCAGGAGCTCCCGCTCACCGATCGCTCCGATCACCGTCGCCTCGCGCCCGCGCTGCACGCGCGCGTGCACACCTGCCTCCTGCAGGCGCGCAAGGACGTGCTCGGTCTGGTCGGGAGTCGCCTCCGCGCCCATCACGATCAGAAGCTCGGGAGAACCATTCGTAGCCATAACTGCATTGCAGTCTAGAGAGGGGTGTATCTCCCGAGCGCAGCGATGGGACAAACTAGGCCCCACCCAAAATGCGATTAGCATTTTGGGTGGAAGATGCGGATTTTTTCGGGTATTCGGGCCTCCGGAGAGAAGACTCTCGGGAACTACAGCGGCGGTTTTCGCCAGTACGTCGCGACCCAGGAGCAAGGCGACGCCTTCTTCTGCGTCGTCGACCTGCACTCGATCACCACACCGTTCGAGCCCACCGAGCTCCGCGAGTCGACGCTCTCGGTCGCCGCGTGGCTCTTCGCGACCGGCCTCGACCCCGACCGCTCGACGGTGTTCGTCCAGAGCCACGTGACAGCGCACGCCCAGGCGGCCTGGCTGCTCGGGGCCGTTACCAGCTTCGGCGAGCTGCGCCGCATGACGCAGTTCAAAGAGCGCGCCGAGGAGCAGGACTTCGTCTCGGCCGGGCTCTTCAACTACCCGGTGCTGATGGCCGGCGACATCCTGCTCTACCAGACCGATCTAGTCCCGGTTGGTGACGACCAGCGCCAGCACGTCGAGCTCGCGCGTGACGTTGCGGAGCGCTTCAACTCGCGCTTCGGCGAGACGTTCAAGGTGCCCGAGGCGGTGCTGCCCGATGAGGGCGCGCGGATCAAGAACCTGCAGGAGCCCGAGCGGCTGATGTCGACGACGCGCGGCGCTCCTCAGGGCGTCGTGCGCCTGATCGACCCAGCGGAGACGATCCGGAAGAAGTTCAAGACCGCAGTCACCGACTCCGGCCGGGAGATTCGCCGCGCCGAGGACAAAGCCGGGATCACGAACCTGATCGAGATCATGGCCGTGGTCACCGGTGAGTCCGCCGACGCGATCGAGGCGCGGTACGACGGGCAGGGCTACGGCCCGTTCAAGGAGGACGTGGGCGAGGCCGTCGTCTCACTCTTCGACCCGATTCAGGCGCGCTACAGCGAGCTCCGCGCAGACGAAGGCGAGCTCAGACGCCTGCTCGCTCGCGGCGCAGAGAAGGCCCGCGAGGCCTCACGACCGACGCTCGAGGCGATGTACGAACACATGGGGTTCGTCCGACCGTCGGTGCAGCAGTAGCCGGACCGACACCGCTCCGTCACCGGGGCGACTCGCATCCTCCCCCGAAATTTTCTAGGTTCCAGTAGTCAGCGATTCAGGGGAGGCTGCATGAGACGGAGGAGAACTCTTGCGACGCTCGCGGTCGCGGTCGTCACGGCGATCGGCTTCGGCGCGCTGCAGGCGACCGGCGGAGCCGCCGAGACGGATCCGGTGGCCGCCGCCGGCTGCCAGCTCGGCAACGGCATCAAGCACGTCATTTACGTCCAGTTCGACAACACGCACTTCCGCAGGGACAACGCGAATGTGCCGTCTGACCTCGAGCAGATGCCGCACCTGCTCAACTTCATCCGCGGCAACGGGACGCTGCTCACGAACGACCACACCGCGCTGATCTCGCACACGGCGACGGGAATCCTGACCTCGCTCACCGGCGTCTATCCGGACCGGATGGGCCAGCCGGTGTCGAACAGCTTCCGCTACTTCACGCCGGCCGGGGGGACCCGCACGGGCGTGTCGTTCGCGTACTGGACATCGCCGCTTTTCGACCCGGCTCCGGGTCAGACGGATTTCACGCACGAGATGATCAACGAGAACGGCAAGATCGCCCCGGCGCCGTGGGTGCCCTACACCCGCGCCGGCTGCGACGTCGGCTCGGTCGGGACGGCGAACACGATCCTCGAGAACACGGCGATCGACATTCCGACGGTCTTCGGTGCTGGGTCGCCCGAGGCTGCCGAGGTGACCTCGAACCCGGGCCAGGCCTTCGCCGACTTCGTCGGCATCGGCGTGCACTGTTCGCAGGTCAGCGTGTTTTGCACGAGTGCCAACCACGCTCGCCCCGACCTGCTCCCGGACGAGCCAGGCGGGTACCCCGGCTACCAGGGGCTATTCGGTGCGAAGTACGTCGACCCGGCGATCGGCTTCTCCACGCCACGTGACCTGAACGGCAACGTGATCCACGACTCGACGGGTCACGTCGGTTTCCCGGGCTTCGACGGGATGGAGGCGACGAACTCGCTGTCCTGGGTCGCGCAGATGCAGGAGGCCGGTATCCCCGTCACCTACGCGTACATCTCGGACGCGCACGACGGGCACGGCAACGCGGGGAACATCCACTTCGCGTACGGGCCCGGGGAGACCGGCTACGTCCAGCAGCTCCACGACTACGACCTGGCGTTCCAGAACTTCTTCGATCGCCTGGCCACGGATGGGATCAACAAGTCGAACACGCTGTTCGTGTTCACCGTCGACGAGGGCGACCATTTCGCCGGCGACCAGCCGTCGAACCCTGGTTGCGACGGCGTCAACGTGCCCTGCACGTACAACCGTGTCGGCGAGATCAACGCCGACCTGCGTCGCATGATCAACTCACAATTCGGCGACAACACGTTGTTCTCGGTTCATTCGGACGACGCGCCGACGGTCTACGTCAACGGCACGGCGGCGCAGCCCATTCGCGACCGCACCGATCCGATCGTCCGGAAGCTGGAACGTGAGAGCGGCCAGCTCTCATGGCTGAACCCGTACACCGGAGCGGTCCAGAACGACATCACGCAGGCCTTGGCCGACCCGGTCGAAGAGGCGGCGCTGCACATGGTGACGGCGGATCCGAACCGGACGCCGACGTACACGCTGTTCGCCGATCCGAACTGGTTCTTCTTCGCAACGAGCGGGGCAACCCCGGCGCCGTGCCTCACGCCGGACGCCTGTGCGTCGATCCCGCCGCGGACGAACCAGAGCTTCGCCTGGAACCACGGCGACATCCAGGACGAGATCGCCTCGACCTGGGCGGGTTACGTCGGACCCGGTGTCCAGAACTCCGGCGACGTCGGCAGCGTCTGGACCGATCACACCGA